>Ga0207689_10002803_pt1 | contig 16096 bp, 15 predicted proteins | sample KBSMisM52_FD_184312 | JGI IMG/M metagenome (GOLD analysis project Ga0207689, IMG submission 184312) | Miscanthus rhizosphere microbial communities from Kellogg Biological Station, Michigan, USA - KBS Miscanthus M5-2 (SPAdes) (version 2) | ecosystem: Host-associated > Plants > Roots >... | reverse complement strand
CGTTGTCGGTCGGCGAGTCCTGGTCGTTGTTGTTCATGTCGAGGTTGCGATACTCGACGGCGGCCCAGAGCGGCGTCCGCCCCCAGAAGTCGTCGGCGTTGACGTTGGCTCCCTTGTCGATGAGCAGCCGCGCCACCGCGATCTGACCGTTGAGCGCCGCCATCAGCAACGGGCGGATGGCGTTGCCGTCGCCGAGCTCGAGGTCGGCGCCCGCCGCGACGAGGAGGCGCGCCGGCTCGAGCTTGCCATCGCGCGCCGCGTAGAGCAGCGGCGTCATGCCGCCCTTCACTTCGGCGCGGCGGCCGCGATCCGGCAGGCCGCCCCGGTTGATCCCGACCCCTTCCGATCCGCAGCCGGTGCCCTTGCACGGCGGCACGAAGTTCGGCGTCGGCCCCTTGCGCGTCTGCGCGTTCACGGCGGCACCGGCCTTGAGCAGCAGGTCCACCGCCGGGGCATGATCCTCGCGCACCGCGATCATCAGGGCCGTCTGCTGGAACTCGGGCTCGCGCGCATCGACCTTGGCGCCGCGATCGATGAGCAGCCGCATGGCCGGCACGGCGCCCGTGCGCGTGGCGGTCATGAGCGCGGTCTCACCGCCCGGGTCCGTGGTGTTGGGATCGGCACCGGCGTCGATCAGCCGCTGGATCAGCGGGGCGCTGCCGTTCAACGCGGCCAGATAGATGGGCGTGATGCCGTAGCGGTCCTTGGCGGACGCGTTGGCGCCGGCCTTCAGCAGGGCGTCGGCGAGGTCGAGCCGGTCCGCGTTCACGGCGGCGTGCAGCGCCGTCAGGCCGTCCTCGCGCGCGGCGTTGACGTCCCCCTTCTGCCCGAGCAGCGAGCGCACGGCCGCCAGGTCCCCGCGCTCGGCGGCGTCCACGAGCGGCACGCGCCCGGCGGCGGCCGCGGGGGAGGCCGCGAGCAGCACGGCGATCACGACGCGCGCAAACATAGGCGGATTTTATCCCGTGGCGCGGCTAAAGCCGCGCCCTACAACCGTAGTGCCGCGCCCTACGACCGTAGGGCGGGGCTTCAGCCCCGCCGGTTAGAGGAGCGAGCTGAGCCGAGTGTAGCCGGCGCGGCTCACCGGCAGGCGCCGGCCGTCGGTGAGCACCGCCACCCGGTTCTCGCGCTCGTCCTGATCCACCCGGACCAGGCGTGACAGGTTGAGCAGATAGGAGCGATGGATCCGGACGAACGCCGCCGGGTCGAGCGCAGCCTCGGTTTCGCCCAGCGTCTGCTCCTTCAGGTAGTCCTTTCCCTCGGACCTGAAGCACACGTAATCGTCCTGTGCCTGCACGTAGTCGATCTTGTCCACGGGAATGACGTGCACGCGCGGGCCGTCGCGCACGAGCACACGATGCGCTTTCCCTTCCTGCGGCTTCGCGGCGGCCATCATTCCGGGCGACGTCGCCCGTTCACCGCGGCCGAGCCGCTCGCGCACGCGCACCAGCGCTTCGCCCAGGCGCTCGGCGCTGATCGGCTTCAGGAGGTAGTCGACGGCGTGCACTTCGAACGCGCGGAGCGCGTACTGGTCGTAGGCGGTCGTGAAGACCACGGCCACGTCCCTGCCCACCAGGTCGAGCACTTCGAAGCCATCGAGCTTGGGCATCTGCACGTCGAGGAGCAGCAGATCGGGCGTCAGCTCCGACACGGCTTTCACCGCTTCGAAGCCGTTGGCGCACTGCGCCACCACCTCGACGTTCGTCTCGGCGGACAGGAACTCCGCCAGCACGGCGCGCGCCAGCGGTTCGTCGTCCACAATCACGACGCGCAACGGAATCGAGGACGGCTCAGGCATCGAAATGACAAGGGAGGTCGAGGGCGACCCGGAACGACGTGTCGCTCTGCGCCGCGTCCATGCGGGCGGCGCCTCCGAACACGATGGTCAGACGTTTGCGCACGTTCTCCAGCCCCACTCCGCCGCGCGCCCGCGGCATGGCGTCGGGGTCGCGCGGGTTCTCCACCGCAATCGCCAGGCGCTCCCCGCGCCGCACGACGTCGAGCCGGATGATGCCGCCGTCGATCATGCCGGCGATGCCGTGCCCGACCGCGTTCTCGAGCAGCGGCTGCAGGACGAGCGGTGGCACCTGGCACTCGAGCGCAGATTCGTCGATCGACCGCTCCACCTGCAGGCGCGCGCCGAATCGTACCTGTTCGATGCTGAGATATCGCTCCGCCAGCGTCAACTCCTCGGCCAGCGGGATCCGCTCCTGCGTGCTCACCCGCAGCGTGGTGCGCAGGAACTCGGCGAGGAGCAGGCACATGCGCCGCGCCGCCGCCGGGTCGCTGCCGGTGAGCGCGCTGATCGAGTTGAGGCTGTTGTACAGGAAGTGCGGATTCACCTGTGCCCGCAGCGCGCGGAGCTCGGCGTCGCGCGTGAGCACCTGCAGTTCGAGCTGTTGCCGCTCGGCGGTCCGGAACGCCTCGAAGGCGAGCACGACGTAGTGGACCGACAGGACCAGCAGGAAGAGCATCACGGCGACGGCGAACAGGAAGGGGACCTCGCCGCGGAAGCGGCGGGTAATCGATGCCAGATCCGGCATCGACTCGAGGGTGCCGAGCCAGACTTCGTTCAGGATCAGCCACAGCCCGCCGGCCACCGACGCCGCCACCGCCGACGCGGTCAGCACCCCCGCCACGCCGCTCGTGGTGAGCGGCATCGCACGGCACACGTAGAACGCCGACAGGCAGACGAAGGAGTAGGCCAGCAGCGGAGGGAGTACTTGGACGAGCGCTTCCCCCCAGCCCAGCCCCTGCCGTGTGAGGACCACGCCTTCCAGCACGCCGATGGCGCACCAGAGGGCCAGGTAGGCGGCCAGGCGCTCGAGGCGCGCGAGGATCGGGTGCATCGGGGGTCGGAGATCCTAGCTCTTGATCTCGATGCCGCCCATCAGGAGCAGCCCGCGGAGCACCAGCCGTGGCGCCGGCTTGCCGCCGGTGCTGTCGATGGCTCCGGGCAGCGGCGCGAAGCGCTTGTCGTCGATGCCGCCCATGATGGGGACGATCGGCGTCGCCACGGTCCAGGACGCCGGCACGAGGATCTCGCCTCCACCCATCGCGGTGAAGATGTCGATGACGGCCTCCTCACCGGGAGGGATGACGGCCTGGCGCAGATCGATCTGGTAGCCGCCCATGAAGGCCGTCACTTCACCGCCGCGGAATCGCGTGGAGAGGCTGTTGCGCTTGGCGCCTCCCAGGACCGCGAAGATGTTCAGCGTGTCGTCGGTGCCTGTACCGGCGTCCGCGCGGTCGCGCTGCCGCATCGCCTGCAGCACGAGCGCCGCGCCGATGCCGACGAGCACCAGCGGCCAGAACAGCTGCCAGAACGCGACGCGCACGATCCCGAGCGAGTTCAGCAGCAGCCAGCCGCCGATGATCATCACGAGGACGCCGTTGGCCCCGCTGCCGACGTGGCGTGTCTGCCGGTAGAGCAGCGCTCCGACGGCGACGATGACCGCCGGCCACCAGCGCAGCACCTGATCGGCGATGACCAGGTTCAGCCGATCCATCACCAGGACGACGCCGAAGAGCGCAATCGCCAGGCCCACGAGCAGCCGCGGCGTCAGGAGGCCGCTGCTGTGTTCAAGGTTTCCGTTCACCATCGACTCGCTCCCCGCCTACCGGATGGTCAGTCGGCCCATGATCACCGCTCCGCGCAGCACCAGCCGCGGCGGCGGGCCGGCAGACGGCTCGGGCGTCTCCGGCGACCACTTCGGCCGATCGTCCTGCACGCCTCCCATCGCCGAGATGGCGCCGGTATCGACGGTCCACGACGGCGGCACGCGCAGCATCACCCCGCCCATCACCGAGAGCACCTTCACCGACGCAATGGCGCCAGGTGCGAGCGTCGCCTCGCGGAGGTCGAGGTCCGCGCGGCCCATCACGTTGGTGATGTTGGCGCCGCGAAACGCCGTCGCCCGGCTGACGTGGTCGGAGCGCCCCATGACCGACACGATCTGCACGCGGTCGTCCGACGACTCCACGAACCCGCGCGCGGTGTCGCCAAACGAGCGGATGCCCGACGTGCCCGAGACCTGGAAGCCGACGAAGATCGCGATCCAGATGCCCAGCACCGCCAGCGGCGTGAGCGATCGATGATGCCGCCGCATCCGTCTGGCGTAGCGTCGATCCCAGGGCTGGGCGGGCTGCCCGGCCACCCCCGCTTGCTCGGGCTGCGCCGGCTCTGGGCCGTACCAGCGGCGGCGCATACCGCCGTTGAACGCGATGATGAGCCCGACGGCGATCACCATGATCGGCCACGAATCCTCGATCGAGAACCAGCCGGCTTCCGAGACGAGGAGCCAGGCGGCCGCGGTCATGAAGACGAGGCCCTCCTTGGGCTCTCCGGGGGGCGACTGGACGAACCTGGCGAGACCGATGCCGCCCAGAATGACGGGCCACAGCGACCACATGCCGCTCCAGTGAATGACGCCGGAGCGTTCCAGTGCCATCCACAGCCCCACCATCACCAGCATGGCGCCGATGACCAGGTTGCCCTTACGCGGTTGCGGTTCCATCTCGGTCATCACACGCTCCGTTACAGGAGGTTGAGGAGACGCATCACCAGATCCTGAAGCGTCGAAAACGCCAGCCTCGCCAGCCCTTCGAGCTCGTGGCCGCGCACGGCGTCGACGACCTCGAGGGGCCGTGCCAGCAGCAGCCAGATGACCAGTGCCGATGTCATGGCACTCCCAAGCGCCGCGAACCCCGCCGCCGTCATCGCCGCATTGCGCGTCATCGTCATGGCGTCCCCCGTTCCCCTTCTGATGTGAAGTTACGGGACCGGGGGGGCCCTCGGAACGGGCTTTCGGCGAATGGAGGGCGGCTCCCGGTGAATGACGGCGGATGGCCGGCCGTCGGGGCCGGCCCCGGTGAATTGGGCCTGATTTCGACGATCCGTGGGGGTCAGTTCTCCCGTCGCCGGACGAAGTTGCCAGCCTGGCCGCAGGCCTCCTTGCAGGGCGGCGGCGGCACGTAGGTGGCGCGGATCTTCTTGCGGTACTCCGGATACAGCGTCTCGCGATAGCCGAGCACCGCGTCCTTCGGCAGGCTGTAGAACTGGATGAACTCGTCGGCGAACGGGTTCTGGCCGGGGGCGAAGTGCGGCACGTCGTCGCCCGGCTCGCGCCCCTCGTAGCCGGGCACGCACGGTGTGCGGTAGTCGAGCGGACGCGGCGACAGGCGGAAGCTCTTCGAAATGATCTCCGGCTCGACGAGGTAGAGCGGGTCGCTGGCGATCATCACCACGGTCATCACGTCGCCGTGGCGGTAGAACCGCCAGTCGATGATCGCCTGGTCGCTGAGCGGCACGCCGGTCTTGCGGATGAAGCCACCGACCTTCAGGTGGGTCGTGCGTGCCGCCAGCGCGCCCCCTTCCCACTTGCCGGTCGTGAACCCCTCCTGGGTGTGGAGCGCGTACTGCGACGGACGTGGCCGGCCGTCCATCCAGATGGTCAGCCCGTTCCAGTCCTCCCACGAGTCGATGGTGTACGACACGACCCGGTTGGTGGCCGGGTCGGTCTGCGTCGAGGCGACCAGGCCGAACGGGCCGATCACCCCGTAGGCCGCGCCCCACCCCTGGCACTGCCGATCGATCATCGACTTCTGCGATTCGTCGTACGCGAGGGCGCGCGCGCGGCCTTCGTCGGTCAGCGCCAGGCCCAGGTAGTCCACGGGCAGCGAATCGTTCTGCACGTCCTCGGTGCCGATAGGCCCCCACGAGCCGGTGAACTCGAACTGCGCCGACGCGCGGCCGGCGCCGAGCAGGAGGATCAGGAGGACGAACGCCGTGCGGCGTCCGCCTTCGCCGAGGGCTACCAGGTCGATGAGCATGGCGTCGGATCCCATTTGGAGCCGTCCGGCTCCTTCTTGAAGTGCGGGCTCGTCACGTAGGGAGCGTTCAGATACACCGGGTCGTCGACCACGATGTTCACCAGGAGCAGCTGCCCTCCGCCGTCGAGCGGCGCGAGGTCGAAGTGCTCGGTCACGGTGGCCTTCTCGCTGTACGGCACGCCGTTCTTGCGCAGGTAGCCCGCGCGCATGTTCGTCGTCACGACGCGCAGGCTGCTGCCGCCCTCGTTGCCGGCGGTCTTCGTCCATTGCGCGCTCGATTCGCCTTGCCACGACGCCGGTTGCGGCTTGGCGTTGGGCGGGGTCGCGACGAAGCGGAGGCGTCGCGTCTGCGTGCCCGCGTCGGTGTCGATGCGGAGCGTGCTGGCGTCCTGCCAGGTGATGTGCAGGCGGCCGGGCACGTTCATGATGGCGGCTGCGCCGTACGACTTGCACTGGTTGCCGGCCTTCTCGTCGGCCGCGGGATCCCACGCGTTGATGAGAGGCAGCGCGGCGGGGCTGGCGGGAATCCTGCGGTACTCCCCCTTGGCTGGCGTGACCATGCGGTAGCGCCAGTTCTCGGTGACGTACGACACCCAGTAGCCGGTGACGTCGATCGGTGCCGAGTCGCGCGCCGACGGCGGCGGCTGCGCGCTGATCGACGCGCCGAGACCGATGACGAGGCCGGCTGCGGCCAGACGCCGCTTCACTTCTTCTCCTTGCTCAGGCTCTTGTAGATGGCATCCACGAACCGCTCCGTCGTCCAGCCGTTGCTGCCGTGGCCGTAGCGCCCGGCGTAGCCCTTGGCCGGGCTCGCGGCCTGCACGTCCTGCAGCGACCGCCCCGCGGCGACGAGATCGCGGACGCGATCGCGAACGATGGTCACCATGTCCCGGTACTCGACCACGTCGTATTGATCGCCCAGGTGCCCGTGGCCGGGCACGACGATGGTGCCCGCTTCGCGCGACACGATCGGCACCGAGGCGATGGCGAGTTCGCTCAGGCGGCCGAGGGCCGCGATCTCCCCGTCGATGGTGCCGCCGCGTTCGACGTCGATCACGGGGAACTGGCTCGCGTCGAAGACGTCGCCGGCCATCACGACGTCCGAACGGCGGAAGAAGACGAAGGCGTCGCCGTCGGTGTGCGCGGCGGGCTGGTGCAGCGCCTCGATGCCTTCGCCGTTCAGATACAGGGCCTTGCGCGCGTAATGGAACGCCTCGGTCGGCAAGGCTCCGGAGGGATACGCCTGTGGCGAGCCCGACGGCGCCGTCATCCGCCGGAGCACGCCTTCGGTGGCAAGGATCGCCGCCACCGGTCCCATGAACTCCTGGCGCTGCCCGCCGAGGCGCGCGGGACCAAACAGAGTCTCACCCGCCTTGGACAGTGTTTCGTTGCCGCCGACGTGATCCGCGTCGGGGCCGGTGTTGATGATGTAGCGGATCGGCTTCGGCGTGATGCGCTTGATGGCAGCCACGACGGCGGGCGCGCTGGCCGCCGATCCGGCATCCACCACCACGACGCCGTCGTCGCCCACCTGCACACCGACGTTGCCGCCGCCGCCGGCCACGACGAAGAAGTTGTTCCGGACGGTCAGCACTTCGACGCCGTCCGGTGCCTGCGCGGAGGCGGCTACCACGAGCGCCGCGCACGTGGCGCTCGTCGCGAGGATTCTGGTCACCTGGGTCATGGGATCGCGCGCGCCAGCGCCATGGTCGCCCAGTTGGTGGCGGCGGCCGAAATGAATTGATCGAGGCCGTGAGGGAATTCGCTGTCGAAATACATCTGCACCGGGATGGCCCGCGTGCGAACGTACCACGAGCCGTCCGCGAGCTGGTTGTCGAGCAGGAACCGGACTCCCTTGCGATACACCGAATCGCCCGGCTTCACCGTCCCGCTCCTCACGAGCGCCGTGAGCGCCTGTCCGGTGGCGTAGGCGTCGCTCGCCAGCGTCGGGAGTTGACCCCATCCGCCGTCGGCGCGCTGCAGCGCGATCAGCGCCTTGGCGGTCCGGCGGACGGTGGGCGAGTCGTGCCGCGCCCAGTTGAGGCCCAGCAGCACGAAGACGTGGTCTTCGGTGGTCGCCGGCGCCGCCGTAGCCAGCCAGGCCGCGCCGCGCTGGATCGCCCGCGTGTAGTCGGCCTTCAGCGGCGCTGGAGCATACGCGTCGAGCGCGCGGATCGACACGGCCGTCATCGCAATGTTGCTCGATTCGATCGGCGGCCGATGGCTGGCCACGTGCCAGCTGCCGTCGGCGAACTGCCGGCGCAGTACGTATCGCGCCAGCGCGTCGGTCGCCGCGTCGGGCTGATACGGCACGTCGGCGAGCCCGGCGAGAATGTAGGCCGTCGTGTCGATCTGCCCGGGGATGGGAATGTCCTGCAGCTCACGTTCGCGCCAGCTCGCAAGGTAGGCGCGCGTTCGGTCCATCTGATCGCGCACCGCCGCCTCGTCGATGCGGAACCCCTTCGGGCGCACGGCGGCCGCCGTCATCTGGAACAGGCTGTTGTTGTGGCAGGAGATGCACGAGGCCCGTTGGAGGAACACGGTATCGGCGTGCTGCAGCAGCGGGAGGCTGGCCTCGATGGCACTGCGCGCCGACCGGGGCCCGGCTGGCTTCTTCACTTCGTGCACCGGCAGCACGACGGCCGCCACCCCGGCTCGCTTCAGCGTCGCCACGACCGGCGTGTCACCCTGGCGCACGGCCCAGTTCATCGCCTGCTCGTCGCGCACGCCACGATCGAGCAGCGCGCTCACGCCTGCCGCGGGAAGACCCTCCGACGCCGCGCCCGCGAGTAGCGCCGCCGGCGTTGGTTCGGCGCCGAGCGCGAGCAGGCGCTGCATGCCGGCCGAGTCACCGTAGCGCGCCGTCGCCTGGAGGGCGCGCGTCAGGCTCGCCGGCGCGGCCACTTTGAGCAGCAGTTCGGCGCAGTCCGCGCAGCCGCTTCGCATGGCGAGGTCGTTCGGGAGCGTGGAAGTATCCACGCGGCGATCGAGCAGCAGCCGAATCGTGGCCAGGTCGCCGGCGTCGCCGGCCCGGATGAGCAGCGACTGGCCTTCGCTTTTCGCACCGCGATCGAGCAGCAGCTTCACCACGTCGGCGCCGCCGGCACGACCGGCCGCGACCGCCACCGGCGTACGCCCGTCGACCGAGCGCGCGTTGGGATCGGCGCCGCGATCGAGCAGGAGCCGTGTGATGTCCAGATCGTCCACGGCCCACATCAGCGCGGTCGCGCCCGCGTCGTTGCGGGCGTTGACGTCAGCCCCCAGCTCGAGCAGCCGGCGCACCGAAGCGGCATCACCGTAGAGGGCGGCGGACATCAGCGGCGTGGTGCCGCCCGATCCGGGCGCGCCTGCTGCGGCCGGACGCTCCCGCAGCAGCCGCTCGGCATCGGCGCGGTCGCCGCGGCGCAGCGCCTCGAGCAGCCGGTCCGCCAGCGGGTCGCGCGGTGGTGACGGACGCTCGCCGTCGAATTCGTCGGGCCACGCGGCGCCCTGATCGATCCACGCTTTGAGGAGACCGATCTCTTCCGGAGGCAGCGCGCCGGTCGGCGGCATCAGCAGCCCGCCCTGGCTGCCGGTGATGCGCTGATACAGCCGGCTGGCGGCGCTGTTACCTGGAACGATCCTCGCGTTGTTGGCTCCCACGCGGTTGGGGAGCGAGTCGCGGCGGCGGTCGAGGCGGAAGTTGCCGCTCTGCAGCGACTCGCCGTGGCAGCCGTAACAGTTGGCGCGCAACAGCGGCTGGACGTCGCGCGCGAAGTCCACCGGTGCTGGCGACTGCGCTGACGTCGGTCTGGAGAGGCCGGCCGTCAGCGCCGCCAGGATGGCGAGGAGCAACCCTCCGAAGGGGAGTCTCATCGGTGCTGGGATTCTAGTCCCTCCGGTTCGTCCGTTTCTCCCGGTAGAACACGTAGTCGGCCTCGTAGGGGACGAGCGCGCGTTTCTTGAGCTCGCCCGGCGTGGCGCACCCGTCGGACGGTGCGAGCCCTCCCGCGGTGTTCACGCGCTGGATATAGCGCGTGATCACCAGCCGGGTGCCGCCGGTCGGGCCATCGCCCACCACGAACGCCTCCACCAGCAGCCAGGGGATCGCGTCGGGCGCTACGAAGGCCGGATCGGAGGACGATGCGATCGGCAGCCCCCATACGGCGCTCGTGTCGCGCGAGTGCTGCCACGTCGGACTGGGGCGCTGATCGTATGGCATCGGGCTGAGGAAGTGCGTCAGTAGCTGCTGTCCGTCGGCGTCGAACACCGTGGCCTGTGGGCCGAACGGGGCCCAGCCGTAGACGCCGTTGACGGCCACACACACGTAGCCCTGCGTGCCGGCGGCATGGCCAGTGAGGAACGGCACGTACCCGGCCGGTACACGAATCTCCGCGGGCACCGGGTTGTCGGGAGCCTGAGCCATCGACGGTGAACTGACGAGCAGCATCAGGCCGAACGCGGCGGCCCCGGTCGTCGATGCGCGTCGCGCCGTGAGGTGACGACGGGCCGGAACCAGCATCGGCACCTGCCGCCGGTACTCCTCGTAGGCCGGGCCGAACTCGGTCACCAGATCGTGCTCCTCGAACTGGATCGCCACCACGATGTACACCGTGGTCACCAGCGCGAAGAGCAGGTGCGCCAGCGTCATGTGCGGTGTGCTCCAGAACGCCAGCAGGAACCCGGCGTAGAGCGGGTGCCGGACGAACCGGTAGGGCAGCGGCGTGCGGAAGGGGATCCGCTTGTACGGTTTTCCGATCAGCGGCAGCCACACCTGGCGCAGCCCGAACAGATCGAAGTGATCGATCAGGAACGTCACGACGAGCACGGTGCCCCAGCCGGCGGCGAAGAGCGTCCACAGCACGGCCCGCAGGACCGGGCTCGCGACGTTCCAGACCTCGACACCGATCGGCTGCCAGTTCCGGAACAGCAGGAGCAGCGCGAGGCTGGCGAAGAGCACGAAGGTGGACCGCTCGATCGTCCAGGGGACGATCTGTGTCCACCACTCCTTGAACCAACGCCGCGCCATCACGCTGTGTTGCACGGCGAAGACCGTGAGCAGCAGCAGGTCGATGGTGACGGCGAATCCAATTGGCGATCGAGCCTCGCCGTCGAGGCTGGCCGGCAGGCCGAGGCCGCCCACGAAGGCAATCGCGTAGAGAAAGGTCGCCAGGAACACCACATAGGCACCCAGCCCGAACATGAAGAACGTCAGTCGTTTGGTCACGGTCACTCCTCCTTCTGTCTGAGGCGAGAATGAACCGTGGGTCGCGAGCGAACCATGGGCCGTCTGTCCCGGATTCGGTAGAATCGCGCCGCGAGGCCTGGGACAAACGTCCCGGCGGCGATGACCCTCACTTCCAAACTCCGTCAGCGGGTGCACTATGCGCGGGCCTCCGACGGCGTCCGCATCGCGTGGGCCGAGTCGGGCAGCGGGGCGCCGCTGGTCAAGGCGTCCAACTGGCTGAGCCACCTGGAATACGAGTGGGAAAGCCCGGTGTGGCGGCACTGGATGCGCTTTTTCTCGGAGTGCGGCCGTTTCGTCCGCTACGACGAGCGGGGCTGCGGGATGAGCGCCTCGGCGCCGGTTCACCGCACCCTCGATCGCTGGACCGACGATCTGGCGGCGGTGATCGACGCCGCCGATCCCGGCGCGCCGGTGACGCTGCTCGGGATCTCGATGGGGGCGCCCACCTGCATCGCCTACGCGATACGCCATCCCGAGCGGGTGGCCCGCATGATCCTCTACGGCGGCTACGCCCGTGGGAAGCTGCAGCGCGGTCCGGTCGTGGAGCGCGAGTTCCGCGCGATGCTGGAACTCGCGCGGATCGGATGGGGCCGCGACAACCCATCGTTCAGGCAGCTGTTCACGTCGCGCTTCATCCCGGCGGCCGCGCCGGAACAGGTGGAGTGGTTCAACGAGCTGTGCCGCCGGACGGTGACGGGCGAGGTGGCGGCCGACCTGCTCGAAGCCAGGGGCGCCGTCAACGTGACGGATCTGCTGCCGCTCGTACGGACGCCAACGCTCGTCGTGCATCCGCGCGGCGACGAGGTGGCCTCGATCGACGAGGGGCAGCGGCTCGCGGAGGGCATTCCTGGAGCCGAGTTCCTCGAGCTCGACTCGCGCAATCACCTCCTGCTGGAGCACGAGCCGGCGTGGGACCGGTTCCGCGAGGCGGTGTTGGAATTCATCGGCGAGGCCGGCGCCGTGCGCGAGTCGGTGTTCGCGGCGCTGTCGGTACGCGAGCGGCAGGTGCTCGCTCTCATTACTGAGGGGTTGAGCAACACGGAGATCGCCGAGCGTCTGACGATCAGCGAGAAGACCGTGCGGAATCACACCTCGAACGTCTTCGATAAACTTGGCGTCTGGTCGCGCGCCCAGGCCATCGTCTTCGCCCGCGACCACGGGTTCAAGCCATGACCATTCGATACACACGCTCCTGGGTGCCCGTGCTGCTCGTGATCGGCTCCGTCACGCTCTCGGCGCAGTGGCCGAAGCTCCGCGACCCCGCCGTCCCTCGCGACGCGCAGGGGCTCGTCCGGATCGACGCGCCGCCGCCGCGCGGTGCCGACGGGAAGCCCGATCTGTCCGGTGTGTGGCTGCGGGCGGACCCCGAGCCGCTGCCGTCGGAATTGGCGGGACTCTTCTCGCAGACGAACCGGGATCCAAGCGGCGACGTGGCGCAAGAGGTGTTCGCGAAGCCGTTTCCCGCCGATCCCAAGTCGCCGCCTCTCGCGGCGTTCTGGGACATCGCGACCAACGTCCCCGGCGGCCTGCCGCTGACGCCGTGGGCGGCGGAGGTGAAGAAGCAGCGGATGGCGGCCCAGATGAAGGACAACCCGGACGCCAACTGCATGCCGATGGGGATCACGCAGTTTCACATGCAGCCGCAGCCGCGGAAGATCATCCAGACGCCGAAGCTGATCGTGATCCTCTACGAGGCCAACTACGGCCAGCGCACGATCTACATGGACGGGCGTCCGCTGCCGAAGCAGGGCGACCCGCAGCCGTGGTGGTACGGCTATTCGGTGGGGCGGTGGGACGGCGACACGCTCGTGGTCGAGACCAACAACCTGCGGGGGGCCGAAGAGGGGCCGTTCGACGGATGGCTGGACGTGCGCGGTACCCCCTATAGCGACCAGGCGAAGTTCACCGAGCGCTTCCGCCGTCCGATGTTCGGCAAGCTCGAAATCGATGTGACGCTCGAGGATGCCAAGGCGCTCTCAAAGCCGTTCACGCTGCGCATCAACCAGCGCATCGTGCCCGACGAGGAGCCCATCGAGTTCGTCTGCAACGAGAACCAGCAGTTCCGCCAGCGCATCAAGGTCGGCTGACATGAAACTCATTCGCTTCGTCGGCGTCACGCTCGCGGCCGCCCTGCTCACGACGAACGCCGGCCTCGTCGCCCAGAACCGCGGGGAGCACTGGGTGGGCACCTGGGCGACGGCCGTGGTGCCAAGGCCGCAGCCCGCGCCGGGCGCCGCACCAGGCCGCGGCGGCGCCGTGCTCAACTTCAAGAACCAGACGCTGCGGCAGATCGTGCACGTCAGCCTCAGCGGCAGTCGCGTGCGGGTGGTGCTGAGCAACGCCTTTGGTACCTCGCCGCTGCCGGTGGGCGCGGCCGCGGTGGCGCTGCGACAAAAGGACTCCGCCCTCGCGCCCGGATCGAGCCGGCCGCTGACGTTCAGCGGCAGCGCATCCACCATCATTGCCGCGGGTGCCGTGGCCGTCAGCGATCCGGTGACGCTCGCACTGCCGGCGCTCGCCGACCTCGTGATCGACGTCTTCCTGCCGGGCGACACCGCAGCGTCGCCGTCGCCGCTCACGACGCACGCCAGCGCGTTGCAGACCAGCTATCTGTCCGCTCCTGGCAATCACGCCGGCGCGGCAGACTTTCCGGTCGCCGGCACGATGCAGGCCTGGTTCTTTCTCTCCACGGTCGAAGTGTCGGTGCCGGCGCAGGTCGGGGCCGTGGTGGCGTTTGGTGATTCGATCACGGACGGCACGCTCTCGACACCCGACACCAACAACCGCTGGCCGGATCACCTCGCTCGCCGGATGATCTTTCCGGTCGCTGGTCCTGCGCTCCTGATGGGCGTCTTGAACGAGGGGATCGCCGGCAATCGCATCCTCACCGACGTGATCGGGCCCAACGCGCTGTCGCGCTTTGATCGCGACGTGCTCGCGCTGAACGGCGTCACGCACGTCATCCTGCTCGAAGGGATCAACGACCTCGGGCTCGCCGCCGACGGGCAGCTGCCCACCGCCGCCGAGATCGTCGCGGGTCACCGCCAGCTCGTGGCGCGCGCGCACGCGCACGGCATCAAAGTCCTGGCGGGCACGGTGCTGCCGTTCGAGGGGACGAATCTCGGCGCCATTGCGCCAGGCTACTACTCGGCCGAGAAAGACGCGCGGCGCGAGGCCATCAACACCTTGATCCGCACCGGCGGGTTCTACGACGGCATCGTCGATTTCGAGGGTGCCGTGAAGGATCCAGGGCAGCCGCGACAGTTGCTGGCGCGCTTCAAGGGCGCCGACAACCTGCACCTGAACGACGCCGGCTACAAGGCGATGGCCGACGCCGTGAATCTCGCGCTGCTGAAGCGCTGAATCAACGGGCCGCCCGAAGGCGGCCCCTACGACGGCACTGATCGTACGTAGGGGCCGCCTTCAGGCGGCCCGTTTTGCGGCGACGAAGGCGAGGGTCGCGCACACCGTTTCGAACGCGAGCGCGCCGTAGATCACCGGCTTCGCGCCGCCGACCACGAGCAGCGCGATGGCGCGCGCGATGGCAAAACCGGCGACGGCGCAGCCACTGGCCAGGAGACCCAGCCGCACCCGCTCCGGGCGCGCCAGGCATTTGAAGAGAAAGACCGCGAAGCCGATCTCGAACCCGCCGTAGGTGGCGATGAAATCAATGGTGGCGGTGCTCGTCGGGAGCGCGATGTCGACGAGCGCGGCCAGGCGGTAGGGAAACGCCGCGAAGGCGATGCCGAACGCCGCGAACAGCACGGCCGCGGCCGCGAGCACGAGCCGCGGAAACACGTCTACTTCGGGGCGAAGCGGTTGAAGGGGACCGGCGCGTCCGCCACCTGGCCGGCGGCTTCCTGCACGCGCGCCGCGCGCAGGATGTTGGCCAGGCCGTAGTTCCCCTCATGGCAGCCGTACTCGTAGATCGGGCCTTCGAAGCGGCGGAACGGCGCCTCGCCCGACCACGGGCGCGTCCAGACCGAAGGATCCTCGACGGTGAAGCGATAGTCGATGGTGTCGGGGCCGCTCAGGCGGAAGCGCTCGACGACGCGCATCGTCTCGCTGGCGAAGATGTCCTGCCGCGTGCTCTGAGGCGACCCGCGGAAGTTGGTCTTCGACGTGAAGTTGGTGGTGGTCACCACCAGCGTGTCGCCGTCCCAGTGGCCGCGCGCGATGCCCGCCAGCTGCTGCACGGCGCGGCTCGGAACGGCCGGACCGTCGATCGGGATGAGACGGACGTCGTGCATCATCTCGTGCCGCAGCGCGACGTGTTCGGGCGATTGCAGAATCTGGAAGTTGGCGTTGTAGGCCGGTGGCAGCATCGGCGGGCCCACGTTGCCCCAGGCGATGCAGCGTTCCGCCAGCGTACGCACCTGGGGGTTGTCCGCGGCGCCGACGCCTTTCCGCGCCTGCAGGCGCGCCGCCTCGCGCTGCTTCGCCGCTTCCGTCAGCGGCGGCAGCTTGCCGTCGGGCGGGTCGTAGATGATCGACGTCCGCATGTGCGCCTGTTTGACGTAGTTCTCGGCCTGCCACAGGGCGTCGTCGTAGTGGATGTCGGTGCGTGACTGCGCGTTCAGCCGATCGAGGCGGCTCTTGAAGAACGCCTGCGCCTCCTCGGCGGTGAAATACTCCTTGCCCTTGGCCTCGTCGGGGCGCTCGAGCGGCACGTAGCTGTCGTTGGTCCAGTAGCCCTGCAGGTCGGGGCGCCCGTCGCTGGTGCGCAGCGGGGTCCCTCTGCCGGTACTCTGGCCCGCGACGGTGGCCGCCGCCAGGGCTACGAACGCGGCAAACAGGGCCGAACAGTGGCGCGGACGCATGTGAGGTGATTCTATGTCGATCCCGGCTGTGTCGATCCGGACCGGCGTCGTTCGACGTGTGGATAGGAGGCACGAGTGATGCGGAAGCTGATTGTGTCGGAGTTCATGACGTTGGACGGGGTCATCCAGGCGCCCGGAGGCAAGGACGAGGATCGGGACGGCGGGTTCGAGCACGGCGGCTGGACCTGGCTCTACTGGCACGACGACATCGGCGCCG
>Ga0207689_10002800_pt1 | contig 16106 bp, 11 predicted proteins | sample KBSMisM52_FD_184312 | JGI IMG/M metagenome (GOLD analysis project Ga0207689, IMG submission 184312) | Miscanthus rhizosphere microbial communities from Kellogg Biological Station, Michigan, USA - KBS Miscanthus M5-2 (SPAdes) (version 2) | ecosystem: Host-associated > Plants > Roots >... | reverse complement strand
AGCGCGTACGCCGGCGCGAGAAACGACCGCGCCTGTAGCCGCGCGGTCAGACCGGTCTGTCCGGAGGCAGATCGGATGGTCGAGTAGCGGGCAGCTTCTCGGTCTGCGCCTCGGCCCCTGGCACCCGTTCGGCCTCGGCCCCGCGTGGCCCGAAGAACCGGTGATCGGCCTCGTCCAGCCCCGGATCGATCAGCGCCGACTCCGCGCGCAGGGTGAACGACCCCAGCAGCGCTCCGCCCACCAGTGCCACCAGGCCCATCGCGGTGAACGTGATCGGCAGGATGCGACCCCACAACGCCAGCCTGTCGCGCTCATCCCGGGCATTGGCCACCTGCGACTCGACGGTTTCCTCGTTGGACGTCACGGTGAAGTCGACGAACGTCACCTCGGGCTTGAGCGGCTCGCGCGCGTAGTAGTGGTAGCCGTGCTCCTTCTTCTTGACGATGGTGCCCGACACCGGGTCCACCCAGAAGGTGCGCTGCGCAGCGTAGTAACGCGTCATGGTGATCGGCTCGTCTGGGTTGCCCGGTAGACCCCACAGCGCCGCCCGCGCGGTGACCGTGCTGTCGGCGTCATCGTCGTAGAGGGACGAGTACTTGACCGGCTCGACCAACTTGCCGTCGGCGTCGTAACCGACGTTCTGGCTGAACTTGTAGGTGGTCAGCCCGTTGACGTCTTCCTCACCGTCGTAGTTGGCGTCGAACGCCTTCTGCGCGATCGGGTCGAAAACGGGGTATGTGCGCTTCTCGGTGTCGAACGGGAACCGGTAGGCCAGCCCGTCGTGCGGCAGGGCGATGTTGGTCGGCGGCAGGGTGTCTTCGACGGCGCGCGGCTTCTGCACCGCGCCGCCCGGGTTGCTTTCGCTGGAGACCGCGGTCGCAGATTTGCGGTTGACCGTCACGGTGTCGACCAGCGCCAGCAACAGGCCGGCGTCCTGCTGCTTGTCGGTGCGGCGCAGCGTACTGCCGACCTGGAGGGTGACCACCTCGGCGTTCGACGGCGACTCCACGCTGAGCTGTTCCTGCAGCGCGACCGGCACGTTGCGGTTGATCACAAACCGGTCGGTGTTGAGCGACTCGGGGTCAAACGCCGTACCGGTTCCGTCGGCGACCAGCGTGGCGTCCAGGTCAAGTGGGATCTTGGCGATCTTGCCCTTGGTGTAGGTGGACAGCAACAGCGCGGCAATCAGCAGGGCGGCCCCCAAACCCATGATTCCGCACGCCGCTATTCGCAGCGCCACTGCGCGGTTCAAACCGTGCCTCCTTCACGTTCCGGCGATCGACGCTCCGCCACTTGTCGGCCCCCGACCTGGAGAGTGACGGCAAATCCGTTCGACCCTAACAGCACAAACTAAAGCGGTTCCTTACTACGAGTGCATCCACCGGCGGCCGTTTGACTACCCATTTTCGGTGGTTGGCGATCCACCCGGCACACTGGTCGTCGTGACCCAAGCGTCAGGCGTCGGCGGGACCCGTGGCTTCCTTCCCGCCGTCGAGGGGATGCGCGCGTGCGCTGCGGTCGGCGTCGTCATCACCCACGTCGCGTTCCAGACCGGCCACACCGACGGGATCACGGGCCGGCTGTTCGGCCGGTTCGACCTGGCCGTTGCGGTGTTTTTCGCGCTGTCGGGCTTCCTGTTGTGGCGAGGCCACGCCGCCGCCGCGCGCGGTCTGCGGCAGCGTCCGCCGACGGGGCACTACCTGCGGTCACGCATCGTCCGCATCATGCCGGCCTACCTGGTTGCGGTCATCGTGATTCTGCTGTTGCTCCCCGATGCCAAAGCCGATCTGACGGTCTGGCTGGCGAACCTGTCGCTAACCCAGATATATGTGCCACTGACGCTGACCGCGGGGCTGACCCAGATGTGGAGCCTGTCCGTCGAGGTCGCCTTCTACCTGGCCCTGCCGATGCTTGCGCTGTTGGCACGACGACTGCCGGTGCGCGCCCGTATCCCCGTGATCGCGGCTGTGGCGGTGGCCAGTCTCGGATGGGGGCTGATCCCGTTCGGCACGCCCCCCGGCATCAACCCGCTGAACTGGCCGCCTGCATTCTTCTCTTGGTTCGCCGCGGGAATGCTGTTGGCCGAGTTGACCGTCTCGGAAATCGGCTGGCCGCACCGGTTGGCCAGGCGGCGGCTGCTGATGGCGGGCATCGTGGTGGTGGCGTTCTTCGTTGCCGCCTCACCACTGGCAGGCCCCGAAGGGCTGACGCCGGGCACGGTCAGCCAATTCATCGTGAAAACGGCCATGGGCGCGGTGGTGGCTGCGGCACTGATCGCTCCGCTGGTTTTGGACCGGCCCGACACTCGGCATCAGATACTGGGCAACACAACGATGGTGACGCTGGGCCGATGGTCGTACGGATTGTTCATCTGGCACCTCGCCGCGCTGGCGATGGTGTTCCCCGTCATCGGTGAGTTCGCGTTCAACGGGCATATGCCGGTGGTGCTGGCGCTGACCGTGGTGTTCGGCTTTGCGATCGCGGCGGTGAGCTACGCGCTGGTCGAGTCGCCGTGCCGAGTCGCGCTGCGGCGCTGGGAGTTCCGCGAGGAACGTCCAGTGCCACCGCTCGATAGTGCGGTCAGGAACGTGCCCGACCCCTTCGCGCGATAACCTCGTCGCGCACCGCCGACCGGCGCGCCTTGCCTGCGTCGTCGCGCAACGGGGTGTCGCTGAACTCGACGGTGCGGGGCACCTTGTATGACGCGATGCGGTCCGAGAGAAACGCGGCGACATCGGTCTCGTCGAGCCCGTCGGCCTGCACGATGGCGTGCGGTACCTGACCCATGTCGTCGTCAGGTACGCCAACCACCAAGCAGGACAACACATTCGGGTGGGCAGACAGCGCCGATTCGATCTCGGCGGGGTAGACGTTGCGTCCTCCGACGGTGAACATGTCCACGCGCCGGTCGTTGAGATAGAGGAAGCCGTCGGAGTCGAAATAGCCGAGGTCGCCGAGCGAGTCCCATCCGTCGCGACTTTTCGCGGTGGCACCGACATAGCGGTATGTCGGCGCGCTTCCCGGCGCCGGACGCATGTAGATCTCACCGACCACGCCCGGCGGGCACTCGTTTCCGTCGTCGTCGAGCACCTTCATCTCGCCCGCGACCACGACGCCGACCGAGCCGCGGTGCGCTAGCCACTGCGTGCCGCTGAGGAGGGTAATGGCCTGAAGTTCCGTGCCGCCGTACAACTCCCAGACGACGTCGGGCCCTAACAGGTCGATCCACGCCTGTTTGACGGCAGGCGGACACGGCGCGCCGACGTGCCAGAGCCGCCGGATCGACGACAGGTCGTACGCGTCGGGGTCGTCTCGGTAGACCGGCAGCAGCCGCTGCATCATCGTCGGCACCGCCACGATGAAATCGACACGGTGCTCGCCGACCAACCGAAGAAACTCCGCGGCGTCGAATCGTGGCATCAGCACGAGGTGTTGACGCATCAACAGCCCGATTGTCGCGGTGGTCATTCCGGTGTTGTGGCTCAGCGGCACGGCGATCAGTTGGGTGTCGCCTTCCTGGGCGCCCATCGGCTGGCCCGCGAGCGGCCCGGGGAAGCGGCTGTCGCCGCCTGCCTCGATGAGCTTGGGTCGACCGGTGCTGCCCCCTGAGCCCAGCGCCTTCCAGGACGGCGACACTGCTTCGGGTAGTGGCGCGGCGGACACGCCGGAGTCGGGCGTGAAATCGCCTGGAACGCTGGGGATCACGCCGCGCGGGTCATCGCGGCCCACCAGCAGTGCCCTCGGCTTCAGCTCGAGCAGACCCTCGAGTTCGGCGTCGGGCAGCCGCGCCGACAATGGCTGGGGAACCGCACCGAGCTTCCACGCGGCCAGCGCCGCCTGGATCCACTCGATAGAATTCGGCAGCACGATCGTCACGTAGTCACCTTGGCGCACACCAAGATCGGCGTAGGCGCGCGCCAGCCGGTTGGTCGACGCATCGAGCTCGCCACGGGTCAGCGTGCGTCCCTCGCAGGTGACCGCCGGTTCGTCGGGCGACAGCCCGGCCAGCCGGGAGAACTCCGCGCCGATCGGAGGGATGGATGCGGTCATCAGTAGGCGCCCTGGCATTCGAAGATCCTGCGGGGGTTGTCGACGAGCATCGTCGTCAGCTGTTCGTCGGTGACGCCGCGGTCCTTCAGCGCGGGGATGACGTCGTTGTGGATGTGCAGGTAGTGCCAGTTCGGCATGACGACAGGCACCGTCTCCTCCGGCAGGGCATCCCAATAGCAGTTGGCATCGTGGGAGAGGACCATCTTGTCGGCGTGCCCGCGCTCGCACATTCGTGCCACGGTGTCGACTCGGTCCTCGAACGGGAGATAAACGTCGACCCCGAACCGGTCCATTCCGATGTAGGAGCCGTTCGCGATGAGTTCCTCGAGGTAGTCGAGATCGGTGGTGTCGCCGGAGTGGCCGATCACCACCCGGGACAGGTCGACACCCTCTTCGGCGAAGATGCGTTGTTGCTCCAGCCCGCGCCGGGTGCCCGCGTGTGTGTGCGTGGAGATCGGCACACCGGTGCGGCGGTGCGCCTGCGCGACGGCCCGCAGCACCCGCTCGACGCCGGGCGTCACTCCCGGTTCGTCGGTGGCGCACTTGAGGATCGCGGCCTTGATCCCGGTGTCGGCGATGCCCTGCTCGATGTCGCGAATGAACATGTCGGTCATGAGCTCGGGTCCGTCGAGTATTGTGCCCGGCCCGCGGTAGTGAAAGTAGAACGGTACGTCGTTGTAGGTGTACAACCCGGTCGCGACGACGATGTTCAGGTCGGTCTCGGCCGCGACTCGGGCGATCCGCGGAATGTAGCGACCGAGACCTACGACTGTGAGGTCGACGATGGTGTCGACGCCGCGGGACTTCAGTTCGTTCAACCGGGCAACCGCATCGGCGATGCGTTTGGACTCGTCACCCCAGGCTTCGGGATAGTTCTGCAAGATCTCGGTGGTCATGATGAACACGTGCTCGTGCATCAGCGTCACGCCTAGATCTGCGGTATCGATTGCTTCCCGCGCAGTGTTGAGGTTGGGCACTGCACCGATGCTAGGACGATCACGAGCTCGCCGTGCAGCTATCGTGGCGATCGGAGGTGCGCTGTGAGTACTGCCGCTAGGTCCATGGTCGAGTGCCTCGAGAACGAGGGAGTCTCAGTCGTCTTCGGGCTGCCGGGCGAGGAGAACATCCGGTTCGTCCAGGCACTGGCCGCATCCAATATTCGCTACGTGCTCACCCGCCACGAACAAGGCGCCGCGTTCATGGCCGAGATGTACGGTCGCGTAACCGGCCGGGCGGCGGTGGTCTCGGCCACGCTGGGCCCGGGCGCGATCAACATGCAACTCGGCGTGGCCGACGCCACCACCAACAGCACCCCCTTGGTCGCGATCTCGGCACAGGTTGGCCAGGATCGCGAATACAAGGAATCGCACCAATACGTCGACCTGGTGACGATGTTCGCGCCCATCACCCGCTGGGCCGACGGCATTCCGACCGCTCGCGCCATACCCGAGATGATCCGTAAGGCGTTCAAGCTCGCCGAAACCGAACGCCCCGCCGCGGTCTACCTCGCCGTCCCCGAACACATCGACGCCGACGACGCGGATTACGACTTGACGCCGCTGCCGCGCAACGTGGTGCGCGCCGAAGCTCCCGCGCCCGGTCAGGTTCAGCGGGCGGCTGACGCCCTCAGGGAAACGAAGCGGCCTGTGGTGCTGGCCGGACATGGCGCCGCCCGCGCCGACGCGACCGCCGCCCTCGTGCGATTCTCCGAGGAGCTGGGTGTGCCGGTCGCCAACACCTTTCACGGCAAGGGCGTCATGCCAGACGATCACCCCAACAGCATCGGCACAATCGGCTTCATGCGTCGTGACTACGTCAACTTCGGCTTCGACAACGCCGACGCGATCATCGCGGTCGGTTACGAGCTCCAGGAATTCGACCCGGCCAGGATCAACCCGAAGTCCGACAAGAAGATCATCCACATCCACCGGTTCCCGGCCGAGGTCGACATGCACTATCCCGTTGACGTCGGAATCATCGGCGACATCAGTGCTTCGCTGGACGCACTGCGCGACGCCCTGACCGGGTGCCGGTTCGACGACGCCGCAACAGGGCCGGGGCGTGATCTTTTGGCCGACGAATTCAGCCGCGGGCAACAGGATTCGCGGTTCCCGCTCGCTCCCCAGCGGATAGTCGCCGACACCCGCGCAGCGCTGGGCCGCAGCGACGTCGTGCTGGTCGACACCGGCGCAACAAAGATGTGGATGGCGAGACTGTATCCGACATACGAGCGCAATACCTGTCTGATCTCGAACGGACTGTCCACGATGGCTTTTGCCCTTCCCGGCGCCCTCGGAGTCAAGCTGGCCCGCCCCGCGGCGAAGGTGCTGGCCCTGGTGGGCGATGGTGCATTCCTGATGAACTCCCAGGAGATCGAGACGGCGGTACGGGAGCGGATCCCGCTGGTCGTTCTCATCTGGGAGGATGGCGGGTACGGGCTCATCGAGTGGAAGATGGACCTCGAACTGGGCGAGCATCATTACGTGAGGTTCAACAACCCCGATGTGGTGACGTACGCCGAAAGCTTTGGCGCCAAGGGATATCGCATCACTGCGGCTGATCAACTGTTGCCGACATTGCGGACGGCACTCGCTGACGACGGAGTGTCGCTGATCGCATGCCCCGTCGACTATTCCGAAAACCTGCGCTTGACCGACACTCTCGGTCAGTTGGACGAGACGCTGTAGCTCAGGTTCTCGAACGTGAGCTTATTTGTGCGATCCGAGGGGATCTTCGAGCACGAGCTCATGCCCGGCGGCCAAATCGGCAGCTAGCCGACCGCTCGTCGGCACCGCCGACGCCGCCAGCATCGCCACGGAGACCAACGCCAGCAGTTGGACACCGACGGAGTGCCCGGCGTAGCCGTCGACCGAGCGCCACGGATTCTGGCTCAGCACCGCCCCCGCACTGATCAAGCCGCCTGCGGCGAGCGCGACCGTCACTGCCTCGCAGAGCTTCTCGCGGCGGCGGAGAAGGTGGCGCAACCCGAGCGCGGCGCCGCCCACGATGACGCCCGCGATCCCGGAGATCACCGCCGCGGCCGCCACCACCGCGACGCTCGTGGTCACCCGTCCCGGCTGCCACGGCCTTGGTGGCTCGTCACTGGGAGGGGGCCGTCGAACCGGCTGGGGGCACCTCCCGCCCGAAGGGCAGGGGGAGAACGCCAGCAGGGCAAGGAGGGGCACCAGGGCCAGCCCGCCGATCAGGCCCGCCCGATATGGCGTGTTCGAGGTGAAGCTCAGCGTGACGTGCCCTGCGGTGCCCGCAGGAAGCACCCAGCCCTGCTGCCACCCGTTGACGGTGACCGGGGCCAGAGCCGAACCGTCTGCCGCGCGAGCGGTCCAGCCCGCATTGATGCTTTCCGGCACCACCAGCACCCGTGACGATGCAGAAGGTGGGACGGCCACCTCGCGATGGTCGGCGCTCCAGTCGCCCGTGGTCACGGGAACCGTTGCCGCCGTGTGCAATTGGCTGACAAGCGGATCGGCCAGCTGCACGCCGTCGACCACGAACGGTGCGCCGGGGCTGATCAGCAGTTCCTGCTGACCGGCGGGCAGCGTGATCGGCTCGGACCGGCACGGCTTGGCGGCCACGGGCTCGCCGTCGAGCAGCGCGCCGACGGTGGTGGCGACCGAGGTCTGGACGAACTGTCCCGCTACGCCGATGATCGGACCCTTCCCGCACGGCAGATCGATGACGCGCGCACGGTTGCGTCCGGCGTCGGCGGCGGCGATCGGCGCACCACGGGCGTCCACCGCGGAGACCTCGGCCAGCCCGGGTGGCTTGAGCTGATCGAAGCCCAGCGCGGTGCGGTCGATGACGTCGTTCCAACTCAGCAGCGAGAGCTTGACGGTGTCGGTCATGTGCGGCCGCAGGCTGACTGTCTGTGTTCCGCCGTCGCTGGCCAGCCGGCGCACCTCCGGGCCGTCACCGAGGTCGATGGCCACAAGCGTCGGATGTGCAGGCAACACCGAGGAACTCGGTGTGATCCGCAGTCCGGCGACCTCACTGCGGGCGGGCAACTTCAGCGTGAGGGTGGGCGGCATCTTGTGCTGCACGACGCTCTGCGGCGCGGTCCACGAGGTTCCCGGATCGCCGTCGGCGGCGGCGTACGCCGAACCCAGCACGTCGATCGGGTCGGCGTCGCCGAGCGCGCGGACCGCGCCTGGCTCCGCCACCAGGTCGGCCAGATTGGGGCCTTGGCGCGCGCGCACCCAGACCGTTGGCGTCACCTCCGTCGGTGTCGGCACGGTCAACGTGCGGCTCAGGTTCACCGGCTCTTCCGGCGACAGCGCCATGGAAGCGGCACACCTCGTGCCGTTGGGGCTCTGAGCACAACCCGACCGGCCGAGCAGCTCCGGCCCCAGATCCCATTGCACGACAGCCGAATTCGACGGTGGTCCGGGCACCAGCACCGTGTGGCGCAGGTTGACGGGATGGGCGAAGCCGTTCGCGTCGTACTGCGTGACGCTGAAGTCGGTGATGCCGAACTGGACCCCGGCCGAACCGTCGTCGGTGGCCACGGCGGTGATCCGCACCCAAGGTGACTCGCCATAGGGCAGCGCCACCGTCAGCGGCTTGCCTGCTTGGTCGAACCGCAGTGTGCTGGTGCCGTTTACGGTCGACACCTCGACGCGGCGGACCTGCGCGCCGACGGCGGTGGCACTGGGCGTGATCGTGAGGGTGGCGTTGGTGACGGGATGATCGAAGTCGACCTGCAGCCACTGTCCGACCGCCGCCTGCAGGGCATTGGACACCCAGCTCGTCGACGAATCAGCGTCGATCGCCGCCGCCGGCCCGGTCGCGGGTGCGACATTGGGCAGCGCCGTGGAATCCGACGCCGAGCTCGACACCGAGATGCGTCCGCCGTTCCATTGCCCGTAGACCATCCCGGCGCCCACGGCGGGATAGTCGGGCACCCGATTGAACGTGCGCCGCGGATCGTCGGGTGTCCGAATCGCCGACGAGTGATCATCGACGCGGCCGTAATCCGTTTCGCGCGCCAGCGGGGTGTCGGTCACCGTGACGACGGGCACGGGCAGGCCGGCCCGTTGCGCGTCGCCGGTCAGCAGCATTGGCCCAAGTGGCGGCTGGCCAAGCAGCCGGCGGCGCTCGTCGAGTCGCAGCAGCGCCTCGGGTCCGCCGTCGACGCGCGCCATCGCATCGGCGTCGGCCAGGTACGGATGCATCCCCGGCGACCCGTCCACCTTGTAGATCTCCACCGCAGGAAAGCGCGGCCGCAGTCCGCTGTCGGTGATGAAACCGGCCAGCGTGCCGGGGCCGACGGGCTCGCCGAACTGCGCCATTTTGACGAACCCGCCCGATCCCTCTATGGCCCGGTGCACCAACAGGGGTCGCGCCGACCGCGACGACTCGGGGTCGAGGTCGTTGCGCACCACGACATATGAAATACCTTGCCGGGCGAGCGTATCCGCCAGGCCTGCGGACGGCCTGCCTGCGGCGAACAGTCGCTGAACAGAATCGAGAGCGCGGATGGTTTCCGGCGGGGTCAGCGGAATCGAGTCGCGCACTCCCCACGGGCTGCCGCCCAGCACCTGCAGGGGTTCGTCGTGGCTGGTGCCCCACACCTGGGTGGCGAACGGTGCACCGGGCGCCACCAGCACGCGGCCGCCGGTGTTGTGTTCGTCGAGCCAGCCGGCGGTGTCGTGCCAGTACTGCGGGGTCGCGTCGAAGGCGCCGGGCGGGGTCAGCCTGCCAGTCCAGGCCAGCGACGTTGCCGCGGCCAACGCCACCAGCGCCACCATCCCGACCGCCACCCGCTTGTCGCGTTCAGGGTGGGCGAACGCCTGCACCCATTCGTGCCGAGGTGCGCTGCCGGGCAACGGGATTCGGCCCAGCAGATGAGCCAGGCCGAGTGCCATCGGCAGCCGCAGCAGCGGCTCCAGCTTGTGCATGTTGCGCAGCGGGGTGCCGCCCGCGTCGAGGAACGCCTGAACCTGCTGAGCGACAGGCGATCCCAGCCCACCCGAATAGCCGGCGCCGAGCAGGGCGACACCGATCAGCAGTATCACGATGAGCCTGCCACGGGCTGGCATCGTGCGCATCGCCAGCCCGGCGATGCCTGCAGCCGCGACCAACGTCGTCGCCAACACCCCGACCGACCCCGTCACCAACGAGGCGCCCGCGGTGGCGTTCGGCGCGACGAAGGGAGTCCAGGCGTCGGTGCCGCGCAGCATCTCGGTCAGCGACATCCACCGCGTGGTGACACCGGAGGACTCGATGAAGTCGAGGAACGGCGGGCTGATCCGGCCCAGCATGAACAGGGCGACGACCCACCAGAGCACCGCCAGCACCGCACACGACAGCCACCATGCGGTGAAGCGCAGCCAGAGCCGGTTCGGCCGGTGTGACGCCCACCAGATGACGGCTGCCAGGCAGCCGGTCAGGGTCGCGACGGCGTTGACCGCACCCATCAACGCGATCGCGAACGCCGACCGGGCGGCCAGGATTCGCACGGGACCTTGACTTGAGCTGGATGTCGCCGCCCCGGCGGCTCCGTGCAGCGCGAGGATGACGGGCAGCAGCACCCACGGCGCCAGCATCATCGGCAGCGTCTCCGACGAGATCGCACCGAGCGTGGTCAGCACCCGCGGGGACAGTGCGAACGCAGCCGCGGCGATGACACGTGATGTCGGGGTGCCGATGCCCAACACCTCGGCGACCCGCAATAGGCCCCAGAAGCCGATGGTGAGCAGCAGCGCCCACCACAGCCGCTGCGTCACCCAGCCCGGCAGGCCGAGCATGTCACCTGCGAGGAAGAATGCTCCGTGAGGAAACAGATAGCCGTACGCCTGGTTCTGCGCCTGGCCGAACGGCAGCTCGCTGTTCCACAAGTTGAACGCACGGGCGAGAAACCGCACCGGGTTCGCGGTGAGATCGAGTTTGGTGTCGGGCGAAATCTTTCCGGGCGACTGGGCGAAGGTCAGGATCAGCGCCGCCGCCGCGGCCACCCACAGCCAGCGCCGCGAGAGCGGCTGCGGCACATTACCGTCCGAGGACAGCGAAGCTGTCCGCAAATTAGGTTCTGTCGCCGTACTCGACCCTGTTGAGCACCGACGACGCCGGATCGCCCGGCTGCAGCGGGGTCTTGCTGTCTTGCTGCACCATCAGCGTCACACCGAAAATGGCGGCCGCTCCCAGCAGCAGGCCCACAACGATGCTGGCCGCGGCGGGAACGATGAACCGATCCATCCGGCCAAAGTAGCAGACAATGTTTTGCGTGCCCGCGACCGAACGAGTCGTCTGGCGCAGCGAAACTGCCCCCCGCAAGCGGGAGGAGTGGACCTGGCTGGACAACCACGGCATCGATCGCGGCTTCGGCTGCTACTGAACAACGCTCTCTGCGTCGGCATGGTCGGCCACCCATGCGTCGACGATGCTCCACGTTTGTTGCAGCCATGGGCTCAGCTGATCGGGCGGGGGAAGCTGGGCGGCAGGCACCAGCACCGTGCGGATCAACAGACGCCGGTTCATGGGTAAACGCCACCAGGCCCGGGCGCGACCGTCCGGGGAGAAACCCGTGTGGGTGAGCACAAGGACACTTGCGCTGGGCGCTCCTGACAGCGCCGCCGCGGTGCCGCCGGTGCGCGGGGGAAGCGTATGCGACTGTCGCCAGGCACGGCGCGCTTCGCGGAGCCGACCAGACGAGCGGAGTCGGATGACTGCAGTGCGCCACCGCCTCCAGGTGAAGTTCCCGCCCTCCGGGAACAGCAGCAGCGCCTGCCCGCTGCCCAAGGAGGCCGCGAGATCGTGAATTTGTTTGCCGGCGTGCTTGTGTCGGTGGCGCAGGAAGCACAGGCAACCGAGGTCGCCCGCGAGATCGAGGACGGGCTCACACCGAAGCAGGGCCTTGAGCACAATCCGCAGTTGCAGCCGGTAATGAATGCCGAGCAACCAGGCCACCAATAGCGTGTCGCCCGGTCCGCAATGCCGCGACAGCACGATCATCGGCTCCTCGCGTGGAATCTGCTCCGGCGTCGGTGAGGCACCGTCGAGCAGCACTCCGATATTGAGGGTTCGGCGTCCGACGGTATAGCCCCTTTCCAGGAGGTCGCGCATGAACTGATCGCAGTTCTGACCGCCGCTCAGCAGCTGCCACAGCGCCCGCAACTCGAGCAGCGCATACGCCATGACCACGCCCAGCGTCCGTACCGGCAGGCTCGACCGGCCGATCAGCCCCGCTACGCCCCCGATAACGAGCAACAAGGGCCACACGACCAGGATGCCGACCATCAGGACGGTGACCAGCGGCACCGTTATCGCGCGACGCAGCAGAGTCACGGCAGCGCCTTCAGATACTTCTGCGTCGCGTCGTAGGCGAGGTCGGCGCGCCGGGCAATCCGCCGGGTGTCGCGGTAGCGCAGATTCGACCATGTCGCGGCGGCCCGCTGCGGTAAGCCGCTCGGCAGCACATGCACGGCAACATCCGGTCCGACCCGAGCGAGGTCGCTGTGGAATCGGTGACGTCGTGAGATCTCGAATGCGGTGAACCCGACCTCCCACAGAAACCGCGGCGGCGCGAGTTCCTCCTCCAGGCGCCCGACGTGCAACACCCAGATCGTGTCGGCCCCATGTTGCACCGCCCGATCCAGCGGAATGCTGTTCACCAGGCCACCGTCAAAGAAGTGCTCACCGTCGATTTGTACGGGCGGGAAGACTCCGGGCAGCGCGCAGGACGCAAGGACCGGCTCGATCAGATCTCCGGTGTTGAACCAGTGCTCACGGGCTTGCTCAATGCTGGCAGCCACGCATTCGAACGGCACCGCGAGGTCCTCGAAGGTCTGCGCGGGCAGTCGTTCACGCAACATGCGGCGAAGCTCACCGTTGCCGTGCAACGACGTTCTGCGGCGAACGACTTCGGCGAAGCGCCGAAGCATCGAACCGTCGAGTGCTCCCTCGTCGGCCAACGCGTCCCAGAGCGCCAACAACCTCTTCGCGCCGGTCGGCGTGGGGTCCGCGGCCAGTGCCGCGCCGTTGATCGCGCCCACTGAGGTGCCGCACACCACATCTGGCCGCACCCCGGCGTCCAGCAGCGCGCTCGCCATGCCGGCTTCGGCGGCTCCGAGTAGGCCACCCCCGCCCAGCACGAACGCATGGCACGACATAATCCATGAATACCCGCGAAACGGCATTCATTCGCGCATGACAGCATGGCGGAATGGCCTTGCCCCGTCGACTGTGTGTCCTGGCGGCTCTTTCTTCGCTTTTGGCGGCCTGTTCGTCGCCTGCCCAGACCCCCGCACCATCGACGTCGACGCCGTCTCCGGCGATGGCCGCCACCGCCGCCCCGGCTCCCGCCGCTGGGCCCGTAACGCCCGCGTGCGGCGACGGGCCTGCGCTGCTGGCCAGCATGTCGACTCGCGACAAACTGGCGCAGATGCTGATGGTCGGGGTCACCAGCGCGGCCGACGCGAGGGCTGTCGTAGACAATCACCACGTCGGCGGCATCTTCATCGGCAGCTGGACGGACCTGTCGATGCTCTCCGACGGGTCACTGACCGACATCGCCGCATCGGCGGGCCCGTTGCCGCTCGCGGTCAGCGTCGACGAGGAGGGCGGCCGGGTGTCGCGGCTGGTCGGGCTGATCGGCAGCCAGCCGTCGCCGCGGGTGCTCGCGGCCAGCCACAAGCCCGACGAGGTATACAACATCGCCCTCGCGCGTGGGCAGGCGATGAGAAAGCTCGGCATCACCATCGACTTCGCTCCGGTAGTCGACGTGACCGACGCCCCCGACGACACCGTGATCGGCGACCGCTCCTTCGGCGCCGACCCGACGGCCGTCACCGACTACGCAGGCGCCTACGCCCGCGGGCTGCGCGACGCGGGCCTACTGCCGGTGCTCAAGCACTTCCCGGGCCACGGCCACGGCTCGGGCGATACGCACACCGGAAGCGTGGTGACCCCGCCGATCGCGGATCTGCAGAACGACGACCTGATCCCGTACCGCACGCTCACCGCGGAGGCCCCGGTCGGCGTTATGGTCGGGCATATCCAGGTGCCCGGGCTGACCGGCAGCGACCCGGCGAGCCTGAGCCCTGCGGCGTACGCGCTGCTGCGGTCAGGTGACTACGGCGGCCCGGCGTTCAACGGTCCGGTCTTCACCGACGACCTGTCCAGCATGCAGGCCATCAGCGACCGGTTCGGCGTCGCCGAGGCGGCGCTGCGCGGGCTGCAGGCTGGCGCGGACACGGCGCTGTGGGTGACCACCGATGAGGTGCCTGCGGTGCTGGACCGGCTGGAGAAGGCGGTGGCAGCCGGGGAGCTGACTATGCCGCGGGTCGACGCGTCGGTGCTTCGGATGGCCGCGGTTAAGGGCCCGAATCCGCACTGCGGCCGATGATTGATCACCTATTGCTTACCCTGGAGTAATGGCCGGAGGCACCAAGCGTTTGCCGCGCGCCGTGCGCGAACAGCAGATGCTCGACGCCGCGGTGCAGATGTTCTCTGTCAACGGCTATCACGAGACGTCGATGGACGCGATCGCCGCCGAGGCGGAGATCTCCAAACCCATGCTGTACCTGTATTACGGCTCGAAAGAGGAGCTGTTCGGTGCCTGTCTGGACCGCGAGCTGACGCGATTCGTCGACGACGTGCGCAACAAGATCGACTTCTCGCAGAGCCCAAAGGACTTGCTGCGCAACGCTGTTCTCGCGTTCCTGAACTACATCGACGCGAACCGGGCGTCATGGATGGTGCTGTACACCCAGGCCACCAGCTCGCAGGCGTTCGCGCACACCGTGCGTGAAGGACGCGAGCGGATCATCGACCTGGTCGGCAGGCTGCTGCGGTCGGGCACTCGGCATCCCGAGCCGGACACCGACTTCGACATGATGGCTGTCGCTTTGGTGGGTGCGGGCGAGGCCGTCGCGACCCGGGTCAGCACCGGTGATGCCGACGTCGACGAGGCGGCGGCGTTGATGATCAACCTGTTCTGGCGGGGACTGAAGGGCACGCCGTCGGATCAGCCCGCGCACCCCGCGGCCGCCGGCTAGGTCCACGCTTCCGCGCACGTTTGCAGTCCCCTTCCCGCATCCTGACTCAGAAGAGTTCGAAGCACGGGCATCGCCTGGAAGAGGTGGACTGAATTGACCGAAACGACCGCTCAGCGCCAGACGATGTCTCGCGCTCTGGTGTGGCGCAGTCTGGGCATGTTGCGGGCGGTGCGCGGCCTCGTCGTGGTCTCGTTTCTCCTCGGTGTGATTGCGTCGGCCTTGCCGTACATTTCGGCTGCTGCCTTTGGGCCCATGATGCAAGTCGTCGCCGACGCCGGTACGCACGGAACCCTAAGCAGGGTTTGGGATTTGCAGGGGCCGGTTCTTGCCACTGATGACGATCTGATTGGTTCGTTGGCCGGTCCGGTCGTTCCATTCGCGGTGCTCCTGGCGGCGTGGGCGATCTCGCTGCTGCTGACTCAGCTGATGTACTTCGTCAACGCCTGGGTCGGCGCAAAGGTCGACCGGATGTTGGTAACGGACATTCGCCAGCGGGTGCATGACCACCTCCAAACCCTGTCGCTGGACTTCTTCACCGCGTCGCGCAGTGGCGCACTGATGCAGCGTGTGCTGGTCGAATCGGGGGGTGTGCAAAGGCTTCTGACCGACTGCCTGATGCCGCCGCTGATCGACGCAGTCGTGCTGATCGCGGCGATCTGCTACCTGCTGGCCATATCGTGGCAGATGACGATCGCCGCGCTGATACTCACACCGCTGGCCTTGATCTCACTGCGGTTCGCAGGTCGTCACGTCCAGGCGGCGACGCGACGGTTGCTGAATGCGGACCGCGCGATGGCCGCTGAGCTCGAGGAGACGGTGAGCGGGATCTCCGAGATCCAGATGTTCAACGCCCAGTCCATGCGTAGCAGACGATTTCACGAGGTGTCGGAGGAGGCGGCGAAGAGTGACGCGTCGATTGTGGTCTGGATGCAGGGCACGGTCAACGGGTCTCAGGTGTTCGTCGCAGTCAGTACGGTGGTGGTGTTGCTGGTAGGCATCGGGTTCAGCGCAAGCTTTGGTCTGACGTTCGCCGGTGTGATGTTG
>Ga0207689_10002798_pt1 | contig 16109 bp, 17 predicted proteins | sample KBSMisM52_FD_184312 | JGI IMG/M metagenome (GOLD analysis project Ga0207689, IMG submission 184312) | Miscanthus rhizosphere microbial communities from Kellogg Biological Station, Michigan, USA - KBS Miscanthus M5-2 (SPAdes) (version 2) | ecosystem: Host-associated > Plants > Roots >... | reverse complement strand
CAGGCGGCCCGGCCTCCTGATCCTTGTCGGCTCTAGGCTTTGGACTTTGGGCTCTAGCCGGCTGAAGGCTCAAAAATGGCTAAAGTCCTCCATGCCTAGAGCCCAAAGCCCAGAGCCCAAAGCCTTCTGAGATAATTGACTGTTATGCGAATCGGCTCGGTAGCTCTCGTGTTCACGGCGCTCGTCGCCGCCCTTGGCGCCGCCGCGTGTGGCGGTGGTGAGAAGTCAGCCCCGGCGCCGGCGGCCCCGGTGACCAACCCGGTGGACCCGGCCACGGCGGGCGCGGTGACCGGCAAGGTCACCTTCATGGGCACGCCGCCCCCCGCTGAACCGATCAAGATGTCGTCGGATCCGCGCTGCGTGAACCCGGACGCAAAGACCGAAGCCGTGATGGTGGCGGGCGACGGCTCGCTCCAGAACGTGTTCGTCTACGTGAAAGATGGGCTCGGCAGCTTGAAGTTTCCGGTGCCCACGACGGCGCTCGTCCTCGACCAGAAAGGCTGCCAGTACCGTCCGCACGTGTTCGGCGTGCAGGCCGGCCAGCCGATCGAGATCCTCAACAGCGACATGACGCTGCACAACATCCACGCCTGGCCGCAGACGAACCAGGAGTTCAACGTGGGCCAGGCGCTGCAGGGGATCAAGGACACGCACGTCTTCACGACGCAGGAAATCATGGTGCCGTTCCGCTGCGACGTGCACAAGTGGATGAACTCGTTCGTCGGCGTGGTGGCGCACCCGTTCTTCGCCGTCACCGGCGCCGACGGGGCGTTCGAGTTGAAGGGGCTGCCGCCCGGCACCTACACCATCGAAGCGTGGCACGAGAAGTTCGGCACCAAGACGGCCAGCGTGACGATTGGCGCCAAGGAATCGAAGGACGTCCCCTTTACGTTCAGCGGGTAAGACCCCGGAAGTTGTTGCAATGCTCCTCCATCTCTTCGCGCTGCTGACGGCGGCGGCCACCGCGGTCCTGATCTTTGCCGGCGGCCTCGTCACCAGCACGGGCTCGGGGCTGTCGGTGCCGGACTGGCCGAACTCCTACGGCTGGTTCATGTTCACGTTCCCGCTCGAGAACTGGGTGGGCGGCATCTTCTACGAGCACAGCCATCGGCTCATCGCGAGCACCGTCGGCTTCCTGATCCTCGTGCTGGCCTTCTGGCTCTGGCGGGCGGAGCCGCGGCGATGGGTGCGGCGGCTCGGGTTCATCGCGCTCGGCGCGGTGATCACGCAGGGCGTGCTCGGCGGCATCACGGTGCTGTGGTACCTGCCCGACCCGATCTCGATTGCCCACGCCAGCCTGGCCGAGATCGTGTTCTGCCTCACCACCACGATCGCGCTCGTCACCTCGCCGGGTTGGCGTAACGGATATGTAGGGCGGCGCTTCAGCGCCGCCGGCGCGGCTCAAGCCGCGCCCTACGAGGATCGGCGGCTCCAGCGCGTCGCGCTGGCGACGCTGGCCACGGTGTACCTGCAGATCGTCGTCGGCGCCACGATGCGGCATACCGACGCCGGCCTGGCGATTCCCGACTTCCCGTGGATGTTCGGCCACCTCGTGCCGGACCACTGGGATCCCAAGATCGCCGTCCACTTCGCGCATCGCGTCGGCGCGCTGTGCGTGACCGTCATGCTCCTCCTCACCACCGGTCACGTCTTCGCGCACCACCGGACCCGGCTCGAGCTGCTGCGCCCGTCCATCCTGCTTCTCGTCCTGGTGACGCTGCAGATCACGCTCGGCGCCTTCACCGTGCTGAGCCACAAGGAATACATCATCAACTCGCTTCACGTGGTCACCGGCGCCAGCGTTCTCGTCACGACGCTGATCCTGACGCTGCGCGCGCATCGCGCCCGCTTCGCCGACGTGCTCGGTCCCGCCGGCCTCGCCGCCGACACGCGACTGACGGCCGGCCCGGATCACTCGGGCGCCGCGGCCGGAGCGCGCGCGTGATGAGCGGGGCGCCGACGGCCGACGCGCCGCGAGCCGACGCGCCGGGCGCGAGCGTCGCGCGCGCGGCAGACTGGGTGACACTCACCAAGCCGCGGCTCAACCTGCTCGTCCTGATCACGACCCTCGCGGGGCTGTACCTGGCCGAACCAGCCGGCGTCTCCACGTCGCTGCTCGTCAACACACTGGTCGGGTCCGCGCTCGTCGCGGGGGGAGCGGCGGCGCTGAACCAGGTGCTCGAGCGCACGACGGATGCGCTGATGCGCCGCACCCGCAACCGTCCCCTCGCGGCCGGACGGCTCGGGAGCGCGGAAGGATCCGCGCTCGGCGCCGTGCTGTCGCTCGCCGGCCTCGTCGAGCTCGCGCTGTTCACCAACCTCACGGCGGCCGCGGTGGCCGCCGTCACGCTGGCGAGCTACGTGTTCGTCTACACGCCGCTCAAGACGCGGACGTCGCTCGCCACGCTCATTGGCGCCGTGCCTGGGGCGCTGCCGCCCGTGATCGGCTGGGCGGCCGCCACCGGATCGATCTCCGGCCCGGCCATCGTGCTGTTCGGTATCGTGTTCCTGTGGCAGATGCCGCACTTCCTCGCCATCGCGTGGATGTACCGGGACGACTACGCGCGGGCCGGCATCCCGCTGCTGCCGGTGCTCGAGCCCGACGGCCGCCGCACGGGCTACCAGGCGCTGCTCTACGCCGCGGTGCTGTGGCCGGTCAGCCTGCTGCCGGTCATCACCGGCCTGGCCGGCCTGCCGTACGCCGCCGTCGCCACGGTGCTCGGGTTCCTCTACATCGGGCTCAGCGTGCGCTTCGCGCAGGAACGCTCGCCGGGCACGGCGCGACGGCTGTTCTTGTTTTCGATCCTCTACCTGACGCTGCTGCTCGGCGCGCTCGTCGCCAACCGCGTCTTGATGTAGCGGCAAGGCGCATGCAGCTTTCCGATCTCCCCGCGCTGAACGCCACGCTCAACGCGACCTCGGCGCTCTGCCTCACGCTCGGCTACGTCTTCATCCGCCGCCGCGATCGGGCGAACCACCAGCGCGCCATGCTCACGGCGCTTGGCACGTCTGCGGTCTTCCTCGTGAGCTACGTCATCTACCACGCCAACGTGGGGTCGAAGCCGTTTCCCGGGCAGGGTCCGGTCCGCATCGTCTACCTGACGATCCTGTTGACGCACATCGTGCTCGCCGCCGTCATCGTGCCGATGGCGCTCGTCACCGCAGCTCGCGGGCTGAAGGGACGATTCGATCGCCACGTGCCGCTGGCGCGATGGACGTTGCCGCTCTGGATGTACGTCTCGGTCACCGGCGTCGTCATCTACGTGATGCTCTACAAGCTCTACTGACGGGGCCGACGCCCCGTCCTACGGCGCCAAATCACCGCCAAACTCAGGCGAAATAGACGTTTACGGACGGGCCACAGGCCTGCCGAGCTGCGATAAGATGGGCCCATGCGACTGCAGCTCCGTATCCTGTCGGCCTCCGTCGCCCTGCTCCTCGGATTCACCGTCGGCGCCCACGCGCAGGGGCGGGCCATGGGAACGGTGAAGGACACGACCGGCAAAGCCATCAAGGGCGCCACGGTGAAGGCCACCAACCCGGACGCCTCGCCCGCGCAGTTCGCCTCCGCCACCGACGACAAGGGCCGGTGGGCCATGATCGGGCTGAAGAGCGGCACCTGGCACTTCACGGTCGAAGCGCCGGGCTTCTTCACCGTCGAGACCAACGCGCCGATCCGCGTGGCCGCGGCGCCGCCGATGCAGTTCACGCTCGGCAAGGACCCCGGGCCGATTCCGAACGCGCTCGACCGCAACATCCAGCAGCTCATTCAGGACGCGGCGTCGATGCGCGACGCCGGTCGCATCGACCAGGCGCTCGTGGCGTATCAGGACATCCGGACGAGGAACCCGAAGCTCACCTCCATCAATCTCGTGATTGGCGATCTGTACCGCCGCAAGGCGATGCAGGAGACCGATTCCGCCGCCCGGCAGAACCTGTACCGCCAGGCGCTCGACGCGTACGATCAGATGCTCAAGAGCGACGCCACCAACGAGCGCGCGCTGGCCGAGAGCAAGGCCATCCGCGCCGCCACGCGCAACGAGTAGCGCGCAGCCGAGGAATCGTTCACAGACATGCCGGCCCGGCCGCGCGTACGCACTCGCCGTTGGCAGGCGACGCTCATCGTCACGCTGGTGTTCACGGCGGCGGTGGGCGCCGCGGCCGTGGGGTGGTGGTACGCGCGCGAGTCGCCGCCGCACCAGGGGCCGATCGTCGTGTTCGCCGTGGACGGGCTGTCCACCTCCAGTCTCACCGCGTACGGCGCCCGCACGAGCGCGGCACCAGCCATCGACGCGCTGGCGGCCGACGGCGTGGTGTTCGAGCACGTCTACGTCCATTCGCCAGCCATGCTGCCGGCCTACACGTCGCTGCTCACGGGGCAGCTGCCCTTCGATCACGGCGTCCGTGACGAGGCCGGTTTCGCGCTGAAAACCGACACCCGCACGCTGGCCGAACTGCTGCGGAGCCGCGGCTTCTCCACCGGAGCGGCCGTGTCGTCGTTCCTGCTGCGGAAGGCCACCGGCCTCTCGCGCGGCTTCGCGTTCTACGGCGGCGAGCTTGGCGAGGACGCGCAGGATCGCCCCGTGGTCGAGCGGACGGGTGCGGCCACGTTCGAAACCGCCGCGCAGTGGCTGCGCTCGCAGAGCGGACAGCGCTTCATGCTGTTCATCGAGGTGCCGGCCGACGGCGCCGATACAGTGGCGCGGGACCTCGTCGATCTCTTGAAGGAGCGCCGCCTCTACGACAAGGCCACGATGGTGGTGGTCGGTGGACGCGGCGCCGGCGCGGTCAGCGGGCGGCTCGACGACGCCACGCTGCGGGTGCCCCTGATCGTGAAGCAGCCGGATCGGGACGGCGCCGGGCGCCGCGTGCCCGCGCCGGTGCAGCACATCGACATCCTGCCGACGGTCCTCGACCTCGTGCGCGCGCCGATCCCCGGCGGCCTGCGCGGCCGCTCGCTCCGCGCCGTGCTCGACGACAGCGACGAAACCGTGCCGGTGCGGCCGCTCTACGCGGAGTCGCTGACCGCGTGGTATCGGTTCGGCGGACGGCCGTCGTACGCGCTGACGAGCGACGGTGCGCGTCTGGTGCGCGAGGCCACCGACCGGCTGGTCACGCTCGACAAGGCGGACCTGCCGAACCCGGCCCCGGTCGCGCACGACGCCGCGGCGCTCAGTGCCGCGCTCGATCGGCTGCTCGACAAACACACGCCGGCGCCCGCCGCGGCGCTGTCGACGCTCGACGCCGAGCTCTTCGCGCAGCTTGGCATCCTGATGGCGGCGCCCGACCTGCCGGACACGGCCGCCACGGCGCTCCCGGCCGACCAAGCGATGCTGCTCGACGGCCATCGCCGCGCCGCCGCGCTCGTCGGCACGCGGCAGTTCGGCGCCGCGGCCGCGGGGCTGCGGGATCTGGCACGCGCGAATCCACAGGTGCCGGCGCTGCAGCTGCAGCTCGGCACGCTGCTCGAGCGCGCGGGACGGCTCGAGGAGGCGGTGACCGTATTCGCCGAGGCCGACCGCACGTGGCCCGATCGCGTGCCGACGACGCTGGCGCTGTCGCATGCGCTCGCCCGCGCCGGCAAGCTCGATCAGGCCCAGCAGAAGGCCGACGCCGCCGTGGCGTTGAGCGAGGGGGGCGCCCCCGCCGATCGCGCCGCCGCGCTCGAAGCGGCGGCCCGGATCGCCATCGATCGCCGCGACGTCGCGGCCGCCGAACGCTCGGCGCAGGCGCGGTTCGATCTCGACGGCTCGCGGGCGCTGCGGCAGTTCGTGCGCGGCCGCGAGCTGCTCGACGGCGGTCACTACGAAGAAGCGCAGGCGGCGCTGATGGAAGCCTTCCGCGGCGATGGCGAAGCGGGCGCCGCGCTGCCCGGCCTGCATCTGGCGCTCGGCGAAACGCTCACCCACTTGGAGCAGCCGGCTGATGCCGAGGCGGAGCTGAAGGAAGAGATCCGGCTGTTCCCGCTCGAACCGCGCGCCTACGCCAGCCTCGCGATGCTCTATCACTCGCTCGATCGCGAGGACGACGCGGCGCAGGTGCTCGAGGATCTCCTCACCGCGCTGCCGACGCCCGAGGGCAGCAGCGCCGCGGCCCGGGCCTGGACCGCGATGGGGAACAAGGAGCGCGCGGACGCGATCCGCGCCGAGGCGCGGACGAAGTTCAAGGGCGATCCGTCGCTGAGCCTCCTCGGGCGCTCCCGGCCATAAGCGCCAGGCCGAGCCCCGCCCAAAAAAGATTCCGCACTTTCCGCACGATCGCCAGCGTCACGCCTACCGCGGCGGGCAGCGCCAGCGCCGGTGCGAGCGCGCCGGTCAGCGCTTCGTCCACGCCGATGCGGAAGGGCACGAACTTGAAGGCGAGGGTCTGCACGCGATTGAGCGCTTCGAAGACGACCGACTGTGAGAACGTCGGCGCCTCGCCGGGGTGAATCCACCCGAGGGTGATGAACACTTCCACCACGGCCAGCGCGTGGAACGCCAGGCCGAGTCCGAACGCCCGCCACAAGCGGCCGGGATTCGCGGTTGAAAACCCCAGCACCGACTGCCGTACGCCCGCGAGCCGCTCGCGCCAGGCCGGTCGCGCGCCCTGTTCCGGCGACCAGGTGCCGCGCAGGAGCCGCAGGCCGGCCAGCACCGCCGCCACAATCAGGACGATCGCCGCGGCACCCCACTCCTGCCATTGAAACGGCAGCGGCACCGTCGCCAGCAGGACGGCGACGCCCACCGCCACCATCGCCAGCGCGGATGCGGCGTAGACCAGGTTGTCGGTCGCCAGCGACGACACGGCATCCGCGGTCGCGAGACGATGACGTGAGAGGAACGCTTTGGTGGGCTCGCTGGCGGCGAGGCCGAACGGCGTCACGCTGCCGACGGCGTCGCCGGCGAGAAACGCCGCCAGCGCCGGCGCGAACGGCAGGCGCGCCTCGGCGCGCATGCATTGCCGCCACGCCTCGGCGCGGCACGCGAAGCGCACGCCGCCGAGCGCCAGGATCGGCAGCAGGCCCCAGCCCACGCGCCGGATACCGTCTGAAATGGGAGCAAGGCCGACGCTGCGCACAGCGAAGGCAAAGAGACCCAGGCCACCCAGCGCCGTCACTCCTGTGAGGAGGTACTGCCGACGCCGGGTGAGCATGGGAGCTTAACTAGGCCGTTCGGTCGATTCGATGTGCTTGAACGTGTCTTCGATCAGCCGCAGGTTGTCGTCCTTCGACACGTTGCGCTGCAGCAGCTTCGAGGCGATCGTGACCGAGAGGTCCACGGCTTCCTGCCGGATCTGCTGCAAGGCGCGCGCGGTCTCGAGCTCGATCTGCTTTTCGGCGTTCTTGACGATCCCCGCCGCCTCGGCCCGCGCCTTCTGCTTCAGCTCCTCGCGGAACAGATTGGCGTCGGAGCGCGTGGCCGTGAGGATGCTCTCGGCCTCGGAGCGCGCCTGCGCCAGGATGCGCTGCGACTCCGCGTTCAAGCGCTCGAGTTCCGTCCTGGCCTGTCTGGCCTCGTCGAGCGATTTCCGGATCGCGTCCTGCCGCGCCGCCAGCGCCGCCAGCAGCGGCTTCCAGGCGAACTTCGCCAGCAGACCCGCGAGGACCAGAAACGTCGCGATGGTCCAGATGTAGAGCCCGGGATCGGGTTGGACCAGCGGATTGTCCATCGAACAGCTCCTAGTTCTTCATCAGCACGATGAGGAGCGCGAACACCTCAGCGAGCACCGCCACGCCTTCGAGCAGGAAGAGCGGGAGGTTGACCGCGCCGGTGATCTGCGCCGTCGCGCTCGGCTGCCGGCCGATCGCCTCGGCCGCTCCGGCCGCGAGTTTGCCGATGCCCAGGCCGGCTCCGATGACGGCGAGACCGAGGCCGATGCCGGCCCCCATGTAAGCAAGCGCGAATCCCTGCATTTCCAGTGCCTCCGTAAAGTCGCTCAGTGATGAGCGTGAATGGCCATGCCGATGAACACGGCCGACAAGAGCGTGAACACGTACGCCTGAACCAGGACGACGATGATCTCGAGCGCCGAGATGAGCGCCGCCAGGGTCAGCGAGAACACCCCGATACCCATGCCGGCAGCCGGGCCGAACTGCGTGTTGAAAATGAACACGAACGACAGGATGGCCAGGATGGCGATGTGGCCGCCGGTCATGTTGGCGGCAAGACGCATCGTGAGCGCGAACGGCCGTACCAGCATGCCCATGATCTCGATCGGGATGAGGAACAGCGTGACCGGCAGCGGCAGGCCGTGCGGCACCATGTTCTTCCAGTGCTTCACGAAGCCGTGGGCGCGGGCGCCCGCAATGATGATCGTGAAGAAGGTGATGGTGGCGAGCGCCGCCGTCACGTTGAAGTTGCCGGTGGCGGTGACGCCGCCCTCGAGCATCTTCGAGAAGAACGAGTCGTGCGGCGAATGCAGCACCGTGTGGTTGAGCAGATTGAGCACGTCGAAGATCGGAATCAGACCGATCGCGTTGGCGCCGAGGATGAAGACGAACAGCGTCACCAGCAGCGGGGTGTAGGTGTCCACCCACTTGTCGCCGACGTTGGGCCGCACGATCGACTCGCGAATGAAGTCCACGCCGGCTTCGAGCGCATTCATGAAGCCCGACGGAATCTGGCGGTCCTGGCGCAGGTAGCGCCGCACCGCAAAGGTGACGACGAAGAAGATCACCGTCGACACCAGCCAGAGCATCAGGACGTGTTTGGTGACGGAGAAGTCGATGCCGAAGACCGGCGGGAGATGGATGAGCGGCTCCGACAGCGGGCTGTTGGAGACGTGCTCGATGATCGTCTTGCCGGCATCGAAGGGCTCGGCGACGTGCCCGGCGGCTTCTTCTAGTTGCATTCGTCTACTACTCGCTCGGCGAGGAGCGTTGCATCTCCGCGAACACCCGTCGCAGGAACATCGCCTCCATCGCGTGCAGGGCGATGAAGGCCCCCGCGAAACTCACCATGAAGGGCACCGGCCGCAACCCCGCGCCCTTCAGCATCCCCACCACGTAGGCGCCGAAGAAGACCATCTTCACCGCCAGCCCGGTCACCATCACGCCGGTCGTCTTCTCGGGCGCGGCGGCTGCGGTCCGCGCCACGACGATCCACGTCGCCAGCGCGCTCGCGAGCGGTCCCACCATGCCCAGCAGCGCCTCGGGGTTCAGCTGCGGCGCGACGGCCGCCACCACCAGCCACGCCCCGGCGCACAGGCCGGCCATCCAGAGAATCGGCGCTACCACCTTGCCGTCAGCCTCGTGCCGACTCGCGTCACTGGCCCCCGGCCGGCGGCTGCAGGCTCACCCGGATGATCTCGTAGAAACCGACCACGATACCCAGGGCCAACCCGATGACCAGCCCCCATGGCGCCGAGCCCCACCAGCGGTCGACAGCGTAGCCGATTCCCCCCAGCAGGATGATTCCGCCGACGAGGGTGTAACTGGCCGCCGCTACCGGCCCGGCGCTCGTGACATTGCCCGAGAACGCGCGCGTTGCCCGCCCGATCGAGAACCGCTGACCCGTCCGTGCCATCCGCCTCCACCCTTTGAAAACCGGCGCAGGAGGAGCCTAGGGCACACGCCGCCTTCGACCAAGACCTATTACCCGGCCCCCAGGCGGCTGTACCGCCCACCAGTATAGCGTTACTTTGTGAAAAAGTTCACCAGGGGCCAGGGCAGGGGTCAGAACCGACCCGGCCGCTGTCGGATCAAGTCTTCTGTTTTCAACAACTTTGCGCCACCCAATTCCTTGACCGCGGCCGGGGCCGCACCTATATACTGGCCGCATGAGAGGGCTTCGATCGATCCGCGTGGCGACGGCATGCGCCGTCACCGCCGCGCTCGTGGCCACCGCGCTGACGTCTGTCGACGCGCAGCGCGATCGTCGCGAGCGGACGCTCTTCGTCGGCGCCGTCAACGACAAGGGCGAGCCCGTCGAAGGGCTCGGCCCCGACGCGTTCGTGGTGAAGGAAGACGGCGTGCGCCGCGAGGTGCTGCGTGTCGCCCCCGCCACCGAACCGATGGACATCGCCATCCTGGTCGACAACAGCACCGCCGCGGCCGACGAGATCACGTTCCTGCGCTCGGGCTTGTCGAAGTTCGTCCAGACCATGGCGACGGGCAACAAGGTGGCCGTCATCACGCTGGCCGACCGTCCCACGATCAAGGTCGAGTACACGGACGACGCCGTGCGGCTGAAGGAGGCGGTCTCCAGCTTGTTCTCGACACCGCAGAGCGGGATGACACTCCTCGACGGCATCTTCGAGACGGTCAACGGCCTGCAGCGGCGTGAGACGCCACGTGCGGTCCTCGTGCCGGTGATCACCGACGGGGTCGAGTTCACCACGCGCTACTTCCGCGACATCGTGAACACGCTGGTGAAGAACCACGTGGCGCTGCACATGGTGACGATCGGGCCCTTCTATCACGACGAAGAGCACGGCACCCGCGAGCGCTCGTTCCTGCTCGACGCCGGCCCGCGCGAATCAGGCGGCCAGCGCATCTCGCTGCTCAGCGCGCACGGGCTCGACGGCGCGATGGACAAGCTCGCGAAGGAACTGCGGGCGCAGTACAAGGTGGTCTACAGCCGGCCGGAATCGCTGATTCCGCCGGACAAAGTCACGGTGACGGCGGGCAAGTCGGGGTTGACGGTTCGTGGGACCGAAGCACGCGGGGAGAACGGAGCGTGACGGGCTGATGGGCGAAAGATTCTTCGTCGTCCTGGCGGTCGCGGCCATCTCGGTAGTCGGGTGGCGGTCGCCGGCGCTTGTTGCATGGCAGACGCCTGCTCCGGCAGGCGCCGCGTCGGCGCAGGAGGCGCCCAAGCCCGCTCCGGCTCCGGCGCCGGCGCAGACGCCCCCACCCGGCGGCGCGCCGCAGCGGCCCGCGTTCCGCGCCGGCGTGGACATCGTGTCGCTCAACGTCACGGTGCAGGACGGCGCCGGCCACTACGTGACCGACCTCGACCAGCCGGAGTTCTCGATCTTCGAGGACGGCGTCAAGCAGGAGGTCTCGTTCTTCAACCGGCGCCAGCAGCCGATCGCGCTCTCGCTGCTCCTCGACAGCAGCGCCAGCATGGAGGACAAGATCGAGGAACTCCAAACGGCCGCCAAGAGCTTCGTCAAGCGGCTGAAGCCGAACGACATCGCGCAGGTCATCGACTTCGACAGCCGCGTCGAGATCCGCCAGGCGTTCACCGGCAATCTGCCGGAGCTCGAGGCGGCGATCGGCAAGACGTCGGCCGGCGGCTCGACGTCGCTGCACAATGCCATCTACATCGCGCTCAAGGAGCTGAAGAAGGTCAAGGCCGTGTCGGAAGAGGACGTGCGCCGGCAGGCGCTCGTCGTGTTCTCGGACGGTGAGGACACCTCGAGCCTGATCTCGTTCGACGAGGTGCTCGATCTCGCCAAGCGCTCCGAAACCGCCATCTACACGATCGCGCTCCGCGGGGTGGACACCCAGACGAAGGGCTTCCGCGAAGCCGAGTTCGTCATGCGCCAGTTGGCGCAGGAGACCGGCGGCCGCTCGTTCTTTCCGGCGAAAATCGAGGAGCTCACCGCCGTCTACGCGCAGATCGCCGACGAGCTCGCCAGCCAGTACACGATCGGCTACACCTCGAAGAACGGCCGGCGCGACGGCGCGTTCCGGCGGATCGTCGTGCAGACCACCCGTCAGGGGCTGACGCCGCGCACGAAGAAGGGGTATTTCGCCCCGACCGCCCGGTGAAGATCCTTCCGCTCCTCCTCTACGCCGTGTCGGCGGTGGCGTATGCCGTGCACTTCGCGCGACGCGATCCCGCCGCCGGGCGGGCGGCGACCGCGTCGCTGCTGGTCGCGGCGCTGGCGCACACCTTCGTCATCGGCATGCAGACGATGGAAGTGCGCCACATCCCGTTTGCCAGCCTCCCGAACGTCGTCTCCACGTTCGTGTGGCTGCTGACGCTGTCGTATCTCTATCTGGAAATCAGCACGGAAGAACGGGCAATGGGCGTGTTCATCCTGCCGATCGCCATCGGGCTGCAGACGATCTCGGCGCTGACGCCGGGCGTGGAGAAGGTGGACCCGGTGCTCGACAGCCCGTGGTTCTGGATCCACGTGGCGTCGCTGCTCTGCGCCTATGCCAGCTTCGCGCTGGCCGCCGTGCTGGGCCTGATCTACATGCTGCAGTTCAAGGAGATCAAGAAGAAGCACCTCGGCTATCTGTACAACCGCCTGCCATCGCTGCTGACCCTCGACGTCATGAACTCCCGGGCGATGACCATCGGCTGGGTCTTCCTGACAGTTGGTGTGGCGGTCGGCATCCTGTGGACCGCGCAGGCGCGCCCGCTGTCGCCGGACGACCCGAACCTGCGGGCCATGTCGCTCGACGACCCCAAGATCTTCTTTGCGGTGCTCACCTGGGCGGTGTATTCCTTCGCGCTCTTTGCGCGGACGCGTCTCGGCTGGACCGGGCGCCGCGCCGCGTGGCTGGCGACGGTGGGCTTCCTGATCGTGCTCCTCAACTTCCTGCCCATCGGCTATTTCGTGACGACGAGCCACACGTTTCAGTGAGATGCACGTTTTCCTGCTGGGTGTAAGCCACCAGACCGCGCCGATCGACGTTCGCGAGCAGCTCGACTTCTCGAGCCGCGACGTCGGCGCGGCCGTCGAGGCGCTCGCCGCGAAGTACTCCGCCGGCGAGGCGGTGGTGCTCTCCACCTGCAACCGCTCCGAGATCTACGTCGCCATCGACGACCCGGAGCGCGCGCGGCAGGAGCTCGTCGATTTCCTCGGGAGCTACCACGGGCTTCCGCGCGAGGCGTTCGAGTCGCACGTCTTCGTCCACGCCGACGAAGAGGCCACGCGGCACCTGTTCCGCGTGGCCGCCGGGCTCGACTCGCTCGTCGTCGGCGAGCCGCAGATCCTCGGCCAGGTGAAGGACGCGTTCCAGGTGGCGGCCACGCGGCAGTGCGTGGGCCCGGTGCTGACCCGGCTCTTTCACACCTCGTTCGGCGTCGGCAAGCGGGTGCGCTCGGAAACCGCGCTCGGCGAGGGCGCCATCTCGGTGGGATATGCGGCGGTGGCGCTCGCCCGCAAGATCTTCGGCCGTCTCGACGGCCGCGGCGTGCTCGTGGTCGGCGCCGGCGAGATCAGCACGATCACGGCCCAGCACCTGCGGTCACAAGGCGTCGGCGAGATCGTCATCACCAGCCGGACCGCCGCGCATGCGGACGCGCTCGCCGCCGACGTGAACGGCCGCGCCATTCCCTGGAACGACATGCGTGGCGCGCTGGCGGCCGCCGACATCGTGATCACCGCCACCGGCTCGCCGCGGCCGATCCTCTCCCGCACCGACATCGCAGCGGTTTCCGACAAGCGCCGCGGTGAGCCGCTGTTCATCATCGACATCGCGGTGCCGCGCGACGTCGAGGCGTCGGTCGGCGAAATCGAGCAGGTGTTCCTCTACAACGTGGACGACCTGCAGGCGGTCGTCCAGGAGAATTTGAGCCGGCGGTCTTCCGAGATCGGCCGCGCCGAGTCCATCGTGAGCGAGGAGGTCGAGCGCTTTGCCGCGTGGCGGCGCTCGCGCGGTGCGGTGCCGACCGTCGTGGCCCTGCGTCAGCGGTTCGAGCAGATTCGCCGGGCGGAGCTGCAGCGGCTCGAGCACAAGCTTGGGGGGCTGTCTCCGGAAGCACGCGCCAGCGTGGACGAGGTGACGCGTCTCATCGTCGAGAAGCTGCTCCTCGCGCCCACCTCGCAGCTCAAGGCGCTGCCCGACGAGGACACCCAGATCGCCTACACCGAAGCCGTCAACCGCCTGTTCGAGCTGCGGGACGAAGCGGCGGCGCCGGTCGCCCCCGCGAGCGACGAGGTGGACGCCGGGCCTTCGAATCGGACACGCTCTTAGTTCATGGTGACCCTGCGCCTCGGGACCCGCGGCAGCGCGCTGGCGCTCGTGCAGGCGCGCACCGTCGCGGCGCTGCTGCTGGAACGCACCGGCACCGGCTGCGAGATCGTGGTCATCAAGACGTCTGGCGACAAGATGGCGGACGCCCGCCTCTCGGAGATCGGCGGCAAGGGGCTCTTCGTCAAGGAAATCGAGGAAGCGCTCCTCGCGGGCACCATCGATCTCGCGGTGCACAGCAGCAAGGACATGCCGGCGCTGATTCCCCCCGGCCTCGAGGTGCGCGCCACGCTGCCGCGGGAAGACCCGCGCGACGCCCTGGTGCTGCCGGCGCCCGCCGGGTCGATCCCGTTCGACGAGGCGGTACGGCGTCTCGGCGCCGCCCCCCGGGTGGGCACCAGCAGCGTCCGCCGCGTGGCCCAGCTCACGGCGCTCCTGCCGCAGGCGCAGTTCGTCCCGTTCCGCGGCAATCTCGACACGCGGCTGCGCAAACTCGATCAGGGAGACGTGGACGCGATCGTCCTGGCCGCCGCGGGGCTCCGGCGCCTCGATCAGGCCGATCGGATATCCGCCCTGGTGCCCGCCGACGCCTGCGTGCCGGCCCCCGGCCAGGGGATCGTGGCCGTCGAAATCCGCCAGGACGACGCCGCGACGGCCGCCCTGGTCGAGCAGATCGGCGATCGCGACGCGCTGGACGCGCTGCACGCCGAGCGCGCCGTCGTGGCGGCGCTCGGCGGGGGCTGCCAGATGCCGATCGGTGCGCATGCCACCATCAGCGGCGATAGGATTACGCTGGTCGGCGTGGTGATTGCGCCCGACGGCAGCCGGGCGGCGCGCGCGACGGCGGACGGTCCGCGGTCGGACGCCGAGGCCATCGGACGGCAGGCGGCCGAGCGGCTGCTGGCCGGCGGCGCCGACGACATCCTGGCGCGAATCCGCGCGACGGATCACGCAAGCAGTTCTCGATCATGAAACAGGCCGCGGTTTCACTCATCGGCGCGGGCCCCGGGGACCCGGGCCTCATCACCGTGCACGGGCTCGCCTGCCTGCAGCGGGCCGACGTCGTGATCTACGACCACCTGGTGTCGCCGCGGCTGCTGCTGCACGCGCGGCGGGGCGCCGAGTTGATCGACGTCGGCGCATCGGCGCCGCAGCCGATGGCGCAGCAGGCCATCAGCTACCTGATTGCCGAGAAGGCGCGCGAGGGCAAGCTCGTGGCGCGCCTCAAGTGGGGCGACCCGTTCGTCTTCGATCACGGCGGCGAGGAAGCGCTGTTCCTGCAGGAGAACGGCGTGCCGTTCGAAGTGGTCCCGGGCGTGCCCGCGGGTATCGGCGTGCCGGCCTACGCCGGCGTGCCCGTCAGCTACCCCGGCGGCGGCGACACCATCACGCTCGTCCGCGGGTTCGAGGACGCCAGCCGCACGCCGCCCGACATCGACTGGTCGGGGCTGGCGCGGCTCGAAGGGACCGTCGTCTGCTACGCCGGCGCGCAGCAGCTGCCGCTCATCCTCGACGCGCTGCGCGACAACGGCTGGCCCGAGGACGGCCACGCCGCGGTGGTCTATCGCGGCACGCTGCCGACGCAGGAGACGCTGAGCGGCACGCTCGGAGAGCTGGCGGCGCTCGTAAAGGCCCGCGCCCGTCGCGAAGCCGCGATCCTGATCGTCGGCCGCGTCGCCGGCCTGCGCGAGCACCTCCGGTGGTTCGACGCGAAGCCGCTCTTCGGGTTGAAGGTCCTGGTGACGCGCGCCAAGGACCAGGCGGCGGAGCTGTCCGATCAACTCGCCGCCCTCGGCGCCGAGCCAGTGGAAGCGCCGATGATTCGCATCCTGCCGCCGGACGACTACGGCCCGCTCGACGACGCGTGCGCGCAGGCCGGGGAGTTCGACTGGATCGTGTTCTCGAGCGCGAACGCCGTCGACGCGTTCGTCGATCGGCTTCTCGCGGGTCCGCAGGACCTGCGCGCGCTGAAAGACGTGCGGCTCTGCACCGTCGGGCCCGCCACGGCCGAGCGACTCTCGCGCCACGGGCTGAAGGTCGACCTGACGCCGGCCGAATACCGCGCGGAAGCGGTCGTGCGGGCGATGATCGAAACCAGCGATTTGCAGGGCCGCAAGGTGCTGCTGCCGCGCGCCGACATCGGACGCGATCTGGTCGCCGACGAACTGCGCAAGCAGGGCGCCGACGTCTCCGAGGTGGTCGCCTACCGAACGGTCATCGTCGAGTCGGAACGCGAAGGCGAGCCCGACATCTA
>Ga0207689_10002797_pt1 | contig 16110 bp, 20 predicted proteins | sample KBSMisM52_FD_184312 | JGI IMG/M metagenome (GOLD analysis project Ga0207689, IMG submission 184312) | Miscanthus rhizosphere microbial communities from Kellogg Biological Station, Michigan, USA - KBS Miscanthus M5-2 (SPAdes) (version 2) | ecosystem: Host-associated > Plants > Roots >... | reverse complement strand
CTCACGCTCGTCCCGGAGCCGTCGCAGCACGATACTCACCCCGGCGGCGGCGGTGAGCAAGATGAACTCCTCCCCCAGGGTGTCGAAGCCCCGGTAGTCGAAGTTGACGGCGGAGACGACACCGGTGGCCTTGGTCTGGGACACCGCGATGCGATTGAGGACGAATCCGTACGGCCCCGGGTAGTTGCCGAACCCCGGCAAGCCGAGAAGGCCCCACAGGTAGAAGGCGACGAGGCCGCCGGCGCCCGCCAGGAACACCCACCGGCGCAGGCTGGGTGTCATTCCTCCCGCTTCCTGATCTTCGCCAGGGTCAGCAGCAGCACGATGGGCAGGGCCACCGCGCCCACCGCCAGCTCCGACAAGGTGACGTCGGGCGCCTGGAAAACGAGGAACAGCACGGCCAGCAGCACCCCGTAGACGCTCAGCGCGAGCACCTGGCGGACGTGCGCCCGGATGAGCACCACGGCGGTGGCACCCACGGCCACCAAGACCAGGACGATTACCTGCAGGGCGTCCATCAGGCCGACGGGGACGGTATACGGCGTGCTGACGGCCGCGATCATTGCTCCTTCTCCCCGCCGGCCGTCCGGCCGACGTCGCCAGCGCCCTTGCGGAGGCGCCAGTCGCCCGTTTCCCTGACCCGGATGGCCCGGATCGTGGCGTGGCTCAAGAACGGCCCGGCAATCACCATGAAGAGCAGGGCCAGGAAGGTTTCGCCGGTGTTCTCGATGAGGCCCATCTGCACGAATATCGCCAGCGCCACCAGGAGCGGTGCGACCAGGGCGGCTGGCGTGACGAAATGAAGCTTCTGGTAGGCGTCGCGCATGACCAGCACGCCGACCGAGGCGCCGAGTGTGGTCACTACCGCCAGCCCGAGCAGCACGTCGGCGACGACCTGCCTGACCATCACAGCCAGCGCTCCAGCGCGCGGACGAAGACCAGCCCGCTGCCGAACAAGAGCACCGCCAGCACCACCGGCAGCTCGAACAGGGCCGGGCGCTGGAAGCCCTGCGCGAGCAGGGCGAGCACCATCACCGCGACCGAGGTAATGAACTCGTAGGCGACGACCGACGCCACGAGTTCGCCCCGGTACAGCACGACCCCCGCGGGGATCAGCGCGGCCAGCATCGCGATGGCCGCCGCCACGAACGCCATCACCATGTCATGACTCCTTTTCCTCTGCGACGAGCCGGTGCACCACCATGACGTCCCGGTCCTTGTCGATGCCGAGCACGAACGTGTTGGGCGCGAGGCTGGTCCCCCCCACAAGCAGGGTCCTGCGCGTCACCCCTTCGGGCCTGTCGTCTCCGAACCGGGCCGGCAGCTCCAGGAACGCACTGGGCGGCTGCTCGCCGTGGGCCACCCGACGCCACAGGGCGTGGTAGACGATCACCATGTCGCGGACAACCTGGCCGGGCAGGCTGAACGCCGGTACGAGCCACTCGATCCGCATCCGGAACCTGATTGCGGCCTGATAGCTGACCAGTTCGGCGAAGAATGCCGCCAGTGCCGCGGCCCCGGCGCCCGCCAGCAGCTCGTCGGTGTTGATGGAGTCGTCGAGCATCACCCAGAACGACATCATCAAGATCCACCAGACGAGCCACGATCCGGCCCGGCGGGCGATCGCTAGGTCACGTTGACGCTCCTGTGGCTCCCCCGCGCGCGGGCCGGTCATCGCCTGGCCCGTCCCATCCGGCGCGGTCATGCCGGGCAAAGCGGCACCCACGTCAGCGCGACCATGCGAGCCGACTGCCCGCGTCCCAGGTCAGCAAACCTGCCGGCTCGCATGGCGACGCGCCGCCGGAACCTGATCTGTCAGGCCTGGCCGGACGATGTGGTCACCAGCGTGACGTGCCTGCCGCCCATCACGCCCTGGCCGTAGGCCGAGCCGTTGAGCGGGCGCAGCGGGAGATCGAACGACTCGTTGAATGCCTGCAGGTAGTGCAGGATGATCCCCTCTCGCAGCGCCCACGGGCAGATGTCGACGGAGCCGACGTTCAGGGCCTTCATGCCGGCCCTGGCGGCTACCGCCCCGGCGACGATCTGCCGGCTGCGGGAACGTGATACTCCCTTCAGCTTCTCCCGGTCCCGGACGCGGAGGGTGGCGAGCCGCGGAATCCAGGCCTCCAGGTCCCGGGCGGTGACGGACCGGGGCACGAAGGGGCCCTTCCGCTGGGCGGGCGCACCGCAAAGGCGGGCGAGCTGCTTGAAGGTCTTGGAGGTGCCGACGGCCCGTTCCGGAACCCCCTCCCACAGGAGCCGGTCGGCGACTTCCCGCAGGGTCCCGTTCACGTGCCTGCGCAGCGCGGCCAGCTGATCCCGGCCGGGCGGGTCGTCCGGCAGGAACAGCCGGGTCAGCCGTCCGGCACCGAGCGGAAGCGACATGGCGAGTTCCGGCTCGGCGTCACGGCCGAGCACGATCTCCATGGAGCCGCCGCCGATGTCGAGGATCAGCAGACGTCCCGCCGACCAGCCATACCACTGGTGCACGGCCAGGTAGATCAGCCGGGCCTCGTCCACGCCGCTGAGGTACTGCGGTCTGACGCCAGCTTCGGCCTCCACCCGGTCCAGGATCAGGTCGCGGTTGGCAGCGTCGCGCACCGCCGACGTGGTGAATACGTAGAGCTGCTGAACACCGAGCCGCCTGGCCGCGTTCATGGCGCGGTTCACCGCCTCGACCACCCGGTCTACCCCGGCCGGCTTGATGGCCCCGTCCGGGTCGAACGATTCACCGAGCAGGGTCGGTTCCTTCACCGCGTGTGTAGGTAGCGGAGGCGCGCCGGGGCGTGCCTCGAAGACCTGCAACTGGGCCGAGTTCGAGCCGATGTCCAAGACTCCGAGCAGCATCCGCCCGGGCTACCCCCGGCCAGGCGAATCATGCACCAATGACACGGCCTCCGCGGGGCGGCCCGGCGAAGGACGGTTAATCCACATCCGCCTGGGCAGGAGACTGGGCTTGACGGAATCAGGGGGTGGAGACGGCGTGACGGATCATGGCTGGGAGCGCTGGACGGAGCAGGTCGACTGGACGGACTGGCGCTCCTGGCTCAGGAAGGTCGCCTCGACGGACTGGGCCTCGGCGCCCTGGCCGTCCGCGCCCTGGGAACAGGCCGCCGCTCCGGAAGGAGTCTCACTCACCTTTCGGGCGGTCGAGGAAGATGAGCTGGGCGAGCACGTGACCGCGACCTGGCCGGCGATCCGGCAGTGGTGGCGGAACGGCACGAACACCCGCCCCACCGCCGGGCAGGCCGGAGCGCGGCTCGATGAGCACATGCCCGAGCTCGTCCCGGTCTGGCGGCGGCTGACGGGCCTGCTCGGCGACGACCCCGAGGCGGCCGCCGCGCTCGCGCTGTGGAATCCTCCGCCCTTCCTGACCGGCTGCTCGCAGGCGGCGGTCCTGCCGGACGGTCCGGCGCTGGTCCGCAACTACGACTGGGACTACCGGCTGTTCGACGCGGCGGTGGCCAGGACGGCGCTCACCGGTCCCCGGGTGCTCGGCATGCTCGACTGCCTGTGGGGCCTACTGGACGGGGTCAACGACGCCGGCCTCGCCGTCTCGCTCGCCTTCGGCGGCCGACCCCAGGTCGGCGAGGGGTTCGGGATCCCGCTCGTGGTCCGCTATGTGCTGGAGACCTGCGGGTCTACCGAAGAGGCGATGCGAACGCTGCGCCGTCTGCCCGTCCACATGTCGTACAACATCACGACGGTGGACCGGGCAGGCAGCCGGGCGACGGCGTTTCTGGCTCCCGACCGGCCGGCCCACGTCACCGGCCAGGCCGTGGCCACCAACCACCAGGGCCAGGTGGAGTGGGCGCCGTACGCCGCTGCGATCAGGACCGTCGAGCGGCAGCGTCACCTGCAGGCGCTCCTCGACGCGGGCAGCGGCGCGGCCGACGTGGTGGCAGCCTGCCTGCGCCCGCCGCTGTACGCCACCAAGTTCGGCGAGGGTTTCGGCACTCTGTACACCGCCGAGTACCGCCCGGACGAGGGCGTCGCTGCCTACCACTGGCCGGGCCGCACCTGGGAGCACTCCGTGGAGCGGCTCGGACCCCGCAGCGTCGAAGTCAGGCTCGGACGAGATCCGGACGGACAGTAACTGTGATCACACCGACATCAGCCGCGTGTTTCCAGCTCACGAGCCGGGGTAGCGGGAAGGCTGGCCGGACCAGTGGTCAGGGCGGTGTCCACGGTCCGCGCCAGGCCGTGCCGCTGGCCGGGCCACGGGGCCGGCCAGCGCACGGTCCTAACCCACGCCTCAGTGCCCGGCCATCGGCGGGCCGATTCGGGGGCTTCGGTTTAGCGGCTCGGACGACGGGTAGCCGGTCGGCCGCGTGAAGGGCGAGTCTGATGCGAAACCCTGTCTCGAGGTGCGTCCCCGCGGCCGATGTAGCGGTCACGGGGACGCGTTAGGCCTGCATCATGGCAGCCACCACGGCCCGTTCGGTAATCAATGACCTGATCCCGTCCCGCGCATACGTACGGCGTCGCAGCGCATCCGCGCTGCGACGCCGTGTCGTATTCAGCCGTATTTACCGAAAGGGGAACTCAACCTGAATCGTGAGCGACTTGCTCAGCTTGTCCCGGAAATGGCAAACCGGGCCTCAGCTGCTCGGAGTGGGCAAATGGCAGGAAATCTTCGGGTTCACGCCCACGTAGTTGAGCGGGCCAGCCGCGATCGTGGCGATGATGTTGCCAGCGTGGGCGCAGTTAGTCGGCGACGAACCGTAGTATCCGCGCTGCCCGGCGGCAATTGCCCCGATTACCAGCCATATCAGCACGATGAGCCCTCCGACTCGCATTTGTACCTCCGAAGGACGGGCAGCTCCTGCTCTTCCGAAGAGCTGCGGACGCGGGACGTTTCTACGTCTACCCCGTGCGCGACGGATACACGTGAACGCAGCGTCGAATGTCCGGCCGATTCGGCATTCCGCGCAACCAGCCACATCGCGGCGAAGTGTTTCGGGCGCCGGTGTATCGTGTCTGCTGATGGCCCGGGATGGCAAGACCGCGCGGCGCGAACCTGCGGGATTCCAAGCGCCCACCCGTCAGCCGGTTCCCCGGCCAGACGGCGACGGTGCCGTGCCCCCGCTCCCCCCACCGGACCCCGGTGATCCGATGTCGTACAGCTACACCACTGACCTGGCTGCGATCCGGGCCGTCGTGCACCGGTACGCGATCCAAGCCGGGCTAACCGAGGCTCGCGCCATCGACCTCACGCTGGCGGTCAGCGAGGTGGCGGCCAACACGATCAAGCACGCCAAGTCCCCGGGCAGCCTGAAGATCTGGTACGACGCGAACGAGATCGTCTGCCAGATCCACGACGAGGGGATCATCACCGACCCGATGGCCGGGCGGCGCGAGCCGTCGCTCGACGCCCTGGGCGGGCACGGACTCTGGATCGTCAACCAGGTCTGCGACCAGGTGGAACTGCAATCGGACGAGAACGGCACGACGATCAGGCTGCACATGAAGCTGCCACGGCGCGGCACTGGTCAGTGACCCGGCCGGACTGACCCGCCGGGCGAATCCCGCCGCCATGCGCCTTGTGGTACAACAAGTGCGTGGATCTGCTGACGGTCTCTGTGACGGCGCGGGAGTCCGCCGGCGAACCTTACACGCTGGTGGAAATCGTCGGCGAGGCCGACGTGACGAACACCGACGATCTACGCCGCCTGCTCGACGAAGAGGTAGCCCAGCAACCGCGCACGCTGATCATTGACCTGTCCGGCCTTCGCTTCATGGACTCCTCGGCGCTGCATGCCCTGCTCCGGGTGAACCGCTCCCTTGACCGGCAGGGCGGCGTGCTGGCGCTGGTGTCGCCGCAGCCCGCGGTGGCGAAGATCCTGCGGCTGACCACGGCCGACCGGCTGATCCCCGTCTTCGGCAGCGTGGCGGAGGCTGCGGAGGGCTGATCCCGGCCATATTTATCCGCAGTTGTCCCATGCGGGGTTTGCCATCTCGCGCAATGGGATATGCTCCTACCTAGTGGTGCCTACGACGCAGGCACGCTCAACGCGACATGGTGATTCGCGGAGCGCGCAGATCGGGCACCACTTTTCCGTCTCTCGCTAGCGAACACCGTGACGAGGTTCGAAGCGAGAGAGGCCCCCATGAAGATCGCCCTAGTAGCCCAGAACGCGACGCCACTGCACCCCCGTACGGGCTCCGGCCCCGACCGTGACGACATCGGGCTCAGCGAGCTCACCCGCCAGCTCGCCGGGCAGGGTCACCAGGTCACCGTCTACACCCAGAAGAACCTGGCCGACGTGCCCGACCAGGCCGAACTGCACGCCGGCGTCCGGGTCGAGCACATCGACGCCGGCCCGGTCGCCGAGACCGCAACCGAGCCCGGGGACGCCGACTTGCTCGAGCGGGTGCCCGCCTTCAGCGGCCCGCTGCGCAGCCTCTGGGAGAGCGACCGCCCGGATGTCGTGCACGCCCTGGCCTGGACCAGCGGGCTGGCGGCGCTGGCCGCCGCGCGTGACCTCGGCATCCCGGTCGTGCAGGAGTTCAGCTCGCTCAGCGTCGCCGAGCGCCGCGCCGCTGCCGGTTTCCGGGACGAGCCCGGCGCGGTGAAGGCAGACGGCGCGTCCGCGGCGCGGGTCAGGCTCGAGCCGGCCATCGGCCGCAGCGCCAACGCGGTGGTCGCGACCAACTCCGCCGAGGTCTCCGACCTGGCCAGCCTGGGCGTGCACCGCTCCTCGATCCGGATCGTGCCGTGGGGTGTCGACACGGACCTGTTCACCCCGGAAGGTCCTGTGGCCAAGCGGAACGGCCGGCCGCGGCTGCTCACCGCGACGGACCTGACCCAGCGCAAGCCGCTCGAGACGCTGCTCCGGGCGCTGACCAAGGTTCCCGATGCGGAGCTGCTGGTCGTCGGCGGGCCGGCCGAGGCCGAGCTGTCCAAGGACGACAACTACGTCAAGCTGGCCAAGTTCGCGGCCACGCTGGGCATCACCGACCGGGTGATCTTCACCGGCAAGGTGGAGTACGCCGACATGCCGCCGCTGCTGCGCTCCGCCGACCTGGTCATCAGCACCTGCCAGTACGAGCCGTCCGGCACCACGTCGCTGCAGGCGATGGCGTGCGGCACCCCGGTCATCGCTCCCCCGGTCGGCGGGCACATGGACGCCGTGGTGGACGGCACGACGGGCATCATCATCCCGCCGGACCGGCCGGCTCTGCTGGCGCAGCGGATCCGGCAGCTGCTCGCGCACCCGATGCTGATCGAGGCGTACGGAGTGGCGGCGGTCGACCGGGTTCGGTCCCGGTATTCCTGGGCCCGCATCGCCGGGGAGACCCTGGCCGTCTACGATCGCGTCACCCAGGCGGCATAACGCGCTACGCACGCGGCGTAATGCGTCGCACGAGCGGCGTAAAAGGCGTACAAATATAACCAGGAGCCTGTATCCCCCCCGCAGGCGTCCTAGCTGAGGCCCGGGAAGCGTAAGCTTCCCGGGCTCTCGGTTGTCTAGGGCCCGGGCCCGCGCTGGGCGGTTAGGCGCCGACCCAGACCGACTTGATGTTGCAGAACTCGCGGATGCCCTGGACGGACAGCTCCCGGCCGTGGCCGGAGCTCTTCACGCCGCCGAACGGCAGCTGCGGGTAGGAGGTCACGTTGCCGTCGATGAAGACCATCCCGGCGGTGAGGTCGCGGATGAACCGGGCCCGTTCGGCCTCGTCGGTTGTCCAGGCGTTGGCGCCGAGCCCGAACTCGGTGCTGTTGGCCAGTTCGATCGCGGCGTCGATGTCCGGGACGCGGTAGAGGGTGGCCACCGGGCCGAAGACCTCTTCGGTGTGCACGCGCATCTCCGGGGTGATGCCGGCCAGCACGGTGGGCGGATAGTAGAACCCGGGTCCTTCGGGCGCCGCGCCGCCGCACAGCGCCCGGGCGCCCTTGGCCACCGCGTCGGCGACCAGGTGCTCGACGTCGTCACGCTGCTGCTCCGAGGCCAGCGGACCGACGTCGGTGCCGTCCTTCATCGGGTCGCCGACGGTCTTGGCCGACATCTGCGCGGTGAACAGCTGCTCGAACTCGTCGTAGACCGCGTCGTGCACGATGAAGCGCTTGGCCGCGATGCAGGACTGGCCGTTGTTCAGCAGGCGCGCGAACGCGGCCACCTCGGCTGCCTTGGGCAGGTCAGCCGACGGCATGACCACGAACGGGTCGCTGCCGCCCAGCTCCAGGACGACCTTCTTGATCTCGCTCCCGGCGATGGCTGCCACCGAGGAACCAGCAGGCCCGGACCCGGTCAGCGTCGCGGCCATCACCCGCCGGTCGCGCAGGATCGCCTCCACCCGGGCCGAGCCGACGAGCAGGGTCTGGAATGTCCCGGCGGGGAACCCGGCCCGGGCGAACAGGTCCTGCATGAACAGGGCGGTCTGCGGCACGTTCGAGGCGTGCTTGAGCAGCCCGACGTTGCCCGCCATCAGGGCGGGAGCGGCGAACCGCATGGCCTGCCAGAGCGGGAAGTTCCACGGCATGATGGCCAGGACCGGTCCCAGCGGCTGATAGCTGACGTAGGCATCCACCGCGCCCACGCCGCTCGCGTCGGCGGGCTCGTCGGCCAGGAACTGTTCGGCGTGCTCGGCGTAATACCGGCAGGCGGTGGCGCACTTGGCGACTTCCTGCTTCGCGGCGGCCAGGGTCTTGCCCATTTCGGTGGTCATCATGGCCGCGATCTGGTCCTGCTCGGTGTCCAGGATGCTGGCTGCGTTCCGCATCCACCCGGCCCGTTCGGCGAAACTGGTCAGGCGGTAGCTCTCGTGTACCGCCGCGGCGGCGGCCAGGCAGCGCTCGACGTCCGCCTCGCTCATCTCGTCGTAGGTCTTGACGGTCTCCCCGGTGGCGGGGTTGATGGTCGCGATCGCCACGTTTTCCTCCTTCCGCGCCGCGCGGCGGCATCGCCGCGGGCCCAATGTGGACCTGCCCAGGAAGCAAACGGTTAACGCGTCAGCGGCGCTCGTTGAAACGGCTCGCCGCGGCCTGGCCGAGGGTGGTCAGGCGGTCGAACGTCTTCTTTCCCATGGCTGGCCGCAGTTCATGGCCTTGTGCCTCGTCAGCGACCGCCGATCCGGCCTCGCCGGACGGGGCCGGGAGGGCCAGTCGCTGGACCAGGTGCAGGATCTCACTCGTCAGGCCGGGCACGATCCCGGCGGCACGGGAGACCAGTTGCCCGGCCGGGGTGAGAATGATCTCCGCCCGGCGCTGCCGGACGGCCGCGATGATCTGGCGCGCGGCGCGTTCGGCGTCCATCGAGACCAGCGGCAGGCTGGCGCCGAGGGAGAACCACGTGAACTCCTTCGAGGGCTGGCCGGTGAAGCGGGCCTGCAGGTGCGAGCCGGTCCGCATCAGCCCCGGCACGACGGTGGTGACCGTCACCGGGCCGCGGCCGAGCTCGGCTCGCAGCCCTTCGGAGAAACCGACAGCGGCGAACTTGGCGGTGCTGTAGGGCAGTAGGTGCGGCACGCTGATCTTGCCGCCGATCGAGCCGATCGTGACGATCCGGCCGTGCCCCTGCCGGCGCATGACCGGCAGCGCGGTGAGCGCCAGACGAGCAGGCGCGAGCGCCATCGTGTTCATCGCCATCTCGTAGTGGCCGATCTGCGCCGCCTGCACCGGGCCGACCTGGATCACCCCGGCGTTGCTGACGAGGATGTCGAGTCGGCCGTAGCGCTGCACCGCGGTGTCGATGAGCAGGTGCGGCGTCGCCTCGTCGGTCACGTCGCAGGCGACCGTCGTCACCTCGGCGCCCGCGGCGCGCAGCTCGTCGGCCGCGCGCTCGAGCTCGGCAGCGTCGCGCGCGCAGATGACCAGCGGGCAGCCCTGGCCGGCGAGCTCGCGGGCCAGCAGCAGGCCGAGTCCGCGGGACGCGCCGGTGACCACCGCCACCTCGCCGTGGAGATCGTCCTGGGCGCGGCGGGCGGTCAGGATCGCCCCCGCGAGAACACCTGCCGTGATCAGCGGAACCGGAATTTTCATGCGCGGCCCGCTTCCCCCGCACCCCGCCGGGAAACGCGCCCGGCCGGGAAACCGGAATTCCCGCGGGATCCGAGGTGGATCGCCGTCCCGGGCGGGCAGGGACACGAACTCGCCTAGCCACGACGGACGGAGCGATTCATGAGGGCACTGACATGGCAGGGCAACCTGGACGTACGGGTCACCGACGTACCCGACCCGCGGATCCAGGAGCCGAACGATGCGATCATCGCGGTCACCTCGACCGCGATCTGCGGTTCTGACCTGCACCTGTACGGGGTGCTGGGACCATACCTGTCGCCGGGCGACGTGCTCGGGCACGAGGCGATGGGCGTGGTGACCGAGGTCGGCGCGGACATCACCAGCCTGGCTGTGGGCGACCGGGTGGTCGTCCCGTTCAATATCTCCTGCGGGCACTGCTGGATGTGCGGCCGCGGCCTGTACGCGCAGTGCGAGACCACTCAGGTGCGCGAGCAGGGCAAGGGTGCGGCGCTGTTCGGCTACACATCGCTGTACGGCTCGGTACCGGGCGGCCAGGCCCAGTTCCTGCGGGTCCCGCAGGCCCAGTTCGGCCCGGTCAAGATCCCGCAGGACGGGCCGGACGAGCAGTACCTGTTCCTGTCCGACGTGCTGCCCACCGCGTACCAGGCCGTTGCTTACGCCGACACCCCCAAGGACGGGACCCTGGCCGTGCTCGGCCTGGGGCCGATCGGGCAGTTCTCGGCGCGGATCGCCCGGCACCTCGGGACCGAGCGGGTCATCGGGGTGGACCCGGTGCCCGGGCGGCGGGCCGCGGCGGCCCGCTTCGGGGTGGAGACCGTGGACCCGCGTGAGACCTCTGACACCGCGGGCAGGCTGATCGAGATGACCGGCGGCCGGGGACCGGACGCCGTCATCGACGCCGTCGGCATGGAAGCCCACGGGCACGATGAGGCCGCGGCGGGCAAGCTGGCCGAGGTCGCCCAGCGGGCAGTCGGCCTGCTGCCGGACGGCGTCGCGCAGAAGGTCACCGACATCGCCGCGGTGGACCGGCTGGACGCGCTGCACGTCGCGGTCAAGGCCGTGCGCCGCGGCGGCACCGTCTCGGTCAGCGGCGTCTACGGCGGGGAGATCGACCCCATGCCTCTGATGGAGATGTTCGACCGCGGCGTGCAGCTGCGCATGGGGCAGGCGCACGTCAAGCGGTGGATCGACGACCTCATGCCGATGGTCACCGATACCAGCGACCCGCTGGGCGTGACCAGCTTCGCCACCCACCACCTGCCGCTGGAACAAGCCCCGCACGGATATGACATCTTCCGGGACAAGGCCGACGGCTGCCTCAAGGTCGTCCTCCAGCCTTAGTTTGACCAGCTCCGCAGGGGGCAGCGGAACGAGCCGCAAAGGGGGTGGAGATGATCGATTCTGTCCGTTCGCTCATCACGACAGGAACGCCAGCCGGTAATGGCGCCGCTGATGAGAAGGCCGACTCCTGGCCCGGCGCGGCCACGGCGGTGGCGTTCGCCGAAGCGGTCGAGTCGGGCCGGCTCAACCTGCCGCTGCCCGGCGGCGGCCGGACCCGCGAGCGCTGGGCCGTCCTCGCCGACCTGGCCGGGGAAGACCTGTCCCTGGCCCGGCTGGCCGAAGGGCACGCCGACGCCCTGGCCATCCTGGCCGAACTCGGTGTCCCGGCCAGCCCGCCCGCCGGCAGCCGGTGGGGTGTCTGGGCCGCGCAACCGCCCGGACCCAGGCTGATGGCGCGCAGGGCCGACGGCGGCTGGCGGCTCGACGGCACCAAGCAGTACTGCTCCGGGGCGCGGTCGCTCACCCACGCGCTGGTGACCGCGGTGGCGCCGGATGGCAGCCGGCTGTTCACGGTCAGCACGCAGAGCCTGGCGCCGGTACCGGGCAGCTGGCCGGCGACCGGCATGGCGGCCAGCGACACGCTCGACGTGGAGTTCACCGACGTCCCGGCCGAGCCAGTGGGCGGCCCGGGCGGTTATACCGGCCGGCCCGGCTTCGCACACGGCGGCGCGGGGGTGGCCGCGTGCTGGTACGGCGGGGCGCGCGGAGTCGGCCAGACCTTGCTGGCCGCCGCGGCCGACCGTGACGTGGGACCGCACGCCCTGGCTCACCTGGGAGCTGTCGACATCGCCCTGCGTACCGCGCGGTCGGCGCTGGACGCGGCCGCCGCCGAGATCGATGCCGATCCGGACGATCTGAGGGACGGCGGCCGCCTGCGCGCCCTGCGGGTGCGGGCGCTGGTTGAGTCCGTGGCCACCGAGGTCATGCACCGGGTGGGCCGCGCGCTCGGAGCGGGCCCGCTGAGCCACGACGAGGCGCACTCCCGGCGGGTGGCCGACCTGACGGTATACCTCAGACAGCATCACGCCGAACGAGACCTGGCCGAGCTCGGCGCCCTCGTCGCCGATCGCGGCACCACGTGGTGAGCTACCGCGGCCGTGTCGCGCCGAACCGCATCGACCTGCCCGGAACCGCCGAGGAGGCCTGGGACGGCTGGGTGGAGCTGAAGCGCCTGCCGGTCGCCGACCCGCTGGGCTGGCCGAGCGCCGTGATCGTCGCCGCCCATCCCGACGACGAGATCCTGGGTGCGGGCGGGACGCTGGCCCGGCTGGCCGCCGGGGGCGCGCGGTTGCGCCTGGTGGCGGTCACCGACGGTGAGGCGTCGCACCCCGGAACCGACCCGCGGGCCACGGCGCGGCGCCGGACCGCCGAGTCAGCGGAGGCGCTGCGGCTGCTGGGGGTCCGGGACATCGAGGTGATCAGGCTGTGCTTTCCTGACACCGGCCTGACCGCCTGCGAGGACGAGCTGTCCAACCGGCTGGGCGAGCTGTGCGATGGGTTTAGCGTCTGCCTGGCGCCCTGGGAGCAGGATGCTCACGCCGACCATGAGGCCGCGGGCCGTGCGGCGCGCCGGGCCGTGCGCCAGCCCGGCCAGCAGGTACTTAGCTACCCGATCTGGATGTGGCACTGGGCCAAGCCCGGCGACCGGCGCGTCCCGTGGCAGCGGGCCTGCCAGGTCCCGCTCGGTGCCGAGGTCGCGGCGCGGAAGACGGCGGCGATCGGCGCGTTCGCCAGCCAGCTCACCGATCGTGAGGGCGCCGGGCCGGTGCTGCCGCCGAGCATCGTGGCGCACTTCACCAGGGACCAGGAGGTGCTGCTCCGATGACCCTTCCAGTAACCCTTCCGGCGGCCTATTTCGATGCCATGTACCAGGCCGCGGCCGACCCGTGGGGGTTCGAGGACCGCTGGTACGAGCAACGCAAGTACGCGATCAGCCTGGCCCAGCTCCCGGCGGCCCGGTACCGCAGCGCGTTCGAGCCGGGGTGCTCCGTCGGTGTGCTCACCCGCCTGCTCGCCTCGCGCTGCGACACGCTGTTGTCCTGCGACGTCGCCGCCGCCGCGGTCCGCGCCGCGGCCAGCCGCACCCAGGATCTGGCGCACGTCCGGGTCGAGCAGCGCGACATTCCCCGGCAATGGCCGGCCGGCCGCTTCGACCTCGTGGTGTTTTCCGAGATCCTGTACTACTTCGGCGACCACGACCTGGAGCAGGTCCTGAAGAACGCGGTGTCGGCCCTGGAGCCGGAGGGCACGCTGCTGGCCGTGCACTGGCGGCATCCCGTGGCCGACTACCCGCGGTCCGGAGACGACGTTCACCGTGTGCTGGCGGCGCAATCCGGCCTGGCCCGGCTGGTTCGCCACGAGGAGCCTGACTTCCTGGCCGAGGTGTGGATCCGCACCGAGGGCAGGCCGGTATCGGTGGCCCAGTCGACGGGCCTGGCGTGATCGAGGCGATCGGCGTCGTGGTGCCGGCCCATGACGAGGAGACGCTGCTGCCCGCCTGCCTGATGGCACTGCGGCAGGCCGCCGGCGCGGTCAGCATCCCCGTGCACGTTGTCGTCGTCGCCGATACCTGCACCGATCGGACGGGCGCCACCGCGCGGGCCTGCGGCGCCGAGGTGATCAGCATCCGCGCTCGCAACGTCGGCATCGCCCGGGCGGCCGGCATGACCGGGCTGCTGCGGCTCGCGGCGGGGCACGATCCGGCCGTGACCTGGCTGGCTACCACCGACGCCGACACCGTCGTGCCGTCCGGCTGGCTGCGGCGGCAGCTCGATTACGCCGACGCGGGCTGGGACGTGGTCCTCGGGACCGTATCCGTCACCGACTGGGACGGGCATCCGCCGCACGTGCCGGACGCGTTCGAGCGGCGCTACGCGTTCGGCCCCGGGCCGCACCCGCACGTCCACGGCGCGAACCTCGGTATCCGGGCCTCCGCTTACCTGGCGGCCGGCGGGTTCCCGTCGCTGCGCACCGCCGAGGATCACGCCCTGCTCGCCGCCGCGACCGAGGCTGGCTGCGCGGTCCTGCAGGCCGGTGACCTCGCGGTGGAGACCTCGTCCCGGCGGCATGCGCGCGCGCCGGACGGGTTCGGCCAGCTGCTGCGTACGCTGGCCGGCTGACCGGATCTGGTCACGCGGTACATGTGTCATGCGGCCGGCCGCGGGTAGGCGAGGCGCTCGCTGACACGCTCGCTGACATCTGAGGAGTGATCTCATGGCCAAGCACGATGTCGACCCTGTTCTGCGGCAGTTGGTCCGGGCGGTGAACGATTCCGGGCAGGCCGCGGTGCCCGTCACCGTGTCCCTGCACGGGACGACGCTGACCGGGATGCTGATCGCCCAGAACATGTACTTCAGCGATCTGGTCGAGGCGAATCCCCTGATGAGCGCGCTGGAGCCAACGTCGGGCCTGCTGGGCAAGGAGTACGCCAAGGACGCGGAAGCCGAGTCTGACCATCACATGCACCTGCGGGCGACAGGAGCCCGCGGTGCTGCCGAAGGGCTCTGGCGCATCAGCCTGGAGGCCGTCGACGGATGGACTCTGCGCGCCGGCCCCGCCGCAGAGGACGACAAGGGACCGTTCGCGCGCCTCCTCGGCACCCCGTAACGATTCCTGACGCTTATCTCGCGCGACATCTACTGGTGAAAGGGCGCGAGAGAAACCGGCATGCATATCCGCGCCGGCCGCGGCCCGCGTCGGCGCACGGCTCATTCGCGTCAGCAGGGAACGTGGTGCCATGAGTGGCTTCAAGAACTTCGTAATGCGCGGGAACCTGGTCGAGCTCGCGGTCGCGGTCGTGATCGGCACGCAGTTCAGCAGCCTGGTCAAGCAGTTCGTCTCGTCGTTTATCAACCCGCTGCTGTCCCTGGTCGGCGGGACACCCGACCTCGGCAAGCTGGTGCTCCACGTCGGCAAGGCCACCTTCACCTACGGCCAGTTCCTCACCGAGGCCCTGACCTTCCTGATCTCGGCCCTCGTGGTCTACTACGCCATGGTGCTGCCGGTCAGCCGCCTGCTCAGGCTCCTCGACCGGAACGAGGCCGCGACCAGCCGCGACTGCCCGGAGTGCACGATGAGCATCCCGGTCGCGGCCCGGCGCTGCCCGGAGTGCACGGCCGAGATCGCGCCGGCCACCGAACAGCCCCGCCAGCTCGTCTAGGACGGCGGCACGGCTGCCTGGGCCCGTGGCCCCCGGGTCCCTGGGCCGGAACGCCATGAAACTGGGCATTCACTGCGTCAGGACGTACTGGATCTGGGGTTTCACGGCGTTCTGCCGCCGAAAGGCGAGCCGAAGCTATGCGACGGATGTCTATGTTGAGCAGGAGTTCGAGATGACCTCACAACCCACTCCCCCGCTTCTCACCGGCCACGTGCTCGAGGTCAGTTTCGCGACCTTCACGCCGCAGATCACTATTCACTCCGAACGCCAGCTGACCGTGGAAATAATCGCAGGTGACGGTATCGGTTTCTCCGATACCGTCGAGTATGAGGCAGTCGCCGTCCGCGATGACCTGATCGTCCTTTCCTGGCAGGAACACATCGGTAGCACGGTCATACACGTGCTTGATCTCAGCTCCTCTCGCGCGTACACCGCAGTCACACCCGCCAAAGGCGGGTTCATGCGATTGACGGGCCGGGTTGAGGTCAAATCTGAAACATGATCCAGCTGTGGTAAGGCGTATCGCGAAAGACCGACCGCCGCCTGCTGCAGCGGCCATGACAGCTCAGAACCGGCTTAGCGGGCGCTGCGTTCGCCGTGTTCCACCTGCGCCGCGCTGGCTCTCGCG
>Ga0207689_10002796_pt1 | contig 16112 bp, 14 predicted proteins | sample KBSMisM52_FD_184312 | JGI IMG/M metagenome (GOLD analysis project Ga0207689, IMG submission 184312) | Miscanthus rhizosphere microbial communities from Kellogg Biological Station, Michigan, USA - KBS Miscanthus M5-2 (SPAdes) (version 2) | ecosystem: Host-associated > Plants > Roots >... | reverse complement strand
CGGGCCCGGACGGACGGACTGGAACCGGGCTTCCACTGCGCCAGAACGCACTGGATCCCGGGTTTCATGGCGTTTCGGGCGCAGGGCTGACGACGGAGCGGGGCTGCGGGCGGGGCTGGGGCTCGGGCTGCGGGCGGGGCTAGGGCTGGGGGGTGATGGGGATGGCGGGGGCCTGGAACGCTGGGCTCTGGCCGCCGGTGCCGAGGGGCTGCCAGGGCCCCGAGAGGCCCGCCGAGACCTCCATCCGGTTCTGCGTCATCCCGACCACCAGGGCGTTCCTGGCGCTGTTGGCGGTGATCGAGATCGCCCCGGGCAGGACACCGGGCAGCGGGGTGGCAGGCTGCCCGTCCACCGGAACCTTCCACAGTGAGGTCTGGTCCCCGGCACCGTCGAGCACCAGCAGGTCGTCGGCGTCGTACCAGGTCAACGCGATCGGATTGATGAGGTTCGGCCCGAGCTGTACTGACGGCCCGACGGACGTGTGCTGGAACGGATTGGCCGAACCGCCCGCCCTGGGCTTGCCGTTGTCGATGGCCTCGAGCTCGGGCTTGCCGTTGTTGATGGCCGCGAGCTCGACCTCGGAACCCGAGTCGGTGTGCACGATGGCGGCGACCCGGACGCCGTCCGGGGCGATGCTCAGGCCGAGGATCTTGGCGCCGGGGGGAACGTAGTTGGGGATCGCGGCATGGTTGGTGTTGTCGTTGCCGTTCGGCACGATCATCGTGGTGGTGTTGCCATGGGCCGCCCACAGGTAATCCTGGCGGTCCCAGCTGATCGCGGTGACGTCCGACAAGGGCAGGGTGCTGTACGGCTTGGTGGCGCCGGAGGCCCACACGGTGACGGTGCTCCCGCCCAGCCCGACCCCGGCCAGGTACTTGCCGTCCGGCGACACCGCGACCATCGACAGCGGAGACACGGTGCGCGGCTGAGCCGGGGGCGAGGGCGCCGACGTGGCCTGCACCGAGAACGTGCAGCCGCGGCCGAGCGTGGCCGCGCCGGTCCGGCTGAAGACCGGCTGGACCGAGCCCACCATGCCGGTCGTCACCTGTGTCTCCGATGCGCACCGGGACCAAGCCTGCCCGTTGGCGACGTAGTAGAACGTCGAGGACGCGGCGAGCGGATACGGGTTCTTGCACTCGTACATGGCCTGTTTGAGGGTTATGCCCTGCTCGCCCCCTGGACACGGGGCGGTGCCCGGCGTCCACGGCTTGCCGTTGAACTCGAGCTGGACCGCCTGGATGCCCGGCGGGCTACCGGGCGGGCCGGTCAGGGTCCACACCAGCTGCGCGGCCATCTGGTGGCGGGCCGCCGAGTTCGCGCTCGCCGCCACCCCGGTGAGGTTGACCGTGGCGGTGGTCCCGTCGACGGTCACGTCGATGTCCTTGGCGCTGGAATGGGGAGGGAACGCGGTGATGGCCGGCGGGGTGGGGTTGCCCTGGCCCTGCAGCCATACCGGCTGCGGGTTGGCCAGCAGCGCCGTGACCAGGTTCGTCGCCAGGGACGTGGACGACGTCCCGGTCGGCACGAAGACCGCGTCGGGCACCAGCACCTGCCCGATCGAGTCGTAGAAGTACAGGTCCTGCGGCTTGTAGACCTGGGCGAAGTCGGGCTCGGTGAGCATCCGGTTCTTCGGCGGGTCGGTGATCCGCCACTGTTTGCCCTGCTTCACCAGGGTGAACTGCTGTTCGGTCTGCGTGCCGTGGCCGACCTGCTGCGCCCCGACGTACTGGCCGGTCCCGTCGAACGACGCCTGGACCGCGCCCGAGACGGCGACCGTGGCCGTTTTCCCGTCGGCGCTGTAGGTGGCCTCGGGCGACACGATGACCCGATCGACCACGGTGACCGACCAGTTCGGCGCCCAGTTCTTGCTGCTCGGGTTGGCCAGGTACTTCTCGGCGATGGCCGAGTAGGCCGGATAGCTGACGGTCGCGTTCAGGTACCCGGTCACGATGTCGGACGGCTTCCAGCCGGACTGCGGGCCGGCCGGGACCGCGCCGATGAAGTCGGAGTCCTGCGAGGTGTCCTGCGGGGTCGCGCTGAACGTGCCCGGCGATCCGCTGTTCGGCATGCCCACGCAGCCCGCCAGGGAGGCGGCCACGGCGGCCAGCACGCACGTCCGCCAGGCCCGGGTTGCCCAGCGCCGTGTCAGCCAGGACCGGGAGCCTGCGCTAGCCATGCGAGATCACCCGGGTGATCTCGGTCGCGGGACGGACGCCCGGGCCCAGATCGGTGGCGGCGACCTCGGCCTCGTCCGGCCCGAGCGGCAGCGGCGAGCCGGCCAGTTCCTGCCCGGCGACCCGCGGCAGGGTCAGCCGGAACACCGAGCCCTTGCCCCGCTCGCCCCAGGCCTGCAGCCAGCCGCCGTGCAGCCGCGCGTCCTCGAGCGAGATGGCCAGGCCCAGGCCGGAGCCGCCGGTGGTGCGGGCGCGGGCCGGGTCGGCCCGCCAGAACCGGTCGAAGACCTTCTGCTCCTCGCCGGGCCGCAGCCCGACCCCGTAGTCCCGGACCGAGACGGCGACCGCGTCGCTGTCCATGGCCGTGGTGACCACCACTTCCTTGCCCTCGCCGTGCTCGACCGCGTTCACCAGGATGTTGCGCAAGATGCGCTCGACCCGGCGGCGGTCGGCCTCGACGAAGCAGCCGGTGGCGGGCAGCCGGAACTCGATCCGGCTGCCGCGCCGCTCGGCCAGCTGCTGCGCGTCGTCGGCCGAACGCCGCACCAGGTCGCACACGTCCACGAGGTCGGCGTCCAGCGTGGCCGCGCCCGCGTCGAACCTGCTGATCTCGAGCAGGTCGACCAGCAGCGACTCGAACCGGTCCAGCTGGCTCTGCAGCAGCTCCACCGACCGGCCGGCCGCCGCGTCGAGTTCCGCCCGGGCCTCGAAGAGCAGGTCGGCGGCCATCTTGATGGTGGACAGCGGCGTCCTGAGCTCGTGCGACACGTCCGAGACGAACTGCCGCTGCACGTTGGACAGATCCTCGAGCTCGCGCAGCTTGCCCTGCAGGCTGGCCGCCATGTCGTTGAAGGAGGTCGCCAGGGCCGCGAGGTCGTCCACGCCGTGCACCTGCATCCGCTCGCCGAGGTGCCCGGCCGACACGCGCTGGGCGGCCGCGGCGGCGTGCCGGACCGGCAGCACCACCCACCGGGTCACCAGCGAGGCGATCGCGGCCAGCAGCACGATGACGGCCAGGGCCACGCCGACCAGAACGCGCTGCACCAGCAGCAGGGTGGCCTGCTGCTGGGTGAACGGGAACACGTAGTACAGCTGGTAGTAACCGCTGAGCGGAACGCCGACGGCCAGGGCGGGCACCGAGTTGCCCGAGTTGTAGACCAGCGTGGTCGGCTCGTAGGCCGGGGGGACGGTGTTCTTGTTGACGAACTTCTCGCTGTTCTGCTCGTCCTTCACCTTGGCGATCAGCGTCTGCGGGATCGTGGCGGTGATGTTGACGTTGCTCTGGCCGACCCAGTGGACGATGGCGGGGTCGATGTTGGTCAGCTGGATGAAGACCAGGTAGCTGCCGGTGGTCCCGCTGGGCTGCTGCAGCGCCCGGGCCGTGGTGGTGGCCACGTCCACGATGGTGGCCGTGTCCGTGGGCGAGGGCGCGAGCACGTTCACGCTGGATTGCCCGATCGCGCTCGTCCGGCCGTTCCTGACCAGGGCATCCGCCGAATTCTCCGCGTTGCTGAGCAGGCCGGCCGCCACCGACTGGATCAGGAAGAAACCGAGTACCGCGATGACCAGGCCGGACAGGACCAGCGTGGTGGAGACCACCCGCAGTTGCAGCGACCGGTGCCAGCGCAGCTTGAGCTGGGCGACGGCACTGCGCTGCCAGCGGCGGCCGACCCGCAGCCAGCGCTTGGCCCGGACGGGCAGCCGCCGGCCGATGGCCCGGCCGACGCTGGACCGGCGGAAGGCAGTGACCCAGTTCCGCTGCCTGCCCGCGCGCGCCGCCGTCACCTTCAACAACCTGGACTCAGCCAGGGCCTGCCTTGTAGCCGACACCGCGGACCGTCACGACGATCTCGGGGTGCTCGGGGTCCTTCTCGATCTTCGCGCGCAGCCGCTGCACGTGCACGTTGACCAGCCTGGTGTCCGCGGCGTGCCGGTAGCCCCAGACCTGCTCGAGCAGGACCTCGCGGGTGAAGACCTGCCTCGGCTTGCGGGCCAGCGCGACCAGCAAGTCGAACTCGAGCGGGGTGAGGTTGAGCGTCTCCCCGTCGCGCTTGACCGAATGGCCGGCCACGTCGATGACGATGTCGCCGATCTGGAGCATCTCCGGCGCGGGCTCGTCGGTCCGGCGCAGCCGGGCGCGGACCCTGGCCACCAGTTCCTTGGACTTGAACGGCTTCATGATGTAGTCGTCGGCACCGGACTCGAGCCCGAGGACCACATCTACGGTGTCGGTCTTTGCGGTCAGCATCACGATCGGCACTCCCGACTCGGCGCGGATCTGACGGCACACGTCGATCCCGTCGGAGCCCGGCAGCATCAGGTCGAGAAGCACCAGATCGGGCCGTGATTCACGGAAAACCTCGACCGCCTTGTCGCCATCGGAGACGAAAGTCGGCTCGAACCCCTCACCGCGAAGCACGATCCCGAGCATCTCGGCGAGGGCGGCGTCGTCATCGACGACAAGTACACGTCCCTTCATGGGCCCCATCGTTCCATGTAGTTGACTCTGCGTGGACGCAGGCTACCCCCATTTACCAGGTACGTGACACCGGTTCAGGGATAGCTTTTCCGGCATTTGGGTAAACCAAACGCATTTCGCACGCCCCGGAGCCCCCCGGGGAACAGCAGAGCGTGAGACCCGGACCGTTCGGTACCTTGTTTGTGGGTGACCGCCGATACAGTGCTGTGCATGGCAGAGCCGCTACGCAACATCATCGACGCTGGCTGGGCCGATGCATTGGAGCCCGTCGCGGACCAGATCGCCGCGATGGGCGAGTTCCTGCGGGCGGAGGTCGCGGCCGGGCGCCGGTACCTGCCGGCCGGGGACAACGTGCTGCGGGCGTTCAAGCAGCCGTTCGACGACGTGCGCGTGCTCATCGTCGGCCAGGACCCGTATCCCACGCCCGGCCATCCGGTCGGGCTGAGCTTCTCGGTCGCGCCCGAGGTGCGGCGGCTGCCGCCGAGCCTGCTCAACATCTTCACCGAGTACTCCGCGGACCTCGGCTTCCCGCGGCCATCGAACGGGGACCTGACCCCATGGGCCGAGCGCGGGGTGCTGCTGCTCAACCGGGTGCTGACCGTCCAGCCGGGCCACCCGGCCTCGCACCGGGGCAAGGGCTGGGAGCAGGTGACCGAGCAGGCCATCCGGGCCCTGGTCGCCCGGGAAGGGGAACCCCTGGTGGCCATCTTGTGGGGCCGCGACGCGCGCACGCTCGTACCCCTGCTCGCCGAGAGTGGCTCGAGTGTTCCGAGTATCGAGTCGGCGCATCCGAGCCCGAATTCGGCTCATAACGGATTCTTCGGTTCCCGTCCGTTCAGCCGGGCTAATCATCTGCTTGAAGAGCTAGGCGGCGAGCCGCTCGACTGGAAGCTGCCCTAGCCGCGCGAAGCTGAACGGCGACTCAGTTTCTCCTGGTGATAGGCTGATTTACCTGCTTTCGGGGGCAGTTCTACCGGTCTTGAATGACCGCTGCTGGACACATCACAGGGGAATAACACGTGGACGGGCGGGTACCGGCACAGTGGAACGCACGCAGGTAGAGGCGGACAAGGAACCAACGCAGATCGACAGCAAACGGCCGGAACTGGTCCACCAGACCTGGCTGAGCCGGAACCGGCTCCTCGCGGCTAACGGGGCATTCACCATCTACGCCACCGCGCTGGCGGTCGGCACCGGCCAGGCGGACCGCGTCTGGGCCATCTGGGCGGCGATCGGCTACGGGCTGACCACACTTATCATGTGGCTGACGAGGCACAAGAACGTGCCTGTCATCTGGCCGATGCTCGTCTCCCTGGCCGGGGCGCTGGCCGCGCCGGTGACCTGGCTCGTCACCAAGGTGGCACCGACACCCGAGGTGCAGGTCATCTCGCGGTCGGCGGTGCTGCTGCTGCAGCACGGCACCCCGTACCTGCCGGCGGGCTCGCTGGACACCTGGCTGTCCTACAACCCGTACCTGCCGGTCATGGCGGTGTTCGGCCTGCCGCGGGCGCTGGGCGCCTCCGGCCTGTTCGCCGACCCCAGGCTGTGGCTCACCGCCGTGTCGATCGCGCTGATCTGGGCCGCGTTCACCGTCGCCGCGCCGCACCGGCACTGCGAGGAGTGCCGGCACAACACCACCCTGTCGGCCGTCTTCTTCGCCGCCTCGCCGGTGATCGCGTTCCCGCTGGCGGTCGGCATCACCGACCCGCCGGTCATCGCCTTGCTGTTCCTCACGCTGGCGCTGATCGCCCGCCCCTCGGGGCTGCTCCGGGCGGCGGTGGCCCTCGGGGTCGCGTGCGCGATGAAGGCGACCGCCTGGCCCGCGGTCCCGGTGTTCGCCGCGGCGGTGGCCGTCCGGCACGGCGCCCAGGCCGTCTGGCGCTTCATCGGGGTCGTCATCTTGGTGGCCGGCCTGCTGGCCGCCGCGATGGCGCCGGCCGCGCTGCTCGACCCGTACGCGTTCCTGCAGAACACGGTGCTGTTCCCGCTCGGCCTGAGCGCGCACAAGACGCCCGCCGCCAGCCCGCTGCCCGGGCACCTGCTGGCCACGACCGGGATGGCCGGGCACTGGGCCGCGGTCGCGCTGCTGATCGCGGCCGGGCTCGGCTTCGCGGTCTCGCTCATCGTCCGGCCGCCAGCCGACGGAAGGGCCGCGGCCTGGCGGCTCGCGCTCGGGCTCGCGGTGATGTTCACCCTGGGCCCGGCCACCCGGTGGGGATACTTCGTCTACCCGGTCGGGCTGGTCGGGTGGATGGTCCTGACCCGGCCTCCGTCCGCGCACGCCGCGGACAAGGCGGAGGTCCCGGCCAAGGCGTGGGCCCGGGCGGGCCTGAACGCCTGAGCGTCAGCTGCCGATCCGCCAGGATTCCCGGTAGGCCAGCTGCGCCGGGGTGAGCGCGTCGATCGACGTGCCGGTGGCGGTGAGCACCAGGCTCGCGGCCTCGGCGTCGATGTCGGCGGGCACCTCGTGCACCCCGGCCGGGAGCTTATCTGTGTTGCCCGCCAGCCAGGCCAGGGCGAGCGCCTCGATGCCGAAGGCCAGATCCATCACCTCGGGCGGATGCCCCTCGGCCGCGACCAGGTTCACCACCCGCCCCTCGGCCAGCAGCAGCAGGGTCCGGCCGTCGGCGAGCTCGTAGGCGTCCACGTGCGGCCGCACGTCGGGGTGCACCGCGGCGGCGAGATCGGTCAGCGCGCGCACGTCGATCTCCACGTCGAAGTGGCCGGCGTTGGCCAGGATGGCGCCGTCGCGCATCACCGCGAGGTGGTCCGCGTTGATCACGTCGACCGAACCCGTCACGGTGACGAACACCTCGCCCAATGGCGCGGCCTCGCCCATCGGCAGCACCCGGAACCCGCGCAGCGACGCGTCCAGCGCTCGCACCGGGTCGATCTCGGTGACGATCACGTGCGCGCCGAAGCCACGGGCGTACTCGGCCACCCCGCGGCCGCTGGCCCCGAACCCGGCCACCACGACGGTCTTGCCCGCCAGCAGGGTGTTGGTGGCGCGCAGGATGCCGTCGATGGCCGACTGCCCGGTCCCGCAGGTGTTGTCGACCATGCGCTTGACCGCGGTGTCGTTGGCCGCGATCACCGGGAAGGCCAGCGCACCCTCGGCGGCCATCCGGCGCAGCCTGATCACGCCGGTGGCGGTGGACTCGCAGCCGCCCTTGACGTTCGGGAGCAGGGCCGCGGCCGTGGTGTGCAGCGTGTTGACCAGGTCGCCGCCGTCGTCGATGACCAGGTCCGGCGCCGTGTGGTGCAGGGCCGCCTCGATGTGGCGGTAGTAGCCCTTGCGGTCGACCCCGGCGCGGGCGAAGACCGCGATGCCGTGGTTGACGGCGAGGGCGGCGGCGATGTCGTCCTGGGTGGACAGCGGGTTGGACGCCGCCAGCGCGACGGCCGCGCCGCCTGCCTGCAGCAGCCGGACCAGCATGGCGGTCTCGGCGGTGATGTGCAGGCAGGCGGCGACGGCGAGCCCGTCAAAGGGCCGGTCCTTCGCGAACCGCTGGTGCAGAGCGGTCAGCAGGGGCATGGCCCGTTCGGCGTAGCGGATGCGGGCGTCTCCCTCGGCGGCGAGCCCCGCGTCGGCGATGTCAGTAACGGTAGGTCTCCGGCTTGTACGGGCCGTCCACCGGCACGCCGATGTAGTCCGCCTGCTCCTTGGTCAGCTGGCTGAGCCGGACGCCGAGCGCGTCGAGGTGCAGCCGGGCCACCTTCTCGTCCAGGTGCTTGGGCAGCACGTACACGCCGACCGGGTACTCGTCGGTCTTGGTGAACAGCTCGACCTGGGCGATGACCTGGTTGGTGAAGCTGTTGGACATCACGAAGCTCGGGTGCCCGGTGGCGTTGCCCAGGTTCAGCAGGCGGCCCTCGGACAGCACGATGACGCCGTGCCCGTCCGCGAAGGTCCACTCGTCGACCTGCGGCTTGATGACCGTCCGGTGCACGCCGGGGAGCTTGGCCAGGCCCGCCATGTCGATCTCGTTGTCGAAGTGGCCGATGTTGCCCACGATCGCCTGGTGCTTCATCCGGCTCATGTGGTCGGCGGTGATCACGTCGCGGTTGCCGGTGGCGGTGACGAAGATGTCCGCCGTGCTCACCACGTCCTCGAGGGTGGCGACCTGGTAGCCGTCCATCGCCGCCTGCAGCGCGCAGATCGGGTCGACCTCGGTGATGATGACCCGGGCGCCCTGGCCGCGCAGGCTCTCGGCGCAGCCCTTGCCGACGTCGCCGTAGCCGCAGACGAGCGCGACCTTGCCGCCGATCAGCACGTCCGTGCCGCGCTTGATGCCGTCGATGAGCGAGTGGCGGCAGCCGTACTTGTTGTCGAACTTGGACTTGGTCACCGAGTCGTTGACGTTGATGGCCGGGAACAGCAGCGTGCCGGCCTTGGCCATCTCGTAGAGCCGGTGCACCCCGGTGGTGGTCTCCTCGGTCACGCCCATGATGGTCTCGGCGGCGCGGGTCCACTTGCCGGGGTGGTCGGCGAGCGAGTTGCGCAGCTGGTCGAGGATGATCACCCACTCCTCGTTGTCGTCCTCGCTCGGCGAGGGCACGCCGCCGGCCTTCTCGTACTCGGCGCCCTTGTGCACGAACAAGGTGGCGTCCCCGCCGTCGTCCAGGATCATGTTCGGCCCGTCACCCTCGGGCCAGGTCAGCGCCTGCACGGTGCAGCGCCAGTACTCCTCGAGGGTCTCGCCCTTCCAGGCGAAGACCGGGATGCCCTTCGGGTCGTCCGGGGTGCCGTCCGGGCCGACCGCGACCGCGGCCGCGGCGTGGTCCTGGGTGGAGAAGATGTTGCAGCTGGCCCAGCGGACCTGCGCGCCCAGCGCGGTCAGCGTCTCGATCAGCACCGCCGTCTGGATCGTCATGTGCAGGCTTCCGGTGATCCTGGCGCCGCGCAGCGGCTGGCTGGGCGCGTACTCCTCGCGCACCGCCATCAGCCCGGGCATCTCGTGCTCGGCCAGCTGGATCTCCTTGCGCCCGAAGGCGGCAAGTGAGAGGTCGGCAACCTGGTACGGAAGCTGATCCGCGGACATGCGTGTTCCCCTTTGATTTTCTGGGCTTTCGGCCGTGTTTTTGGCCGAACGGTCTGGGTGGCTCGTGTTCGTGTCGCCTCCACGCTACGGGACCAGGGCGGGGGTCGCACTTTTTCCGGGGTCTTCTTGACATGAAATTGTTAAGATCGTGGTCATGCGCATCTCGGAGGCCGCCCGGCGGCTCGGCACGTCGGCTCGCATGCTCCGCTACCGCGAGGATCTCGGCCTCCTGCCCCAGGTCCGCGATCCCCTGCCCTGGCCGTCGCAGGTACCGGCGCACGGGCCGGCGCACCGGCAGTTTAGTGAGGCGGACCTCGAGGCGGTCGCCGCCGCGCTGGAACTCGAGCGCCGCTACGACATCAGCCCGGCGTCGCTGGCGTTCGGCCTGCGGGTGCTGGCCGAGCCGCCGGTCCGCGCCGCGGTCGCGGACCTCGGCCGCCGCCTCGGCCGCATCCCCGCCACGCCCGGCCGCGCCCTGGACTTCGAGAAGGAGCGCGCCCTCCGCCTGCTGTCCCGCGGCTGAGGCGCCTGAGGCAGCTGGGACGGCGGCGGCGCAGCTGGGGGCGGCGGACGCGCAGCATGAGCGGCGGACTTCGGCCCAGCATCCTCTCTGACACCATCCGCACCTCTCGTCCCGTCCAGACGTCCGCGCCAACCACGGCGATGTCACATCGCCGTGGTCAGAACCACTGCAGAGTCACATCGCCGTGGTTAGGCAGGCGCCGCGGTACAGGCTGGCGCAGCGTCGCGCGAGCACAGAAGGCAACACCAGTCACATAAGAACCGTCAGCACCGCATACCCGGTCAGCCTTAGTTGATCATGAGGATCGGGCCGCTGCCGGACGCCTGCGGACGCCGACCGGACGCCGACCGGACGCCATGGATCCGGGATTCCACGGCGTTGGAATGCACTGGATCCGGGGTTTCATGGCGTTCCGACGCGCTCGGCGTACCCGGGCTGTGAGGCTGATGGTGCCGGCGTGTTCTGAGTTGGTTCTGGGACTCGCCGTCTGACGCTCACTCCGAAGGAGAGGCCTGGGGAGCGGGGTTTTCGGGGTTGGCGGGGTTTCGGGGGCCGTCGCCGCCGTCGGCGGAGGGGGGAACGGGGGCTTGGCTGCGCCGGACGGAGCTGATGGCCGGGTCGCTCTGGTCGGCCTCGGTCGGGCGGTAGATGTCCGGCTCCAGGTAGATGGTCTTGGCGATGGGGACAGCGGTGCGGACGCGGCGTTCGGCGGTGTCGATGCCCGCGCTGATCTGCGCGGCGGAGTCGCTCTCCCGCACCGCGACCTTGGCGGCGACCAGCACGGAGTCCGGGCCTATGTGCACGGTCCGCATGTGGATGACCTGGGCGATCTCCGGGCCGTCCTCGAGCGCGGCGACGATCCGCCGCTGCACGTCGGTGCTGGCCGACTCGCCGATCAGCAGGCTCTTGGTCTCAATGGCCAAGATGGCGGCGGCCAGCCCGAGCAGCAGGCCGATGGCCAGCGAGCCCACGCCGTCCCACCGGCCGTTGCCGGTCAGCACGGACAGGCCCACCCCGATGAAGGCGAGCACCAGCCCGATCAGGGCGGCGGTGTCCTCGAGCAGGACCACCGGCAACTCCGGCGTCTTGGTGCGCCGGATGAAGGTGCTCCAGCTGCGGTCGCCGCGCACGAGGTTTGCCTCGTGAATGGCGGTGCGCAGCGAGAAGCCCTCCAGCACGGCCGATACGGCCAGCACGATGAAGGGGACCAGCGGCGAGCGGATCTCCTCGGGGTTGAGGACCTTGTGCACGCCTTCGTAGACGGAGAAGACCGCGCCGACGGTGAACAGCATGACCGCCACCACGAACCCGTAGAAGTACCGCTCGCGGCCGAAGCCGAACGGGTGCTCCTCGGACGCCGGCCGGTCGGACCGCCCGCGCCCGATCAGCAGCAGCACCTGGTTGCCGGTGTCGGCGACCGAGTGCACCGACTCGGCCAGCATCGACGTGGATCCGCTCACCAGGAAGGCGATGAACTTGACGATCGCGATGCCGAGGTTGGCGGCGAGCGCCGCCAGCACCGCCCGCATCTCGCGCCAGTTGACCTGCATCCGCGCTACTCGATCCGGGTCCGCAGATCCCGGATCGCCACGGTCTGGCCGGGGTCGATCCCGGACGCGATGGCCAGGTAGACGCTGGCGTAGTCGGCCAGCTGAATGACGCCGGCCAGCCGCACCAGCGGATGCTCGCCGTCCATGGCCAGCTCGGAGATGCCCACCCCGCGCTGCCCGGCCAGCTCGGTGACCGCCGCCCGCTGCGAGGCGACCCGCGGGTCCTCGTCGGGGTCGGCGATCAGGATCAGGCGCAGCGCGGTGAAGCCGCTGGCCGCTTCGTCCTCCTCGTAGTCCAGGTCCCAGCCGGGCAGGTCGGACAGGTCGTCCGGGCCGGATCCTGGCTCCTGCGCGGACAGCCGGGACGAGCGCGGGGCGAACGGCCCGTCGAACGCGGCGACCTGGCTGTGCGCCGCCTCGGGCAGCATCCCGTAGATCGCCGGGTACTTGGCGTTCTCCTGCAGCTGGCTGGCGAACCGCCGCGCCGCGACCCCGCTCAGCGCCGAGGTACCCCAGACCATGGGCAGCTCGCCGACCAGGTCCAGGGCCAGCGACTTGCCCGGGTTGACGAACGACTCGCTGGCCGGGCGGCACTGGCGCGACACCTCCTCGAGCCGGTTCGCGGCCAGCTCGTAGACGTCGGAGCCGATCCGGGCCACGCCGATCCGCTCGGCGATCACCAGCAGCGGAACGGCCACCGCCCACAGCATCGACCGCGCCAGGCCGGCCGGGACCACGGGGACGAACGGGGCGCGGGCTTGTTCGGCGATCCGGTGCAGCGGGGATCCTTCCGCGCCGATGCCGGCCAGCCGGCAGCCGCGCCGGGCCGCCTCGGTCGCGATGGCCAGGGTCTCCGGGGTGCTGCCCGAGCAGGACACCGCGACGACGGCGTCGGCCGCGCCGACCCAGCCCGGCAGCCGCTCGCCCTGGGAGACGAGCACCTGGACCGGGCTGCTGAGCCCGGCCATGGCGTTGAGCATCTCCCCCGCCACGCCCGAGCCGCCCATGCCCGCCACCACGATGGCGCGCGGCCTGCCGTCCGCGGCAAAGGCCGACAGGTCGGTTTCCGCGCACGACCGCACCGCGGTGCGCACCTGCGCCGCCGCCGAGGCCACCTGGCGCAGCATGTCACCGGGATCGGCCGCCTCGATCACGTCGGGCGTGTCGAGCCGGTCCGCGGCCAGGACGAACTCGGCCCCGCCCCAGCCGTCAAGGTCGTCGCTCATGAGCCCGCGGGCTGGCCCGGGCGCCTGGCCTCCTCGACCAGCAGCACCGGGATGTCGTCGCGAACCGGGTAGGCCAGGCCGCAGGTGGAGTTGGTGCACACCAGCTCGCTGGCCTCCTCGTCCACCCGGAGCGGCGCGTGGCATTCGGGGCAGGCCAGGATGTCGAGCAGCCAGCCGTCGATCTGCATGAATTCTCCCTATCAGGAAGGGGTCGGTGTTAACCCCTGACCATGCCGAGCACCTCGTCCCGCAGCGACACCATGGTGGCCTCGGTATCCGCCTCGACGTTGAGCCGGAGCAGCGGCTCGGTGTTGGAAGGCCGGAGGTTGAACCACCAGGTGGCGGTGCTGACGGTGAGCCCGTCGAGCTCATCGGTGCTGACCCCGGGCCGGCCAGCGAATGCCCGCCTGACCTGCTCGGTCGAGGCGGCCTGGTCCGCGACCTCGGAGTTGATCTCCCCGCTGGCGACGTACCTGGCGTACCTGGCGAGCAGCTGCGACAGCGGCAGCGGCTGCTCCCCCAGGGCGGCCAGCGTGTGCAGCGCGGCGAGCATACCCGAGTCGGCGAACCAGAAGTCCCTGAAGTAGAAGTGCCCCGAATGCTCGCCGCCGAACACCGCCCCGTACTCCGCCATCTTGGCCTTGATGAACGAATGGCCGACCCGGGTGCGCACCGGGACGCCGCCGTTCTCCGTGACGATCTCCGGTACGGCGCGGGAGGTGATCAGGTTGTGGATGATCGTAGCGCCCGGCTCGCGGGCCAGTTCCCTGGTGGCGATCAGCGCGGTGATCACCGAGGGCGAGACCGGCTCGCCGCGCTCGTCCACCACGAAGCACCGGTCGGCGTCCCCGTCGAAGGCGAGCCCGATGTCGGCGTGGTGCTCGGTCACCGCCCGCTGCAGGTCGCGCAGGTTCTCCGGGTCGATGGGGTTGGCCTCGTGGTTCGGGAACGTGCCGTCGAGGTCGAAGTAGAGCGGGATCAGCGTGACCGGCAGCCCGTCGAAAACCTTCGGCACCGTGTGGCCCGCCATCCCGTTGCCGGCGTCCACCGCCACGGTGAGCGGCCTGATCGAGGAGATGTCGACGAGCTTGCGCAGGTGCTCCGCGTAGCCGGGGAGCAGGTCGCGCCGGGTGACGGTGCCGGGTACCGGGGCGGGATCGATGGCCCGTTCGGCCAATTCCTTGATCTCGGCCAGCCCGGTCGCGATGCCGACCGGCTTGGCCCCGGCCCGGCATAGCTTGATCCCGTTGTACCGGGACGGGTTGTGGCTGGCCGTGATCATCGCGCCGGGGATACCGAGGTCACCGCTGGCGTAGTAGAGCATGTCGGTCGAGGCCAGGCCGCCGGCCAGCACGTCGGCGCCCTGGGCCGCCACGCCGCGGCCGAACGCCTCCGCCAGCGGGCCCGAGGAGGTGCGCATGTCGTGCATGGTCACGATCGTCCCGGCGCCGGTCACCCGCGCGAACGCCGCGCCGACCGCCTCCGCCACGCCCTCGTCGAGCTGGTCGGGTACGACCCCTCTGATGTCGTACGCCTTGACGATGCTCGCAAGATCACCCAATGCGGGACCTGCCCTCCCGTGACTCGATCAGTGCCGTCCTGTCGTGGACGGCACTGCCGAGCCTATCGGTCCTCGGGCGGCCCTGAGCGCAGCACCCGCAGGTGGCCCCGGCGGCTGATCTCGACACCCTGGCCGACGGGCTCCTTGTCGAGTCGATTGTCCGGCCTGGCCCGCGGCTGCGTCTCCATCACCGCGTTGGCGAGCGCCTCCAGGTCATCGGCGCGATCCTGGACCGTCTCCACCGGCAGCCGCACCACATCCCAGCCGCGCGGCGCGACGAGCCTGGCGGCGTGCTTCTCGCACAGGTCGTAGCTGTGCGGCTCCACGTAGGCGGCCAGCGGGCCGAGGACCGCGGTGGAGTCACGGTAGACGTACGTGAGGGTGTAGACCGGCGGATGCTTGCATGCGGTCCGTGAGCAGCAACGAGAACCCACCAGCCCACCTCGCTCACTCACCGCAGGACCTATGCCCGGCACCCGGGACGGCGTCGGATACACCCGTGACGGTATCTGTCCGCGAGCGGTAAAGCCACCACCCGCGCCCCGTGCCGCGGTCGTGTCGTGCTTTGCGCGGCTTGCCCGCTTGCACCCGTGCGTTATCGGGCCTGCGTCGCGATCGGATACGCTCGGTGACTGTGCAGAGCGGTGACGGCGGTTCCAGGCCAGGCTCAGGGTCCGGGCCCGGTCCGGGCTCCGGACCGGGTTCCGGCAGCTCATCCGGGGTCCGGCCGCGGCGCCGCGACCGGCACGGGCGCGGGCTTCGCGGCCGGCTGGTGCCGCCCGGCGTCCCGCTCTACCGGAGCCGGGCCCAGCAGTTCGACGACCTGGTCCTCGAGGCGGTGGCCCGGCTCGAGCCGCGCTGGGAGACCGAGCTCTCCGACGTGGAGTTCGCGGTCCAGGAGGTCCCCGACGCCGACACCATCGGCGAGGACGAACCGGTGCCGCTGGCCCGCATCGTCCAGGGCTCGCCGGACACCAGCAACCCGGGGCACCCGGCCACCGGACCGCGCATCGTGCTGTTCCGGCGGCCGCTCCTGGCCCGCGCCGAAGACGAGGACGAGCTCAGCGAGCTGATCTTCGACGTGGTGGTCGAGGAGGTCGCCGAGATCCTCGGGGTGGACCCCGAGGTCATCGACCCCGGCTACGGCGAGCTCGGGTAGGGCGAGATCGCCTCGTAGGAGTCGCGGACCGGCGGCAGGCTGATCGTGGTCAGCGCGCTGGCGGCCGGGATGATGGAGACCACGCTGTTCTGGCCCTGGATCTCCACCCGGGCGGCGTAGAGCGGTCCGGAGCCGCGCAGCGGCGTGATCACGAGGGCGAACGGGGAGCCGTGCTTGGCGCCCTTGGGCGCCTTGACCGGCGCGGCCACCGTGCGGCCGGCCTTGACCGGGACCACCTGGCTGTCGGTGACGCTGGCGCCGCCTCGGCTGGCCGGGGCGATCTCGGTCAGCCGGACCTGCGCCCCGGCATCGGGGGCGGACAGCAGGACCGAGGCGGTCATGCCGTCGCCGCTGGTGTTGCCCGCTACGACGGCCTGCTCGCTGATCGGCGCGGTGGC
>Ga0207689_10002792_pt1 | contig 16123 bp, 12 predicted proteins | sample KBSMisM52_FD_184312 | JGI IMG/M metagenome (GOLD analysis project Ga0207689, IMG submission 184312) | Miscanthus rhizosphere microbial communities from Kellogg Biological Station, Michigan, USA - KBS Miscanthus M5-2 (SPAdes) (version 2) | ecosystem: Host-associated > Plants > Roots >... | reverse complement strand
TTTTTTGGGTATTGTAAATTATAGTCTACCTGAAACTAATTACTAAAATTTTATGACAAAAATCACAAAGATAAATGCACGGGAAATGCTTGATTCAAGAGGAAATCCTACTGTTGAAGTTACTGTGTGGTCGGAAAAAGGAATTGGGTCGGCAATTGTTCCAAGTGGGGCATCCACAGGAAGCCACGAGGCACTGGAAATGCGTGATGAAGACCCAAAACGCTTTGGCGGTAAAGGTGTGCTGAAGGCCTGCGAGAAGGTTAACAAGTTCCTGGCAAAAGCTTTGCTGGGTAAAAATGTTCAGAACCAAGAAGAGGTCGATAGCATCATGCGTGTTTTGGACGGCACTCCAAATAAAAGTCACTTTGGAGCGAATGCGATTTTAGGTGTTTCTATGGCTGTGGCAAGAGCTGCTGCGAATGAAGCAGGTGTTCCGTTGTATCTGTACCTGAATCCGAAAGCCAACATTATGCCGATTCCGTTGATGAACATTCTTAACGGCGGGAAACATGCGGACAGCGGTTTGGATATTCAGGAGTTTATGATTATTCCGGTTGGAGCTCCGACATTCAGTGAAGCTATACGAATGGGTTCGGAAATTTTTCACAAACTCGGTGAGATTCTGCACAAACATAGTTACCATACGACTGTGGGTGATGAGGGTGGATATGCTCCAGCGTTGAAGGATCAGGAAGATGCTTTAAATCTGATTCTTGAAGCTGTTAAAGCAGCTGGATACAAGGCTGGAAAAGATATTTTTCTGGGAATCGATGCTGCTGCTTCTGAGTTTTATGATGCTAAAACGAAAGTTTATAATTTCCATATTGATGGTAAAGGGGAAACTTTATCCAATGCGGAAATGGTCAACTATTGGTGCGGACTGGCTAAAAAATTCCCGATCATCACGATTGAGGATGGACTGGCCGAGGACGATTGGGCAGGCTGGCAGGATTTCATGAAAAAGACTGATAAGAAAATACAAATTGTCGGTGACGATTTATTGGTAACTAATGAAGAAAGGCTTCAGAAAGCTATTAATTTGCAGGCAGCAAACTCAATTTTGATTAAACTCAATCAGATTGGTTCTGTTTCTGAAACGATGGATACGATTCAATTGGCTGAGGCATCGAACTTCACTTCAATTGTTTCCCACCGCAGTGGAGAGTCTGAAGATACATTTATTGCGGACTTTGCTGTTGCTATGGGTACGGGTCAAATCAAGACAGGCTCACTCAGCAGAAGCGAACGCACAGCTAAATATAATCAGTTGATGCGTATTGAAGATGAACTTGGCCGTAAAGCAAAATACTTGGGCAAAGAGGTATTTTTTAATCTGAGTTTGTAGCATGGTTAAGGAACTGAAAGCTGCAGATATTCGCAAACTATACCCAAGGCGCGATTCCAATTCACATAAAGGAATGAATGGTCGTGTGATGATTGTAGGTGGCAGTATTGATTATTATGGTGCACCGATTTTAAGCGGACTTGGTGCTTTATATGGTGGTGCAGATCTGGTGTATTTGTTTGTTCCTGAATGTAATTTTCAGGTCAGCAGGAGCATGTATCCTGATTTTATTGTGAAACAGTTTCCTGGCGATTTTCTTGATATGAAAGCCGCAGGACCGATTTTGGATTTCGCTAAAAAATGTGATGTGATTTTAATCGGGCCCGGACTTGGTGAGCGTGATGAGACACAGGAAGCGCTCTTGAAAATAATCAAAAATCTGGATATTCCAACAGTACTCGATTCAGAGGCGATTCAGGTTATTCAAAAAATTAAGGAGTTTCCACTTCAGCAAAAAATTGTTATTACTCCACACCACAATGAGTTTGAGGCGCTGACTGGTAAGGATATAAAAATCTCCGGATCTCTTTCCAGTAAAATAGTTTTACTTCGCACTCTGGCTACTGATTTGAAAATTAATATTTTGTTAAAAGGTCCTACTGACCTTGTGGCTTCAGAAGAGGGTGAACTTTCCATGAATACTTTGGGGAATCCTGGTATGACTGTGGGTGGAAGTGGGGATGTTTTAAGCGGGTTTGTGGCCAGTTTAATCGCTCAGGGATGCGCTCCTTTTGCTGCCTGCCAGGCTGCTGTTTATCTGCTTTGCCGTTCTGGTGATGAACTGTTCCGCCAGAAAGCTTACAACTTTTCTGCAACTGATCTGGCTCTGGAAATTCCGTTTATGGTGAAAAATACGGTGTTCTAATTTTTGAAAACCGATGATTCTTCCTGCACAGAAAAAATTGCCGTTTTATCAGTTCCGTCTTTTGGAAAATTTTGCTGGTGAGATTGATCATGCGGTTTTTACCAGACATGGAGGCGTGAGTGATGAACCTTACAACTCATTGAATGTGCGTTTTACGATCGGAGATGATGAGGCTCATGTGAAGAAAAATCGTGAGCTTCTTTGTGAGACTATGGGAATTTCTGTAGACCAGTTGGTGTCTGCAAATCAAACACATAGCGATTATGTTCAAATTATTGACAGTGATTTTATGGCTTCTCATAAGCCTCAAACTGAACTCTCCGATATTGATGCTTTCATTTCGCAAATGAAAAATGTGGTCTGCATGATTCAGGTCGCGGATTGTCAGGCGCAGATTTTTTATGATCCGGAACATGCTGCTTTCGGGATAATACATGCCGGCTGGAAAGGTTTGGTAAAAGATATCGGCGGCGCCACGTTAAAGAAAATGAGCGCAACTTTTGGTACTGACTCCGCAAAGGTTTTTGTTGGAATTGCACCTTCACTGGGGCCCTGCTGTGCCCAGTTCTCAGACCCGATGAATGAACTCCCCAAAAATTTTCATAAATTTATTGATGAAAATAAACGGGTAAACTTATGGAAATTTTCCAGAGAACAACTTCAGTCACACGGAATAAAATCTGAAAATATTGAACTCACAGAGCAATGTACGCAATGCCAGGGAGATGATTTTTTCTCTTACCGTAGAGATAAAGGCATTACCGGAAGATTCGGTGTCGTGGCGTATTTGAAATAACTATTTTTGGAGCGAAGCTTTCACAGTTTTTAATAAAGCTTCGGCATCACGGTAACCTGGACGCATAAATAATGCTTTTTCCAGATACTGTTTTGCTACAAGTAATGCCTCCTGACTCTTGAGCGCCATTAATGCTTTTGCCGATTGATAGGCGTACATTGGGTTATTCACAGCTTTTCGAATGGCTTCGTCGAAATGGCTCATGGCTGAATAGTATTTTCCTTCGGCCGCCATACTTACGCTTAAGCGAAGTTCCGCAACCGCAAGATTATAATAAATACTTGGATGGCCTTGATTGATCTGAAGTGCTTTTTCGTAATTTGAAATAGCCAATATGAGCATTTTTTGCTGCACATTTGTTTTTAAACTTTTGTTGGCTGACTGCTTGAGAGCAAAGTCACCGAAACCCAAATTATAGGCATATTCATTGGGTTTTTCTAGTACTGCATACTGATAGTTTTCAATGGCTTGCTCGGTATCACCTTTAGATTCGGCAATGATCGCCTGCTGGTAGTGCCACTCTGCTGAGAGCTCTTTTGATGCACAAATCAGACCGCCGCAAACAATAACCGCGATAATCAATGTAACGAGATATCCTGCTGAATTTTTTATATTTATTTTTTGTTCATTACCTGGGGAAATTGATAATCCGGCTCCTAATAAAATAAATAAAATTGCCATTGTTGTAACTACACCAAAGCTCACAAAGACCTGAACTGAATATACGATAATTGCGGCAAAAATACCGGCACTGAGTAACCATTCTTCATCAATATTTTTTTCATGCAGGATGTTTTTTCCCAACTGCCATAAAACAAATCCTATGAGTGCCAAGTAGCAGAGTAAACCCACAATTCCTTGTGTTGCGGCTGTGTTTAAGTACTCATTATGAGCAGCTTCTGGAGTGATGAAATCCTGCTGATCGCCTGGTGCGTTGACCTTATAATCTGTGCGTCGGTATTGATTGTAAACATCGCGATATGTTGATAGGCCAAAACCAAAAATCGGACGATCTTTAATCATATCCAGCGTGCTGTACCACCAGCTCAGACGATCAGGAATGTTGCCCTGATTCATGAAATCAATCGTGCTGACTGTACGCTCCACCAATGGGAATTTTTGCCAGATGCCGCTTACACCAACAACGATTATGATGACTGCGGCAATCACCAAAAATATTTTTGCAGAGGTTGTTTTAAACCAATGTGTTATTTTTTTGCCTCGTAAAAGAGTCCAGTAGATAAGCCAAACTACAACACCTGCTAAAAGTCCGCCCAATGCTCCGCGGCTACCGGTAAGGAGCAAAACACCCAGATGCAATAAGAGTGAAGCAACGATAAATATTTTTGGTACAACTTTTTTTGTGAGACCGAACCAGGCCAGACCCAGCATTATATTCATGCCCAAATACGCACCAAAATGGTTACCATGACCAATCGTTCCAAACACACGATCCACTGGTGATTCGCTCCAGATAAAATTTTGACCCCACCAGATTTTTTGCAGTCCATCCATAACTCCTGCCCACTGCAAAAGGCCGTATAAAGCCAAAACTGAGGATGTGATAAAACTGACTTTTATGAGTTTCGGCACCTGATGTTTTGGCAGAGTGTTCATTACCAGCCAACCCAAAATCAGAAAATTCAGAATGGTAAAAAGTCCGATGAACCTTCCTTCAGCTCCGTACAAACTTGTATAAAAATTTTGGGAAAAGAAAGTTGTGATGAAACTTACTCCCGCATAAGCGAGAGCGATAATATTCCACCAGGATTTCTTATAGCTGATTTTGCCTTCCACAAACCATTTGCAACCCAACAAAGATATAGCCGCCAGAGTAATTATTCGCAAAACAAAAACTTTTGGCTCTGAAAAAACTGTATAAAACCATGGCGAAAAAACTGCCGGCACCAAAATAACCATTGCATAAATCAGCCATTCCAATCCGCGGTCGTACCACTGACTTGTGTGTTTCGCTGCGGTTGTTTCTTTCATATTTATTTTAAATTAATAAGCGCCTTTTCCGCTTAACACTACAGTAATGGTCTTCAATAAAATACGCAAATCCATGATGATTGATTGGTGCATTAAATAAAACAGATCGTACTCAACGTTGTCGTGGAGAGGTAAATCTTTGCGGCCTTTTATCTGCCAGAGTCCGGTAATGCCAGGAGCAACCAACAAACGACATCTCTCAATCGGTGTGTAGTCTTTTACAATGAACTCCATTTCCGGACGCGGACCCACCAGAGACATTTCGCCCATGAGTACATTCCAGAATTGAGGCATCTCATCAATACTGGTGCGGCGTAAAAATTTTCCGAGTTTGGTGATACGCGGGTCCTCTGGTGAAGTGGGCGCGACCTCCTGGTCTTTGACATTCGCTTTCATGGTGCGAAATTTATGCAGTGTAAAAATTTTTCCGTCTTTTCCAACACGAGTATGCGAAAAAATTGCAGATCCTTTTGAATCAAAAGAGACGAGAATCCACAACAATAGAAAAACCGGTGAAAGCGCTGTTAAAGCCAATAAAGCACCTATCACATCTATTATTCTTTTGGCTAAAAAATAAGTTTGTCGTTTGGCAAAAAGTTCATGAACAAATTTCTCGTTCAAAAGATCGTTAAACGACTGTCTTTTTAACTCCTCAATGCTCGGGATGCTCCAGGTCATATTGTAAATACTGAGACTGTTTGCCGCTGACAAACATACGGATGTCCTGCCATTTCACACGTTTTCGTTTCATAATTTCCTTACGTTTTTTCAAAGCATGCGGTAGTTGTTTCATCATTTTCCACCACCATTTCAGAAGATATGGTTCACGCAAAAAAATATATCCGGTGATAAGGATCTCTTTGAATAACATTGGGAAAAAATCCTGAATTATTCCGGGCCAGAGTTCATTTTTTATCTGCATTAAGCGCTGATTTTTGTAAGAGTAGGACTTCTGAAAAGCATTGAGCTTGCTGCGGTTTTTTGCCACTTCCATATGCGTAAAACGTTTGAGTACACCGGTGCCGCGGCCATGATATGCGTGTGCAGATGGCAGATAAAAACTTTTCCAGCCAAAGAGTAAAAATCTCCAGGAAATATCCACGTCCTCTTTGTACATAAAAAAATCGTCGTCGAGATACTCATTAAAAATTTTCACATCTTCCAGGGCTTTTTTCCTGTAAATCGGGCAGGCGCCGGAGATCCCGAAAACATATTTTTCCTGATCAAACTGTCCTTTATCTTTTAATCCCTGACCGTCATCAATCACACGGCGGTTACGGAAACAGAAGAGACCTACGGTATCAATAAACTCAGTCTTTTCATTTTTCTGAAAATCGTACTTGTAAATTTTACCGCAGATGGCTGCTATTTTTTGATCTTTCTCCATTTGCTCTACACATTTCTCAATATAGTCGGGCTCAAATAAAATATCGGGATTCATGAGCATGATGTACTCACCTTTACCGAGTTTGATTCCCTGATTACCTGCCGGCGCGTAACCAATGTTATCAATGTTGCAGACGGCAATCACCTCTTTGAAATGATCCTGAACAAAAGCGCAGGAACCGTCCTGAGAATTATTATCAATGAAAATAATTTCCAGGGGTTTGTAGGTCTGGGCCAATAAACTTTTGATACATCCATCAAGAAGATGTTTGGTGTTGTAGTTGATGATGACTATGGAAAGGAGGGGCTTCAAGATGTTAGGACAAGATTATGAGTGTGTTCCAACGGGTAAAGTTCGCCACTGAGTATATCCTATTTTTCTTTGCAATCGAACACCAGATTGCTATAGTTGCACCGATTTTTGCCGAATTTTATGAAAATTATCGTCACCGGAGGCGCGGGCTTTATTGGAAGCCATCTTTGTGAACGTTTGCTTGCCCAGGAGCATGAGGTGTTTTGTGTTGATAATTTCCTCACCGGTACGCCAAAAAACCTTGAGTCGATGAAACAAAACGAGCGATTCACCATGGTTGAACATGATATCTGTTATCCGTTTCCTGCAAATATTTTGGAAGAGTTTGGCAAGATTGATGCCATCTATCACATGGCTTGTCCTGCTTCACCTGTGGATTATCAGGAAATTCCCCTTCAAACTTTGTGGGTGAATGCTGCGGGCACTAAAAATATGCTGGAGATTGCCTGCAAACAGGACTCGATTTTTGTGATGGCGTCTACTTCCGAGGTTTATGGGGACCCGCTGGAGCACCCGCAAAAGGAGAGTTATTTTGGCAATGTAAATCCGATCGGACTTCGCAGTTGTTATAATGAAGGCAAGCGTTTTGCTGAAAGTCTGGCCATAAACTACTATCGTGATTTTTTGTTTCCTTTGAAAATTGTGCGCATTTTTAATACTTATGGTCCGCGTATGCGCAAAAAAGACGGGCGCGTCATTCCTGAATTTATTAACTGTGCACTGCAACAGGAACCGATTCGTGTGTACGGTGATGGCAAACAAACAAGATCTTTTTGTTATATTGATGATATGGTGGATGGACTTCTGGCTTTAGCTGCAACTCCCCGCAGTTTTATCGGGCCGGTGAATCTTGGGAATCCTGATGAGGTTTCCATTCTGGAGCTGGCAAAATCCATTGCTTTGCTGACCAAATCTGAAAGCATGATTGTGCACCATGACCTCCCGGATGACGATCCGGTGCGCCGAAAGCCTGATATTTCATTGGCTCAGCAGACTTTCCAGTTTCAACCGAAAATTGGGTTGGAAGAGGGTTTGAAACGGACAATTTCCTGGTTTACGGAATAGCTTTTTCCTTGTTTATCGGGCAGCGTTTTTTGGTTTACGGAAAGAGGATTTTCTACTAGAATCTGTGGGCTCATCTGTTTTTTATGAAACATTTTCTTTTTACTTCGGAATCGGTGACCGAAGGCCATCCTGATAAAATAGCTGATCAGATTTCTGACGGTGTTTTGGATGCAATCCTGGCGCAGGACCCAAAAGGTCGTGTGGCTTGTGAGACGCTTGTGACAACCGGACTCGTGCTTGTGGCTGGAGAGATCAGTACTTCCTGCTATGTGGATATTCCAAAAATTGCCCGCAAAACGATTGAAACTATCGGTTATACAGATGCTACTTTTGGTTTTGATTCAAAGGCGTGCGCCGTACTGACTGCGATTGATGAACAGAGTCCTGACATTGCTCAGGGAGTGGATACAGGAGGTGCAGGTGACCAGGGAATGATGTTCGGTTTTGCCACAAACGAGACGGAAGAATTAATGCCAATGCCGATCATGATGGCACATAAACTTACGCAAAAACTGGCTCAGATCCGCAAAGAGGGCTTATTGAAATATTTGCGTCCTGACGGCAAAAGTCAGGTTACAGTTGAGTATGAAAATAATAAACCGAAACGTATTCACACGGTGGTTCTTTCCACGCAACACGGACCTGAAGTTGAACAAAAACAGATTGAAAAAGATGTTCTTGAGTATGTGATTCAACCGGTGTGCGGAAAACTTATTGATAAAGAAACGATTTTTCATATTAACCCGACCGGAAGATTTATCATCGGAGGTCCACCGGGAGATTGCGGTGTAACGGGTCGCAAGATTATTGTTGATACATACGGAGGAATGGGCCATCACGGCGGCGGCTGTTTTTCCGGTAAAGATCCAACCAAGGTTGATCGCAGCGCTGCTTATTATGCTCGCTACGTTGCGAAAAATATTGTGGCTGCGGGTTTGGCTGACAAATGTGAGATCCAGGTTGCCTATGCGATTGGAGTTGTTCAACCGGTTTCTATTCATGTGGAAACTTTTGGTACGGGAAAAGTTGATGATGAAAAAATCTGTGAACTGGTGAAAGCTCATTTTGATTTCGCACCACGCTCGATTATTGACCAGCTGGACCTGCGCAAACCGATGTATCAAAAAACGGCTGCATATGGCCACTTTGGACGCATCAATGAAAATTTCGGTTGGGAAAAAACTGATCGTGTGGATCTTTTGAAAACTGCAAAATAATTTTCATAAAAAATTTCATGAAAAAAACTTCAACAAAAAATGCACTCGTTCAGCAGGGTAAATATAATCTGGATCTAGCTGAAAAAAATATGGGTGCACTGATGGTTTTGCGCGAACGTTTTAAAAAAGCCAAACCTTTTAAAGGTATTCGTATCGGTATGGCGTTGCATCTAACTAAAGAGACAGGCGTGCTTATTCGTACGCTTACTGATGGTGGTGCAACCGTTGTTGCCTGCTCTTGTAATCCACTTTCCACGCAAGATGATGTGGTAGCAGCTCTACAAAATGAGGGTATGGAACTGTACGGTTTTAAAGGTGAATCTACCAAAGAGTATTATCAGTTTTTACGAAAAGTTGTTGCTTCAAAACCACAAATCACAATTGATGACGGTTGCGATTTGGTGAATGAAATTCATACCAAAAATCCTGAGCTTATTAAAAATATTATCGGCGGATGCGAAGAGACAACGACTGGCGTTTTGAGGCTTAAAGCAATGGAAAAATCACATGCGCTCAAGTACCCGATTGTTGCGGTGAATGATAATAAAACGAAACATTTGATGGATAATTATTACGGTACGGGTCAGTCTGTGATTGATGGAATGCTTCGTGCTTCCAATATTCTTTTTGCCGGGAAAACTGTGGTTGTTTCCGGTTATGGAAGTTGCGGCAAAGGAATTGCACTTCGTGCTAAGGGTCTTGGCTCAAAAATTATTGTTACTGAGGTGGATCCATTCCCGGCGCTGCAGGCTGTGATGGATGGTTTTCAGGTTATGCCAATGTCCGAGGCTGCGGGTTTGGGTGATATTTTTATTACTGCAACCGGTAACTGTGAAGTGCTGCGTCCTGAACATATTCGTAAAATGAAATCCGGGGCGATTCTGGCAAATGCCGGCCATTTTGACGTTGAGATCGATATGAAGGGCCTGGCGAGCATTAGCAGCAAAGTTACGCGTATCCGCCCATTTTTAGATGAGTACCGCCTCAAAGGGGCAGCAAATAAGTATGTATACGTTGCCGGTGAAGGAAGACTTGTGAATCTGGCTGCTGCCGAGGGGCATCCGAGCGAAGTTATGTCCATGTCGTTCTGCGGCCAGGCGCTTGCTGTGGATTATATTCTCAAGAATAAAAATAAATTTGAACCTAAGGTTTATCTGCTTCCACCAGAGGTGGATGAGGAGATTTCTCATTTACAATTACAGTCTCTTCATGTGAAGATTGACGCGTTAAGTGCCCGTCAAAAGAAGTATCTTGCAGGTTGGCAGGAAGGAACCTGATGAGTATAAAGTATCTTGTATAGGTTATAAGGAGTTTGTATGAAAATTGCTGTATTCGGTTGTGGATATGTTGGTCTGGCGACCGCGGTTGGCCTGGCCGAGATGGGTAATGAGGTCATCGGCGTGGATATAGATGAGAAAAAACTTGGTATGCTTTCAAGCGGTCAGGTTCCTTTTTTTGAACCTGGAATACAGGAAATGCTCAAGCATAATTTGGCTGAGGGAAGGCTTTCCTTTAGTTCGGATATCCATTCGGCTATTCAGTTTGGCGAGCTTATTTTTAGCGCTGTCGGCACCCCTCCAAAAAAAAATCATGAGGCAGATTTAAGTGCTGTACTGAACGTTGCCGAATCTTTTGGAAGATACGGCAGTAATGGGAAAATTTTTGTAAACAAGTCTACCGTCCCGGTTTGAACCAGTGAAAAAATTAGAGAAACGATTGAACTTTTTGCTTATCAACCTTTTGATTATTGCGTACTTTCCAATCCTGAATTTCTCAGGGAAGGAACTGCGATGCAGGACTTTTTTCATCCTGATCGAATTGTTATTGGTATTGAACCAAAAGATCTGGACGCAAAAAAAATGATGGATACACTTTATCGCCCAATGATCGAACAAGGCGTACCTGTACAGTACACAGACATACGAAGCGCCGAAGTGATTAAATATGCTTCAAACTCTTTTCTGGCTACCCGTATTTCATTCATGAATGAACTGGCGGAGTTTTGTGAACTTGCCGGTGCGGACATTAAAACTGTAGCAAAGGGTATGGGCCTGGATAAGCGCATAGGGACAACGTTTTTAGATGCCGGGCTTGGCTTTGGCGGGTCCTGTTTACCTAAAGATCTTGCTGCATTAATTGAAAAGGGAGAGGCTCTTGGTTTTGATTTTGAACTCCTGAAACAGGTACAAAAAATCAATCAAAAACTGCCTGAACGCATGATCAACAAACTCAAAAAATATGTTCCAAATTTACAAGATGCCACCATCGCTCTCTGGGGACTTTCTTTCAAACCAAAGACGGATGATTTGCGTGAAGCACCATCCTTGAAACTCATGAAAAGGCTTTTAAAAGCCAAAGCACGGCTGCAGGTTTTTGATCCGGTAAGCATGCATCATGCAGAAAATATTTTCCTGGAGCGCCCGGAATTTTTCTCAAAAATAACTTTTGCCGGGAGTGCACATCAAGCGTTACAAAATGCGGATGCACTTTTGATTGTCACAGAGTGGGACGAGTTTAGAAATCCTGATTACGCAAAAATAAAATCCTTGATGAAGCAGCCAATCATTATTGACGGAAGAAACCTTCTAGTGCCAAAAGAGGCTCTGGAAAGCGGTTTTATCTATGAAAGCTTTGGCAGAAATCTTCCAGGTTTACAGTCGCAAACTCAGAAAAAACGTTCGCTTAAATCGAAGCAGCGTGTGACGTATCGTTCAAACGTAAAGAAAAGTCAGGTCGTTCTCGAGTAAGATTCGGGTTGTAGTACGGATCTCCTTTTTTCAAAAGAGTTGCATAGCGATCACGCATGTATTTGATCTCTTCCAGGTTCACGTCAAAGCCTCTTGAAAGTGATTCATGGTGATATAAAACAGCATACGGCGTGTACACAATCAGGTAGCCTTTTTCACGAAGTCTCAAACAGAAATCCACATCGTTAAAGGCAACTGCCAGATGATTTTCATCCAGTCCGCCTACCTCAAGATACACAGATTTTCGTACCATCACACAGGCTGCTGTAACCGCACTGTAGTTACGTACTACGTTTACCAGCCCAACATAACCATGATCTTCGCTGTCCAATCTACTGAAAGCATGACCGGCCAAACCGTTTAATCCGATTAATACTCCGGCATGTTGAATAGTGTTGTTTGGGTAAAGCAATTTAGCGCCTACAGCTCCTACTTCCGGGCGGTTGGCGTGTTCAAGCATGGATTCAATCCAGTTCGGCGCGATGACCTCTGTGTCGTTATTTAAGAGCAATAAAATTTCACCTTTGGCGAATCTTACTGCGTAGTTATTGATTGCAGAAAAATTAAACGGCTTATCGTATTTCAAAATTCTAATCTTCTCATTACCAGCAAGAGTTTTGAGGTACTCCTCTGTTTCAAGTAACGTACTTTGGTTATCTACCAAAATAAGCTCAAAATTTTTGTAAGTTGTTTTCTTAAAAATACTGTCGACGCATACTTTCAAAATATCTTTTTTATCTTTGAAAGGAATAATGATAGATACTAAAGGTTGATCTTTAGCCTGACGTTCAACGTGGTATGAACCTTTCCATAATCCTTCAGTGACTTTTGCCTCTATTTTGCGGCGTTTGAGAGCATCGGCAAGAGCACGTTTTGCTGCTTCATATGCGTATGGTTTTGCTTCAACATCTACTGCTGTTGAACCAGGAATTTTTCTCCAGTGATACAGAACTTTGGCGATATGTTTAATATCGGTGGCCTTCTCGGTGAAACGTAAAACCAGATCGTAGTCCTGGCTGCCGTCAAAGCCTTCGCGGAATCCACCAATCTCCTGTAAAAGTTTTCGGCGGTACACACCGAAATGAGAAATATAATTACATGACAGTAACAGATCCGGTGACCAGTCAGGCTTGAAAGCCGGCTCTGATCTTCGGCCGTCCAATTCCAGTTTATCTTCGTCCGTATACACAAGATCGAACTTCTTTTCCTGAACAGCTTTTACCACTTCATAAAATGCGGTAATTGCGAGTTCATCATCGTTATCCAACAAACCCACGTAAGCACCCTGGCACATAGCTAAAGCATCGTTTGAAGCCTTCACAATGCCACCATTCTTTTCACGATAGGTAACTTTAATACGTTTATCTTTTGCTGCATATTTTTGAAGAAGAGGCTTAATGTGTTCAGCCGTTGATGCGTCATCACAAATACAAAGTTCCCAACGCTCATAGGTTTGTGAACGAACAGACTCAATGGCTTTCACCAAATATTTTTCTTCAATGTTATAGACCGGCATAACAATGCTGATGACCGGACGGTACTCAAAATCTGTCTGCTCCTGCTTGATGCGTTTGAGATCGGCAGGTCCGGGAGTTGTTTCAAAAACGTATTTTTCATAAGATGATGTTCCCTCTTTTTTCAGCTTTTTGATAACACGTTGTGATAGAACTTTTAGTCCAAGTTTTCTATAAATATTCCAGGCTTTCTTCATTTGTTTCGCAGGATTCACCGCCACAGCCATCTTAATTTTGCTGTAGGCCATTACTAATTTCCAGGCACGGGAATTAACGATTTTCTTGAGCTCTTCACTGTGATTATTCAATTCGCGTTTTGCAGCTTCCAACTCAGCGTTTCTGGCAGTCAGTGATTCATCTTTTTCGCGTAACATGGATTCGGTTTTGAGTACCTGGTTTTTGATAGTATCCAGCTCAATATTTTTCTTATTCAGATCTTCGTTCAAATGTTTGATGAAGGACTCCTGCTCCTTGATCTCTTTTTCAAGTGCAGCTTTTACCAGAGTTAATTCCTGCAATTCGTTATCCTTTTTTACAATGATAGATTTCATGAAATTAAGTGCCTGCTCTTTTTCACGAAGATAGTTGCGTACCTCTTCAATAGCCTCGCGGTGGATATCCAGACTTTTCTTGGCTTTGGTTCGGATATCTTCAATCTCTTTTTCAAGCCACGCTTTTTTCTGATTCAATAAGAATCGTAAATCATCAAAAGCTATGCGCATTAATTGCATGAAAGTTTCTGTCTGCCATGAGTGTGTCGTCTGCAGTTCATTCTTGATCTCTTCACCAGGAAGATTGCCGTCTTTGGCAATTACATAAATCGTTCTATATGTAGGCGTACGCAGGTTACCCAACTCAAATAAATGTTCATTAAAGAAGCTGTAAAAACCGAACTTCTGGAAGTTATCGGCTTCACCGGTCTGAGCTCCCGTATAGAGCTGTTGCAGATACCAGTTCATCAGATTTCCTTCCTGAACTTTGATAAATCCGTACCCTTTTTCATTGAGAAGTTTTTCAAAATTTTCTTCACTCGGAAGACCCATGGTTTCGTGCTCACAGAGAAATGGATGTTCAAATCCTGTGTTGGCAAAAAACTGACTTCGGATCTGCTCCTCAGCTTTTAATGTTAAATTACTGCGGAACGGAGCTCCAATGATAATAAAGTTTTTGGATACGCGCGCCATCTCTTCCAGCACACGTTTGTGGTCACGCTCAGCAATGTGTTCAAATACATCGGAAGCAACAACCACTTCGAAGTTCCTGTCGGAAAATGGAATGCTCTTTGCGTCGGATTGACGATATTCGGTGCTTTCGTCAGCCGGCTTGATCTTACGATCCAAAATTATGAATTTTGGAGATTCGGGAAAAAACAGTTTTAACTTTCCATTGTAACCGCCAACGTCCAGAACCGAAATGTTCTGTCTGTTGTACAGTTTAGAAGCTATTTGTGCAATGACCGTATTCCGGGAATAGAGATCAGGCGGAAGGGTCAGCTTTTGGTTTGGTTCAGTCATTAATTCAAGTGGAAATTCGCCACGTCACAGGTACCTCTACTAGGCCATATTGATTATCACGATTTTTCTCAATAGTAAACAGAAATTTGCGTTCCTGGTAATCATAAGGGTAGACACATGGGTAATCGAATATTGAAGCAGTTAATTGATACGTTCCGCCGAGCAAGGAATTGTTGTGGAATACACAATCGACAGTTCCCTTACCTTCCAGCTCGTTAATTGAAAATGAAGAGGTTTTGGTATTTGGTCCGGTTACATGAACTCCATCTGTTCTGTGGATTGCTACTCCAAAAACCGGATTATGCACTCGTTGCTTAGCTTCATACGTAATTCTGGCGATAAATGTTTCACCAGTCTTAAAATTTTGTTTCTGACTGCCTTCTTCATTATAAAAATCTACGGACTTTACAGTTAGCGGTGACTCAGAAAAGCTTGGCTTACTTTCAATGTGGGGCTGAGAAGTATTTGTAATCTTGTGGTACTCATCCATGATCTGATGAGCAGGTCCTACTGCGATTTGCTTTCCCTTTTCCAGAAGCAGTGCTCGTTCGCACAGCTCAGTAACTAGTGTCGGATTATGGCTTACAAAAAGCAAAGTTTTGCCTTGAGCCTTCCACTGATAAAAAACATCCAGACATTTTTTCTGGAACTGTTCGTCACCAACTGCCAGCACTTCATCTACTAAATAGAGATCCGCGTCCGCTTCTTTGGCGATGGCAAATGCCAGTCTTGATCTCATACCCGAAGAGAAATTTTTTAACTTCAAATCCACAAATTTTTCAATCTCGGCGAACTTGATGATTTCATTAAAGCGCTCCTGAATTACTTTTCGATCGAGTCCAAGCAATGTTGCATTCATGTAAATATTTTCTTTAGCACTCAGCTCAGGCTGAAAACCAACACCCAGTTCAAGAAAAGGAGCAATAGTTCCATTCACTTTAATTTTGCCTGAAGTCGGCTGGTAAATATTGGCAATAATCTTGAGCAATGTGCTCTTACCGCTGCCGTTTTTGCCAACTATACCTACAAACTCGCCGGGCATAATCTTCAAATTGATATCGTTCAATGCATGGTACTCTTCGTACTCAATCTTGCGTAAAAAGTTCAGGATATTTTCCTTGAGTGTATCGCGCACTTCATGAGGTATACGGAAATGTTTGCTTACATGCTCAACACTGACAATTGGTTCCATAGATTAAAGTTTTTCGGCTATCTTGTGCGATTGGGTTCTAAAAATACCATAGCCTGCATAAAAAATCACCAGACTCATTATTAAAAGAACAAGGTTCAAATTCCAGGCCGGAATATGATGACGGATAAAAATATCACGTGAGTACTCAATCACACGTGCCAGCGGGTTCATAAAGAT
>Ga0207689_10002790_pt1 | contig 16135 bp, 13 predicted proteins | sample KBSMisM52_FD_184312 | JGI IMG/M metagenome (GOLD analysis project Ga0207689, IMG submission 184312) | Miscanthus rhizosphere microbial communities from Kellogg Biological Station, Michigan, USA - KBS Miscanthus M5-2 (SPAdes) (version 2) | ecosystem: Host-associated > Plants > Roots >... | reverse complement strand
CGATCGGGTCTCATAACTGCACGTCGCCTTTGCGGGTGGTGGCGCCCGGAGGCGCGCAGAGCGTTGTTTGGAATGGAACTGGAACGGAGCTGGAGCTTACCGGCCCGGCAACGCTGATTGTGCGAGGCGAGGCGTGGTTCTAATGGGTCCGCAATCCAAGCCGTTGATGAAGCTTCCGCCCGTTCGGCAGGGTGCGGGGGTCAGCGTTATTTCGCCGGCGTCGTTCGCGATGCCTGAACGAGTGGAGCGCGGACTGGAGAGACTTCGGCAGCTTGGGTTTTCGCCGAAGCTCGGAGCCAATACACAAAGTCGCGGCCCATTGTTCTTTGCCGGATCACGAGAGGGCCGACTTGCCGATCTGCATGCGGCCTTTGCAGATCAGGAAACAAGTGTCGTGGCAGCGGTTCGGGGCGGGTACGGATCGAACTACCTGCTCGATGGTGTTGATTTGAAGCTGATCGAGCAGAACGCGAAGCCGTTCTTCGCATACAGCGACATGACGGGGTTGCAGTGCCATCTCCTCGATCACCTTGGGCTGCCTGTGTTTCATGGGCCGATGGTTGCTGCTGATTTCTATCTGGAAGACGGAGTTCATCTCGAGAGTTTTCAGGCGGCTCTGGATGGGCGTCCTTATATTGTGGGTAAAGGCGAAGGATTGCGCACGTTGCGAGCCGGTTCGGTGCGCGGAGTTCTCTATGGCGGATGCCTCAGCATTCTTGTGGCGATGATCGGAACGCGCTGGGAGCCGAAGACGGAAGGCAAGCTGCTCTTTGTTGAGGATGTCGGCGCGAAGCCCTACCAGGTTGACCGGATGCTTTGGCATCTGCGCCACGCGGGGAAACTGGAAGGTGTTCGAGGTATTATCTTCGGCGAAATGCTGGATTGCGCATCGCCAGGTGCTCCCGACGATCTGCTCGAGAACGCGATCTTGTCGGCGCTCGCGGGAATTGATGTCCCCATCGTATTTGGATTGCGCAGCGGGCATGTCTCGCGACAGAACGTCACGTTGACTTTTGGAGTTGAAGCGGAATTGCAAGCCGGAGATGAGGCGCAGCTTGCATTGCTGGAGCCGGCGGTTAAATCATGAGCACATCGCGGAAACACATTCACCTCACCGGCATCTGCGGCACGGCGATGGCGTCGATTGCAGGGCTGCTGCAGTTGCAGGGGCATCGCATCACGGGATCGGACAAGGCTGCGTATCCACCGATGAGCGACCTGCTTCGGTCGCTTGGCATTCCGGTGATGGAGCCCTATTCGGAATCGAATCTCGATCCTGCTCCAGATCTTGTAGTCATCGGCAATGCGCTTTCGCGAGGGAATCCTGAAGTCGAGCGGGTTTTGGACGAACGGATTCCCTTCACTTCGATGGCCGCGCTTGTTCACGATGAGTTTCTGAAAGGGCGAGAGTCGCTGGTGGTTGCGGGCACCCACGGCAAGACGACCACAACAAGCATGCTGTCGTGGATCTACCAGGTGGCTTCGCATGAGAACGCCGTGCTTGAACCGTCCTTTCTGATTGGTGGCGTCGCAGAGAATTTCGGGACGAGCTTTCAGCTGCGGCCGACGCGCACGTTCATCATCGAGGGCGACGAGTACGATACGGCGTTTTTCGACAAGGGGCCGAAGTTTCTGCACTACTTCCCTGACGCCTTGATCCTGACGCATGTTGAATTCGATCATGCGGACATTTATGCCGATCTCGATGCGGTGAAGACCGCGTTCAAGCGGCTGGTCAACCTGGTGCCGCGCCGCGGACTGCTTGTGGCATTCGACGGAAGCGAGAACGTAACGGAGTGCATCAGCAAAGCCTTCTGCCGGGTTGAGCGCTACGGTTTCAAAGCAGAATCAGACTGGCAGCTTCGGAAGATTCGCTACATCGACGGGCATATGCGCTGGGAAATCTGGCGCGGCAGCGAACTTTGGTCGGAAGTCGCAATGCAGCTTGCGGGCGAACACAACGCGCTGAACGCGACGGCAGCAGCCGCCCTGGCTTTCGGACAGGGAGTGTCGAAGGACGCCATCCGTACTGCTCTCGCAAGCTTCAAGAGTGTGAAACGGCGGCTGGAAGTGCGGGATGTAATCCGCGGAATCACAATCATTGACGATTTCGCGCATCATCCCACGGCAATTCGTGAGACGCTGCGCGCGCTCCGCTCCGTTTACCCGAACGCGAGGCTTTGGGCGGTGCTGGAGCCGCGATCGAACACGTTACGCCGGAAGGTGCTTGAGAGCGAGCTGGTGGAAAGCCTGCGGCTGGCGGATCGTGTGATTCTGGCCGGGGTCTATCAGCAGCAACGCGTGCCCGATGCGGAACGGCTGCATCCTGAGGATGTGGTCGATGCTCTGAACGCCGGCGGAACTCCGGCAGAACTGCATCCGGATGCAACGGAGATTGTGGAGAGCATGGCGCCCAGGCTCCAGGAAGGCGACGTGGTTGCAATCCTCTCCAATGGCGGTTTTGACGGCATCTATGAGAAGCTTCCTGCGCGGCTCAGAGAGCGGCATGGCTGAGCACGAAAGTACGAGATGATTTCCTCGCTGTTGCTGATCGCCACGATTGTTGTTCTCGGAGTACCCGCTGCGATCATTTTCCTGCCCTGGGCCGTCATTACTGGCAATGCAATTCCGCTATACCAGGTGGCAACATTCATCATCCGAGCCGGGTATTATCTGGCACGCATCGATGTGCGAGTCGAAGGCCGTGACCTGGTTCCCGCGAAGACTTCATGCATCTTCATGGCGAATCACGTTTCAAATCTTGATCCGCCGGCGCTGCTGCCGAACATTCCTGGACGAACTTCCGCATTCATCAAAGACTCCTTGATGCGAATCCCGATTTTTGGATTGGGCTTGAGGCGGGCTGAGTTTATCCCGGTGGATCGATCGGGAGATCGGGAGAGCGCGCAGGAAAGCATCGCCGCGGCGCGGAGGATCCTGGCGAAAGGCATGCACATTACAACGTTTGTAGAAGGCACGCGCTCGCCCGATGGACGGATGCTGCCGTTCAAGAAAGGGCCGTTCTACCTGGCTAAGGAGACTGGCGCGCCCTGCATTCCGGTCTCCATCTGGGGAACGGAGACGATGATGGCGAAGGGCAGCCTGCGCATTCATCCGGGGACGGCACACGTTATTTTTCACCGGCCGCTCAACCCTGCAGACTATGAGACGCGCGAAGATCTGATGGCGGCGGTTCGCGCGGCGATTGCGTGCGGCTTGCCGGAGTGGATGCGGAGCTGAAGGCTACTGAACGATTGCGTTGTAGCCGTCGTTCAACAGCTTCTGGCGCATCGTGTTTGCATCGTTGCGGCTGGTAAAGGGACCAGTCTGCACGTGGATCAAGTTGTCGCCGAGTTCGCGGCGTTCAGTGACGGCGTAGCCGCGCTTGCGGAGAGCATTCACAAGCACGTCTGCATCTTCAGATCGGGAGACGGCCGCGATCTGGACCATCCATCCCTGTGCCGAAGATGTCGCGGGCTGCACGTGCAGCGGGGAAGCCTGATCGGTTGACGATTGCAGAGCCGGTCTTACTTGAGGATTGGCCGCGGCAGTTGGCGGCTGCCCCTGCGATGAATCGGCTGCGGAGTCGTCCAGAGGCTGTTTCGCGCTTGCCTGGCCGTAGGAATCGCTGCCGGCGGCATCTGGCGAAGGCGCGGCAGCAGCTTGCCGGACCGCGCCGGGTTTGGCTCCGCCGGAAGCAGGCAGGGTTGTCGTTTTCGAATTGGGTACTACGACGGCGCCCTCCTGATCTGCGGGAGCGCGATGGCCCACTGCGTAGCCAAGAGCGAAACAAACAAGGCAGAGCAGAAGCAGCCCGGCGCCCAGGCCTAATACCGTTCCGAGGCCAAGCGTAAGTTCAGTATGGTTCCCCTCGACCGGTTCCAGCTCTTCCCGGCTAAAGTCTCGAATCATTCATAGCCCTCTGTTTCGGTAGATGCCGACGAAAACTTCGCAGGTCGCATCTAGGCCGATTCACCAACTGGTGGTTCCGGCGGCTTAGATCCCGGACCCAGTTTGTTCAGCATCGAGAGCAATTCCATGGGCAGCGGGAAGACGATTGTCGTGTTCTTCTCGACGCCAATCTCCGTAAGGGTCTGCAAGTATCGAAGCTGAAGCGTGATGGGCTGCGTGGCGAGCAGGGCCGCGGCATCAACAAGCTTTTGGGCGGCGTTGAATTCGCCTTCGGCATGAATAATTTTGGACCGCTTTTCACGCTCGGCTTCTGCTTGCTTGGCCATGGCGCGGAGCATCTGCTCGGGAAGGTCAACCTGTTTGACTTCGACGGAGATTACCTTGACCCCGAAGGGCTCGGTTCTCTGATCGATGATGGTCTGGATTTTGAGATTCAATTTGTCGCGGTGGCTGAGCAGTTCGTCCAGTTCCACTTCGCCCAATACCGAGCGCAGTGTGGTCTGCGCAAACTGCGAAGTCTGGTAGACGTAGTTGGCTACTTTGATTGCGGCGGCATTCGGGTCGACCACATAGAGTGTCACCACGGCGTTCACTTTGAGGGTGACGTTGTCACGGGTGATCACGTCCTGCGCAGGTACTTCGAGAACGTCCTGGCGGAGCGAGATTCGCACCATCTGATCGAAAGGCCTGAACACAAGGGTGATCCCCGGCCCTTTGGGGGTGGGAAGGGCCCGACCTAGCCTGAAGATCACGGCCCGCTCGTAGTCGCGGAGGATCTTGATCGAGTTGACCAGGTAGAGAAGGATGATCGCGATGGCGATGAGAATCGGAACTGAAACGTTGGGCATGGCTTTCCCCTATTCAGGACGGATTGTACTCCCGCGCGAAATCAAGCGGCGGTGCGCGGTGTCGCCTCTGACTCAACTGGGGCAACCCGCAGCAGGTAATGCTCGTGGCCTACAACGCGGAGCTTTGTACCTGTTGGAACGGTTTGGCTGGCCACGGCGCGCCAGATTTCTCCCTCGACCAGGACGTGTCCTTCGGGCGAGAGGGGCTCCATGGCTGACGCTTCGCTGCCGACCAGGGCATCGGCGCCGAGCCTCGCCTTCATGCGACGAGCCTTCATTGCCAGCCTGACCAGAAAGACGGTAATGCTTCCGAACCCCAGGCTCACTCCGATGGCAACCCAGGGATTGATGCGTAATTCGGGAATGGGAGCGGCGATCAGCGTAAGGGTGCCAAAAGTGAGACAAACGATGCCGGTGATGGCGAGAACTCCGTGACCGCCAAATTTAGCTTCGAGCAGCATCAGCGCAAATGCGGCAAGGAGCAGCATGATGGCGGTGAAGCGGATGGGCAGGAGATCGAGTGCAAAAACGCCAAGCAGCACCATGAGCGTGCCGAGTGCTCCCGGGACGATGGTTCCGGGCGTGTTGAATTCGAGATAGATGAGGAGCGCGCCGCCGACGAGGAGCAGGAGCGCGATGTTGGGGTTGACCAGCCAGGTGAGTAGATTCTCGCGCAGGGTGGGCTGCATGAACTCGATGCGCGCGTTTTTGGTGTGGAGCGTCTGCTTCGTTCCGTCCATGCGCGTGACTTGCCGGCCGTCAATGGCGTTGAGCAATTCCGTATCGCTGGCGGCGATGAGATCGATGAGGTGCTGGTTCAGCGCTTCTTCTGCGGTGTAGGACTTGGAGGAAGCGACTGCGGCGATTGCGGCGTCAGTGTTGCGATTGCGCCGCGATACGTAGGAACGCATGAACGCCTCGGCATCGTTCTCTATTTTCTGGCTCAGCGTCTCATCCGGCTTGCCGCCTTCGAAGACGACGTGGGCGGCTCCTGCATTCGTGCCGGGGGCCATGCTGGCGATGTCCGCGGCTTCGAGAAGGAAGAATCCGGCAGATCCGGCTCGTGCTCCGGCAGGCGCCACGTAGATGATGACTGGAATGCGAGAGCTCAGGATTGCTCCAGCCATGGTTCGCATGGAAGTGACGAGGCCCCCGGGGGTATCGATCTGTATCAGGATCGCTACGGCACCGGCGGTGTTGGCGCGGGCAATCGCGCGGTCGAGCATTCCGGCGCTGACGGGTTGTATTGTCTCGTCGAGGACGAGCTTCTCGACTACAGGCTGCTGAGCGGTAACTGTTGAGAAGCCGATCAGGAAGAGGCCGATCAGGATCATCAGGCCTGGAACTCTGCGAAACTTCGGTCCACGCACTTGCTCACGCATGGCTCTGCTCCCTTGTACCAACTGCTACTGTTTCCTGCCGGTCCTCGCCAGGATTTGGCGGTTCAGGTCCTGCGCTGCCCGGCTGGCCGGATCGAGTTTCAATGCTTCGCCGATTTCGCGGCTGGCTTCGTCCATCTGGTTGGCTGCCATGTCGAGGCGACCCAGGACAAGGTATGCGTCGGCGGACGGCGCGATCTGCAATGCTTGATTGGCCTCATTCCGAGCGGAGGCGGCATCGCCGGTTCGTTCGCGAACGGCCGCAAGACCGGCGTGGGCTTCGGCGAGCCTGGAGTCGTTGGCCACGGCCGACTGGTAGAGCCGTTCAGCTTCAAGAAGCAGCCCGCGATTGAAGTATTCCTTCGCCCGTCCGGCGAGTTTTTGAGCGCGAGCTTGAGCCGGGAGTGCCGCGAGGCGTGCAGCCTCCATGGCGTCCATCACCTGCGCGGCCTGCTTGAACGCACCAGCGTCGAAGGTGCGGATGATGCGCTCCAGAGGCTCGGCATCGCTTTCGGGATCTGCGTTGGCCGAGGTCTTCCATGCTGCGAGCATTTTTTGAGCTTCGGTGTCGTTGGGGCGCAGCTTGAGTGTCTGGCTTAGCTCATTGATCGCGTTTGCGGCCGAACCGTGACGCTTGAGGCTGATGGCGAGGTTGAAGTGGTAGTCGGCCGCGTTGGGATCGGCCGCGGCTGCTTGCACGAACAGGCTGGTCGCGTCCTTCTCCTGGCGGCTGACAGCTATGCCCTCGTTGTTCAGGACCTCGGCGAGAGGAAGTTCGCGGGCGACATTTGCGAAAGCTTCCTGCGCCTGGGGATATGCGCCGAAGTAGAGGAGCGAGAGGCCGCGGTAGTAGCTCGCTTCCAGTGCTTCAGGATCGTTGGGACTCACTCTTGCGAACGATGCAGCCGCATCTTCGTACTTCTGCGCGTTGAAATTTTCGCGCCCGAGGGCCATCCAACCGGGGCCGAAGTTTGGGCTGAGTTCGACGGATTTTTTGAGATGCCGCTCGCGCTCCTGCTGGTCGGCCTCGGAGATTCCACGGATGTATTGCTCGAAGGCATCGAGTCGCAAACTTGCGCCTGCGGCAAGGAATGTCTCCTGTGCGACGCTGAAGCCCGGATCCATGATGCGGGTTAGACGCCAGGCCAGCGAGTCGAAGATCGCGACGAGGTCCTTCATTTCACCGCGGGCCATCACAGCATCGCTCATGCGCAGATGCGGTACGTTCAGCACGCGTGCTTCGGCGATGATGCCGGTGCCTTCGATGCGATAGCTGCCGACGATGATGGAATCCACGTCGAGGGTCTGGGCAAGTTTCAACGCACTGGCCCGGGAGGGTTGAAATTGCTGGGGAAGGCCGAGGTGATCGAGCGCGTACATGCGATCAGGCCGGCTCATGGGAGCAAAGCCCGCTGAGGCGAAACGGGCGTCGAGGACGGATGGAGCGGCCTCCCGAATCCAATCAAGGCTCAACTGCCCGGTTCCGTTGTCGAATGGAAGTACGAGGAGAATCCTGTTCCTGCCCGCGTTTGCAGCATCGGAGGGTATGGCCTGTCCGTGGGAATGGAGAGTGCAGGCGAAGATCAGCATAAGAAGGGCTATGGCTGCGCGAGCCTGCCGAATGCCCGTGCGAAATGGAAAAGAATGGGCCACTACAGCCCGATTATAGGTGTTTTGCTGACCATCCACCGTGATCCCGAAGGTGCCGGCCTGCCCTAACGTACAGCCTGAGGCACCTGCACCTTCGCTTCAAATTGGCGATTGAATCGAAGCAGAGCAATCCACTGATTGTGGTCCTCCCGTTTCCAGACGAGCGAACCGTGCAGGCGGAGTGCGATGGCTTCAGGGGGCATGTCGTGGTGGAGGCCGAAGTAACGCTCGTCCAGAGCCTGACTTTTGGGCCCGAGGCTCAAGAGGCGGGATGATGGATCGTACTTCGTCGAAAAGACCAGCGCCGACGAATAGCCGCCGGGATCGGCGAGCGCCCTCTCGATCTGCTCCTGGGTGAAGTCTTCGAGGCGATAGACCTGATAGGGAGCCTTGACGTAGCCGAGTTCAGGCTTGGAAAGCTCGTCGGTTACAGGCCAGGCAGAGAGCACGGTTGATCCCGCGAAGTGCTTGTTGAGCTGAGCGATGCCGGAAATGTGCAGACGTATCACCCGTGCGTACTCGAGGTTGTCTTCGGGCGCGAACCGATAGGGAGGGTTGATGAATAGACCTGCGATGAACGCTGCAGCCGATAGAACTGCAAGTGATTGCCAGTATGGAACTCGATGCGAGAAGGTCGAGACCGCAATGAGGAGCACGAGGGGATACATCGGCAGAAGGTACCGGGTCAGCAAGGCTCCGCCGAGGAAGCTGAAGAGAAGTGCGTTTACGAGAAGTGTGAAGAAAATGCGACCGAGAGCCGGGTTGCTGATGCGGGGCCTCTCCCGGCCGTCCCTGTCGAGCCGCGGGCTGAGCATCAGCGCGGCGATAGTGAGCAACGCCGGCACGAACATATTCATGTGCGCCGTGAGGTGGAGAAGGCGATGTCCGAAGGCGGCGAGGAAGCGAACAGGAGCGAAGTTTGCTTCTGCGTTGTACCTGAGGAATTCAGGGTTTCCAAACACGAACCCGGTCCTGGCATAGTGCCAGACGTACCAGGCGATAAGAGGCAATGCGCAACCGAGGAGCCACGCTGCTTCCTTCCACAGGCGGGTACGATCCGGCTGGGCTGAGCGAAATGCCTCGACAGCTGCGATCACGGCCAGCGTAAAGGGAATCGCAATCGCAGTTTCCTTTGAAAGCACGGCCGCGGTGAAGTAGAGAGCGGCCAGCCACGGACGCCGATCGCGATCGGGCAGGCTGTAGACCAGTCCCCACAGGGAGAATGCAGCGGCGAAAATGTCGGCCTGGGCCAGCGTGCTCTGTGCAAACCAGATGGGATAGATGGCTGTCAGAACAACGGTCCAGAAGGCGACGGTGCCCGAGCCGGCGACGCGTTGAGCCAGCCTCCAGACTGCCAGCAGACCGAACGAGGCAACGATCAGGACGGCTTCCCGCGTCACCTCCGGGTAGTAGCCGGAGAGTTTCCACCAGAGTGCGAGATACAGGCTCGGCAGCGGGGGGTGGGCATTGGAGAGCGTCGTGGTTGGAATCAGCGATCCGGTCCGGAAGAAGTCCCAGGCTGCCGGAATGTAGTAGCCGGCCTCATCCCAGTAGTAAGGCAGGCGCAGCAGAGAGAAATGGCTGGCGTAAAGCGCCGCGAAGATGACGGGAAAGACCATCCAGAGCGGAAAAGGCGCGTCGATCCGCGGCTGGAAGATTTGTCTCAGAAGCGATCGCGTGGTCATCCCACCTTCTCGAGCAGCCAAAGAGATCGACCTCCTCAGGTCACGACAAACACAGCGGGGGGAGCTTAGCTAGTTGATCGGCCCCTGCGGGAAGTTCACATTCTGCGGTTCCAGATTCAGGTTGCCGAAGGCCTGTTCGTATTGAGAGAGGTTCTGCCCGAGGACGTTCCAGAGAGCCTTGGCCTGTTGCGGGCTCAGAAAGATCGCCTGGTGGTTGCGGATCGTCACCTGGTCCGGGCTGTCGCTCGAAGCGAGGCCGAAGACAAGGGAGAAGTCCCAAACGCTCACGCGCACCTGCACGCTGTTTGCGTAGGTCTCCCGGTAGTCCGGGGTTTGAACGACATTCATCTGGGGCTGTTGCGGAGTGGGAGGCATAGTTCCTACAGATTACAAGGTCGGCATGGGATGGCTTTCAGGCAAACTTAACTTCGTGGAAACGATACTCTCACATTTCAAGTTGCACAATTGAGCGGTAGTCCACAATGCTCGCAGCGGGGCTGACAGAGGTTGTGAGAAGTTTATGTCTGACTGTCAATATTGTTCCGACGGGAGCACTCCGACTAAAGTCCTTGGCTTACGGGTCCACCGTTTCAGCGACCGATGGATCGCATGTGTTCCACAACCGTCATCGATCGCTGAAGTGAACGAAAATGTTGTTGCTCCCCCGCCTGACCCGTCATTCAGTTCAGTGGCACAGGCAGCCCTTCTTCCGAAGTAGTTGAGTATGTCGGTCAGAAATCCGTGGAAAGGTGGGCTTCCAGGAATGAGCAGCACGCGATACTCCGGTCCTACTGACCCGTACCGAAAAGCAAACGGCATGTGGGCCTTCGACGTCTTCCCGAACGGCGTACGCACGGAGTTCGCAGAATATCCGGATGAGGAATCGGTCAGAACCGATGCGGAAGTGATGGCAAGGCGTTGGGAGACGGATGGATCCTACAGTTTTGTCTCGGCTATCGAGTTGCCGCTTCCGAGTAGGTGAGCGGTTCGTCCTTTCACCAGCAGGATGGAAGGTACCCGCGCCTGGTGCGGAAGAGGGGACTTGAACCCCTAAGCCTTTCGGCGCTAGCTCCTAAGGCTAGTGTGTTTGCCATTTCACCACTTCCGCACTCCTTCCATGATAATCGGGATTTCCCTTCCCAGGCATGGCGACTCTCGACCGGCCGGATTTCTTCGGTACCCCACCCGTCGCGGGCCAGGTCCCGGTTTATAGAAGGATCGTTCAATCCAACAGTCGATGGAAGAGCATCCGACTCTCGAGCAGAATCGCCATGCCTCGCGGCCGGATAGCCGTGACCAGAATTGCCGAAACGCAGGAGAACGCTAGAGCTGAGGCGATGAGCGGGACACCGTGCATCCCAAGGTATCCGCGGAAAACATAGTTGACGACAGTGAGCGTAACGGCCGCGGCCAGGAGGAGGGGCAGCTGCAACCGGCAGAGGTCGCCAGCCGTGACCGGCCCCACGCGATGCAGCACGGCATATTGGATGGGCGCTTTGAGGAGCGACTCGGCGACGGCATAGGCAGCAGCCAGCCCGACAGCGCCGCCGAAATGAAGTCCGACAAAAAACGAGCCGACTGTAATGAGAGACGTGATGATGCCGAGGCGGAACATGACGTCAGTACGACCCTGCGCGATCAGGATCCAACCGGTTGCATTCGTCAGCGGCTGTACCATCCCGACGATTCCCAGGTAGAAGAAGATGGGCGCAACCAGTTCCCATCGCGCCCCGAAGGCCAGAATTACAAAGTCGTGCGAGACAGAGACGAGAGCCGCCATGACAGGCACGATGAACAGGGTCAGCTGGCCGGCAGCGCGAAGGAACATGGCGCGAAAGCGCGGCTTGTCGTCCTGCACGCGGCTAAGCAGCGGGGTCATGACGCTGTAGAGGGGAGCATTCAGATGCTGGATGGGAAAACTGAGGAGTTTGAAGGCGCGGTCGTAGTAGCCCAGAGCCACAGTCCCGAGCCTGCGGCCGATAAGGACGTTATCGAGATTGCGGGAGAAATAACTGACGAAGGTGAACCCCGTCAGGTTTGCGCCAAAGATTCCAATCTCTTTGTCGACCAACTTTGTACTCAGGCCGTCGGGCTTCCAGCGCGCGAAGCTCCAGTATCCAACTGCGGTCAGAAAAGTGCCTGCCACGGACGCGATGATCAGCGACCAGTAACGGGCGCCGAGCAAAGCAGAAACGATGGCACAGGTCAGAGCGGATGCAGCGGCCACCGCGTCTGAGACTGCAAGCCCGCGATAATTCAAGCGCCTGTTCAGCAGTCCGTTGGGGACCGCCGCCAAACTGCCGAAGAGAAGAGAGACACTGGCAGAGATAGTCAACAGAACGAGCCTGCTGTCGTGAAAGAACCACGCCACCGCGGGACTGAAAATGGCTGCGAAAAGGGCGCTCGCCAGCCCCAGGGCGACTGTTATCCAGAAAATCGATGAGATCTGCTCCTGGGAGATTTCGCGCCGCTGGACGATTGCCTGGCCATAGCCGAGGTCCTGAAATAACGAAACGAAGGAGATGACGGGATAGACGCACGCGACCAGGCCGAAATCCTGCGGCGTAAGCAGGCGCGAAAGGGCGACCACCGACACAAATTGCAGTCCGATCCGGATGAGCTGGGCCGAACCGATGATCATTCCGCCACGCAGTGCAGGGATGGAGAGGCTCGCCGGAAGCTCCGGATCTTCAGCACTGGCGTTTATCTGATCGAGCTCCGTGGGCAATGTGCTCTTCGTCTCCGCAGTTCGTGGTGACAGGTGCATGATTTGCCGGAGCCCCGCATATTCGCCGGCTACTTCAGACCATAAAACGTGGCGCAGTTCGCGCCGAGGATTGCTTCCTGCTCGTTCGACGTCAACGATGCAATGTAGTCACGGACGAGACCCATGGTCCGGCCGTAGGGCGCGGAAGCGGTACACACGGGCCAGTCTGAACCTATCATCAGCCGGGCCGATCCAAAGGTCTTCAGCACCACATCCAGATAGGGTCGGAAATCCTGCGGCTTCCAGCCGTCCCATCGAGCCTCCGTGACCATGCCGGAGAGCTTGCACCAGACGTTGTTGGATTTCGCCAGCTCCTGGATACCGCTGTCCCAGGGAGTCAAGAGGCCTTGGGCGATCGGTGGTTTTGCAATGTGGTCGAGCACAAAGCGCTGATCGGGAAATTCGCGGACCAGTTTGACGGCCGCCGGAAGCTGGCGCGGAAAGATGAGGATGTCGTAGGCGAGTTCGTAGTTGCGCAGGCTGGCGATACCGCGACGGAACTCCGGTCGCATCACGAACTCGTCATCGGGCTCGCCCTGCACAATGTGACGCACGCCGACGAGCTTGGGGTTTTGAGCGAACTGAGAAAGCTGGGCAGGAAGATCGGCAGAGCAGAGGTCGACCCATCCAACGACGCCTTTGACGATGTTGTTGTGGGCGGCAAGTTCGAGAAGCCAGCGGGTCTCTTCGAGGCTCTGGCGAGCCTGTACCGCGATGGACCCGTCGAAGCCTTCCGATGCGAGGAGCGGTTGGAGATCATGGGGCAGGAAGTCGCGGCGAAGTGCGGCCATCTGGTCGTCGATCCAGCCGTATTCTGCCGCGTTGTACTTCCAGAAGTGCTGATGTGCGTCGAGTCGCATGGTTCCTCGTTGTCCTTGCAGGTTCACCGGGCGGCTTGCAGTTCACCGGGCGCAAAGATCGGTTCGTCACAGAAAGGGTAAATCTCGGCACCCGGTAGGTAGAATGCCTTGGCATGATCCGGATGATTTCTATTGCCGCAATTCTGCTCTTCGCGTCAGATTCGGTGACGAACGCGCGGGATGAGCTGGCTGCGCTTCGCAAGCAGGCGCATGCGGCTCGCGAAGCCGGAGATCATTCCGGGTACCTGCAGGGGACACTCAAAGTCAGAACCCTTCTCAACAACTATCCCAGTGCCATCTTGTCTGTCGCTCGCGCGTACATGGAAGCCGGCGACAGCGAAAAGGCGCTGGATGCGCTCACGGAGTTTGCTGACCTGGGACAAATGGACGACGGCATGATCGACGGGAGCAATAAAACATTCGCGCCGCTCGCCGATTCGCCCCGATACAAAGCGGTGCTCGAGAAATTTGCTCAGAACAAGATGCCTGCATCGACTGCGGAGACCGCGTTCAGCCTTTCGGATCCCGGTCTTGTGGCGGAAGACATTGATTTCGATCCAGCGTCGAAGTCGTTTCTGATTACGAGTGTTCTTGAGAAGAAGATCGTGCGAGTAAGTGAGAGCGGAGCGGCTACAGATTTCGCTCAGTCGCCTAGCCATTGGCCGATGCTTGCGATCAAAATCGATGCCGCGCGAAAGCTGGTATGGGCGACTGAGGTTGCGCTGGACGGGTTCACGGCTGCTCCGAAAGCGGATTGGGGACGTTCTGCTGTTCTCTGCTTTGACTATGCCACGGGCAAACTTCTGCGAAGAGTTGAAGGGCCTGCGGGTGCAGCGCTTGCGGACGTTGTCTTGGCGCCGAATGGCGACCTCATCCTGAGCGATGGCGAAAAAGGCGGTGTATATCGGCTGCGAAATGGAAACCTGCAGTTGATGGATGGGACGGATTTCATTTCGCCGCAAACCGCGGCGATGCTTCCCGACGGCAAACGCGTTTTTGTGCCGGACTACCTGCGAGGGATCGGGATTCTTGATCTCGATTCGGGTAGCTTGAAGTGGCTGGTTCAGCAAGCGACCCCAGGGGCGGCACTAAACGGCGTGGACGGGCTTTACTTTCATCGCGGATCGCTGTTCGTGACGCAGAACGGAACTTCGCCGGAACGCGTTGTGCGATTAAAACTTGATCCGTCGTTCTCGCGGATTGTTTCCAGCGAGATCATCGAGCGAAACACACCGACGCTAGGCGACCCGACGCACGGAGTCTTCGTGGGTGATGATTTTTATTACATTGCCAACTCCGGGTGGAGCGAGCTGGACGACCACGGCAATTTGAAGCCGGGATCGAAGCTCACCGCTGCGCACATTATGCGTTTCAAAACGCGGTAAAACCCTCTCATCCCATCTTCGATTCCCCTCCGCAGACACAATTTATAGTTCGTATATGTCTTCCCATCGTGCTTTGAACTTTCTTGGAGCCTGTGGCTGTTTACTTTCTGCCTTATCTGTTGCAGCTCAAAAGCCCACAATCACTCTCGACGAATACCTGAACACAACCGAGATCACAGGCTCGAGCCTGGCGCCGGACGCATCGGCTGCGGTAATTGCTACGGAAGCTCCAGACTGGAAGGCTAACAACTACAGGCACGACCTGTGGATGTGGACACCGAAGGACGGGCTGAAGCCGCTGACGCGCTCGGGGACAGATGAACGGCCGCAGTGGAGTCCCGATGGCAAGTGGATCGCCTTTACATCAGACCGTTCCCCGGCGGGTTCGGGCGATACGGGTGATGACAATGACAAGCCGAATCGAGTGTGGCTCATCTCGCCATCGGGCGGCGAGGCTTTGCCGCTATACAAGGAGAAGTTGGACGTGCACGCCTTTGCGTGGGCGCCGGACGGATCGGCAATTTACGTCTCAGCCAAAGCGCCTCTGACTCATGAGCAGGAAGAGCAACAGAGCGATGAGTGGAAGGATGTGGTGCGCTGGCGCGAGCAGTATCGCGGAGATTTTTTGCTGAAGATAGAGATTGCGCCTGCGCTGGCACGAGCAGTAGCGATGCCCCTCGCGAAGGAGGCTCCTGGCAAGGCCGCGAGCGATGCGGAGCCTTCGACGAAGCTTCCCGATGGCGCAACCATGATTGCGAAGGCTGATGTTTCGATTGCAGAGATTGCGCCGGCGCCCGATGGCAAGCAGGTTGCGTTTGTCACGGAGCCGATTCACAAACGGATCGAGAATCCGGCGGACTATGAGATTTTCCTGGTGAGCAATGGAAGCACGCCGAAGCAGCTGACACACAATGCGGCGATGGAGTCGAATGTGCGGTGGTCGCCGGATGGACACTGGATTCATTTCTCAGTGAATGCGGCGAACGGATCGATAGACGGAAAATACCGCGACATGCAGGGAAGGCTGTTCCGGTTTGAGCCGGCTTCGGGAAAAGTCGAACGGCTGGGATCGTCATTTGATGGGTCCCTGGATCAGTACACGCTGCTTCCGGACGGGCGCGAAGTGGCACTGGGCCTGAAGGGAACGGAGGCGCAGATTTACCTGATCGATGGCGAGAAGGCTACGAAACTGCCTGGGATGGCCGGGACGTATGCCGGGCTGGAACCGGCGCACACTGCCAACTCTCTTCTCATTCGGTTCTCGACGATCAACGATCCGCAGCAGGTGTACCTGATGACGGATCCGATGCAGCCGGACAAGTTGAAGAAGGTAACCAGCTTCAATCCCGTGTTTGCCGAGCGTGCGCAGCCTGATGTCGTGGCGCCCGCGCGGGCTCGGCGCGGAGCGCAGCATGCGCAGCGCGGTCGGCGGGATGAAGGCGTTGCGGACACCCGTTTTGGCGAGCAGGCCGAATGCCTCCTCGGGGTCGAACTTCTCGAACCGGCGCGCCACCACCGGCACGCCGTGATGCAGGCTCGGCAGCAGGCAATCGAGCAGGCCACCGGCCCAGGCCCAATCGGCCGGCGTCCAAAAGCGGTCGCCCGGCTGCGGAAAAAAATCATGCGGCATCTCGATGCCGGGCAGATGT
>Ga0207689_10002789_pt1 | contig 16140 bp, 12 predicted proteins | sample KBSMisM52_FD_184312 | JGI IMG/M metagenome (GOLD analysis project Ga0207689, IMG submission 184312) | Miscanthus rhizosphere microbial communities from Kellogg Biological Station, Michigan, USA - KBS Miscanthus M5-2 (SPAdes) (version 2) | ecosystem: Host-associated > Plants > Roots >... | reverse complement strand
CTGACCGACGCGCAGCAGCACGTGGCCCTCGAGTTCGGCCGGCCCGCCGCGGCCCGGCTGCCGCTGGTGCGCCTGCACAGTGAATGCCTCACCGGTGATGTGTTCGGCAGCCAGCGATGCGACTGCGGGCCGCAACTGCGCGAAGCGATCGAGCGGATCACCAAGCACGGCGGGTACGTGCTGTACCTGCGTCAGGAGGGGCGCGGCATCGGACTGTACGACAAGCTCGACGCCTACGCGCTGCAAGATCGCGGCCTGGATACGTACGACGCGAATCTCGCGCTCGGTCACCGGGCCGACGAGCGCGACTACACCAGTGCGGCCCAGATGCTGCGCGCGCTCGGCGCTAACCGCATCGCGCTGCTGAGCAACAACCCGGACAAGGGTGCTCAGCTGGCCCGCCTGGGCATCACGATCGCCCGGCAGGTCCCCACCGCCCTGCACCTTACCGAGACCAACGCCGCCTACCTGACCACTAAGGCCCGGCGCGGAGGGCATGAACTGCTCCTCCGGAGTAGTGAACGCGCCGCCGAACCGCACCAGCCCGCCGGGAGCTAGCCGGGCGAGCGGCCTACGAAATCAAGCTGGTGGGCGATGTAGACCAGCTCACCCGCTGCCAGCTGCCGACCGCGCATGGCCAGCCAGTCGGCCAGGTCCGCCGGTTCGACCCGATCCGGACGACTCCGCAACGCATCCTGGATCGTGCTAAGGATGCTGCGCAGGAAGTAAGCCTCATCGTCCGGGTAGTTCCCGTCCGGGCCGGCGCTTACGACCCAGTCGGACGAACCCGCCGCCAGCGCGGGCGCCCCCGCCGCCCGCAGATTGTGGAACAGGCGGCGGCCCGTCCGGCTATCCCCGGCCGGCCGGCCGTAGCGGACGCGCTCGTCCATGTCGCGGTGGTAGGCCTGCAGGACCTGGTCGTCGCGGGGGTGGCCGGGCGCGAAGATGCTCTCGCCGTCGTAATTGATCGTGAACCAGTAGACGCCGCCGGGGACCAGCAACCGCAACAATCCGGACAGGATGGCCGGCACGTCCACCAGGTCCAGTACGGCGTTGGCGATCAGCACATCGGCTGGCCCCCCGTGAGCGGCCTCCAGGTACCTGCCGAGCTCGGCGTGCTCCAGGCGCACCCGCAGATCACCGACCTGCAGCCCATCCGGCAGCAGGTCGCTGCGCAGGCCCCGCGCGGCCGCCCAATCGCGCAGCCACCGGCGAGAATCATCCAGCAGCTGCCGATCCGCATCCAGCAGGATGTACTCGCCGGTGCCGACCACGCCCCAGTCCATCAGACGGGCCACCATCGTCCCCAGGCCGGCGCCGACCTCCAGCACCCGCGGCGCACCCGCGGGCATGAGGCGGCGCAACTCGGCCAGCACATGCCGGTTAAGCGCCCGGTCATCCACGGACGTCTTCGCGGCCAGGTAGCGGGCATAGCCGGAGGTCATCGAGGCTTCGTCGAAGCTAGTCACTGCTTCTCGGCTACCATCGCGAACTTGCGCACCCGCCCGCTGCCGAGCCAGTCACTCCATAGCTGATGGGCCGTGATCAGCTCGGCGGTCGCCTGCTTCCCGATCTGGCCGGCGATCTGAGGTGAATCAGCTCGGTAACAGCGAAGCAGCGCCGTCGCTATCGCGTGATGTGCGGAGCTGTACTCCTGCCGCCAGGTCACGGCCAGCCCCGCGTTGCGCAGCACGCCCGTCAATTCCTCCAGCTCGATGGGCCAGACCGTATCGGCGGCGGGCATCCGTGCCCGCTCCTGCTGGGTGAGCGGCCGGCCTTCCTCGACCGTGAAAGCGAAACGCCCGCCCGGCTCCAGCACGCGCGCCACCTCACCCGTCAAGACATCCTTGTCGGGGAAGGCCAGCATCGTCTCCAGCAGGAATACCACCTCGAAGCGGCCCTCGGGCAGAGGCGGCAGGTGAACGTGCTCGAAGCGGCAGGGAAGCTTCCCGGCCAGCTGCCGGGCGGTGGCCAGTGCGCTGGCGGAGTGATCGACACCCAGGTAGTGGCATCCCGACTCCGCCGTGATCATCCGGCCGGGGCCTGCCACCCCGCAGCACAAGTCGAGCACCGAGACGCCGGGACCGACCCGGGCCTGGAGAGCCAGCCTCCGGACCTCGGCCGCCCGCATGAAACTCTCCTGGCCGACATACTCGCCCGCGGGGTAGGCGGTCGCCCGGGCCCGCTCTAGCGCTGTCAACACTGGTGCTCGCTGATCCCGTCGTCTCGGCTCGAACCGCGTCTGCCGCTGCTACGTATTACCTTGCGTCAGGTATGACGGATCGGCGGCGGGTGTGGTTCAGCTCGGCCGCGAGGGGGAAGGCTGGCCGGAGCGGCAGCCGCTCTGGAGGGCCGGAACATCGTGCGGGTCCACGTCGTAGTGCCCGAGGGGTTCGACCATCCCGGCCAGCCCAGCGGCGGCAACATCTATGACCGGCGGGTCTGCGCCGGACTGGCCGAGGCCGGCTGGGAGGTACGGGTCGCGAAGGTCGCCGCGCCGTGGCCGGCACCCGGTTCGGGTGCCCGCGCCGACCTGGCCCGCATCGTTTCCGCCATCCCCGACGGTGAGACCGTCCTGATCGACGGGCTCATCGCCTCGCCGACCGCCGCGCAGCTGCTGCCCCACACCGGGCGGATACGAATGACCGTGCTGCTGCACATGCCTTTGGCCACCGCCCTCGACACGCACCATGATGCCAGCGCGGAGCGCTCCGAACGGGCCGTGCTCCGCGCGGCCGCCGGCGTGGTCGTTACCAGCGAATGGACCCGGCGGCAGGTCCTGACCCGGTACGCGATCCCGGCCTGCCGGGTGCACGTCGCCCGGCCCGGCGTCGATCGGGTCGCTGCCCCGGCCCGGCCCGTCCGCGGCCACCTGATCTGCGTCGGAGTCCTGGGTTCCCACAAGGGGCAGGACCTCCTCGTCGAGGCACTCGCCGAGCTCGCCGATCGGAACTGGCACTGCGTGCTGGCCGGATCGCTCGACCGCGACCCGGACTTCGTCGAGCAGTTGCGGACCCGTATCTCGCGCCTCGGCTACGACCACCGCGTCCGGCTCAGTGGCGTCCTGATCGGCGCGGCGCTCAGCGACGCGTATGCCGCCGCCGACCTGCTCGTCGCACCGTCCCGCTCGGAGACCTACGGCATGACCGTCACCGAAGCGCTCGCCCACGGCCTGCCCGTCATAGCCGCCGCTGTCGGCGGGCTGCCCGAAGCGCTCGGCTCCACCGCCGATGGCACCCGTCCCGGCCAGCTGATCCCTCCCGGCGATCCGGCTGCCCTGGCCGCCGCGCTCGCCGACTGGCTGGACGACGAGCGCCACCGGCACCGGCTCCGGGCCGCCGCGCAACAGCGGCGGTCGACCCTGCGCGGCTGGGAACAGACCACACAAGAAATAGCTAACGCACTGACCGCCCACGGGCGCAGTAAGCCTGTACCGCCCGTCGTGAAGGAGAATTCCACCCCATGACATTCAGAACCGAGAGCCGCATAACAATCGCCGGCAGCGTCCATGAGGTGTGGGCGTATCTGTGTGATGTCGGACGCTGGCCGGAGTGGGCGCCGACGGTTCTCGAAGGCCGGGTCCGCGGAGGAGGTCCGCTTCAGCCCGGCTCGCGGGTGGAGCAGCGGGCGAAGCTGATGTTCGGGATGAGCCGTGGCCGGAGCCAGGAGGTGACCGTGGTCGAGCCGCCCCGCTCCCTGGCGTTCGCCGGGCCCATGGGCACGTCCGCGGCGCGCTGGGGAATGGAACTCGAGCCGGCCGACGATGGGCGGACCGACACCATGATGTGGATAGAGGTCGACCTCGCAGGCATCATGCGCGCCATCCCCGCCCGCATGCTTAAGGACAGAATTCAGCGCGTAAGCGATATCGAGATGGTGGCGATCAAGGCTGCGGTCGAGTCCGGCGCGCGGGAAAGCGCGGAGTCCTAGATGGGGCGGCGCGGCTCTACCGCGACGCGGCCGAGCTTGAGGAGCACCCCGTGACCCAGGTCGACCGTACGCGAGAGCACCTGATCGAGACATACCGCAAGAAGGCGAAGCATTACGACATCACCTCCCGGCTCTACCCCGTGCCCGGCTACCCCCAGCGGGCGCAACGCCTCCGCGCGGTACATGCGCTCGGCCTTCGCCCGGGTGACACCGTGGTCGACATGGCCTGCGGCACAGGCCTGAACTTCCCGCTGCTTGAAAAGGTGGTCGGTCCCGGCGGCCGGATCGTCGGCGTCGATCTGACCGACGCGATGCTCGCCCGGGCCCAGGACCGGATAAAGACGAACGGCTGGAGCAATGTCAGCCTCGTGCAAGCCGACGCGGCCGGCTTCGACTTCCCAGCCGGGGTCAACGCGATCCTGTCCACGTACGCCATGACGCAGGTGCCCGAGTGCGCAGAGGTCATCGCCCACGGCGCCAAGGCCCTGTCCGCGGGCGGACGCTGGGCCGTGCTGGATCTCAAGGTTCCCGGCCAAACGCCTGGGTGGCTAGCGCGGCTCGGAACCGCAACCGTGCGGCCTTTCGCCTCCATAGATCAGTGGATCATGCGCCGTCCGTGGGAGGCGATTCAAGCAGCCATGCAGGAAGAGCTGGCTGATCCCTCCTGGACCGAGTTGTTCTTCGGGACCGCATTCCTCGCGGCCGGGTCCCGCGTAGTCGGAACCCTAGCCGAACCGGGCCCGCGAGCGCATGATGGGAGGATTCCGCAGCGCGCGGAGTGACTCCTCCTGGGGGGAGGCGTGCGATGAGCGAGGACACCGAGCGCACCGTTCCGCCGGCCGCCCCGCCCGGCAACGTCCCGGGTCAGCGAACGGCCCGGCAGCGGCGCCCCACCGGCGCGCCGCCGCCGCTGCCGCACCCGGTCAGGGTCAGCACCACGGCCTGGCTGGTACTGGCGGTCGTGATCGTCTCCTGCGCCTTCGTGATCTCGGCTCACACCCCGTGGCTCGGGCTCGGAGACCGGACCAACACCCGGTTCCTGCGCCTGCTCGCGGAGGTGCGGACGCCGTGGCTGACCGACGTCGCCCGGGCCATCAAGGCGGCCGGCAGCGGCTGGGGCGTCACCGTGATCGGCCTGTCGGTGGTGGCGCTGACCATGATCTTCCGCCGCTGGCGGCATCTGCTGGTCTTCCTGGGCAGCTTGTTCTTCCTGGAGATCGTCGGGCAGTGGATCTATTTCGGCCTGTCCCGCCCGCGCCCGTACGGCATCTCGATCATCAGCGGCTGGGGCGGGTACTCGGCGCCGTCTCCGCCGGTCGCCGTGCTGACCCTTTTCCTGATGGGCGCGGTGTACTGCCTGGTGGTGCCGGGGCGCCCGCGCGCCTGGGCCAAGGCCGCGGTGGTCGCCGTGGTGGCCCTGTTCGGCCTGGCCCGGCTGTACCTCGCCGTCGATCACCCCGACGACGTGCTGTTCGCCGTGGCGCTCGGGGTCGCGATACCGGTCACGGCCTTCCGCTGGTTCACCCCGAACGCGGTATTCCCGGTCGTCTACCGCCGGGGCCGGACCGCTCATGTCGACGTCGGCGGCCGCCGCGGCGACGCGATCCGGCTGGCCGTCCGCGATCAGCTCGGGCTGACCGTGCTCGAGGTCAAGCCGGTCGGGCTGGAGTCGTCGGCCGGCTCGACGCCGCTGCGGCTGCGCGTCGAAGGCGGGCCAGACGAGTACGTCTTCGCCAAGCTGTACACCAAGGGCCACGTGCGCGCCGACCGCTGGTACAAGCTGTCGCGGACCATCCTCTACGGCTCGCTGGAAGACGAGCATCCCTTCCAGACCGTGCGGCGGCTGGCCGAATACGAGGACTACACGCTGCGCCTGCTGCGCGACGCCGGGATCCGCACGGCCCGGCCGTACGGGATCGTGGAGATCACGCCCGAGCGTGAGTACCTGATCGTCACCGAGTTCTTCGACGGCGCCGTCGAGATCGGCCACGCCGACGTCGGCGACGGGGTGATCGACCAGGGGCTGCAGCTGATCCGCAAGCTCTGGGACGCGGGCATCGCGCACCGGGACATCAAGCCGGGCAACCTCATGGTCCGCGACGGCGAGCTGCTGCTGATCGACGTGGCCTTCGTCCAGGTGCGGCCGTCGCCGTGGCGGCAGGCGGTCGACCTCGGCAACATGATGCTGGTCCTGGCCGTCCGCACCGATCCGGACCGGGTCTACCAGCGGGCGCTGGGCTACTTCGCCCCGACCGAACTTAGCGAGGCGTTCGCCGCCACCCGGGGGGTGGCCAGCCCGACCCAGCTGCGCGCGTTCATGAAAAAGGACCCGCGCGACCTGCTGGGCACGTTCCGCGCGCTGGCCCCGCCGCGCGAGCCGATCGCGCTGCAGCGCTGGGGTCCGCGGCGGGTCGCCCTCGCCCTGGCGGTCCCGGTCAGCCTCCTGCTGACCTGGATGGTGGCCGGCGACGCGTTCTTCCCGGCCGAAGACATCGGCGCGCATCCGCCGCTGTGCGGCACCGGCCATGCCATGATCCTGGCCGCGCAGGCGGTCCCGTCCGCGGCCCAGCTGCCCTGCGTGTCCGAGCTCCCGTCCGGCTGGCGGATCGGCGGCGCCGACATCGTCAGCGGCCGGTCCGTATTCTGGCTGGATTCCGATCAGGCCGGCCCGCGGGCCGTGACCGTCACCCTGTCCGCGGCCTGCGACGTGACAGGCGACCAGCCGGAGCCTTCCGACCGGCCGGGCACGCAGCGGTTCGACCTCCCGCCGGCCGGGGGCACCCGGTTCACCGGGCTGCGCATCTACACCTTCCCCGGCGGCTGTGCCACGTACCGGTTCGATTTCGCTGTCGGCGCGTCCCAGATCCTCGCGACCGCGGTCGACAGCGGGGTGGGCTTCATGCCGCGGGCCAGGCTGGTGACATACGTCCGGGACCAAGAGGGCCTGGCGCTGTGCGGACGGGGTGCGTCATGCCCCGGGTAGCGGAAGACCAGGTGCTGGCCGCCCGCCGCCGGGACGCGGTCGTCACCGTGGCGGTGCTGGCGCTCACCGCGGCGGCGTTCGCCGCGGTCGCCGACCACGGCCTGCTGGCTCACCTCCAGCGGGCCGACGACGCGTGGCTGCGGCTCATGATCTCCGGCCGTTCGGCGCCGGTCACGGCGGCCGCCAAGGTCTTCAACTGGCTCGGGCTGGTCTACGTCACGCTTCCGGTCCGGATCGCCATCGCCGGTTTCCTCGCGCTGCGCCGCCGGTGGTGGCACCTGGCCGCCTTCGTCGCCGCCATCGTGCTGTCCGAGGTCCTGATCGGCACGCTGAAGGGGATCTACGACCGGGCCCGGCCGCCCGGATCGCTGGTGGTCACGAGCGGTACCTCGTTTCCCTCCGGGCACTCGGTCGCCGCCACCGTGACCGTGGTCGCCGCGGTCATCGCGCTGGTACCGCCCGGCCGGGCGCGGGTGGCGTGGGGCGCGGCGGCGACGGCCTTCTCAGTCCTGATGGCGCTGTCCCGCGCCTACCTCGGGGCGCACTGGCTGTCCGATGCCCTCGCCGGGGTCCTCCTCGGCGCCTCGTGCGCGCTGCTGGCCGCCTTCGCGGTGGGCGAGCTCCAGGGCCGCTGGACCGCGCACCGAGCGGCCCGTTCGGCCCATCCGCCCCTCCCGGGTACCGTCCGGCCGGCTGACCGGCCATGAGCAGCCCCCCGGTCGCGGTCCCGGCGGGTCCCCACCCGCCTCCCCGGCCCTCTGCCCTGCCGTCCTCCCGCTACCGTCACCCGGGAGACGTGATCCGGCTGATCTCGGCGGGCCTCCTGCTGGCCGGCGCGTTCGCCGCGTCGGCGGTCGCGTTCCGGTGGCTCCTCGGCCCGGCCGCATCTGTACCCGGCGGTCTCGGGACAGCCGGCCAGGTCATCACCGGCCTGGTGCAGGTGGCCTGCCTGGCCGCGGTGGTCGTGGTGGTCGCGGCCACGCTGCGCAGGCGCCGGTTCCGGCTGCTGGCCGGGCTGGCCGCCGGGGCGGTGGCGGCGGCCGGTCTCACGGCCGGGATCTTGGCCCTACTCGGTGCCGAACGCCCGGCCACGCTCACCGCCAATCAGGCCCGCGGCTCCTGGCTGGCCAGTACCGCGTTCCCCGTCCCGGCGCTGCTCGCCGCCGCGGTCGCCGTGGTCGTGGCGGCCGCGCCCTGGCTGAGCCGGCCGTGGCGCCGGGCGGCGTGGCTCGCGCTGCTGCTGGCCGCCGCGGCGCGGCTGCTGGCCGGGGCGGTCCTGCCGGCGGAGCTGATCCTGGCCCTGGCCGCCGGGGTCACGGCGGGTGCCGCGGTGCTGGTGACGTTGGGCGTCCCGGACCGGCGGATCGGATCGGCCGGGATCGCGGCCGCGCTGCGGGACGCGGGCCTGCCGGTAGAGTCCGTCCGCCCGGCCGAGGTCGAGGCCAGGGGCTCGCGCCCGTTCGCGGCGGTCACAGCGGACGGCCGGCGGCTGTTCGTCAAGGCCCTGGGCTCGGACCAGCGCGACGCCGACCTGCTGTACCGGGCGTACCGGGCGGTGCGGCTGCGGAATGTCGGCGACACCCGGCCCGCTGCGTCGCTGCTGCACGCGGTCGAGCATCAGGCCCTAGTCGGATTGATGGCCGAACGGGCCGGGGTTTCCGCACCCGGAGTCGACCGGGTCGTCCGGGCCGCAGACACCGTCCTGCTCGTCATGCCCTGGGCCGGCGGCTGCTCGCTGGACCGGCTGCCCGCCGGCCAGATCGGCGACGACCTGCTCGCGCGGCTGTGGGCGGAGGTGGACAAGCTGCACCGGGCCGGCATCGCGCACCGGTCGCTGCGGACCGCCAACGTGATGGCCGACCGGGCCGGCCGGCCCACGATCGTCGACTTCAGCTTCTCCGAGCTCGACGCCACGCCGCGGCAGATGGACCTGGACGTGGCCGAACTGCTGGCGTCGCTGGCCGTGCTGGCCGGCGAGGACCGGGTCGTCTCCGCCGCGGCCGGTGTCCTCGGCGCCGGGCGGCTGGGCCGGGCGGTGCCGCTGCTGCAGCCGCTGGCCCTGTCCGCGGCCACCCGCCGCGCGGTCGCGGGGCACGACGGCCTGCTCACCAGGACCCGAGCCGCGGCCGCCGCCGCCAGCGGCCTCCAGTCGCCCGAACTGGCCCGCGTGCAGCGGGTACGGCCGCGGACCCTGCTCGCCATCGCCGCGCTGACCGGAGCGTTCTACTACCTGCTGCCCAAGCTGGCCCAGGTCGGCAGCAGCTGGCACGCCCTGCAGTCGGCGCACTGGATCTGGCTCCCCGTGGTCATCGCCTTCTCGGCGCTGACCTATCTGGCCAGTGCCATCTCCATGCTCGGCAGCGTGACGGTGCGGCTGCCGTTCTGGCCCACGGTGCTGACCCAGGGCGCCTCCTCGTTCATCAACCGGGTGTCGCCCGCCAACGTGGGCGGCATGGCCCTGAACGTCCGCTACCTGCAGAAAACCGGGGTGGAGCCGTCCGAGGGCGTCGCCGCCGTCGGGGTCAACGCGCTGGCCGGGGCCATCGTCCACGTGATCCTGCTGGTGATCTTCCTCAGCTGGGCCGGCCGCGGTGCTGGCCAGGCGTTCAAGCTGCCGTCGGGCAGCAAGCTGCTGCTGATCCTGGCGATCCTGGCCGCCGTGGTCGGCCTGATCCTGGTCACGCGCCAGGGCCGGAAGTTCGCGGTGAGAAAGCTGCTGCCGTCGCTGCGGTCATCCCTGGCCAGCCTGTGGCGGGTGGCGCGGAGCCCGGTCAGGCTGGCGTTGCTGTTCGGCGGCTCGGCCCTGGTGACCCTGGCCTACGTCGGCGGATTGGTGGCGTCGGTCGCGGCCTTCGGGGTGAGCGCGAGCATCGCCCAGGTGGGCGCGGTCTACCTGATCGCCTCCTTCATCGCCGCCGCCTCTCCGACCCCGGGTGGCCTGGGCGCCATCGAGGCCGCGACCATCGCGGGCCTGACCGGCATCGGTATCTCCTCCGGTCCGGCCGTGTCCGCCGTACTCGTCTACCGCCTGGCCACCTACTGGCTGCCCGTGCTGCCCGGCTGGTACTCCTGGCGCCTCCTACAGCGCATGGACTACCTATAGGGGAAGGGGGTGTGCCGTGCAGGCCAGCCGGATCGATGTGCCCGGGGCGGAACGCCAGGCGCTGGCGCCAGGGGTCGCATGGCACACGCTGAGCGCCGAGGAGGTGCTGCGAGCCCAGGAGGTAGACCCGCGGCACGGCCTGAGCTCGGCGGAAGCGGCGTCGCGGGCCGACCGGTTCGGCCGCAATACGCTCGCCGCAGACGGGGCAGAGCCTCGCTGGCGCGCGTTCATCCGCCAGTACTCCGACCCCATGCAGATCGTCTTGCTCGCGGCCGGCCTCCTCAGCCTCATTCCCCTCCGTCAGCTGGGAACCGGCCTTCTGCTGATTCTGCTGACCGTGGCTAACGCGGTTCTCGGCCTGCAGCAGGAGGGCGAGGCCGAGGGCGCCGTGGCCGCACTTCAGCGGAGGTTGATCGTGACCGCCCGGGTGCGGCGCAATGACCAGGTGGCCGAGATCCCCGCTGAACAGCTGGTCCCCGGCGATGTCGTCTCGATCGAGGCGGGTGACGTCGTTCCGGCTGACGGCAGGCTGCTCCGGGCGGCCACGCTGGAGGTGGCCGAGTCCGAGCTGACCGGGGAGAGCCTGCCGGTCTCGAAGGGCACGGCCCGAGTCGGGGAAGCCGACATGCCGCTGGGCGACCGGACCGACATGGTGTACATGAACACCTCTGTCACCCGCGGGACGGGCGAGTTCGTGGTCACCGCGACCGGGATGGCGACCGAAGTCGGCCACATCTCGGGAATGCTGCAGGCGCAGCCGACAGTCAAGACCCCGCTCACCCGTCAGCTCGACCGCCTCTCGAAGCAGCTCCTGCTGGTCGCGGGGGTCGCGCTGATCGCGTCGATGGCCGTGAACCTGTCTCGCGGCTATACCTTCAACGCGGTGTTGCCCGCCGCGGTCGCCTTCGCCATCGCGGCGGTCCCGGTGCAGTTGCCCATGGTGGTGACGACGATCCTGGCGTGGGGCACCCGGGCTCTGGTCAAGGTCGGCGCCATCATGAAGCAGCTCCCTTCGACCGAGACCCTGGGGTCCACGTCCGCGATCAACACGGACAAGACCGGGACGCTCACGCTGAACCAGATGACCGCGGTCCAGATGGTCGTCGCCGGGCACCGCTATGCGGTCGAGGGAAAGGGCTATTCGACCCACGGGCGCATCAACCGCGCCGCCGGACAAGCGGAGATCCCGCTGGACCAGTTCCTGATGCCGATGGTCCTCGCCTCCGACGCGGTGCTCAGCGACGGCGAGCTGATCGGCGACCCGACCGAGGGAGCCCTGGTCGCGCTGGCCGCAAAAGGCGGCATCGACGCCGTCTTGACCAGGCAGGTGCATCCGAGAATCGCCGAGCTCCCCTTCGACGCCGAGTACAAGCTCATGGCGACGTTCTACAAGATGACCGATGAATCGGCGAAGGCGGTGATCCGCTGCTTCGTGAAGGGGGCGCCCGATCAGCTCCTGGCCCGGGCCGCCACGGTGCTGGATCCGGAGGCTGGCCCGGTTCCGCTCGACGGCCGTCTCCGCGAGCGGTACCTGGCCGATAACCAGCGGTTCGCGGAAGAGGGCCTGCGGGTCATGGCCACCGCACGCAGGGATTTCGACCCGGCGGTCTTCGATCCGGGGGCCGACCTGCTCCCGCTCGTGACCGACCTGGAACTGCTGGCTCTCGTCGGAATCGTCGACCCGCCGCGGCCCGGTGCCAAGGCATCGGTCGGGCAGGCGAAGTCCGCCGGGATCGAGGTCCGCATGATCACCGGTGATCACGCGGTTACCGCGGCCGCGATCGCCCGCCAGCTCGGCATCGAAGGCAAGGTCATCAGCGGGCCGGAGTTCGGCGCGATGACCGATGACGAGGCGATGGAGGCGATCGCCGGTGTCGGCGTGATCGCCCGCGTCACTCCGGAGCACAAGGTCCGCCTGGTGGACCTGCTCAAGCGCGAGGGCTATATCGTCGCCATGACCGGCGACGGCGTCAACGACGCGCCCGCGCTGAAGAAGGCCGACATCGGGATCGCGATGGGCGAGACCGGGACCGAGGTGGCCAAGCAAGCCGCGGTGATGGTCCTGACCGACGACAACTTCTCCACGATCACCAAAGCGGTGGAAATTGGCCGCGGGCTGTATGACAACCTCGTCCGGTACATCCGGTTCGAGATGGGATGCATGTTCGGCTTCATCATCACCTTCCTTGGCGCCAGCATCTTCGACATCGCCCACGGCGAGCCGCTCCTTCCGCTGCAGGTCTTGTGGGTGGCCTTCACCACCGTGACGATCCAGTCCATCGGGCTCGGGTACAGCAAGCCCGTCGAAGGGCTGATGGAACGCCGGCCCCGGCCGCCCAGCCAGCCGATCCTGACCGCGGGGGTCCTCAGCTGGCTCGTCTTGGTCGGGCTGGTGATGGCGATCGGCACGCTGAGCGTGGTCAGCTGGGCGGAGCAGGCGCACACGCTCGCCATCGCGCGGACCATGGGCGTGGTCGTGTTCTCGCTGTTCAACCTGTTCTTCTCGCTCGAGTCGAGAGACCGGCGGGAGTCGGTGTTCTCGCTGCGCACGTTCGCCGACCGGACGTGCATCGTGACGACCGGGGCGTCCCTCTTCCTGCTCGTCCTGGCCACCGTCCTGGCGCCGTTCCAGGCGATCCTGAAGACCACCTCGCTCGACGTCGATCAGTGGCTCCTCTGCACCGCCGTGGCGCTGTCGATCATCGCGGTCACCGAGATGCGGAAGGCATTCCTGCGCCAGACCGTCGGTCCGGTCCGGTTATGACGATCGCCTCGACGTCGGCTGCGTCGTAGGTGCCGCGGGCCCGGCCAGGATCAGTTCGGCCGTGGCCTCGACGGCGAGCCCGAGCGCCACGCCACCCGCGACGTCGAGCGGCAGATGGGCTCCGACGTAGACACGGGTCAGCCCGACCATGGGGATGACGCTCAGCGCGACACTGCGGCCGCCCGGGCCGAGGTAGGGAAGAGCGGCGGCACCCAGGGCGATGGCCACGGCAGCGTGCCCGGACAGGTACCCGAGCCCAGTGGCGTCAGGGCCGCGGCCGCGGGATCCGGGCACCAGTGCCGCCGGCCTGGGGCGCCGCACGGCCTGCTTTACCACCTTCGACAGCGCCCATGCCGCGGTGCCGCCGGCCAGCATGCGGCCGGCGAGCACGCGGTCCCCGGCCAGCCAGGCGGAAGCGGACGCAACCGGCACGGCGCCGAACGCGCCCGCCTGCATCACCACCCAGGCGGCCGGGTACAGGGCATCGGTCAGGCCGTTGACGGCCAGGAAGACCCGTGCCTCCCGGGGACCCACGCGGTCACGCCGCACGGCTATGACCGTGCCCAGCAGCCCGCCAAGGCCAAGACCGAGCCGGGTCCGGGGCTCGGTCAGCACCTCGGCAACGCCGCGCCAGGACCGTGTCATGGGGTCAGCTGGCGTCCTCGGGCGGCTTGACCTCGCGGCGCAGGATCTTCCCGGTCGGGCCCTTCGGCAGCTCGTCGACTAGCCAGATCTGCCGCGGGTACTTGTAGGCGGCGATCTTGTCGCGGGCGAACGCGCGCAGTTCCTCCGGGGTCGCGCTGGCGTCCGGCTTCAGCGCCACGGCCGCGCCGACCTCCTCGCCGAGGTTGTCGTGCGGGATCCCGATCACGGCCACCTCGGCCACCGCCGGGTGCTCGTGCAGGACTTCCTCGATCTCGCGTGGGTAGACGTTGTAGCCGCCCCGGATGATCATGTCCTTCTTGCGGTCGACAATGTAGAAGTAGCCGTCCTCGTCGACCTTGGCCAGGTCTCCGCTGCGGAACCAGCCGTCGGTGATCGCCTCGGCGGTGGCTTCAGGCTTGCCCAGGTAGCCCTTCATCACGTTGGGGCCCTTGATGGCGATCTCGCCGATCTCGCCCTCAGGCGAGGGCCGTCCCAGGTCGTCGACCAGGCGCATCTGCACGCCCTCGACCGGGACGCCGATCGAGCCCGGCTTACGGGGCCGGTCCGGGAGGTTGAACGACGCGACCGGTGAGGTCTCCGACAGCCCGTAGCCCTCCAGGATGACGCAGCCGAACTTCTCCTCGAACCCGCGCAGGATCTCCAGCGGCAGCGAGGCGCCGCCGGAGATGCAGGTCCGCAACGTCGCGGTCTGGGCCGGGTCGCCTCCGGGGCTGTGCAGCATGGCGGCGTACATGGTCGGCACGCCCTCGAAGATCGTCACCCCGTCGCGCTGGATGATCTCGAGCGCCTTGGCCCCGTCGAACCTGGGCAGCAGCGTCAGCGTGCCCGCCGCCGCGACGGTCGCGTTCAGCCCGCAGGTCAGGCCGAAGACGTGGAACAGCGGCAGGCAGCCCATCGTCACGTCGTCCGTGCCGTTCTGCAGCAGGGTCCGTGTGACCAGGTCGGCGTTGCTGGTCATGTTGGCGTGGGTGAGCTGGGCGCCCTTCGGCTTGCCGGTGGTCCCCGAGGTGTACAAGATGACCGCGTCGTCCTCGCCGCCCCGGCCGGACGATCCCGCGGCGGAGGCGTGCCCGGCGAGCAGGTCGGCCAGGTCGGCGGTCTCGGCCACCAGGACCTGGGCTCCGGCATCGGCGGCGCCCTTGGCCGCCTCGCCGGCCGCGGTGTGCCAGGCGAGCAGCACCCTGGCTCCGGAGTCACCCAGGTAATAGCCGATCTCCCGGCTCTTGAACAGGGGGTTCATCGGCACGACGACGGCCCCGGCGGCCAGCGCACCGTAGAAGGCGATCGGGAACGCCGGGACGTTCGGCAGCATGATCCCCACCCGGTCCCCGGGCGCCACCCCCGCCGCGGACAGCAGCGCGCTCATCCGCCCGGCGGCCTCGCGCAGCTCAGCGTAGCTGAGGACGTAATCGTCCAGCCGGATCGCGGGATGGCCGGGATGGCTGGCGGCTGAGTGCTCGAGGAAAGAACTAAGGTTCGCCAGGGCCTCGTCGGGATGCGCCATTACTGTTCCTCCCCTTCATGCGCCTGATCGATAGCCACGACTGCCGCGCCTGACCAGCCAGGTGCTAATCGGAGTATGGCCCTCGACGTGTCAACCATCGCACAGTGGCGTTTCAGGCGCGAGTCACCCGGACAGGAAGGCCGTCGACACTCAGGTCCTGGCGACCAGGTAACGGAACACGTTCTCCTGCCGGTAGGTGCCATCGGGCTTTCGGCTGCCGGCGAAGGCGCGGGTGAGCGCGCCACGGGTGGCGGAGAGACCGGAGTGCCGGATGGCCGCGCGAGCGGGGCCGGAGCTGAGCTGGGTACGCACCGCGGTGGCCAGGTCGGGATAGATCAGCGGGTTGGGCACATCGGTGACGGCGACGGGGGTGAGGCCGGACAGCGCGGCGAGATGCTCCAGCTGCCCGTCCTCGCTCCAGGCAATCGCGCCCGGCGCCTCGCCGGGCCGGGGCGGCAGCAGCGGACCGAGTTCGGCGAACATCACGCCGCTCTCGCATTGGTCCGGCGGCCCCCAAACCAGCAGGCTGATGAGCCCGCCCGGCCGGACCAGCTGGCTCAGGTTCTTGACCGCGGCAACCGGGTCGGCGGCGTAGCTAGCGGGGTCTGGGCCGACGCCTTGTTCGCGTCGGTCCTGCAGCGCTCCGATAACCCCAGCGCGGGTCAGGTCCGCAAGGCCATCGCCGCGGCCGTGCGCGCCTACGGCGGCCCGGGGTGCGTCCAGCGCGTGGCCCAGGAGTTCGGCGACCACCCGGAGGCCGCGGTGAACCGGATGCGCTGGGCTCGTGCGGTAGCCGGCGAGTTGTCCGCCTCACCGTCGGCGCCGGCGCAGCAGAGCCTGCCAAGACAGGCCACACCGTCCGTGGCCAGCGTCCCGAGATGGCCGCTGGCCGGGTGATGAAGCGCATCCGCGCCGACAGGCCGAGGATCCGGCGTAAGCGCATATGGACGGAGGACGTGCCGGCCGACCCGCGGGACCCGGACGTGGTCCGGGCCAAGGCGCTGACCCGTGCCCGGCGGACCGGATCGTCCCGGGCCAGCCAGGCTCGGTAGGCGCTATCTCGGGCCCTGGGGCAAACGCCTGCCATGGGGAACGGCCCGTCCGCCACAGGCCTACCGGGCCGGTGAAAGCTCATCTGCCAGGCGGACGCCGCCCCGCCGTCGCTGTCCATAGCGCCGAATGCGCCGCGC
>Ga0207689_10002787_pt1 | contig 16145 bp, 14 predicted proteins | sample KBSMisM52_FD_184312 | JGI IMG/M metagenome (GOLD analysis project Ga0207689, IMG submission 184312) | Miscanthus rhizosphere microbial communities from Kellogg Biological Station, Michigan, USA - KBS Miscanthus M5-2 (SPAdes) (version 2) | ecosystem: Host-associated > Plants > Roots >... | reverse complement strand
GCGCGCGCTACGAAGACGTCGAGCACGAGAACGAGACCTACGCCGAGAAGTATCACCAGATCGAGACCCAGAGCAGCAACCTCTCCAATCTCTACGTCGCCTCCTACCAGCTGCACGCCAGTGTGGAGCGGGAAGCGGTGCTGAGCACCATCCAGGAGATCGTGGTCAACCTCATCGGCTCCGAGGAAGTGGCCATCTTCGAATTTCACGAGAACGCGCACGAGTTCCGCCTGGCCTCATCGTTCGGCGTCGCGGAATCGCGGCTGAAAAACTTCAAAGCCGGCAGCGGTCCGATCGGCAGCCGGCTGCTCAGCGGCGAAGTCTTCGTCAACGATCACGTCTCCGGCGGCGAAGACAAACTCACCGCCTGCGTGCCGCTGCGCATCGGCGAGCGCGTCACCGGCGCCATCCTGGTCTTCCGCCTGCTCGAACACAAACAGGGATTGCAGCCGGTCGATCACGAGCTCTTCGAGCTCCTGGCCATCCACGCATCGACCGCCCTTTACTGCGCCAACCTCCACGAAACGACAACCCTCGCGGTGCAGTGATGACAGCGATCAATCCGATCGAAAAGGTGACGACGATGGCCGCTGCCGAACCGCTTCGCACGGTCTATCTCTATCCCGGCCAGCTCTTCACCGCCGGCCAGCCGCTCATGGTCTCCACGATCCTCGGGTCGTGCGTGGCCGTCTGTCTCTGGGATGAAGAAGCCTCGCTGGCCGGCATCAATCACTACCTGCTGCCGAGCGATCCCGTGCGCGGCCACTCCGACCTTCGCTACGGCAACATCGCCATCGCCAGGCTGATCGACGAGATGGTCTCGTTGGGCGCGAAGACGTCGCGGCTGGTGGCCAAGCTCGTCGGCGGCGCGTCGATCATCGGCAGCAGCGGCGGAACGCGGCTCTCCATCGGCGATCAGAACGTGGCCGTGGCCCGCCAGATCCTGGAAAAACACGGCATCCCCATCAACGCCGAACAGACCGGCGGCCAGCGCGGCCGGAAGCTCGTCTTCCACACCGGCAACGGCTGCGCCTACAGCAAGGAAATCTGACCGATGACCACCTTCAACCTCGACGACAACGATCGCCAGCAGCTCATCGACGCCTTCGTCGCCGAAACCGACGACGCTCTCGATGAGACCGAGCAGCTTCTCCTCCGTCTCGAACAGACGCCCGACGACGATGAGCTGCTGCAGGAGATTTTCCGCGGCATTCACACCCTCAAAGGCAACGCCGGCTGTCTGCAGTACGACGACCTCACGCAGTTCGCCCACGTCATGGAAGAGCTGCTGGACGGGATGCGCGAAGGGCGCATCGACGCCAACGCCGCCGGTGTCAGCCAGCTCCTCGAAGCGGTGGACGCCCTGCGCGACATCGCCATCCGCTCCGTACGCTCGCTCAATGGAAACGGCGCGCTGACCGAACCGCAGCAGGAGCTGCTGACGCTTCTGGCCGCCTGGGCCGGAACCGGCGTCGCCAATCAACCTGACCGGGACGCCGCCGTCCAGCTGGCGATGCCCGCGGTCCGCTCCGCCCGCACACTCCGCGTCGGCATCGAGAAACTCGACCGCATGCTCGATCTCGCCGGCGAGATCGCCACCGTGCGCGGCAACGTCCGCCAACTCGTCGAAGAGACCAGCCGCGACGAGAAGACGCTCGACGCCGTCCGCGAGCTCGACCGCCTCAGCTTCGACCTGCAGGAAGCGATCATGAACGTCCGCCTGGTGCCGGTCGGCCCGTCGCTCCGGCACTTCCACCGCATCGTCCGCGACCTCGCGGCCTCGCAGGGCAAGCGGGCCATGCTCGTTCTCGAAGGCGAAGACGTCGAAGTCGACACCACCGTCATCGAACAGCTGCGCGACCCGATCACGCACATGATCCGCAACGCCATCGACCACGGCCTCGAGGATCCGCTGGCGCGCACCGCGCGCGGCAAGAACGCCGCCGGCACAATTCGCATCACTGCCCTTCATCAGTCGGGCGGAATCACCTTCCGCCTCTCCGATGACGGCGCCGGTCTGAACGAGACCAGCATCGCCGATCGCGCCCGCGCACTCGGCTTCGATCCCGAGCGGCTCACGCGTCAGGAGCTCATCAACATGACCCTGCGCCCCGGCTTTTCTACAGCAAACAAAGTCACCGACCTCTCGGGACGCGGCGTGGGGATGGACGTGGTGCGGCGCAACGTCGAATCGCTCCGCGGCACGCTGACCATCGACTCGCAGCCGGGCCTCGGCACCACCATCGAGATTCGCCTGCCACTCACCGTCGCCGTCATCGACGGCTTCGCGGTCGGCGTCGGCGAGGAGACCTACGTCATCCCCATCGACACCATCACTGAATGCGTGGAGATGCCGGACGACGTGCATCCCGCGACCGGCGTCATCGATCTCCGCGGTGCCCCGCTCCCCTTCCTGCGCATCCGCGGCATCTTCGGCCTCGACTCCGCCGCGACGACGCGCGAGAACGTAGTGGTCGTCGAGCACGAGCACGGTCGCGCCGGAATCGTGGTCGACGAACTCTTCGGCAGCAGCCAGGTAGTCATGAAACCGATGGGCCGCTTTCTGCGGCAAATCCCGGGCGTGGCCGGATCGTCAATCCTCGGAAACGGGCGCGTGGCCCTGATCCTCGACGTCCAGGAAATCGTTCGACGCGCCGCCGAGCCCTCGGCCGCACTAACAGGGAGTAGCTGCTGATGTTGCACGCCATCAAGAACTTTTTCCGGCGCCTTTTCGGCCGGCCGGTATCGCGGAAGCGCAAGCGGACCATCGTGATGCATTCATTCGGAGGCCGGTCGTGAACAGCGGGCAATACCTCACCTTCTTCATCCACGCCGAGGAGTACGCCGTCTCGATCCTGCGCGTGCGCGAAATCATCGAATACGAGTCGGTGACGCACGTCCCCACCACGCCTGCTCACGTGCGCGGCGTGATCGATCTTCGCGGTGTCGTGCTCCCGGTCATCGACCTCGGCGCGAAATTCGGCAAGTCCGAAAGCGCGCCGGCGCGCACGACGTGCATCGTCGTCGTGGAGACCAAGCTCAATGACGATGACGTCATCGTCGGCGTGATCGCCGATGCTGTATCCGAGGTCATCGATCTCACCGAGGAGCAGATCGAAGCGGCGCCCGGCCTTGGCACCAACATTCGCGTCGATTTCTTATTGGGGATGGCCAGACTCGACGGCCGCCTCGCTCTCGTCCTTAATCCCGATCGCATCCTCTCGCCTGTAGAACTGCAGGAAGCATTGGTCGCGATTCCCGACTCACTCAATCCAATTACAGAGGAAACGCACCATGCTCAATAAATACACGTTCATCTTCCTGTTGCTGTTGTTCGGCGCCTTCAGCACAACCGTATTCGCAGAAAACTGGCGCAACGACATCAACCAGAGCGCAACCATGCTACACAAGAGCGATTACTACGGCTCGCTGAAGATTGCCGACCGGGTTGTCTCAGAAATGGTGCAGAAGCTCGGAACCCAGGACGAGTTGTTCGCTACCGCTCTCACGCACAAAGCCATCGCTAATGCAGGTCTAGGCAACGTCAACGACGCGCTCTGGTATTGGTATATCGCTCAGGAAATCTCCCCGGCGGGCGCAAAGACCGATCTTTCAGAATTCGGCGCGCCCGGCGAATTTCTCAAGAGACACCCATTTTCCAATGCCGAGATGCCGGTCCGCGGAGGCGTGACTCCGGCACGAGTTCTCCGGCAGGTCCTTCCGAAGTTTCCACCCGGCGCATCGCGCTTTGGAGTCGGCGGCGACCTCATCGTCCAGATCATCATTGACAGGAACGGTCAGCCGACACTGCCGCGAATCGTCCGCGCGCTTCCCGCACCCACGCTCTCCTTTGTGGCGCTCGAGGCGCTGCGTCATTGGCAATTCGAGCCCGGCCGCAGCAACGGCCAGCCGATCTCAATGCCATTTGATCTCACAGTCCATTACAAACTCTAACCGTCAAAAATCGAATAGGGGAAAGTCATGCTCAACAACTGGAAAATCGGAAAACGACTCGGATTGGCGTTTGGAATCACCCTCATCCTGGTAGCGATCGTCGCCCTGACCGGCTTCTGGGGTCTTTCGCAGGCCGCGCAGACGACATATGGAATCCTCCATCACGACGCAAAATTGATGGAGCAGGCATCACAGGCACAGGCCAACGGCCTCGGTTTGCGCCGCTTTGAAAAGGACCTGTTTCTCAACGTTGGCGACAAGGAGAAAGAGGCCGACTACTCAGACAAATGGAACAAGGAGCACGCCGACCTGGTCGAGAATCTTAATACGCTCGACAAAATCGCCACGCTCCCCGAGGACAAAGAAACCGTGCGCGGGCTTCTCGCCGATCTTTCTACTTACACGATCGGCTTTCAATCGATCACGCAGCGGATTGGCGACCACAAGGTCAAGTCTCCCGTGGAAGCGAACCTGGCAATGACGCCATTCAAAGACGAGATCCATCGCCTGGACACGACGCTCGAATCATTCGCCGCCAAGAACGTTGAACGGATGAATGCCAAAGAGAAAGTGGTCGTGGACGCGGAGTCACGCACCCGCACCGTGATGTGGATCATTTTCGTCGCCGGAATCATCCTCGTGACGCTGATGACCATCTTCGTCACCCGCAGCATTACCAGTCCGATACTTCAGGTCGTCAACATCGCAGAGAGGCTCGCCGAGGGGCAGACCGACATCACCATCGAGTCGCGGGGTAAGGACGAAACCGGGGCGCTGATGACGGCCATGAAACAGATGATCGACTCGAACAGCGCGATGGTCGAAGCAGCTACCGGACTGGCGTCGGGCAATCTCTCCGTTCGCGTCACGCCGCGATCCGACAACGATTCACTCGGCATGGCCCTCGCCAACATGATCGATCGCCTCACCGAGATCATCGGTGAAGTCCGTAGCGGCGCGGCCGCGCTCACGGTCGCGTCATCGCAGATCTCCGCCAGCGCGCAGTCGCTCTCGCAGGGCACCAGCGAACAGGCCTCATCGGTCGAAGAAACCACCTCCAGCCTGCAGGAGATGAGTGCCTCCATCACCCAGAACGCCGAAAACAGCGGCCAGATGGAGACGATGGCGGTGAAGGGAACCAACGACGCTGAGGAAAGCGCTCAGGCCGTGAAGCAATCGGTCGAGGCGATGACGAAGATCGCTCAGAAGATTTCCATCATCGAGGAGATCGCCTACCAGACCAACCTTCTCGCCCTCAACGCCGCCATCGAAGCAGCGCGCGCCGGCGATCACGGCCGCGGCTTCGCCGTCGTCGCCACCGAAGTCCGCAAACTCGCCGAGCGCAGCCAGACCGCGGCAAAAGACATCGGCGGGCTGGCCACCTCCAGCGTCGACGTCGCCCAGCGCTCCGGCCGGCTCCTCACCGAGCTCGTGCCGACCATCCGCAAGACCGCCGATCTCGTGCGCGAAGTCACAGCCGCGTCGCTCGAGCAGTCCGGCGGCGTCACGCAGATCAATCGCGCCATGACTCTCGTCGATCAGGTCACGCAGCGCAACGCCTCGGCATCGGAAGAGCTGGCGTCGACCGCGGAAGAGATGTCGTCGCAGGCCGAGGCACTCCAGCAGACGATCGCGTACTTCAAAACGAACGGCGACCGCGATTTCACCCATCGTTCGATCCCAGCGCCCGCTGCGCCGTCACGCGTCACCCGTTTCGTTCCGGCCGAAGCCGCACGCGCCGCGGCGCCGGCCGCCTTCGTCGACTACACGCATTTCTAGGAGTCCGCGATGCAAGCGACCGATCAATACCTGACTTTTTTCCTGGCGGGCGAGGAGTACGCGATCTCGATCCTGCAGGTCACCGACATCATCGAGTGCGGCGTGGTCACGCGCGTTCCGGGCACGCCGCCGTGGATTCGCGGCGTGCACAACCTGCGCGGAACGGTGGTGCCGGTGATCGATCTGGCCATCAAGTTCGGACTGTCCGCCACCGAGGTCACGCGCCGGACCTGCGTCGTCATCGTCGAGCTGCGCGTCGACGATGAGGCCGTGATCATGGGCGTGATGGCCGACTCGGTCCACCAGGTTGCCGACTTCACGGCGGAGCAGATCCAGCCCGCGCCAACGTTCGGACCTCGAATCCGCGCCGGCTATCTCCTCGGCATGGCCAGCGCCAACGATTCCCGCTTCGTCCAGCTGCTCGATATCGATCGCATTTTCTCGTCCGAAGAAATTCTCACTGCTGCCGACGCTGCCGCCTAGCCATGCACGACGCCAACGCAATCCGCCCGCTCTCCGACCGCGAGTTCCGCATGCTGCAGAAGCTGATCTATCGCGAGGCCGGCATTCATCTCTCCGACGCGAAGAAAGCACTGGTCAGCGGACGTCTCACGCGCCGCGTGCGCGCTCTTGGCTGCCGCGATTTCACCGCGTACTACCAGCACGTGGAAGCGAATGCGAACGAGCGCACGTCAATGCTCGATTGCATTTCGACGAATGAGACACGCTTCTTCCGCGAGCCGAAACAGTTCGAATTTCTCGAGCAGTCAGTGCTCCCGCAATGGCGCGCCCTCGGCGACTCCGGCCAGATCCCGAAACGGATCCGCGCCTGGAGCGCCGCCTGCTCGACGGGCGAGGAGCCCTACACCCTGGCAATGGTGCTGGCCTCGCACTTCCCCGCCGCCGAGGGATGGTCGGTCGAGATCCTGGCCTCGGATCTGTCGACCCGCGTCCTCGACGCCGCCCGCGAAGGCGTCTGGCCGATCGAACGAAGCAACGACATTCCCGCGCGCATGCGCAAGGCATTCATGCTCCGCGGCGTCCGCTCCGAGGAAGGACGCATGCGCGCACACCCGTCGCTGAAGTCGCTGATCGAATTTCGCCACATCAACCTCAACGACGCCGACTACGGCATCCGCGGCACGTTCGATCTCATTTTCTGCCGCAACGTCCTCATTTACTTCAACCGCGAGTCGAAGGAGGCGGTGATCCAGCGCTTGCTGCGTCACCTCTCGGGGTCAGGCCTTTTCTTTCTCGGCCATTCCGAAAGCCTGACCCCAAGTGCCTACGGCATGGAACACGCCGGCCCAACGGTCTACCGGCGCATGAGGGGGTGAGGTCATGGAAAACTCATGGGGTCAGGCCCTTGTTTTTCCGAACTCCTTGGGGTCATGCCTTCGTTCCTCCCGAAAGACCGAAGGCCTGACCCTCACCTTCGGGGGTCAGGCCCTTGTTTTCTTGCACTCCTTGGGGTCAGGCCTTTGCTTCTTCGGAAAGGCCGAAGGCCTGACCCCCGCGGAACATGCCGGCCGGGCGGTCAAATAACATGGAAAAACGTCCTCTGCGTCTACTCGTCGTCGACGACTCCGCGGTTATGCGCCAGGCGATGATCACCATTTGCCGGCGTGCGCCCGACATTGAAGTGAGCGTGGCCGCGGACCCACTGATCGCGCAATCGAAAATGCGTCGCGTGCGACCGGATGTGATCCTGCTCGACATCGAGATGCCGCGCATGGACGGCCTGACCTTCCTTCGCAAGATCATGTCCGAGGATCCGCTGCCGGTGGTCATCTGTTCGGCCCTGGCAGGACGCGGAACGGAGATGGCCCTGAGAGCACTGGAAGAAGGGGCGGTCGAGATCGTAGCCAAGCCGCGCATCGCCCTGCACGATTTCCTCACCGACTCGACCGACATGTTCATCGACGTGATCCGCGCCGCTGCAAGCGCCCGCACACGCCGCCGCCGCGCGCCGATGGCGATCGAGAAACGCCATTCGCCCGATGTGATTCTTCGCGCCGCGCACCCAACGCTGACCCGCACGACGCGCAAGCTCGTCGCCATCGGAGCCTCCACCGGCGGCACCGAGGCACTGCGCGAAATTCTCGAAGGGATGCCGGCGGATGCGCCGGGGATCGTCATCGTCCAGCACATGCCCGAAGTCTTCACAGCCGCCTTCGCGCAGCGCCTCAATCAGACCTGCCGTATCGCCGTAAAAGAAGCCGCTGAGGGCGACCGCATCCTCGATGGTCGCGCCCTGATTGCCCCCGGCAATCGCCACGTGCTCATCCGCCGCGACGGCGCCGAATACCGCGTTCACCTCAACGACGGCCCTCTTGTCTCCCGCCACAAACCAAGCGTCGACGTCCTGTTCCGCTCCGTAGCCCAATCCGCCGGCGCCAACGCCATCGGCGTAATCCTGACAGGCATGGGCAACGACGGAGCCACCGGCCTCCTAGAAATGCGCACCGCCGGCGCCGTTACGTTCGCGCAGGATGAAGCATCGTCCGCCGTCTTCGGCATGCCGCGCGAGGCAATTGGGCGCGGGGCGGTGCAGTCGATCCATTCGCTATCCGCCATTGGCCCAGCGATTCTGGCGGCGAATGACCAAATGAGAGGGAGGTAGTGAACCCTTCCGACCATTCCGGGGTCAGGCCTTTGTTTCCTGCGATAGAACGAAGGCCTGACCCCTGGTGGTGTGACCCCTGGCGGAGGAGCCATGGAGCCAGAGGGAACCATTTTGGAAGCCAGAGCGCCGATCTACCCCCGGTAGCGTTAACTTCCATTCCGAGGAGTTTTCGGGCTGATTTCGTCTACTCAACGCAGATTCCTCGGAATTAGCGGGAACCCGAGGGATCCTCGGTCGCGTTATGGCACGACCGTTAAGACTTGAATTCGCTGGCGCTCTGTACCACATCACCTCACGCGGAAATGAGCAACGTGCAATCTTCCGCTCCGATCGCGATCGCAAGACGTTCCTCGTCTTCCTCGGGCAAGCGGTTGAGCGATTTGGATGGTCTCTCACGGCCTGGGTCCTGATGACAAACCATTTCCATCTCGTCGTTCAGACCCGGGAGGCCAACCTCTCGCAGGGGATGCAGTGGCTTAATAGCACCTATGTAAATTGGTTCAATCGCGTCCACAAACGATGCGGCCACCTTTTTCAAGGACGATTCAAGGCCTACCTCGTCGATCGTGAGGCTTACTTTGCCGAAGTCCTGCGGTATGTCGTTCTCAATCCGGTGCGCGCAAAGATGGTGCAGCGACCCGAGGAGTATCGTTGGTCCAGCTACCGCGCGACCGCGGGCCTGGAAACCGCGCCGGAGTGGCTCGACCTTGACTCTGTGTTCCCGCTGTTCGAAGGCGGGGCAGAGCCGGCGCAGGCGGCCTATCGAGAGTTTGCTCTGGCCAGAGTCGGCTGCGACGATCGCCTATGGGACAAGCTAACCAATCAGATGTACCTGGGGACCGAGGAATGGATCAAAACGATGCGAAAGCAAGTCGCGGTGAAACCGCGCTCGACGGACCACCCGAAATCGCATCGCGCGGTGGGACGGCCGAAGATGCATACGGTCATAGACGCCGTAGCAAAAGCTGCAGGAGAAACGGCGGATTCGATCCGACAGGCGCGCGGCGGAATCCTGCGCCGTCTTGCCGCATGGCTTGGATGGCATGAAGGTCTCGTCACCCTCCGTTCGATCGCCGCCTCACTCCGGCTCAGAAGCGAAGGCCACATTTCGAATCTCATCAAACGATGCGACCGCGAGTTTGGAGAGAATCGAATGCTCCTGGCTTGGCTCGATGCATTGCTGATTACTCTTCGAGCCTGATTCCGCGCTCACACTGATGGCACCGTGCGGCGTCCTGGATGACGCACGGGAGAGACGCGTCGGCGATAAAAGGATCGACAGCTACTTCATCCATTCTCGCGCCCAAGTTCAGCAACGCTATGGGTTGCTCATCCTCTCCAAGACATCTCATGTCTAGGTGCGCTTCCAACAAACGTGAAAAAAACGAGTTGGTCTCGGTTCGATGCGGGGTCAAGCCTTTGCTCGCTCTCTAACAGGCTGGAAGAGCGAAGGCCTGGCCCTATCGATTGGGGACAGGCCTTCGCACTTTGCAAGGCAACCCGGAAAGTCAAAGGCCTGACCCTAGGACCATCGAGCGCGTCACAACCTCGCCAGAGGGATGACTCATCTCTCGGATTACGATTTCGTCGTTGGTCATCACCACGATGGTCGATGATCGCGTCCCGTAGCCGCGATCCGGGAGAGAGACAAAGACCTCGTCCTCGATTGGACCGCCGCGGGCGGTGGTCAGGAAGGCCATCAGGTCGTCGAGCAGGTGATCTTCTTCCATGGCGGCTGTCATCGCTTCGCGGGCGACGATGATCTTGGGCCAGTCGACACCGGCGAGTGCATTGCTGATGGCGAAGATGCCGTCGTCGACGAGGCGCGCCGAGGTGTCAGTCGCGACATGAGCGACGGTTTGGCGATCGCCGGCGATGAGATGGAAACCGGCGTACTCCTCGGGGCGGATGCTCTCGGCGTATCTCAGCGGCGGGATCTGCGAGCGGACGAAGTTGCCGACCAGCTCGCCGCGGGACCGTGGAGGGGGAACTGCTTCAATCCCGCGGATGTTCGCCACAGCAGCGAAGCGGCCGTCATGCGTGACTGCCAGCCAGCTTCCACCCGCGTGCAGGTCGCGGCCGCCGACGATGTTTGGATCATCGTCCCAAACGTCTAGGGCGCGGCTGGGACGGTGGTAGAACTCATCGCGGTTGGCGGCGATGACCAAGGGATAGCGCACCGACGCATGGATGGCGATTGCAATGAGACACATTCTGTCGGAATGGTAAGCGAGCTGGGTAAGGAGCTGGGGCCAAGGCCTTCGGTCTTGACTAATGGGGACGAAAAACAAAGGTCTGACCCCAGGCCGGAGGAAAAACCGAAGGTCTGACCCCAAGGTTTACACGGGCCGGCGGGACGCCCGCGCTCCCAGAAGGTGCTTTTGCACTTTGCCCAGCGCCGTGCGCGGGATCGACTCCACCTGCACGAAGCGGCGCGGGACTTTGAATGAGGCAAGCTGGTCGCGGCAGCAGCGTTCGAGGGCGGCGGGGTCGAAGGCGGCGTCGGGGACGATGAACGCTACCGGCACCTCGCCGCGCACGTCGTCCGGGACTCCGACGACGGCGGCTTCGGCGACGCCGGGTTGTTCGAGCAGGAGCTCTTCGATCTCGCGCGGGTAGATGTTGAAGCCACCGGAGATGATGAGGTCGGACTTGCGGCCGAGGAGCGTGTAGTAGCCGTCGTCCGAGCGGGTGGCCAGGTCGCCGGTGCGGAACCAGCCGTCGACGAACGGGTCCGGGCGCCGCCAGTAACCGGCGAAGACGTTCGGTCCGCGCACGAGCAGCTCGCCGTCTTCGATGCGCACCGAAATGCCGGGCAGCGGAAAGCCCACCGTGCCGGCGCGCCGCTCGCCGATGTACGGATTGCTCATGGTCATGAACGTTTCGGTCATCCCGTACCGCTCGAGGATGGTGTGGTGGAAGAGCTCACGGAACCGTTCGAAGACCTGGACCGGCAGCGGCGCGGAGCCGGAGACGAAGAGACGTATCCCCTCCCCGATCGCGCGCGCAATGTCCGGCGGCGTGTCGAGAAGGCGGATGTAGATCGTCGGCACGCCGAAAAACAGCGTCGGACGAAAATCGCGGAAGTCATCGAGCGCCGTGCGATGGTCGAAGCGTTCCAGGAGCCGCATCCGGCAGCCGCTGGCCAGCCAGCAATGCAGTCCGTTGCCGAGCGCGTGAATGTGAAAGAGCGGGAGCGCGAGCAGGAAGTGATCGCGATCGGTGATCTGCCACATCGTCAGCAGGTTGACGGCATTGGCGGCGAAGTTGTTGTGCGTCAGCACGGCGCCTTTCGACGCGCCGGTCGTGCCCGAGGTGTAGATGATCGCGGCGGGTGTGTCGCCATCGAGATCAGCGTCCAAATCTGGCAGCGGGCGATCGTCGCGGTCGGCGACCAGCTGCGGAAGTTCGGCCTCGGTGATCATCCACCGCGGCTCGGCGTCGCTGGTGATATGAGCGATCTCGCGCTCGCGGTAGAGGATGTTGATCGGAACGATGATCACGCCCAGTTTCACGCAGGCGAGGTAGATGTCGATCAGCTCGATGCAGTTGCCGAGGTAGATGCAAAGGCGATCGCCCTTGGTCAGCCCGCGCGCGCGAAGCGCATGGGCGGCGCGGTTGCTGCGGCGCTCGATGTCGCCGAATGTGAATGCGGCGTCGTTCCATTCGAGCGCGATCTCATCGCGGCGTTCGATGAGGGAGAGATCGAAGAGATGGAGGAGGTTCACGGACGGATCATACGTAGGTCGCACGCGGCTTGCAGTTCCCTCGTCACCATGTCCACGAGAAGGCGCGCCGTCGGCGCCGAACTGACTCCGGCCGGGACCGACTTTCGCGTGTGGGCTCCGGCGCACAGCGCGGTCAGCGTCGTGATCGACGGCAGCGATCATCCACTCGAACGCGAGACAGATGGTCACTTTCGCGGCGTGGTCGCAACCGCGCGTACCGGGACTCGCTATCGATTGAGACTCGACAGCGACGCGGCCACCTATCCCGATCCGGCCTCGCGCTTTCAGCCGGACGGTCCCCATGGTGATTCCGAGGTCGTCGATCCGAAATCGTATCAATGGCGGGATGGCAACTGGCGCGGTGTCGACAAGGGCGATCTCGTCATCTATGAGTTGCACATAGGGACATTTACGAAAAAAGGTACGTGGCTCGGAGCCATGGAGCAACTGGCCACACTGCGCGAGATCGGCATCAATCTTCTCGAAGTGATGCCGGTCCACGAATTCCCCGGCCGCTTCGGATGGGGATACGACGGCGTCGACCTCTGGGCGCCGGCGCATATCTACGGCACGCCCGACGACTTCCGCGCGTTTGTCGATGCCGCGCACGCGCACAACCTCGGCGTGATCCTCGACGTCGTCTACAACCACCTCGGACCTGACGGCTGCTACCTGCGCCAGTTCACGCCGTCGTACTTCACGAAAAAGTACGAGAACGATTGGGGTGATTCGATCAACTTCGATGGCGAGGACGCCGCCGGAGTGCGCGAGTTTTTCGCGGAAAACGCGGCGTACTGGATCGACGAGTTTCACCTCGACGGTCTGCGGCTCGATGCCACGCAGTCGATCAACGACGCGTCGGACGAGCATGTCCTGACACTCATCGCGCGGCGCGCCCGCGCGGCGGCAAACGGCAGATCAATTTTCCTCGTGGCCGAGAACGAGCCGCAGGAGGTCAAGCTGATCGACAACTATGGACTCGACGCGCTCTGGAACGATGATTGGCATCACGCGGCGATGGTGGCAGCGACCGGGCGCCGCGAGGCCTATTACACGGACTATCGCGGCACGCCGCAGGAGCTCGTTTCGATGGCGCAGTTCGGCTTTCTCTATCAGGGGCAGTACTACTCGTGGCAGGAGGAGCCGCGGGGCACGCCCTCTCTTCATCTGCATCCGCTGAGTCTCGTCTGTTTTCTGCAGAATCACGATCAGTTGGCGAACTCCGCGCGCGGCGAGCGGCTGCAATTCCTGACCAATCCCGGACTCCATCGCGCGCTGACGGCGCTGCTGCTCCTCGGGCCGAATACGCCGATGCTGTTTCAGGGACAGGAGTTCGGATCGTCTGCGCCGTTTCTCTACTTCGCCGATCACAAGCCGGAACTTGCCGAGGCGGTGGCGAAGGGGCGCAGTGAATTTCTCGAACAGTTTCCGTCGCTCATTGGCGGACACTTCGCGCGGCCGGATGACTTCGAGACATTCGAGCGATGCAAACTTGATCATGACGATCGGGATGCCGACGTTGTGGCGATGCATCGTGATCTGCTTCGTCTTCGGCGGGAAATGACCGGCACAGTCCGTGGTGCTGTGATCGGCGCGAAGGCCTTCGTTCTGCGCTATGACGAACGTCTGCTGATCGTCAACCTGGGCGAGGAGCTTCGGCTCAACATCGTCGACGAACCGCTGCTCGCGCCGCCGGAGAAACGGAAGTGGGAGCTGCGCTGGTCGAGCGGCAGCTACGAGACGATCGAATTCGAGCGTTCGTGGCGGGTGCCGGCGGCGATCGCGATCGTTCTCGCAGCGGCTACGCGGTGAGTAGCTTCCCCGGCCAGGCGTCCTGCGCTTTGCGGATCCAGTGGCCGGTGCGGATTTCGGACAGACGCTCTGCGGTCGTATCGAAGACGGTGGTGTGCAGATCGCCGCGATTGCGGAAGTCGGCGCGGCTGAGGGCCTCGATGCGGCCGTCGGCATGCCGGACGAAGACGCGATTGGCGTCGAGAATCGATACGCCGAGTTCGCGCTCGAACTGGTGAAGGAGACCGAACATGCGATCGATCGAGCAGCCGGACGTTTCGCTGTTCTCGTCGACGGCGATGGCCAGGAAACTGTTGAAGAGCAGCTCGCGCGCCGAGGTCACGGGGGCGCCGTGCGCGGCCCACTCGTCGAGAAACTGATCGACCGTGGCCAGCAGGTGCTGACTCTTGGTTTCATCGAGCGATGGTGAAATGCCGAACAGCCAGGTGCGGGAAGTGTTGGGGAGCGAAGCGATATTCACTCTAGGCATGAGATGCTCCGAATCAAAGGATGAAATCTGAAGGATGAAGGATGATTGCGGTTTGAGAATTCATCCTCACCCTTCATCCTTCATCATTGAATCATGAGCTTCGCAAAACTGATGCAGCGATTCAAAGGCGGCGTGCTCACGGGCGACCGGCCGCCGCAACAGCAGGACCCGCTGCGGCTGGCGACGGCGGCAGTGTTGCTCGACATCGGCTACGCCGACGGCACGCTGACGCGCGAGGAGGACGAGGATCTCCTCACCTACCTCAAGCGCGCCTTTGCCCTCGACGACACCATGGCCCAGGAGCTGGTCAAAGCCGCCGGCGAGATCCGCGCGCAGACCATCGATCATTTCGCGCTGACGCATTTCATCCGGCGCAACTCCCCGCTCAACGATCGCGTCGAGATCGTGAAGACGATGTGGCGGATGGCGTACGCCGACGGGCGGCTGACCGATTACGAGAACTATCTGGTCCGCAAGCTTGCCGATTTGCTGGGGCTCGAGCATCACGTGATGATCGAGGCGAAGGTGAGCGTGCTGCAGGAATTGGGGCTGGCGACATCGTAGCTGTCATCCAGAGGCTGCCGGAGGCGCGTAGCCGCAAGGCTACGGTCGCCGGAGGACGCCGAAGGATCTCAAGTTGGGCAGCACCGGCTGAAACCCAGCGTCTCATACTCGTGAGTCTGGGTGTCTTGAGACGCTCCAATTAATCGAGATTCTGCAATTTTGAGTTCCTTCGCCGTCCTGCGGCATCTCCGCCGCTTCGCGGCGTCGTGCCTCCGGCGGCTCTGGATGACAAACAGGTACACTCGCCGCGCATGGAAACACACGACGTCGCCATCATCGGCGCCGGCCCCATCGGCCTGGAGCTGGCGGTCGCGTTCAAACAATTCGGCATCGACTACGTTCAGATCGATGCCGGACAGATCGGCTCGACGATCGAGTGGTATCCGATCGATATGTTGTTTCATTCGAGCTCGGACCGGCTCGGTCTGGCGGGCGTGCCGATCCAGACTTCGACGCAGCAGAAGATCACGCGCGAGGAGTACCTGGCCTACCTTCGCTCGCTGGTGATGCAGTTCGGGCTGCAGGTGCGCACGTACGAGCGCGTGATGCAGGCGTCGCGGCTGCACGGCGGCGGGTTCGAGCTGGTGACGCGCGCGGTGGACGGCGAGCATCGCTATCGCGTCGAACATGTCGTGCTGGCCATCGGCGCCTTTCATGCGCCGCGGATGCTGGACATTCCCGGCGAGGCGCTGCCGCACGTCAGCCACTACTTTCACGATCCGCACACGTACTTTGCGAAGAAGCTGCTGATCGTCGGCGGGCGCAACTCGTCGGTCGAAGCGGCGGTTCGCTGCCAGCGCGCGGGCGCGGATGTGACGCTGAGTTACCGCCGCGACGATTTCGATCCGAAGGTGGTGAAGTTCTGGCTGCTGCCGGAGGTGCGCGCGCTGATTCGCGATGGCCGCATTCGCTATCTGCCTCGCACAACACCGCTGGAGATCGGAAACGGGACCGTGTTGTTGGCGCCGGTCGACGGCGAGGCGCCGCCGTTCGAGATCGCCGCCGATTTCGTATTGCTCCTCACCGGCTACCGGCAGGATTCGATGCTCTTCGACCAGCTCGGCGTCGAACTGCGCGGCGACGATCGCCAGCCTGTTTACGATCCGGAGACGATGGAGACGAACGTCCCCGGCGTGTTCGTGGCGGGCACCGCCGTCGCCGGTACGCCGCCGCGCAAGGTGACGGTGATTGTGGAAACCTGCCACGTGCACGT
>Ga0207689_10002786_pt1 | contig 16151 bp, 13 predicted proteins | sample KBSMisM52_FD_184312 | JGI IMG/M metagenome (GOLD analysis project Ga0207689, IMG submission 184312) | Miscanthus rhizosphere microbial communities from Kellogg Biological Station, Michigan, USA - KBS Miscanthus M5-2 (SPAdes) (version 2) | ecosystem: Host-associated > Plants > Roots >... | reverse complement strand
CCAACGCTCAGCCCGTCCACCATCACGCGTCCTTCATTCGCGCGGCCGCCGTGGCTGTAGAAAATGCGCATGAGCGGGCTGAGGTCCACCTGATTGCTGCCGCCGGTGACCGACGGAACGAGAAACACGAGCGCGTTGTAGCCGCGCGTCGCGGGAACCGCGCTGAGGACTTCGGAGCTCAGTGTCTGGTTGCGGCTCGTGCTCTGGACGTCGACGATGGGCGACTCGCCGGTGACCGTGATCGTTTCTTCGAGCGTGCCGACACGAAGGTCAGCGTTGATATTCGCGACCGACGCAGCAGTCAGCTCGACGCCTTCACGTCTGACAGTGCTGAATCCGGATAGCGAAAACGTCACGGTGTATGTGCCAGGCCGGAGATTGACGACCTGATATTGCCCGCTACCGTCGGTAACGGCGTTCCGAACTTTTTCGATGAGCGCCGGGCTCGACGCTTCAACGGTGACGCCGGGAAGAACGGCGCCCGAAGTGTCACGAACAGTTCCCGCTATAGTGGCCTGTGCAGTTGCCAGGGCGGGAAACAGCAGCACCACCGCGGCGACTACGAATCCACTGAACGTGCGCATGAAGCTCTACCCTCCGTGCAGACACACCGATGCCGCGCGAAATCCGCTGCGGCCAACGGGTTATGCTAAGCCTCAAGCTGAGATGCCAGTAATACCCAAACACTGGTAACCACTTCTCTGGGCACACTCGGTCGCCGCCAAAAGCGAAGAACCAGCTGCAGCCGTGCTTGCCGAGCCCCGCCTCGGGGTGTTTCGATCGAGATCCACTCATTGCGGAGGCTGTGCAATGGCAACAACAACCGAATCTGCTCTTCAGGTGAAAGAACTCTCGCCGAGCTTGACGGTCAACGATGTACCGAAAAGCGTGACCTCCTTCGAGGCGCTGGGCTTTGCGGTCGAAGAGCGGTGGGAGGACAACGGCGGCATTACTCTGGATTCGCAACCGCATGACACGGGATGGGGTGGCCGCGCCTTTGACGTCACGGAACCGAGCGGATTCAAGGTGACGATCGCTGCGCTCTAGCACGGGGCGTCTTTCGCGTCGGTGTCACGCGTCTTCGTCCGCGGCCCACTTCGCAATTTGGTGACGTCGCGGGCGCGGCAGGTCCTCCGCCAGGGAGGCAGGCCAGAAGAAGTGGGAAGACTCGGAAACTCCCACTGCTATACTCCCTGCCCTCAATCTCGGAGGGTGTTTCATGCAACACGTCAGCAGCACGGTGAGGTTCCTGTTTCTGACAGGCCTCCTGTTGTCAGCGGCGGTTCCGCGCGCCAGTGCACAGGGAGCGTGCGATCGCGCGTGCCTCACTGGATTTCTCGACGGCTGGTTCAAGGGGTTGGTGAACAACACCGCCAGCGGCGTTCCTGTAGCGAAGGACGTCAAGATCACGCAAAACGGCCAGATCACCACATTGGCTGGAACGTTCTGGGACAGCGCGGCCAGTGTTCCCTACCGGTGGGACATTGCTAATCCGCGGCTGGGCGACACGGCTGCCGAGGCGGTCATCACCAACGCTGATGGCACCATGACGATGCTGGCCGTGCGACTCAAAGTGAAGAGCGGTGCGATCACGGAGATCGAGACCATCAAGGCGAACAAGGGCGAAGCGGACGGGTTGTGGGGACCGGATGTGTTAGTGCAGAAGGGGGTGTCGCCTGCGCTCCAAATGTCGATTCGCGAAGCCGAGCGCGATTCGTATTACAGGCTGATCGCCGCAGCCGAAAGCTACTGGCGTGCGTTCCAGACGAACGGTACGCCGGACTACCACCCTGCTGATCTTTTGCCCGACACCCAGCGCTTCGAGAACGGGGTTCAGACCACCGGCCTCGTGCGTAACGGTGCCTACGTGTCTGCTGCCGGCGGGTTCGATGCGGGTCGTTTCCTTGGCCGTAACCTCTGGGACCGTCGCTATCCGGTGGTCGACGAGGAACGCGGCATCGTGTTGTCGATGGTCCGGTTCGGTCTCAAGGATGGTCAGAAGAGCCAGGCTACGGCGACGGCAAACAGTCGCATCGTCGCGGAGTTCTTCGCTGTCAAGCGAGGTTTGATTCAGGAAGTGCAGGCGGTGCTGTTCAACGTTCCCGACAACTTGTCGAGCCAGTGGCCGGCCGATTATGGACCTGGCCGCGGCGGCGCGGGCTGGTGACTATGGGAGGTCCCTCCTGGGTCCATTCGTCCCTGGTGCGCAGTGGACCATTGACCAAGAACGCGATCAGGGCTTCTTCACTGCTTCGCCGCGCTCGGCAGATCTAGCGGCGCTGAGAATGTTGCGGATGGCGTAGTTGCCTTCGTGACACGCGAACTCGAGTACTGGTTCGCTCTCGTTCATCGTCAGCGGCATCACGAACGTCCAGGGTCTCGTCCATGTCATCGAGTCGTCGACGGTGACGGCCCACTCGATCCGATCCGGCGCGGTACGTGTAAAGCGCTCGACGAGACGCAGCGTGGCGGCATTGGCGTTTCGGTACGCGCTCCGCGCGTTGAAGTTCCTCGTCTCGACAACGAGCGTGTTTCCCTCCCAGTGACCCCGTGCGTCGCCCATGTCCAAGCGAATGGCCTTGCCGACGTGGGCGCGGCCGTCGAGTGGGATGACACGCGCCTCATGCATGATCTCGTAGGTGATACTCACCAGCCCGGGCGCTTGCACGATCTGATAGGAGTTGCCGTGGATGAACGGGATCATCGATCCGGGCAGCCCCCGCGTGATGCAGCGATCGAACAGGCTGAAATCTTCGGGGCTATCGAACGGACCGTTGCCAAAGCTGCTGGCGTTTCGTGCCCGGGCGTTGACGACGTCGAGCGGTGCCTCACCCGGCACCGTGCCACGGCCCTGTGCCGGCACCAGCGGAGGGATCTTACCGTCGGGCGGATCGACGACCAGCCACGCGCGGCTGGCTTTCGTCACCTCGAGGCTGTCACGAAATTCGGGAGGCCCGACCCCGGCCGCTCGCGCGAGGACCTGCTCATTTCGCCTTGCGAGGACAGCGGCGAGCTCGGCACCCGAGACGTCCTCAACGCGCCGGCCTTCGAATTCCGGCGGCCGCTCGAAAGGCGTCTGGTGCTCGTACTTGTTCGTGTAGGTTCCCTGCAGGTCGGGATCACCCCAGGGCGTACGCGGCGGCACATAGTTCTTGCCTGCATCGCCTGTCGCGGCCGTTTTGGGCGGTCGCGGGTGTTCCTGACCGAACGCTTGCCGTTGCCCTGGCGAAACCGCAATGACCACAGCAAACGCGCCAATCGTCAAGAGGCGCCGAGTCATACGTGTTTCTCACTTTCTGACACGGCAAATCACAATTCGCGCCGCGGACAGTTTACGTCCACTCGCGTGTTATTGCTCAAGGGCGCAACTGTCGTGCATTGGCCCGCCGACCAGCGCATGATCGAGGTCTGCAGGTCCTTCACGATGAAGAACGGACAGATCGACACGAGATTTCTACTCGCAGTTTCGCGGTCCGGCGGTTCAAGGCAGTTTTGCAACGGGAGCGTCAGGTTGCCCTGACGCCCCTCCGTGTCAGTGCGATTCCTGATGGAAGCGCAGGGTGAAGCCGTTCGGGTCGCGGATGCTGAACTCCAGCCCGCCGTGTTCCGGCTCGTAAAGGGTGCGGACGAACTCCACGTCCGCCGTTCCCAGTTGCCGCTGGCCCAGCAGGTCATAGAGCTCCTGGACGCGGTCGGTCGCGAGCAGGAGCGCCGCGCCACGGGGATTCGCGCCTTCACGCACGTCGAACGTCAACTCCGCCGTGCCCAGCCTGACCATGCCCCAGAACACGGCGCTGCCGTCTGTCGGATACCTGGCGGTCTCGGCAAACCCGATTGACGTGTACCACGCGAGCGTGGCCGCAACGTCATGGGAACCGATGACGAAGGTGGCCGACTGAATGGAGCTTGCAAGTCCAGCGAGCGCGGTCCGACCCTCCGGCGCGGCGCCACGAGATGCAGGCTGTCGAGCGCCGGCTGCCCGCAGACGATCGGCCGCCGCGCCGTTGCCGCGCAGCATCGCGAATTCGAGCGCGGTCTGGCCATTTCCGTCGACCGCATCCACATCGGCGCCAACCTCGATGAGCAGGTCCAAGAGACCCATCTGGTTGCGCGCAATCGCGAAATGAAGCGGCGTCTGGCCGTGGTATCGCGGAGGCAGCTGCGCATCCAGCGCGTCGGGATGCTGTTCCACGAGCATGCGAACGACGTCAGGATCGCCCGTCGCAATCGCCGAAAAGATGTTGTGCCGGCCGCCTTTCGCGAGCAGCAGTGAGATCACGTCCGACGGGATCTCGCGCGGTGGTCCAACGAATGTCGCCCAACCGATCACGCCGATCCCGGCGTCATCGCCGGCATCGTTGGGATCGGCACCGGCGTCGAGCAGGACGCGGACGATGTCCAGGTTGCCTGCGCTCGCGGCGATATGCAGCCCGGTCTGGTCATGACGCGACTGGCGCGCGTGAAGCAGCGACGGATCCTCACGAAGGAGCGCGCGAACGGTATCCGTGTCACCTCGCGTGACCGCCTCGAACCAGCGGAAGCCAAGATCGCCGTGACGGCGATCGATCTCCGCCTTGAGCGCACGCCAGCTCGAAAATCCGTGGTCCCGCGCAACGGCGAGCAGCGCGTCGGCCAGTTGGGCGTGCGGGTTGGACTGCCTGAGGTCAGGCAGACGATCTTTGGCGAGCTTGCGGAGGTATTCGAGCGAGGGGCGCGACGGGAGCGTCGAGTTCGGCATAGACCCTTCCTTCCGTTGTCGCCCGGCGTCCGCGTCTCACGGGCTGGAAGTCAGGGTACCTGACGTATGTTGTAGGCGCTCCAGGTGGGTTCAACCCTCTACGCGGACCGTTGGCCGCCTGAACGGCCGACGCCGATTCTACTCGATCGCATTGACACTATGTGACTACTTCTTGTTTCCGTCGCCAACGAAGGTCGGAAACCGTATCTTCTCGCTGAACCGGCTTTCGTCCTCGATCGTGCAGTACCACTCCCCGATTTCCACACGCGGCCGCGACGAGTACCGAATTGGCTTGCCGACCCACGGCTTCGTGTAAGCCTTCGGGTCGTTGATCGTGACCTGAATCGACAACGTGTCCTTGTCCAGCCGCTGATAGCGTTCGGTCAGGTGAAGCTGCTCGCTGTGCGGGTCTCCGTAATAGTCCAGCCACAGCTTGTCGTTGAAGCCGTTGGAGTCGACGATGAACGTGTCCCCTTCCCATCTGCCGACGGAGTAGCCGTCGAACCGCAACTCCGGAGGGTCGTCGGAAAGCTTGCGTCCATCGGTCCAAATCTGGCGCCAGCCGTGGTCCTTCTCGAAGAACATGAGCACCCGCCCGGGAACCGTGATGATCTCGAACGGCTCGGGCGATGTCAGAATCTTCGGAATCCCGTCCGGAAAACACGACAGCGTGGGATCGTTCTCCTTTCCGGGGACCACGCGATCGCCTTCCGGCCCCGGGCTTCTCGAGGACGGCACTGCCGCATCGAATCGCGCCTGACCCCAGGGCGTCATCGGCGGACGCAACCTCGGATCGACAAGACAGCATTCGAACGCGGTCCGAGGAGTCGTCGTGGCCGGTCGTATCGCCCACACTCCGTCCAGATCGCGTCTGGTCGACGCGGAGTTGTTCGACCTCGTCTGGGTTGATTGAGCCTCGCCCATCGTTGCGAGCGCCACCGCGAGTGTCAGCGCGGAGATCACGCGACGGTTAACGTTCTTCATTTCTGGGCTCCTTCTCCCGGCCCGGGTGTAAGGGTCTGCTGACCGACGACCTCGCCGTTCGGAAGGATCACGCGCGTCAGCGCCATCACCCTGGCTTCCTTGCCTTCCATGCCTCTCGCCGGATTGCCCACGACTGTGACCTGATCACCCGCTTTCAGCGTCTTCCACGTCCAGCCCCGCCTCGCGAGGCCCGAGGAGCTACCGCCCTCGGCAGACCAGTGGACGATCTTCCCGTTGTCGTCTGGTGCGTCGAACGAGATGATGATGTGCGGGTTTTTAAACACGAACTCGGTCACTGTTGCCTTCAATGTCAGCGTGACACTGCGGTCGTACGCCGCGGCGCCATGGTGAGCGGATACCGCAGCACCGGCCGACAAGACCGCCAACAGGACGATGACATCCCTGACGTTCATCCCACACCTCCGACGGCTGGCGGTGTGCACGCGCACCTTTTGCGACCGCATGCCTAATGCCGCCGCCGTGCGCGATCATAACGCGGGCTCAACCGCGATCGGCGAATTTGTCAGGGTGACTCGAGAGGGTCTCTAGAGGATTTCTTTGAGTCGCTCTGCTGGACGCGCGAGGATCGCACGCGCGCCTTTTTCGACGATCGGCCGCTGAATCAGATCGGGGTTCTTCACCATCAAATCGACGATCTCATCGTCGGTGAGATCGCGCTCGGCGAGGCGGAGCGTTTTATAGACCGGCTCCTTGGTACGCAGCAGCGCACGCGGCGGTAGGCGCATCTTGCGAAGCAAGTCGAGGAGCTTCTTCTTCGGAATCGGATCGACGTAGTAGTCGACGGCGTCGAAGTCGACGCCGCTCTCGACGAGCGCGGCGTGCACCTGCCGGCATGTCGTGCATGTCGGCTTTTGATAAATGACAATCTTCATCGATCCGTACAGTGTAACGCGCGTCGTGTGATGGGCGGGTCGTGCCTCATCGACCAACGGGAACGGGGCGCACGCGGCGACCGAGCCAGAAAGCGACAGTGGCGAGGCCGCTGTACGGAACCAGCGCGACTAGCCGTCGGGATTCTTGCAGGAATGCCTCAGGGCCCCAGGATTCTGCGTACAGTCCGACAGCCACAAAAGACTGCATCATCGAGGCGACCGTCAGCGCAATCAACATTCGCAGCCACGGAGACCGACGGCCAGCGCTGAACGCGAGCGCCGCCATCGTCGTAGCCGCCCACACAAACGTGCGCGCAAGGTCGGCGAGCGGAGCGTGCGGCCGAATCGGCACGCCCGGAAACACGCGATCAACCAGCTGCGCCGCGATTCCCGTCGTTTCCTGGAAGCTCGCCGAACCGGTGGCTAGCGGGATCCGGCGCGCTCCTCCGCGCGGGCACCAGCCAGGATGCCCGCCATGCCATAGTTGCCCTCGTGGCAGCCATATTCGTACATCGGATGATCAGCGCGCTTCAGCGGAATCATCAGGCTCCACGGCCTCGTCCATGTGCCGGGGTCGTCGATGGTTATTTGGTAAGTCAGCGTGTCCGGCGCAGTCCTGGACAAGCGCTCAACAACGTGCAGTTGTTCGCTGGACCTGCTCATGAAGCTTCGCGGCTTGTAGTTGGTCGTATCCACGACGAGGGTGTCGCCCTCCCAATGTCCGCGCGAGTCTCCGAGCCACTGTCGGACCGAGGGTGCAAGATGTGGACGATTGTCCAAAGTGATCACACGGGAGTCGTGAATCATCTCCAGCGTGAGGACCACCGTATCTCGTGTTTGTACGATCTCGTAGGCACTCTGGTATCCGGCCACCAGACTCGGTGAACCATACGTGATACAGCGCTCCTGCAACGCCCGGTCTTCGGGGCCCGCCGGCGCCTGCTTCATGGCTGCCAGACTGGCCTCGCGCCGCCGGCGCCCCTCGGGGGTCATCGGCGGCATGCGGCCATCGGCCGGGTCCGTAATCAAAGAGGTGCGGCTCTCCCAATCTCTTTCGACCGTCCACACCGAGCTGTAGTCGCCGGTCTCGCCGTCAATGCTCTTGAACCCCGATCGAACGCCGTTGACGTTTGCGAACGCGGCATCGAAAACGGAGTCGCCAAATGCGGCGTCTCCCTGCCCGCTGAACAGCTCGTGGGCTTTCTTCTTCATCGCCGTCACTTCCGTGTCGGTCAGAGTGGCCCGACCTGCGAGCGCCTCTGGACGTTCGAGCGGCGTGGCGATGTTATTGACCCACACGCCCTGAAAGTCGGGGAGTCCTTCAGGGGTTCGTGGGGTTGTCCACGTCTGCTTGGCTGGGGATTGTGCCGCGACCGAGTTGGACGCAAGTTGTCCCTGCGCCGCGAACAAGAGGGCGGTGAGGCCGGGGACCAGACAGAGGTATCGACAGTTCATTTCTCCCTCCGCGTGCGCCAAGTCTACCGCTACACGTGGGGAGAGTCACGCACGCAACCCGCGCTGCCGCCGTTGAATCTCGATGATCACTTCGCCCGTTTCGCGTGCCACAGATACTGCTGGCCGACCCCGAGCGTAATCGAGCCGTCCATCGCATCGCCGTCAACGGTGGCACGAATCTTATAGTCCTTGTCGCCGTCCTTCGCGGTGACGCGGACGAACGCTCCCTCGATTGAGCCGGACACTGGCAGCTCGCCACGCTCACCGGCCGCTTTGGCCGTGAGCGCGTTCCCCTTTTGCTGGATGCTCCAGCGCTCGCTGGCCACGCGATCCGTGTACTTGATAGTCACATCCCAGTTCCCGGTGATCACTGCCGCGGGAGGCGCGGCATTGGGATCCGGCGCGTCGCTTTCGCAGCGGTAGCCGCAACGGCTCTTGATATCCGGATCGTTCGGATCCGGTGGCACGAAATGCTCCTTCGGCGTCGGCTTGCAGATGCTCTCGTACATCACGTCATCCGGGCTCGCGTGACGAACGCGGCGTGGGCCAATCGCCCACGGCTTACTGAACGCGACTGGATCTTCGGCCACGACGTCATTGGTCAGCACGTCGCCGTCTCGCGTCCACCGCTCGATGACGTGCAGCTTGTCGCTGTGAATCGACGTGTACATGTTCCGGCCGGTCGCACCACCGCCGCCTACCCACGACTCCTCCGTGAGACCGACGGTGTCGACGACCAGCGTGTTACCTTCCCAGCGGCCGGTTGAATGCCCCCAGAAGCTCGGCTCGAGATCGTCCGGATCTGGATGCGGGCGCCCGTCAGTGAAGATGAGCCGGTAGGTTGAGTACGGCGCGGCTTCGTAGAGCACCGCGATCAACTGCGGCGTCTGCACGACGAGGATGCCGTTCATGCCGGCTCGAGGAACGCCTTGCGGACGGCAGTCGTGGGCCGGATCCAGCGGCGTCGTGCCGCCAAACTGCGTCTTGGCAATTTCCCGGACCTTCACCATCCACTGATCGTTATAGGGTGGTTGATTCGGCGCCTGACAGTCGTCGCTGATGCAGATGCGGCCAGCGCCGTTCTCCTCGTTGTACTCGGTCGAGAAGTCGAACACGATTGAGCCATCCGCGTACTTGTTCATCACCTGACCGCGTCCGCCACCACCGCCACCGCGGCGGCCCCGTCCGTCGGCCGCACCGCCGGCAGGCGTGGCATTGGCTTGCGCCTGGTTCGGATTCGGCGCCGCGCCGTTCCAGTGGCCGCTGAAATCCGGATGACCGTCCGCAGTCGTTGGCGTCGTCTTGCCATCGACGGAACAGCCGAAGCACGGTGTCTTTGCGACGGCCTCGGCCGATTGCGCCGGGGTTCTGCTGCAACCGGCAACGACGATGAAACCGATCAGCGCCGCGCCAGCTACGGCCGCAGTGACACTATGAGGAAAGGGACGCTGAATCATGGTGAATCCGTTCCGCTACTCAGAGCCGTCGCGGTAGACAAACACCCTGCCGTCCGAATACTTGATCATCTTCAGCCACCCGAGGTGCTTGGTGCCGTCCTTGGCCGGGGCGCCCGTCACCGTGACCGTGTCGCCGATCTTGAAATCGGTCTTCTTGACACCGGCGCGCCGCAGGGTGCCAGGAGGGCCGCTGGAAAACGCGTATTCCGTGACTTTGCCCTTCGCGTCCTTCACATCCAGATAGAAGTAGATATGAGGGTTGGTCCAGTCGACTCGCGTGAGGACGCCTTTCACGACGAACGTCTTGCTGCCGTCGAATTCCGCAGAGAACGAATGATGCGCCAGTGCCGGGGCCGCTGCCGCAAACCCGCCAATGACCGCGAGCGCAACTGCCCACCGAGCTCGTCTCGTCATCGTGACCTCCTCGCTACTTGATGCGATGCGGGCAGAGAGTGCCGTGGGCGGCGTTCGATTGTCAAGTCGAAGAGCCGGCGTACACCCATGCGACTTTGCCGGACGCGAGCACGGTGGAGATAGCTACGCGGAACTTCAACAGCGCAGCTTCAGCGGCGGCTCAGCATCGCACCTGCAGCCGTCGGCTGCAAGCCGGAGTTCGGCGGCTGCGTCAGCCGTCACAGCTATCGGTCGTACGTCGTTATCTTCAGGGCGGTGTACGTCTGTTCGAGGTCGGAAACCAATCGTCTGAACGCAGGTTCCTCGTGCAAGCGTTCGAGATGTGGATCAATCAGAAAGAAGGGCCAGCAAGCAAACCCTGTATCGACACTGCGTTCGAGCCAGGCCATCGCCTTGTCCGTATCCCGGAGCACCGAATAGATACAAGCGATCGTGTAGTACGTGTGGTGCGTGTGTGCGAATGAGTTCGGAGAATCCAACGCCTGGCGGACGCAACCCAGCGCCAGGTCGCGTTGTTGACGATGGGCGCACAGCAGGCCTTGCAAGCTGATGAGCCACGGCTCATCTGAGAGTATCTTCTGAGCCTCCGCCAGCCGCTGCTCGGCGATTGTCACATCTCCCCGCAACAACGGTGGATGTATGCGAGTGAGGGCCGCGACCCCATTCGCGGGACGCTCTCTGAACCACTTTTCCACTGCCTCTTCAGCGTGGTCGTAGTCGCCACTAAAGATATAGAACCACTCGAGGTTGCCCGTTCGAGTCCTGGGATTCGATCGCAGCGCACGCTCGTGGGCGAGACGCGCTTCTCGAAGCCGGCCGATATGCTGGCAGATCGAAGCCATGCGATTGTGGGCTCGTTCCAGATTGGGGCGAACGGCCAGCACCTGTTCCAGCGCGGCGATGGCCTCCGCGTGCTGGAAACTTTTCGCCGGGCTCCACAGGATCCAGGCCCGCGCCAAGTGTCCCTCAGGCAGCGCCGGGTCCAGCGTCAGGGCCTGGCGGCAATGATCCTCTGCCTGCCGCAGCCAGGTGCGCTGCGCTTCGAATTCCAGATGCATGTTCATGGAGACGAGAGAGAGCGTGGCGTGCGCGAGGGCAAAACTCGGATCGCGTTCGACCGCGTGTGACAGGTATTCGGCGGCGAGGCGCAGTTGTTCCGGCTGATCAGAGGAGCTCACGCGCAGGCCCGTCACAAAGGCGTTGTACGCCTCGGGGTCGCCACTATACCGGTCGCGGGACCTCGCCGCCGTGAGCGGGAAGCGAACGTGTAGCGATTCGACGACCAGGCGGCCGATCTCGTCCTGGACGTCGAATACGTCGTCCAACATGAGGTCATGCTTTTCGGAAAAAACAATCTTGGATGCCGCCGCATCGAACAGCTGGATCGAAACGCGCCAGTGGCCTCCGAGCCGCTGGACGGTCCCTTGCAGCGCCTGCCGCACCCCGAGATCGCGGCACACCTGCGCCGGCTGAACACCGGCGGCGTAGCGCAGAATCGACGACGTCGGGATGACAACCACATCTTCCAGATTTCCGAGGACCGTGATCAGCGCGTCGGCAAAGCCCAACGAAAGCGCGGTGTGATCGTCCACGGTGCCGAGAAAAACGAACGGCAACACCACAATGGACGTGAGAGGAGGCGGGCTCGTCGGGCTCCCGGTCGAAGACCAGTGGCCAGTCGCCAGGGTTGCGAGCGCTTCGAGCACAGCCTCGGCAGAGGCGTACCGCTCCGCGGGAAACTTGCGCAGCAGAACCTGGATAACGGCGTTCACTTTTGCGCCGCCAGTTGGCGACCCGTCAATCGGCGGTGGATCGTCGTGGAGGATTGCGTGCAAGGTATCCACTGCCGAAGGTCGTTGCCACGGATGTTTCCCAGTCACCATTTCATACAGCAGGATTCCGAACGCGAACAGGTCACTCCGCACATCGAGGTTCTGGCCCTCAATCTGCTCTGGCGACATGTAAGCGACTGTCCCGACGATCTGGTCCGGCTGAGTGACGAACACCGTGGTGCGCTCGACCTGAGGCCCGTGTGTCGTCTGCAGCCGCTTGGCGAGACCAAAGTCGAGGACCTTGACGTAGCCGTCGGCGCGGATCATGACGTTTTCGGGCTTGAGGTCGCGATGCAGAACGCCGACTCGATGCGCCGCGGCCAACGCTTCAAGCACCTGCCGTGCTATCACCAGGCTACGTTCCAAGGGGAGCCCGCGGCGGACACACTCACGCAAGTTGGTGCCCTCCACCAACTCCATCACCAGGTAGTTGGGACCCACGTCGTGTGCGGTACAGATATGCGGGTGGTTCAGCGCCGCGAGGGCACGCACTTCGCGGTCGAAGCGCTCGCCGAGGTGTTCGCTCGCGACCTTGATTGCGACGTCGCGGTCCAGCCGGGGATCGAACGCTCGATAAACCTGGCCCATGCCGCCAGTGCCTAAGAGACCTCGAATATGGTACGGCCCGAGCTGTGACCCCGAAGGGAGGAGTGTGAGGTCCGGATCGGCCATCTACGTCGTCTTCCCTGTTCGGGTCGAACCTCGATCAGCACTTCAGCCGGTCATCTCGCGCGCGAACGATCTTGCCAGTGCCGACAGCGGCGAGCAGCTTCCGTGTTCCGAGCGAGTAATCATAGATCGAGTCATCAAACCAATCTGCCCGCCCGTAAACGTTGGCGCTCGCCCGCGTCGGCTGCATGATGGCGACGATGCCATCGTCCCTACGGACGCGACAATCAGTTGAATGAGTTGGGCAAGGTTCGGGATAGGCCGTTCTGGCTCTCTTCGGAGATGATCGTGTCGTGAGCCTGAAGAACAACGCGCGCCTCGTTTACTCCACCGAGAACTCCGGCAAGTGCCCTGTGTGCGGCTGGCCGCAGAGGGATTGCCAATGCAGCTCCCGGCGTCCGCCAGAGGAGCCAATCCCAGCGCGCCTCGTGGCCAAGCTCCGAATGGAGAAAAAGGGACGTGGAGGCAAGACGGTCACGGTCGTCTACGGGCTGCCGCAGAACGAACAATTCCTGAAGGATCTGAGTCAGGAGCTCAAGAAGGCCTGTGGCACGGGCGGGGCCGTCGTCGAGGGCGGCGTCGAACTGCAGGGCGATCTGCGCGATCGCGTGCGCGATGTCCTGGCCAAACGGGGATTTGCCGTCAAAGGGTGACGTCAACGACGCGTGTCACTCGATGTAGAGTCTCGACATGGTCGGTCGCACGTTGATGCACTACAAGGTCGTTGCCGAGCTTGGTGCCGGCGGGATGGGCGTGGTGTACGAAGCGCTCGACCTTCGTCTCGATCGCCGCGTGGCGCTGAAGATCCTCCCGGCCGACAAGAGCGATGACCAGCAGCGTCGTGCACGCTTCCTGCACGAAGCGCGGACAGCCTCCGCGCTCAACGATCCGCATATCGTCACGATCTTCGACATTTTCACGGTCGACGACACCGACGTGCTCGTGATGGAGCTCGTGCCCGGACGGACGCTCCGGGACATCCTCAACGACGGTCCGATGCCGCTGGTAAAGGCACTCGATGTCGCCCTTCAGGTGGCCGAAGGCGTCGGTGCCGCACACACCGCCGGCATCGTGCATCGGGATTTGAAACCTGGCAACGTGATGGTCACCGAGCGCGGACGCGTCAAGGTGCTCGACTTCGGCCTGGCAAAGCTCGTGGGCAGCGGTTCTCTGGCCGATCAACCGACGACGCTGGCGCCGGCAACGCTGGCTGGCATGCTGCTGGGAACCGTCGATTACATGTCGCCCGAGCAGGCCAGGGGCGAACCGATCGACGCGCGAAGCGACGTGTTCTCGCTCGGCGCGATGCTCTACGAGATGATCGCCGGCGCGCGTCCGTTCACCTCGGGCCACGCCCTGGGCGTGCTCCACGAAATCGCGTACGGCGCGATTGTCCCGCTGCGCGCCAGACGTGCGGACGCGACCGCTGACATCGAGCGGATCGTGTTGCGCGCGCTGGAGCGCGACGTGACCCAGCGATATCAGACGATGGAGGCGTTCAACGCCGACCTGCGGCGGGCGCACCGTGCCGTCCAGGCGGAGGCGCCAACTGCCGTGGACACGCCGGCGCCCGTCCTCGTACCACCGCCGCTGCCGGCGGCCGTCCTCGCACCACCGCCGCTGCCGCCGCCCGCCGCTCAACCACCTGTCGGACAATCCGGTTCGACGTACGCGCCGTTGCCGCCACCATCCGGGTCTGATTCTCCATATACGGTCACACCCGATCCGCGCGCGACTCGGCGGGGGCGGCGGTACGGCCGCCGCGTTCGCAAGCGGCGCTCGTTCTGGACGAAGGCCGCTATCGTGGTCTCGATCGTGTTCATGGTGAACTGGACGCGCAGCTGCGTGTTCGACAGGCCTCGGGTTGTGAGCGGCCAGCGTACTGCTGGCGACGCGCAGCCACCGAAGCAGGACGACCTCGGTCAGGCCATCGAGGACGCCGTCGCCACGGGCCTCTTGCGGATCGGCTCCGGGTCGGCCGAGATCCAGCTGGCAAGTGCGCAGATCTATTGGAAGCGCGCCCAGCAAACCAGAGATCCGGTATCGATGAAGAGGGCGGAGGACGCGTTCAACGAGGCGATTCGGCTTGGGTTGAACGCGAGCGATGAAAGCGAAGCCCGAGAGGCGCTGCGGCAGATCGCGGCGCTGAAGACGCCGGCCGAGGACCCTCCGACCGGTAACGAATCGTCAGATCGACCCGCTACCGACGCACGGGATCCACGGTAACGACAGTTTGTGTCCGGCTAACACGTCACCTGTCGAGCCCGGGGCTGACGGCACGGCCGGTGCGAGTGTTGACGAGTGCCTTCGCTGGAGACACGCGACGTCCCAGTGATAAATTGTCGCGATGCGCACCTCGTTCGACGGATCCCGTAGCGACCCTCGCGCAGTCGCCTACGCGCGTGCGACCATTGACTTGGCATCCCGGGACGTCCGCTTGGAAGACGTGCCGTGCCGGAACCTCGAGGATGTGCTGGGAGGATTCGGGCGATCGTTCCAGATCCTGGCGGAGCGGACCATCACGCACGCGTTCACGCCCGACAATCCTCTCATCGTCAACACCGGCGTGCTGACGGCGTCGAATGTCATGACCGGTCTTCGCACGTATTTCTCGGCCTACAGCCCACTCAAGGTTTCCAACAAGGGCCTGCCCGCCGCGATGTGGTCGGCCGGCAGCTGCAAGTTCGGCCCGAAGCTCAAATGGACCGGGCTCGACGAGGTGATTCTGGAGGGCCGGGCCGAGGTGCCGGTGTATCTGGTGATCCGTCACAGCGAGCAAGGTCCTCAGATTGCGTTCGAGCCCGCCGACGACCTGCTCGGGCTCACCTGCCACGAGAAGATCATGTGGCTGCGCGATCGATACGCCGACGCCCACTTCGCGGTGATCGGCCCCGCCGGCGAGCACTACGAGGATTGCTATATAGCGTCGGTGGCACTCAGCACCGAAAACCAACTCAGGTCGGGCGACGACAAGTGCCGATGGGCTGGCCGCGGCGGGATGGGCGCCGTCATGGGCTACAAGCGCCTGCTGGCGATCGTCGCGCAGGCGCCAGACCGCATCGCGAAGCTGAAGCCGGAGATCCGCGACATCAACAAGGCGGCGTCGACCGGCCCCGGATCGCGCAAGTTCCGCGAGAAGGATAAAGGAGGGCTCGGCGGGACGTGGTCGAACTACGAGCCGCTCGAGAAGTTCCACTTCGTCCCCCAGAACAACTTCCGGCCCACGGGCGACGGCAAGCCCGAGCTGATGTTCCGCGATAACGTCCAGCCGGAGTTCGTCGTCAAGGCGGAGTCGTGCTTTCGCTGCGGCATCAACTGCCACAAGAACGTGTACGAGAAGAACGCCGACGGGACGCGCGGCGCCTTTCTGGCCAAGTTCGACTACGAACCAGTGAACTTGCTGTCGACCAACATCGGGATTCACGATCCGCGCAAGGCCGCCACGCTCATCAGCATGGTCGACCGCCTCGGGATGGACAACATCTCGCTGGGCACGACGATCTCGTACGTGATGGACTACAACGGGCGACATCCGGACGCGCCGATTTTGAACGGCGCGACCTTTGGAGACTTCGACAAAGCGCGCGAGCTCGTCGAGGGCGCGGCCACGGGGCGGTTTCCCAAAGTGGGCCGCGGCGTGAAGCGGCTGTCGGAGAGCCTCGGGGAAACTGGGTACGCCATGCACTGCAAGGGCCTGGAGTTCCCCGCG
>Ga0207689_10002785_pt1 | contig 16155 bp, 11 predicted proteins | sample KBSMisM52_FD_184312 | JGI IMG/M metagenome (GOLD analysis project Ga0207689, IMG submission 184312) | Miscanthus rhizosphere microbial communities from Kellogg Biological Station, Michigan, USA - KBS Miscanthus M5-2 (SPAdes) (version 2) | ecosystem: Host-associated > Plants > Roots >... | reverse complement strand
AAGGACCCCAGGGCCAACCACAAGGTTATCGCCAAACAAGCCAACGAGTTCTTCATCGCTCTCCAATCCCCGCCTTCTTTTATGGCACTTGATGCGTAACGTTGCGTGCGAAGTCGATAGTCTAAACGCTCCAGGCCGCTAGGCCGAGCAGGGCTGCGAAGGACAAAGTGGGAATCCCCAGTTTTTTCTGATAACGTCAGCCCATCCTGCCGAGGACCCGCCCCGACCCATGAACTTCTGCAGCAACTGCGGCGCACGCGTCGTGCACCGCATTCCTCCCGGCGACACCCTGCCGCGCTTCGTCTGCGATGCGTGCAACACCATTCACTATGAAAATCCGAAGATGATCGTCGGCTGCGTGGTGGAGCACGAAAACAGGATCCTTCTCTGCCGCCGTGCCATCGAACCGCGCTACGGTCTTTGGACCGTGCCCGCAGGGTTCCTCGAGAACGGCGAGACCACGGCGCAAGGCGCTCAGCGCGAGACGCTCGAGGAAGCCAATGCGCGGGTCGAGATCGACGGCTTGTTCGCGCTGTACAACCTGCCGCACATCAACCAGATGTATATGCTGTTTCGCGGTCGGATGCTCGATGCGGACTTCAGTCCGGGCGCCGAGACGCTGGAGACGAAGCTGGTCGACGAGACCGAGATCCCATGGAGCGAACTCGCTTTTGTAACTGTCCGCAATACCCTCATACACTACTTCAACGACAGGCGGCGAGGCGAATTCGGCTTTCATATGGGGACTGTCGCGCCGATGGGGAAGGTAACCGATCTGACGAGATCGTCTGCCTCAGAGAATCACGGCTGACATATGGATGCAGCCCCTAACTGGGAGAAAGGTGGCGATGCCGCAAGCCCTTTGGCGAACTAAGCACATGCGAGAGGCAATACTCCTGCTGATATCGCTCGCGCTGCCCGGGTCAGCAGCGGCGCAGTTTGAGTTCCTGACGGTCAAAGAGATCTTCGAGGTAATCGACTTCGTCGCGGATCACCCCGCTGCACCTGCAGACTTCAAACGCGTTTCGCCCTTTGGGCCGGATGCGAGTGAAACAAGAATGCCGGAAATCTTCGCTGATCTGGCAGGCAGCATCCTGCAGTGCTACCACCAGACCGCCCGCTACCAACTCGCCGACATCCGGCAGACTCCGTGGGACCGCCAAGGACAGTATGGCGGGGACGATTCCGCACTCATCCGTATTCGGTACTTTGGCGCGATCTCCGACCATGTGTATGAGATGGACGTGGCGCTGGTCTCGCGACAGGACCAGATCCGCGCCGCGGTATTGACCGACAATTCGCCAGTCGATTGGAACGCGAACTGTCAGCTGGAGCAGTGGACGACACTCAAGCCGTGAGAAAGTGCTACTGGCCAGCAGAGAACCGAAACCGCGCATCTCCGTCGCGTTGGATCTGCTCTACGAGATTGACTTCCCAGGTCAGGTAATCTTGCATCGCTTGGCTGACCTCCCGCTGCTCATACGGCTTGAGCCAAACGTCGTCTGCCTCGCAGGTCGGCCTTTGTGTTCCGGTTTCGATGGGCCGCGCCTGTGCAAACCAGGCATCGCTGCCGCCATCCAGGACCCGTACTGAAAGATCCGGCCTGACGTAGGAAATATCTCGCGCGCAGTAGTGCGCAAACACGCCATCAGGTGATGTGACGACCCATTCGCCGCCTGGAACCTCGGCAATAGCTCGTTCGATCCGGCCGCGCATGCACCAGTACGCCCCAGGGATATGACGCTTGCGGTACTGCAGGCTGGAGGCGAAATCGAGTACAGAGAGTTTAGTCTCCCGGCTGTACTTATCATGCAACTCTGCCGATGAAATCGTGGGCATGGCGACAAAATCCAGCAGGCTCGGCTTGAACGCGCCTTGCTCCTCCATCTGGAGATCGCCTGACAGGACGTAAACTTCGTCCCATCCCAGCTGCCGCAACCAAGAAGCAGTCATGTTCGCGCGGACTTCTTTGTCATCCACGAGAACCACTCGGGCGTGACGGACCGCAGCGAACTCGTCGGTCGCCTGCACCAATTGACCGCCCGGAGCATGCGGGCTGTCGGGCAGATGTCCCGCCACGTACTCTTCCGAGGTGCGGACATCGAATACGTACAATGTTCGATGCTGTGCCTCCGCACGCCATTGCGACAGCCGGCCATTGTCGATCACCCTGACGCCGTGACGCTCTGCCACCTTCGCCGCTGCTGCTTTCGCGCTGGCCAATCCAGCTGGGCTGGGTGCAGCCGCGTGCTCCGTTCGACCGCTCGACACTTCGAGCCCAGCGAGCTGCCAGCCCATCGTACCGTCCTTGAGCGCAACGACCCGGTTCGGAATGCCGGCGTTGATGAGCGACTGCGCGCCGATAATGCTGCGAGTGCGCCCCGCGCAATTCACCACGACCAGCGTCTGCGGATCCGGTGCCACATCGAAAATCCGGTATACGAGTTCCGCACCCGGGCAATCGATTCCCCCGGGGATGCTCATGTTTCTAAATTCTTCCATCGGGCGGCTGTCGAGGATGACCAGCCGCTCGCCGCCCGCGGATTTGGCAGCCAGCTCGCCCGCTGATATGCGTGGCGTATCGAAATGATGCTCGACGAGCTCGCCGAACGCTTTGCTGGGCACGTTGACGCCGGAGAACACTTCGTAGCCTGCGTCCCGCCAGCTGCGCACGCCCCCCGCCAACACCGATACGTCGGTGTATCCGAAGCGACCGAGTTGGGCAGCGGCCCGGTCGGCTGATATGCCGCCTCCGTGGTCACAGAGTACGACGCGCGCGCTGCGGCGCGGGATCAGATCGGCCAGCATCATTTCAAGCCGGCTGAGAGGGATGCAGGATGCGAACAGCAGATGGTCCCGGTAGTAGACGCCTTGCTCGCGAACATCCACCAGCGCCAACTCCTCGCCGTCGCGCAGCATGTCCTTCAGCTTGCGGGGGGTGATGCTACGCCCGCGATTCATGGTCGATAGCGCGCTTCGCGGATATCGGTATGAGCGGGATAGTGCCGCCACGTATGGTCGGAGGCCGTGTAATACTGGCGCTTGTCGAGCTTCTCCAGCGCAAGCCCGTACATGTGGAAGTTGAGCATCGGCACATCCGTGTTGATATCCAGCGAATGCAGATCGTCGGGCATGAAGGTGACTCCGCTGCCTGCCTCGACTATCTCCTCACCAATCTGTTCCACACCACCATCGGGAGTACGGCGGTACAGTCTATTAGGCTCCTTGCCGTGAACGCCTACGATTACTGCCCAGGTGGTGTGATTGTGAGGCGCATTTGCATAGCGACCCAGCGCGCAGTTCGCATATAGCGCGAATCGGTGATCCTCGTCCTCCGAGAGTCGGTATAGACAGGATGCGCGCGGACCTCCCGGCGCTGGCGGCGGAAAATCCTCCAGCGGGAAGAGGTCACTCTGGGCCGCGAGCGTCATCAATTCCTGCTTGATGAGCCGCAAAGATTCGGGCGTGACGCCTTGGGACTGTTCGATGTTGCGAACGCGCGTCACGGTAGCGGCAATTGCGGCGCTACGCTTTGGCAACCGCGGACTTGCTTCCTCTCTCATTTTGGCTTCCCTGGCGAAATTCTTTTAAACGTGGGCCACATCGACTTTCGCTCCGTCGCGGGAGGACGCGAGCATCGCGTCGATCAGCGCGTGCACAGCCAGTGCGCTGCGGCCGCTGACCCGCGGTTGCCTACCCATACGAACTGCGTCCAAGAAATCCTCGATCAACCGGCGATGCGGTTCGTGCGAGAACGCCATTGGATCGGCACCTCCTCCACCTGCCGATGAACCGTCGACTTGCGTGGGTACTTCGCCGGGTCGCTGCACAATGAGGCGCTCCGCTTCCAACACGGCACTGCCCAACGTGCCGGCGAATTCGATGCGCTCCGGATACCCGGGGTAGGCGGTAGTGGTCGCGTCGATTACGCCCACCGCCCCGTTGCGAAACTCAACTACGGCACAGGCGATGTCTTCCGAGTCGATACTGCGCATCGCACTGGTACGACAGATCGCGCTGACGCGCTGCGCGGGACCGGCGAGATCCAGCATCACATCCAAGGTATGAATCGCCTGCGTCAGCAACACTCCGCCACCGTCACGCTCAATCATGCCTCGGCCCGGTTGCGCGTAGTACTCGGCGGACCGCCACCAGCGCACGGAGCAGGACACGCTTAGCAGATCGCCGAGCGCCTTGTCTGCGAGCAGACCGCGTAACTTCGCAGCCCCCGAACGGAATCGATGCTGGAACACCACACCCAGTTTCTTCCCCTCGGCTTCGATCGCCGTCACCACGGCACGAGCACGTTCGTGTGTAACGTCGACGGGTTTCTCCAGTAGCACGTGCTTGCCCGCTTTGGCTGCCTGGATCGCGAGGTCCGCATGCGTACGCGGTGGAGTAAGGATCATCACTACATCGACCTGCGAATTCCCGAGCAGGGCATCTAGCGATTCCACCGCTGGCAGCCCGTACGTGCGCGTAAACTCCTCACGACGTTTCGGCGTCGGGCTGTAGCCGCCGACGAACTGCGCCTTCTCCGTAAGGTCCTTCAGTGCCAGGGCATGCGGCTTGACCGCCATGCCCAATCCGATTATCCCGACGCCGAGCGGTTTCATCGGGAAAATATTCCGAGCTGCATGGCACAAGTCCCCTCTGTGGACGATGTAACTAACCAAGAATGCTACGGCTCACGGCTGGTGTCCAGCCCGCCGCGCGATGGCGAATCTAAGCCGCGCGCAGCGAATCCACGATCTTCAACCGTGCTGCGCGGATGGCGGGCAGAAACCCACCCGCCAGTCCCATGATCAGCGAAAAGATCAGTGACTCGACGACGATCTTCCCGGTCAAAGTAAAGGAAAACGCCAATTCGGAAAATGTCTGGAAATTCATCGTGGAGAACGACACCCACTGCATGAGTGAAGCGAGCGCCACGCCCAGTATCCCGCCCAACAGACCCAGCAGGAGCGACTCCAGCAGGAATGCCCAAAGAATGCTTGCGCGTCGAAAGCCAAGCGCCCGCAGCGTTCCAATCTCAGCGGTGCGGTTGGCCACCGATGCGTACATGGTGATCATGGCACCGATCGTAGCGCCGCTGGAGAAGATAATGCTGAGCGTCACGCCAAGGTAGCGGATAAATGTGGACAACTGCTCGGACTGCTCAGCATAGAAAATGGATTCACGCTTGAGTTCGACGGTTAGCCTGGGATCACTCTCGAGTCGAGCCTTGACCGCATCCAGCCCTTCCGCGTCTGTCAGACGGAAGATGACCGAGGAATAGGCGTTGCGCCGAAACGCCTGAATCAGCTGGTCCGCATCGCCCCAGATCTCGGAATTGAAGCCGCTGTGACCGGCGTCGAAATGACCGACCACGGTCCAGTCGCGCATGCCAAAACGAAGCGTCTCGCCGATGCCTGCTCCGGCGAAGCGCTGACCGATCGCGCGCCCGGCGATGATCTCGGAGGTTCCCGGCCGGAACATGCGACCCTCTACGAGACGCACTTGCGGCCGCAGAGCCAAGCCCTGTGGACCTACCCCACGGATCACGACATTCGACGGCTTTTCGGTGGCACGTTTGTTGAGCGAGATAAGGACAACGGTTTCCTTGGACATCAATCGCTCCCCGCCCAACCCAAGTGCAACCTCCGGCTGACTCTCCACCACATCGGCCTGTGCGCGCTCTACTCCACTCTGCACCTCGGTCTCGGCACCGCGACGGATCACCAGCGCGTTGTCTGGCGAACCCGTATCGACCAATGTCTGACGCAAACCAGCATCCAACATGAGCACGGTAGCGAATACATATACAACCAGCGCCAGGCCACTCGCCGTCAGGGCCGTGGTGACTTTGCGCACGCCCAGATTGCGCACCACGTAGGAGAACGGGATGGCCATGGCCGCTATCCAATCGCGCGCAGGCCCTGCGCGACGCGCACTCGCGAGGCGCGCACCGCCGGCACTGCCGCCGCCACGATACCCATTACGAGGACGGCGCCAACTTGCATCGCGAGGGTAGTCGGGGAGAACTGGAATACCGGAAACAGCTTCACCATCACGGCGCCAAAGCCGCGTACCAATGGGACGGTCGCGATGATTCCGAGCAAACCCCCGCTTAGCGCGATCAGCAGGGATTCTCCATAGATCAGCGTCTGTACGTATACAGGTCCGAAACCGAGCGCTTTGAGAGTCGCATACTCCGACGTTCGCTCACGCGCTGACATCGCCATGGTGTTGGCCATCACCGCCATGATGATGACGATGATCACGAAGGATACGATGCGAATGGCCGCAACGATGGCCTCGACCATCGAGATGAAGCCCAGGGCGAAGGCCTTCTCCGTCTCGGTCAGGGTTTCCGCGAGGGAGTTGCGAAACATCGCATCGATTTCGCGAGAAATCTCCGCTGCCCGATCGGCGTCGTTGATCCCGACAAGATAGATGCCGACCTGATTGGCCCGGCGCGGTGAAGTCTTCTTGATGGACTCGTTGAGATAATCCCAGTGAAAGATGAATTGGGATTCGTCGGTCTTCGCTTCTGCGCCTTCGTAAATGCCTCGAATCACGAATTCCCAGTTGCCAGGGAAGATCGTGCCACGCAATGGGATCGTATCGCCCAGTTTCCATCCGTAGGTCTGTGCGAGCTTGCGGCCCACGACACAGCCTTTACGATCCAACACGAACGCCTTCATCTGATCGGGTGCGAGGTGATACTCCGGATAGAGTTCGAAAAACGGCTGAGCATCCGTCGCGAATTGCGCAAAGAAATTCCGTTTGTCGATGTAGATCCCACCGAACCAGTTCGAACGACTAACCGTGCTGACGCCGGGAACATGCCGGATCTTATCCTCGTATGTGATGGGCAAAGGAAAGATCAGCGAAATGGCATTGCGGGTAATCAGCCGCGTGGCCGATGAGGCGTTCACGCCGGTATACCAGGCGTCCACCACCGTTTGCAGCAGGCCGAACGCCAGCACCGCGATCACGATGCCCAGGATGGTCAGCGCTGTGCGGAGCTTGTGACGGAAGGCGTTGCGGAAGATGAGCTTTAATAGGTACACGTTAGCACTCAAATGGAGGTCAGCAGCTCAACGCACCGGCGCGGAGATTCTGATATGCCGAATCGCTACCCACCCACTCCATCCCCATCCAACAACACGCCTTTGTCGAGGTGTACGAGTCGATGCGCCGCTTCCGCTGCGCGCGCATCGTGCGTGACCATGATGATGGTCTTGTTCAATTCGCTGTTGAGTTGATCGAGCAGGCCGAGTACGTCGGCCGCGGAGACGCGGTCGAGGTCCCCGGTAGGTTCGTCGGCCACAAGGATCGTCGGATCGGTGATGATCGCGCGAGCGATGGCCACTCGTTGCTGCTGGCCGCCGGAGAGTTCGGAGGGGTAGTGGGATATGCGATCCTCCAGCCCGACCATCGACAGAGCCGCATGCACGTGTTCGCGCCGCTCGCGTGCACGCAGGTGAGTCAGCAGCAGCGGCAGTTCCACGTTCTCGAAGGCGGTCAGCACCGGCAGCAGGTTGTAGAACTGAAAGATGAAGCCGACATGACCGGCGCGCCAGTCGGCCAGTTCTGTTTCCGACAACGCGACGATGTCCAGTCCGCCCACGCGCAGGCTTCCGCCAGAGGGCTTGTCGATGCCCGCAATGAGGTTGAGCAGCGTGCTCTTGCCGGAGCCGGAGGGTCCCATCAGAGCGATGAAGTCCCCCGCGGATATGTCGAGATTGATGTCCGTAAGAACCGGCACAACTTGCCCACCGCGCTGGTAGGCCTTGCTGAGGCCGCGGATCTCGACGATGGGGCCTTCGTGCGCAAGCATACGAGCTACTTTTTCGCGATGGCTACAGCCGCCCCGTCCTTCAACTTCTGGGGCGGGCGCAGGACAACTTTGTCACCCGCTCGCAGTCCACTGGTCACCTCGACCATATCCCCCAGCCTGCGACCGGTTTGCACCGGCACCTCGTATGCCTTTGCGTCGCGCACAACATACGCCACTGTTCGTCCGCCGCGTTCCACCACTGCCGCCGCGTTCACCGCCGGGCTCGGCATCCTCTGACCTGCAGGCAACTCCTCCGTGAGGAATGCAACTTTGGCACTCATGTCAGGCAAGATCCGAGGGTCCAACTCGCGGAAGCTGATCTTGGTCATCACCGTCGCTTTGGACCGATCTACCGTCGGCACGAGCCGACTTACCTGGCCCTGGAATCGAGTATCGGGAATGGCATCGAGCTCGATCTCGCAGGGCTGACCCACTTTGACCTTCTGCAAATTGGACTCTGATACGTCCGCTTCGACTTCCAATGTGCCCATGTCGGCCATGGTCACGACCGCGCCCTTGGTATCCAATGCCGACGAGAACGGCGTAATCGTGTCGCCAACATTGGCGTTCTTGGTCAGTACGACACCGTCGAACGGCGCGCGGATGACGGTCTGCTCGACCGAGACCTCGGCCGAACGCCGCCCCGCCTCGGCAGCGCCCAATGCAGCCTGACTGCTGCCGACCGCGGCACGCGCCTTATCCGCCCGCGCCACGGCCGTATCGTAGGCCGATGGAGATACGAACTTCTGCGCCAGTAATTCCTCCGTGCGCTCGAGCTGCCTCTGCGCCTCGGCCAGTTCTGCTTTGGCTTGCTCGATGTTCGCCTGTGCCACGCGCACATTGGCTGCGGACTGATCGCGTGCGGCGCTCACGTCCTGATTCTCCAGGCGTGCGATGACCTCGCCTTTTTTCACGCGACTACCCTCCTGAACGCCGAGCCACTCCAGCCGACCCGTCGCCTTGGACGCGATCGACGCTTTGCGCTGAGCAACGACGTAACCGGTAGCGTTGAGTTCAGTCACGGCCTGATATGGGTAGGCCAGTGTCACCGTGGTCTGGTCCACGTCGATCGCCGACGCCGCGAATTGGCGATATCCCAGAAACGCCACCGCCGCGAGTCCGATTCCGATGCCTACGTACAACAGCATGCGTCCACGCCGCCTTGCAGGGCGTGCATTTGCGGAGCCATCGCGTGCGATTTTTAGCCGGGAGAGATCTGCTTGAGCCAACTGGAATCCGCCTGCAAGCCAACCCGCAGGATTGTGAGGAAACTCAATCCCTCAATTATGACCGAAAGGAGCCCGACAGAATCGGGACTGCTACCAACCTGGCTCGCGCTCCGGGCTGGAGCTGATTTTGTGTATGGACAGATCCGCCCCGTTGAACTCCTGCTCGGAATCAAGACGAATGCCCACCAACCACTTCAGCCCACCATAGACGATCGTCGCGCCCGCCATTGCAACCACGATGCCGAGCCCGGTGCCGATGATCTGCGACACGATACTCACGCCGCCGAGTCCACCGAGTGCCTTGGCGCCGAATACACCCGCGGCGATACCACCCCAGGCGCCACAGATCCCATGTAACGGCCAAACCCCGAGGACGTCATCGATCCTCCATCGGTTCTGCGTAAGGGTAAACAGCACGACGAACAGCACACCCGCCACTGCGCCCGTGACCAGTGCGCCAATCGGATGCATTAGGTCGGACCCAGCGCAAATCGCAACCAGGCCCGCCAACGGCCCGTTGTGGGCGAAACCCGGATCACTACGGCTGACAAATAGCGCCGCAAGAGTTCCGCCGGCCATCGCCATTAGGGAGTTGGCCGCAACCAGTCCGCTGATTTTATCGATGGTTTGAGCTGACATGACGTTGAAACCGAACCAGCCCACTGATAACACCCACGCGCCGAGCGCGAGGAAGGGGATGCTGGAGGGCGGGTGTGCCGATATGTCCCCGTCTTTGGTGTAACGGCCACGGCGCGCGCCCAGCAGCAGCACGGCGATTAGTCCAATCCAACCGCCCATCGCGTGCACGACCACTGAACCGGCAAAGTCATGGAAGCCGGCATCGAAGTTGGCGGTCAACCAATCCTGCAGGCCAAAATGACCATTCCACGCAATGCCCTCGAAGAAGGGATAGACGAACCCGACCAGCGCGAAGGTGCCGGCCAACTGCGGATGAAATCGTGCTCGCTCGGCGATGCCGCCCGAGACAATCGCCGGAATTGCTGCCGCGAAAGTCAGCAAGAAGAAGAATTTCGTCAGTTCGTACCCGCTCTTGGCAACCAAGTTTTCGGCACCTGTAAGGAAACTCGTGCCATATGCAATACCGTAGCCGATAAAGAAATAGGCGATCGTGGACATCGCAAAATCGGCCAAGATCTTCACCAGTGCGTTCACTTGGTTCTTTCGGCGCACGGTGCCCAGCTCGAGAAACGCAAACCCGGCGTGCATCGCCAGCACCATTACCGCACCGAGTAGGACGAACAAAACGTCGACATTCGTTTTCAAGGTTTCCATCGCTTCCCCTTTTTCAGCTTTTAGCGTCTTGCAACGCAGTTTTTGGGCGCTGGGCAGGATTTCGGCCGCACTAAGCGAGTCGTCTTCCTACGGCATTCATTGTTTGTTTATCATGACGTTGTAGTCGTTATTTCAAGTCAGCGTAGCGAAAGTGTGGCCAACATACAGGGCCTTTTAGCACAATGCACCTGCAAGGCGCGCGGGAATTGGACACTCTAGCAAGAGCCGCTAACGGGCCTTTGCGATCCTCCCAAAACGAGCGGGACCGGCTTCATTAGACGACGCTGCTGGTATCGGTGCACCAGTGGAATAGAATTCGCTTTATCGGCAAAGTCACAACCGTTCGCATCCCATGCCCTCACCCGCACCACCTCCACCCATCCGGATCGTGTCGCCTCAGCGACAGGCCGACCGGCACTTGATGCTGGATGACGTGCTGCGCGACCTGGTCGCGGATCAGTTGGTAACGCAGGACGCAGCGAACAGCCTTGCTGCATCCAAGCATCTGCGCCGAGCGGAGATCCACCCCTTGGTGGTGGTAGCGGATCAAAAATGGAAGGACCCGCGTCATTCGCGTCGTCTGCTGAGCCTGGAGACGCTGACCGAGTGGCTCGCCAGCAAGGTGGGTCTGCCCTATCTACACATCGACCCGTTCAAGATCGATTTCTCCGCCGTGACGAAGGTGATGTCCAACGCCTACGCCACGCGTTTTCGGATTCTCCCGATCGAGGTGACGGCTAAGGAGGCAGTGATCGCGACGTGCCAACCCTACGTGCGCGAATGGGAAAACGAACTCGGTCAGATCCTGCGCCTGCAAATCAAGCGGGTTATGGCCAACCCGCAAGATATCGAGACTTTTCAAGTCGAGTTCTACAACCTGGCGCGCTCGATCAAAGGCGCTTCGAAGCAGAGCCAGGGAAGTTTCGGCGACATCGCCAACTTCGAGCAGTTGGTCGAGCTCGGGCGCAGCGGCAAGCTGGATGCCAACGATCAGCACATCGTCCACATCGTCGATTGGTTGCTGCAATACGCCTTTGAGCAGCGTGCCAGCGACATACACGTGGAACCTCGCCGCGACTCCGGCAACGTGCGCTTCCGTATCGATGGCGTTTTGCATCAGGTGTATCAGATTCCGACGCCAGTCATGGCGGCGATGACCAGCCGCATCAAAATCCTTGGACGCATGGACGTGGTGGAAAAGAGGCGCCCACAGGATGGCCGTCTCAAGACGCGCACGCCGGAAGGCGAGGAGGTCGAACTGCGCTTGTCCACCATGCCCACGGCTTTCGGCGAGAAGCTGGTGATGCGGATTTTCAATCCGGATGTACTTTTCAAGGATTTCACGGAGCTGGGGTTCTCCGACGAGGACAAGGAGCGTTGGAGTCAGCTGGTGAACCGACCTAACGGAATCATCCTGGTGACCGGACCGACCGGCTCGGGGAAGACCACCACGCTGTATTCAACCTTGAAGCAATTGGCGCAACCCGATGTCAACGTGTGCACGATCGAAGATCCCATCGAGATGGTGGAGCCGCAGTTCAATCAGATGCAGGTGCATTCGGCGATCGGGTTGGACTTTGCATCTGGTGTGCGCACACTGATGCGTCAGGACCCGGACATCGTCATGGTGGGCGAAATACGCGACCACGAGACTGCGGACATGGCGATTCAGGCCGCGCTGACCGGACATCTCGTGCTCTCCACTCTGCACACGAACGACGCGCCTTCGGCGATCACGCGGCTCTGCGACATCGGCGTCGAGCCGTATCTGCTTCACTCCACCATTCTCGGCGTGTTGGCACAGCGGCTCGTACGGATACTGTGCACGCACTGCCGCGAACAGACCACCATCGATGAAACAACCTGGCGATCGCTTTCCTATCCGTGGCGGCTGCCGCTGCCCCCCGCGGTATTCTCCGCGCGCGGCTGCCTGGAGTGCCGCATGACTGGATATGCCGGCCGGATGGGACTGTATGAGATGATGCTCATGACACCTGCGTTGCGCAAACTGGTCAACGCGGAAACCGACCTGGCGGCGGTTCGCGAGCAGGCGCTGCGCGACGGCATGAAACCGCTGCGCGCCAGCGGTGCACTCAAAGTGGCTGCTGGCCTGACAAGCGTGGAGGAGGTGCTGAAGGTAGCACCCGCCATAGCGCAAATCGAACGTCGTTCTACTGTGCGGTAGGACGTTAGGGAAAGCAATACCGACCTGGCCTCAAGGGGCCCGGGGTCAGGTCGAATAAGAAGGGCAAATGCCCGGGATTTCCCAACCACCATCTCCGATGACTACAACAGGGCAATGCACGGCCTGATCAGCCCGAGAAATATGCTTGGTGTCGTGGCGCTCGCTGCTGCCTGCTATGTGGCGGCGCGACTGGGCTACGGCCTTAGCCTTCTGCAACATTCATTGGCGCCGCTATGGCTGACGCCAGGACTTGGCCTGGCGGCTCTGCTTCTCAAAAGCCCGCGATTGGCCCCCGGCATCGCGATCGGCGTATTGCTGGCGGCATATTCGGCGGGAGAGCCGTTCGTAGTAGCACTGGCTTCCGCAGTCGGTGCAACTGGCGCAGCGCTGGCTGGCGTATGGATGCTGGCGCGCACCTCCACTTTCTCCCCCAGGCTCGATCGTCCAGTTCACATCCTCACGCTGGTAGGAGTCGGAGCCTTCCTCGCGCCAGTCGTGGCCGCTAGCGTGAACGTGATGGGCGAACTCTTCGTCACGTCCTTCGATTGGGAGCATCTGCTGGCGCTGTGGACGCTGTGGTGGGCTCGCGATGCATTGGGCGTGCTCCTCACCGTGCCCTTGATTCTGGCCTGGAACGCCAACTTCACGCCAGAGTCACGCAGCACACGCACCCTGGCAAGCATCGGTCTAGCGTTGCTGCAGGTGCTTGTGTATGTCTACGTGTTCCTCGCGCAGACCGCCCCGGCGTCCTACCTCTGCCTGCCCCTGTCGCTGCTGTCTGCGATGTATTTGGGTCTGCGCTGGGTGGCTGTCGCCAACCTCGTTACTTTCCTCATCGCCGCTGCGGGCACCATGCTCGCTTACGGACCGTTTGCGAATCAAACCGCGATCCATGGGCTGATGCATCTGCAGACTCTGGGCATTATCGCCTGCCTGACCACGCTCGTCGCCGCCGGACTCGCACAGGAATGGCGCCGCGTCAGGGCGCAACTCAACGAGAGCGCCGAGCGCCTGCGCAGTCTCGTCAACCTGTCCTCCGATTGGATCTGGGAACAGGATGAAAATCTGCGCTTCACTATGGTGGCGGGGCGTGCAGCCGATGAGGGGCGGCTGCGCGTCGAGGACCTGATCGGCAAGACGCGCTGGGAGGTCGGCGCCGATGGCGTTTCGGATGAGACGCGTCGCATTCATGACGAGGCGGTAGCAGCGCGCCTGCCCTTCCATGATCTGGTGATCACCCGTGCGAGCATTGGACCGGAACCACAGATCATCCGCGTGAGTGGTGAGCCCGTCTTCGAAGGGAACGGCTGCTTCCGAGGCTACCGAGGTGTGGCTCGCGATATCACCCTGGAGACGCGGGCGGCACGAGAGATCCAGGAGTCGCGGCACTTCCTCGACTCGCTCATCGACGCCATACCGAGCCCGGTGCTGGTGAAGGACGCACAGCATCGCTACATCGCTGCGAATGCCCCTTTCTGTAAATTCTTCCAGCGCGATCTGGCCGAAATCATCAATAAGAACGACTACGACTTCTTCCGTCATGAGGACGCCGATTTCTTCCGGGAGACCGATATTCGCGCGCTCGACGGCGCAAGCCCCATCGAGTATGAGCGGCCCTACGCACCAGGTGATAGCCCACGCGCGATGATGGTGCGCAAGTCGGGCTTGACGTGCCCGGACGGCAGCCGGGTCGTCGTGCTGCTGTTGATCGACGTGACGGAGCGCAGGGCGGCAGAGGAGCGGTTGCGCGATAGCGAACAGCGTTTCCGCAGCCTGACGGAGCTCTCGGCCGATTGGTACTGGGAACAGGACACGCAGTTGCGTTTCAGCTTCGTGTCCGCGCGGGACGAGAACAAGTCGGTCACGCCGGTCAGCATGATGCTCGGCCGGACGCGTTTCGAGCTGGATCTGGAGTGGGAATCCGAAGCCGCACGTGAAGCGCATCGGCAGACTCTCATGGCGCGCGCACCATTCCGGGATCTCTTGCTTTGCAGTCAGGCGAGCGGTCGTTACGTGCTGGTAAGTGGTGAACCCATATGGGATTCGGAAGGTGAATTCGCCGGCTATCGTGGCGTAGGCCGTGACGTGACGCCGCAAAAGCGCGTCGAGGCAGCATTGCGTGCCAGCGAGGAGAGCTTCCGCGCGCTGACGCAGCTGTCCAGTGACTGGTACTGGGAGCAGGACGATCAGTTCCGTTTCACTCGAATCGAAGGGGCACCGGACAATCCGGATATTCCCTTCTTCCATCGCAATGCCATCGGCGAGACGCATTGGGAGATCGCCTCGACAGGACTCAGCGCTGATCAGTGGGCGCAGCACAGGACGCTTCTGGAAGCCCATCTGCCCTTCCGAGATCTCGAGCTTGGCACTGTAGAAACGAGTCGCGGCCCGCGCTACATCTCGGTGAGCGGCGAACCGGTATTCGATCCAGGCGGTAGATTCCTGGGCTATCGCGGTACCTCGAAGGATATTACCGAGCGCAAGCTCGCGGAACGCAGGATCGGTCAGCTTCTGGACATGTACGCGGCGATGACCGAGGCCAACGACGCGATCATCCATTGCAAAGACACTGCGGCGTTGTTTTCCTCCGTTTGTCGCATCGCAATCGAATACGGACACTTCGTCTTCGCGCGCATCGCGATGATCGACCCGCAGACGGGGTGGGTTCCTACAGTCGCCTCCGCCGGCCACGACGGGGGCCTGGCCGACCGCTTCGTCATCTCCATCGACCCGAATCGACCGGAGGGGCAAGGTCCATCGGGTCATGCGATGCGGGCAGGCACCAACTACCTTTCCAACGACATAACCACGGACAATCGCAATCGACGCTGGCGCGACGTCATGGCACAACTTGGCATCCGCGCCCAGGCCACCTTCCTGTTGAGACGGCACGGCAAAGTTGTAGGTGCTGTCCATCTCTATGCCGGACAGGTCGGCTTCTTCGACAATGAATTGACCGGGATGCTCGAGAAGCTGTGCGCCAATTTGTCCTTCGCGCTGGAAAATTTCCAACGCGAAGAGGCCCGCCTGGACGCCGAAGCTGCGCTGCGGGAGAGTGAGACGCGCTTCCGCGACTTCGCTGACGCTGCGGGAGAGTATGTCTGGGAAGCCGACCTTGAAGGCCGTTACACCTATGTGTCCAGCCGCGTTCAAAGCGTGTGGAGCTACACCGACCAGGAACTGATAGGGTGGACACCGGCGCATTTCATGCCGTCGGGGGAGGCAGAGCGTGTGCGCGAATGGATCGCGCAGAATATGCGCCCGGATGGATCGTTCCGCGATCTCGAGCACCGGGTGGTCACTCGCAACGGAGAGCTGCGCTGGCTACTCATCAATGCAGTGGGCATCTTCGACGGCCTGGGCAACCGCGTCGGTCAACGCGGCACCGGACGCGACATCACCGACCGCAAGACGGCCGAGGCGCGTATCAGTTATCTGGCTACCCGCGACCCGCTGACGGAATTGCCCAATCGCGTTCTGTTCAACGATCGTCTGGAGCAAGGCATCGTCGCGGCAAAGAGAACGAATCAGTCGCTGGCACTGCTGTTTATCGATCTGGATCGATTCAAGAACATCAACGATTCCCTTGGGCACCAGGTTGGCGATCTATTGCTGAGAGAGGT
>Ga0207689_10002782_pt1 | contig 16167 bp, 13 predicted proteins | sample KBSMisM52_FD_184312 | JGI IMG/M metagenome (GOLD analysis project Ga0207689, IMG submission 184312) | Miscanthus rhizosphere microbial communities from Kellogg Biological Station, Michigan, USA - KBS Miscanthus M5-2 (SPAdes) (version 2) | ecosystem: Host-associated > Plants > Roots >... | reverse complement strand
GTAATTATGGTTGCCTGTAAGCAACATTGCCCCCTGGGAAATACATACATTATCATGAAGCGTTATGCCAGCCAGGTTATCAATCCACACCTCTTCTCCAATCCAGCAATGATTACCAATAATCAGCTTCCACGGATATTTAATATTTACAGATGGTTTTATTACAACACCTTTGCCAACTTTTGCACCAAACAATTTCAACAATGCCACTTTAAGCCAGGACGATGGGTTTAAAGGGTTTTTAAAAAAAATAATATTGACGATGTACCAGCTTATTCGTTTTAAATAAGACGCTCCTATCCGGATGGTTGTTTTGTATATGGAAAGGTTGACTTCGTTTTTCATACCAGTTTGTCCCTAATTAAAGATGCGGAGATATTCCCCAACCAGTTCCGGTATATTTTGCCTTAGCCGGGCAAATTCAAGCGCTCCCCTGCACCAGTTGTTAAATTCAGCCTGATTCCAGTTTACTGCCTCCTGCAATGATGCCTGAAAACATTCAGGCGAAGATAAACTACAAACCCATCCCGCATTTGTTTCAGTAAGATTTTGCCAGGGCGTTTTGTCGCTGATCAAAACCGGTCTTCCATTTCCCAATGCCTCCGCAATGGCATGCCCAAAATTTTCGCCCTTGGTGGGCAATACAAAAAGATGATGCGCTGCCAGTATACTGTTCAATTTGTGGTGGGGCAGTTCACCAATCAGCTCAACGGTTTTTCCTGCTGGCAGTGATTTAATAATTGTTTCACATTGCTGCCAGTACGATTCGTCTTCGCGTATACCTGCAATACTAAGGTGAATGTTTCCTTTTACCGCAGGCAACCGCTGCAGCAGGTAATCAATGTTTTTAATAGGATGTATACGGCCTACCAGAATTAACTTAATAGTGCCGGCCGCTTTTTCAATAATGTCCGGGCTGAGCACTATTGCCGGCGGAAAATTGTCTGCGACGCCAACACGCACATTTCCGAAAACCGTCCTAATCTCGTCTGCCTCACTTGTATTGGTAGCATGAAAATGAATTTGCCGGTGATAGCCCAGCCATTTTGCCAGCACAAAAAATATTTTTTTCTTAATTGGTTTAATGTCAAGCGCAGTCGGCTTAAGCATACCGCGCACAGAGAGTACAATGCCTGCACGGCTTTTTAACGCACGATGCGCCATCAATACGTCAATGGTAAAATCTTTTGAATAAAGACTGTTAAGGTATACAAAGTCGGGCTGAACGGATTGAAGGATTGCTTTGATATGATTTTTACCCCGCTTACCAGGTGTGGCATAGAAAACATGGGCGCCTGTGGGCAACTGCACCCACTGGTTAACGGTTATACCCTCCAGTGGCTTTTCCTCCCCAAGGTCGCTGTGGCCTGTAAATACATATATATCTGCCCGGGAAGAAAGATGGGCAACAAAATTTACACAGGAACGGATGGGGCCACCTGCTTTATAGGCGGGTTCGTACCATTCTGAAAAAAGCAGTATTTTCTTTCTCGCAGTCATGTCTATTTGGTAAACCTGATACCATTGTTTACATCGCCCATGGATACCCGTGTTATTAAAATATTGGAAGCTGCCTTATTTTTTGTTTCATACTTCCTGGGCATGGCCTTGCTGTCGTCGGCAAGCATGGCAGGAACAAAACTAGCGGGAGCAGGAACAAGGTTAGCAACGTCATACATCCAGTTAATTAAATTACATCTTTTATCGTTACTGTTAAAGCACTGGGTCGTGAGTTGCATGAAATATCCCTTAAACGAAGATTTCGACGTAAGAAATTTGAGCGGATCCAATGTATAGTAGAAGTGTACGTTTAGCACCAGCAATTTTAAATCAGGGTTGTCGGGCGTAACATCCAAACCGCCCTGAATATATGAGTTTAGTAAATTAACGCTACCCTTAAATTTCTTTATAGCTATGGTAGTGGTACTGTCGGATTTGGATGGAGCCACCATGGCGCCATCAATTGTAAGATTGCCGCTTCCTGACAGATTTACCGGGTTTCTCATGCTACCTTCCCACCAACAATCTTTCATTACTGCTTTAGCATTGTTTTGCAATTCAATTCCTGCAAATTGACCGCCAAACCCGAATATAGCGGCTGTGCCTTTACCGGCCTGCACCGAAGGGCCACCGGAAATGAAATCATTGTCTGCAAAAAATGAGTTATCCTTCTGAATATACAGATAATCTATTGCTTCGGCTCTTATTGCGTTATTGCCAACGGTATATATTTGATCAATAAAAGCGTTCGAATTCTGCTGATCTGTATTTATAAACTGGATAGCGTCGACCCCCGTTTTGCTGTTGGTAAATTTACCCAACTGAAGTTCCCTGATAACAACATTTGTGGGGCCTTCTATTTTTATTAATGCGCCGCCGGCAGGGAAATTAGCGCTGGGCAGTAACACGGTCGCTTCCAGGCATCCATCGCCCGTAAGTTGCAGATCAGCACCTCCTGGTATTTGTAATGTCTTATTGATCGTGTAGGTGCCTGCGGCGAAATGGACAATTGGCTTTTTGCCTTTTAATTTTACGGCTGCGTTAATCGTCTGCTGGATCGTGCTTGCGTCTGCATTGGCAGGTATTTCAAATATTTCTCTTTTTATACTGGCCGGAATTTTGTCCTGACTTTCAAGAAATACAGCCCCGGCGGCAAACGCCTTTTCAGGGTATACATCATTGAATTGATTGAAGGAAGCAACATTAGTAAAACTTACCGGTGCTTTGTTCCTGTATTGGTTGCCCGATGAAATAATATTGCTTCCTGTTTTTACAAAAAAGTGAACAGCCGTATCAACGGATTTGTCGAAAAAATTATCCATGAAAAACAGCCTGCCCCAGTGATAATACTGTATAGGAAGCCATTTAGGACGAATAACGATATTGCCCTGGTAATTTCTTTTAAAAGGATTCTGGCTGGCCCCGCTGTCAACAACAAAGGTTCTGCTGTCTTCACTATAGCAACCACGTACAGATTTTATATACCCATTTGTATTGGCGATATCGGTCTGTCCGGAATTTTTAAAATAACACCGGTAGGCAAAAAAGTTACCATACTTGCTGTTAATACCAATATTGCAGTTGATAAACCGGCAATCCCATAACCAATAATCAAGTGCGTTATAGCCGGTGGTCATTAAACCCGCGCCGGTACAATTTTGAAAAAGACATCTTTTAATAGCAATTTCAGAATCGTTACTGGCTGTGCCCTCGCCAGGGTTGGTTCCGCCGCCAATGCCGTATTTGCAATTGACAAAAGTATTGTCTGAGATCTCTATATTCAGCGATGCATAACTCTGGCTTTTCCCGTCGTTCCATTTATCCCTCCAGTGTACCCCGATTGCTTCCACTCCTTTGCGGCCATTAGCATCCCATGACAGCCTGGAAATTTTATAAAACGCCGAGCCATTTCCCAATAACATAGTCGCCACATCGGCGCCCGTCCATTTTATAACCGTAGTTGACGGATTTTCGCCCGTAATGATTATGCCTATCTTTCCCCTCAGGAGGAGCGTTGCTGATATACAATACGTTCCTGCAGGTAAATACACCACTGTATAAAGACCGCCCTTACTGCCCGAAACCCCCAAACCATCAATAGCCTGCTGTATGGCTTTTGTATCATCGTCTTTTCCATTTCCTTTTGCACCAAACCGCAGTTTCACATTTGCCCAACTTGGAAAAGGCCCGTTGAATTCTTCCATCGATTGCGAAAACAGGGGCACAGTTTGCAGCATTGAAAAAACAAGTATCGCAGCAAAATAACAGTGTTGTAAGATTTTCATAGCGTTGATTTAAATGTTACAAATACCAGACGGTGTGTTCTCTTCTAAGGATACAGTCCTTGCTTTTTGTTTTGCAAAGCTTCTTTATAAAGATCCAAATACATGCCGGCTACCTTATTTACCCGGTACAGCCGGGCATTGGTTAAGCCGTGTTCAACGATTGAGGTACGGTAGTCATCATCTTGTATCAGCTTCTCAATACCCTGCCTGATGGAACCAACATCATAGGGATCAACCAAACAGGCCGCTTTTCCCGCAATTTCTTTCATCGGCGACATATTACTTGTAATAACCGGTCGGCCGGCTGCATTGGCCTCAATAATCAACATGCCAAAACCCTCGTACAGCGAGGGGAAAAGCACCATGTCGGCAGCTTTGTATTTTTCCACCAGTTCTTCCAGGCTTAGTTCAAAAGAAATGGTGGCTGCTATTTTGTTGCTTTCAATAAACAGTTGCTGCTGTTCTGAAATTTTGCCTACTATCTGCAAATGACAGTTTACTCCAGCCACAGCCTGTAAAATCCTGTCAAGATTTTTATTGGCAGTAGAGCCTATAAACAGCAATTCCGGTTTTTCCCGGTTAAACACTTTGGGTACATATACAAACTTGTCGCTCACAAAATTGCTGACCACTTTAATTTTTTTTTCATCATACCCAATCTTGTTTAAGAGATCGGTTTTTGTTTTCTCGGAAATGACTGTCACCAGGTCTGCTCTTCGCATAGGAAGACTGTACCAAAGCGTTTTAAACAGCCAGTACCGCGGATCGTATTTCCCGTATTTTTCAAGCAGTACGCAATCATGAATGGTTAAAACATTACAATTTTTACGGCTGCACCCCAGTATGGCATAATGGATATCGCCTGTAATATGGTTAATAGCCTGCTGTCTTTTTCTTACATAGAGAATATTCCTGAAAAAATTAACCGGGCCAAAGAAATAAGGCATTTCCTCTATGTTGCAACTGCTGCCGGCAGGCAGTTGCGCCTTTATGGTTGCGCAAACAGCACTAAACAACTGTTCAATACTAAAATAACCGGGATATTTCTTTCTTACAAAAAACCTGATATTCATACCTTTTCCGCTGCGCGTTATTCCGGATTGTTATAATCAAAGCCTTTATTTACTACCTGTACTGCACACAATTGACCATCCTTTTTAATATAAAAAGTTGCATGATTGACATGGGAAGCATCGGTTCTGCCCAGCAATAAATAACCGTTTTCAGCAAGATTTTCGGTAAGGTTATGTACGCCCTGCCTTATGCGATCTGCTGAGAAATAAGCAGGCATCAATACATTTAAGCACCTTAAAAAAGTAAACGGGTAGATGATCCTGGTTTCAAAAACATCAAATTCAATCAATTCAATTTTCTTTTCCGCAATTTTTCTGTACACGGCCGGTGCAAGCAGTATAATTTCCTTATCGCTTTCTTTTTTAAGTACGGTCCTTTTATTATATAAATGAAACAGCCAGCGCGAAAGAAAAAATACTTTCCCGATACGCGGCGACAGGTGAATAAAGAAAAAATTCACGCTTATAAGGTTGCCATCCGCATCATAAAATTTTTTAACCGCCTTGCCCCGGTAGTAAATCCTGGCATATTTGTCTGAAAGGCAAAAATGGATGGGCATTTGCCTGCCGGCAATTTTATCGTATAATTCAAGTGATGTAATGCCATTTGAAACGCCAATATCGTGAAAGCTGGCATTCGCGGTTTGCTGCAGCAGGTCAATGGTTATTTTATCAAGATCTGTAAAGCGGTTGCTCCGGGTCGTTTTGGTAAGTCCATTGCTTACTATGATATGAGAAAATACCAGGTTATAAAAATCTTCGTCGCTTATACTGTTCAACGCTGAAAAATCGTATACAAAGCATTTTTTTATTACCGGCACTTTATGAAGCGCCAGCAGTAACTTTTTACTGCTTACAATAAATTTGATCATGATGGTAAGGAGAAATAATTTATGTCCGCTGCGCGGGATGGGTTGTTAAAAAATCAGGAGGCTTCACCCGCCATTCGATTTGGTGCAGCCTTACGATAGGTTTTTGTTGCCGAGCCAAACCACTGTGGTATAACTTTATACAAAAGCCACACAAAAAAGGCCGCTTTGATGAGTGAATTGAATATTTGCAGGCTATCTGTTTCAGCGGAACTGATTATCTGGAAAAAAAATACTGGTAGCCAGCAAATCAGCAGCGGTATATTTCTGGCAACCTTAAATATTCTTGCATAGATCCACCGGATAAATAAACCCAGGAAAAACATATAAATGATACCACCGGATACACCAAAACTTCCGTAGGCCTCACCCAGCGGCCCCACATTGGTAGACCACCCCTGTATTACCCGCCCTGCATAATAAGCCATATTGAATTTGCCTCCTGCTTCAGGCTTATCGGGCCACAGAAACCTGGGCACAAAAGCCGAGGCAAAAACCGTTGCCAAACGGTCGCCGCCATCAAACGGTTTAATGGCGGGTATCCTTTTCATTACCAAAGACACATTGTAGCCCTGGTTGGCGCGGACATATAAAGGGAAAAAAGCATTTTGCTCAATCAGTGCATCGCCTTTCTGAATATTATCGGCCATAATATTGGCAAATAACAAGGCCTTATTTCCCGCATACCCAGACTGCCATATATATTTTCTGTATCCGCCTTTTACATTCTGCAGCAAAATTAAAAAAGCAACGCCTGCGATAAATACCAGTAATTTTTTAAAAAACGATGTTTCCCTGCCCAGGTAGAAATAAGAAAACACGGTAATACCCATGTATACCACAATGGTAAACATGCCTATTGAAAGAGAGTTGGCAAAAATGGAAATCGAAAAAAGCCACAAGAGTGCTTTTTTATATTTAAAATCGGGAGAGAAATAGATATACAGCAGTCCCGCAAAACTTGAAAAGTAAAATAGGGCTGAAAAAAACTGCAGACCCGCAGGCAAATAGGGCGATGTAAGTGAAATGGCAAAACCGGCACAAAGCATGATAATACCATACCGGTAATTTTTTGCCATTACATTTTTAATATACAGAACTGATTGCCTGAGCCGGACACCCGTATCATCTGCACCTGCCAGTGGTAACATAATGGCAAAAGAAAACAGTGAAACGGCAGGCAGGGTGTAATCAAAATAAACCGGTTGGGGCACGCGCATATAACCTACCCAAATTCTTGAAAGTGTGTTGCCATAGCTATAATATTTGTACCCCACCATTGGCATAACAAGGCAGGTAAGAATATATATAAAGGCAATTGACTCCTTTAACAGGATGCCTTTACCCAGCTTCTGGATCATGGAAACTATAACCACCACAACAAGGGCAGTTATCAGCACCAGGTACCAGTCTGTTGTCAGCGACAATACGCTGATAATAAAAAGTAAAAAGGAAGAAATATATCGCTTCAGTGAGACCATCGTAAAATCACCTGTTTAAAAACTTTCTAAAACCGTTTGTGTAAACAACCTTTTTATTGTACGCTGCCGGGTTCAAAGGTAAGCCCGATTTAACACCTGGCAATTACAGGCCGCACTGCATTTCTGCCCGCCATCATTGCAGTAACCATTCAATAAGCAATTTTAACATTTACCTCCACCAAATTTCAAGGCCTGCTGAACAAGGCACCTGCAATGGCGGGATACACTTCTTCGTAATACCAGGACGGAGGCAGGTAATGCAAGCCCGCTTTTTCAACGGCAGCCTGCCAGTCAAAATGCTCCATTCTTTGAAAATCAACGGGCAGCACCCTGGGCCATGTATTGTGCGTATAGTAACTGCTGCAGCCGGTTATTTCCCTGGCTACCCAAACATCAAGTCCGCAGGCAAGGTATTCGAACAACTTATTGGGCGCATTTATAACATAATTGGGGATATGCCCTTTGTACAGTATTACCCCCGTATCGTACTGCGCAAGTATAGCTGGCAATGAGTAATAATCAACAGCCGCATGCAGCCGGATACATTTTTCATCGCATTGCATAATCCATCTTTTATCTTCCTCACTTATATGCGAGCTGAAAATATCAAATGTAAACCGCCCGTGCTGCTGAAGAACCCAGTTGATAAAATTCTCAAAATACATGGTTTCGCGGCTTACCGCCCCAACATAAACAATACGCGCATACCCTGTGTTGCCCGCTTTCTTTTGCAGCCAGGCTTTACCGGGGTAGTTGGGCATGATATGGCCTGTTGAACCGTCTGCCAGCTTTTCGTCTGACTGAAAACGTTGCAGCCGCTCTTTGTTGGTATGAGAAATCCACTTCATATGCGGGTACAGCCATTGTTCTTTTTTATGAAAATACCTGGCCAGTTTCATACCCCCGGCATACTCTTCCGGTGATGTATATTCGTGATAATGGGCCAGTATCGACGCTTTTTTGCTGATATACCGTCTGTACAAATACGCAGGAAAAGATGAGAGCGTTTCAAAATACAGGATTTTAAGAGGCTTTAACACCATCAGTTGAATACAGCAAAGCGTATAAAATTGCAGGTAATATAAATACCGTTTTAACGATGACAAACCCTTTCCTGAAAAACCGATACGCCTGATTGATATCCTGCTGTCATTGACCTGAAAAAGCGCCTGCGGTTGTTGCGTACTGGTAGTAAACACAATAATCCGTCCCTGGTTAGCAGTGGAAAGAAATTTTAATAAATTCATTACAGGGGGATACAATTCCAGGGGCTGGAAATGAATTATAACTACTGGCTTATCCATGCAAGTCCTGAATGGTTTTTAGTACCAACCCCGCGCGATCTTTATAACTGTACCCTGAAGAAACCGACCGGATTCTTGCGGCGCTGCGAATTTCATCTGCAGCTGCCACCGGGTAATTCAGTAAATCATTTATCTGCCTGGCGCAATGCTGCACATCTTTAAAGAGAAAAGCTTCTTTCCCATCGTCAAAGAAAAGGCGGTGTTCGGTAGTATCCGGCGCCACCATAATACCGCCGATACCGGGTACTTCAAAACTGCGCATATTATGAGAATCTTCGTTGTGTATGCGCATCAGGTTTAGCTGAACCCTGTACCTGCGCAACACTTTCCATAAATTATCACCGTATACCGGGTCAAAGATTTGGATACCACTATGATGCACAAATTGTTTCCAGTCGTTACCATATACATCCATTTTCACGCCTTCTTCTGCCAATGCCTGGATAAACGCCGCTCTTTGTTTATCGGGGTTGCCCAAAAAACAGGCTTTTATTATCTCATTTTGTCCGGCACATGCCGCATACAAAGCATCACTGATTTCAAATCCAAAGGGCAAAAAAGCTGTACGGGCTTTATATTGTTGCTGCAAGATTTTCTCAATTGCCAGGTTATATGTAAAATGCAGATCATAGATACCGATAGAATCGGTGATAAACTGGTTGCCGCTCCCTTTGCCCGTAAAAATAAAAGGGTTATCGGGGTTATAATTGACCAGTTTAGCGCCGCTCTTTTTTGCTTTTTCCAATGAAGCCGGCATTAACTCCATGCCTTTAAATATCCATATTGTATCAGGCTTCAGTTCTTTTACCTTATCAATAAACTGGTTGTTGAGCCCGCGGGTAATGCCCGATAAACCTGTTTTAAAAAGAAGTTTGTTGAAAAGGCTCTTTTGGTAGTAATCCAGGAAAATGGCCTGCGCAGCAAAATGATCCACCACAACACCTGCCTCCCTGAGGTGACGTACATAAAAATTTTCGATAGCATACACTTTATCGGAGCCAACTATCATTATACGGGGCAATTTTGTCATGCCATTACAATATTTCCGGAAGGAATATTACATCGCACCAGGCAATGCTTCCTTTACCATAAATGGGATTATAAATATCCTGCAACCGGTACCCGTATTTACCCAGTAGCTGTGCTATATCATAAAACAGGGGCTGGTCAACATACTGGGCCCTGAAATAAGTTTCGCTGTATATCAGTTTTATTTTCCTTTTGCTCAGCATACCGGCCGCGCCTTTTAAGGCAGCCAGTTCGCCCCCCTGTATGTCCAGCTTAAGGATGTCAATCTCAGTTATACCATGTTCAAGGCAAAAGGTATCGATGGTAGTAAGTGCTACGTCAATGGCTCCCTGCTGCTCTACTTCCCTGTCTGAACTCAATCCCATTTTTTGGGATGGCAGCAGAGAATTGGTGTCAACATTTTTATTTACATAAAAAACGGATTTGCCGGTACAATCAGATAAGGCCAGCTGGTAAGGTTTCAGCCTGCTGATGTTTTTCGTTTTTTCAATCATTCCGTTATACGTAGAAGGAAATGGCTCAAATGCATAAATGGTCGCCTGCGGGTAAAGCTGGTGGTAATGCAACACCGTATCGCCAAAATTAGCCCCGGCATCAAAAATAGTAACCGCATCGCCTGCAAGCAGTTCAACCTGTTTCTGAAATGCATCTTCTTTGAAACTGCTTTTTTGCACAGATTGTATATAGCCCGTGCCATGTACCTCAAATCCAAATTTCCGGAGTATCTTATTGATTGAATTTTTATTCATTAATACTGGTTATATTTTTTATAAGTAGGGCATTGGCCGGATCAAAGGGGCCTTCGTAACAGGTGTTCATCATACTGGCGGGACGGATGGATGCATGTATATGGCTGGGGTGCATAATCAATGCCGCTTCAGATAAAAAACCCGCCCAATAACTATAGGTGCTGGTAGCAGAAGTAACAATTATCCTGCTTTTGCTCATCAGTATCATATCAACAATATCGCTATTATTCTCTGCCATGCTTACAGCGGGCAAATTAAACAGTTCAGCAAAATCGCTGCGGTAACCATCGGTAAAAACGGTTACGGGCAATATTTTACCGGCTATCTGTCTGGTCTTTTGTATAATATCTATGAAATAGGATTCGGGTGTCCTTATTGTTCCCATAGTAGAAAAGTCAAGCCCCGGCCCGGGCTTTCTGAAATCGCCCATCCGGATGTGCACACCTATACAAGGCGCCGACTTGTGCTGCAACTGCTTAAGAATACGTGGCGAGAGCATTTCATAAAAAGCATTCACCACCATATCCCGGTGGTCCTTCAGTTCAGCAAAATGATCTTCCCAATGCGGCAGCGTAGTATAAACGTAGATGCATTGGTGGTTCGACGGCACAGCAGCTTCTTCAATCAGCGGATCCTGCACAATTGTATACCCACGGTGTAATTTAAGCTTTACGGTATCCATCCATGCGGCCACTAAATTTTTCTGGAACCTGAAATAGCCTTTATAGCTGCGTTTTGATTTTTCCCCGCGCAGGTAGGGGCCCAGTTTCAACTGGTGATAATGCGTAATTATTAATGGAAGACCGGTCAGTTTTTGCAATACAACCGCCTTCATTAAAGGGAATAGCTGGTTCCCCAGTCCGGCACGTGGCATTTTACAAACTATCAGGCTCATGGGTTTGTTATACGCCTTTTATTTGGTTAACCAATTTATCTATTACCCTAATATGGGCTGATTCCTGGAACCGCTCCCCGGCCCTGTGTGAAAAGCTCCCGAATGCTTCAGACCGGGTACGATCATTTATAAGCAGTTTAATACATGCAGCCAGCCGTTCTATATTTCCAAACGGGTATACATAACCGTTTTTCCCTTCCTGCACATCATCGTTTTCGCCATAACTGCCGCACCGGTCGCTGATAATAACGGGGCAGCCCATATATATTGCCTCGCTCACAGCTATGGAGTGGGGTTCGGCCGAAGCCGGGTGCACATAAATATCTGTGGCTGCATAAAAAGCAGGCAGGCGGCCGGCCGGCACAAAGCCCGGAAAATATACCTTGCTGCGGGTTAAAGACAGTGTTTCATTTTGCCAGGCGGATTGCATGTCTCCCGAACCCAGCACAAAAAGATGAAGGTAAATTGCTTCCGCTTCCAGCAATTTCATGGCCCGTATAATATGGTTCTGGTTTTTCCAGGGCACCAGTTTTCCGACAACGGTTAATACAATTTCATTTTCGGTTATGCCATACTGTTGCCGTACCGCAGCCCGCAAGGTATCTTTTTCTTTATAGGCCGGTTGATACTGGCTGATATCGATGGGAAAATGCATGCGGAGTATTTTAGCCGGTGGCACACCATAGTGCCTGTAATAGGCTTCATTGGCATCGCCCACCGATAAAAAATAGTTAACCCCTGAAAAATATCTTTTTACAAATAAAAATTTTAATAGCTCTTTTACATAGCTCCGCTGTTGTCTTCTTTCACTGTCTGAGATATAGGCAACCGGTACTTTATTTTTTGTTGCCCACCGGTAAGCGTGGCGCTGCAGTTTTTGAAAATAACCATACACAATTACCAGTTCAGGATTAAAAAGCTGCAAAGCATTGTCAAGATTTGGTGCATCAATGTTTTTACCGGGCTGCAATACATGCTCTCCATTCAGGAATTCATGATCAAACTTATCCAGTTGCAGGTTGTCCCAGGCTACTTCCTGTTTAAAATTGGGATCAATGTATTTTTTGTAGCCCATTGCAGAGGCAAAAAAAACACGCAGCGTTACCTGGCTGTTTTGGGCAAAGCTTACATACTGCGGGCAAAAATGTTGTATGGGATGCGAAACAACGATGGCAATTTTAATATGCTTGCTCATGTATCTGATGTGCAGGGTGCCCTGGCGCTACAACCGGTAAGGCTGTGCCAAAAACCTGGCTGTTATTGCTAGCCTGCCTGTTTTACATTTATTTGTCAAAAAAATACTAAAAGAATCAATGCTTTCCCCAATGGCTACGGGCGATTTCTTTGCCGGTAAAGCATTGAAGAAAAGGCCGGCAAAAACGGACATTAAAAAAGAGAAAGGATACTTCTTACTCTTTCATTCCATGTCCACCTGTTTATATTACGTTCTGCAGACAGTTTTGCGGTTGTAAAAAAAGTTTCCCGCCTGCTCCATGTGCTTTCCAATGTTTTATACAGTTCTTCGCGGCTGGCGCCGGGATCTATTTTTACAACAAGACCGTTATCCAGGCATTTATTAAAACCCGCATTGGCAGGCTCGTCTCCAAGCAATATCGTGGCTGCGGCACCTGCCTCAAACCACCTGCAGGTAATAGGGTGCAAATGGCCTGCACGCACCGGATTGGTTAATTCTACCGGCCATGATAACGTGAAAACACTATGCGATAAATGCCAGGCGTATTGTTTGTATAATTCAGTTGCATCTGCTACCGGGTGCCTGGCATCGTGCGTGGTATAATCGTAATACAGACCGTTGGCATTGCAAAAATCTATTAATACTTCATGCATTACGGGATGCCTTCTGCCGTATGATGAAAAATGGATGAGCCTTTCATGTAAGGGCACCGGTTGAAAAAGATCCGCATCGGCTGCCTGTTCTACACAATGCCATTTTCTGCCTGTTATCTTTTCCAGGTCATCTACTGCATCATTGAAGGAGGTGATTAGAAAATCCCAGGAAGTATCGTTACGAAATAATCTTTTGATAAGTTCGTATTGCGGGGGCAATGTATCGTATAAATACAGCAGCCTGGTTTTGCAGGTTGTATTCCAGTTTTTAAACAGATCCAATTTATAGTTCTCCGGGCCCATTAATACGGACCAGGCAACATCTGCATTCAGATCCAGCCGCTGTTTGGGAAAATGTTTCCGGTATTTGCCCCGCTTCAAACCATTCTGAAAATGATGCATGTACCCGGGCGCAAACGAATACCCGGGCAATTCAAATACCGTAGCGCCTGTTTCCTGCACAATGGCTTTTTCAAAAGAACGCAGCATACCATATTCCCAGCCATTCAACAACGTATCTCTTATTACAACATGGTTCATAGCAATGGTCTGCGTTTTACTGCCTGCTGAATATTTCTACGCTGGTTTTATAAACAGCTTCCTCTTTCAGTAATCCTTTTGAAAAAAGGCCGGCTTCGCGCAATAGTTTTCTGCAATTATCAATGTTGCATTCTCCTGCATGAAATTCAAATACCGCGTGATTAACTCTTTTTAGCAGGCCGGGATAGGCAGCCAGGAAGATTTCTTCGCTACCCTCTATATCACATTTTAGAAGATCAATGCTTTTTGTTGTATCCGTTAACAACCCTTCAATATCCAGGTAACTGACTTCGGTAATTTTATTTCCGGTACTTGCTGAATGGGTAGCGTGACCATAGTGCTGGTCCGAGTGAATTACTTTATCGCTGCCTGTTTTATAACCGGCCAGGCCCAGGAACGGCTTTACCTTATTTTTTAATAATGGCTGATCCAACCTGTTGCGGAGAGAAATATAATTGGAAGGCGATGCTTCCAGCGAAACAATTTCATAATTATCAAAGCCAGCTTGTATCAGTTCATCTGCCATCCGCAGGGTAAAATAACCAACATTGGCACCCAAATCAAGAATCAAAGGCTGCTTCGAAAAAGCAGGCAAAAAAAGCTGAATGGCCTTATCGTATTCTTTGTTTGTAAATATCTCATTAAAAACAAACCAATCGCTGTCGTTTTCTATTTTGATTAAAAGACCCGACTGCAATTTCCATTTAGCCTTTAAAAACATCCAGGTTTTACTCCGCAGATAACTCTTTAATTTGCCGCTTAACATTGTAATAAATTTGGTGCGGCAAATTATGCCATTGCATACACTTCGCCAATGATTTCCTGCATCCTGCCAGTCTTATTGAGATAAGTACGGGCCCCTGCAAATCCATTCTTGTTCCTGCAGACTGGCGCTGTTGTTATACCCTTGAAGCGGAAGCATAGATTCTTTCGATTATCTCCACGGTTTTTAACCCTTCCATAGCGCTCATGTATATTGGCTCGCCGTACTGAAGGTATTTCACCAGGTTTTCATATACTTTATCATGATTGCTCATAGAGCCCTGGTAAGTGCCATACTGGTTAGAGCCGTTGCCCGCGGGCAGATTTTGTATGGTATAATCTTCTATATCCTGGTAGTCAATCCGGTTCAGGTATTCCCCTCCAATCTTTACTGTTCCTTTTTCGCCAAACAGGGTAAGCGAGCCTTCCATGTTTTTACGGTGGCTGTTTACAGTGTAATTGAGTGCGCCAATAACACCGTTCTCAAATTCCAGCATCGCAATACCGGTATCTTCAAATTCAATCACCCCTTTGTGCCCATAGTTGGCCAGGAGGGCCTGTACATTTTTTACATCGCCCAGCATCCAAAACAGCAGATCTATAAAGTGGCTGAATTGTGTAAACAGCGTACCTCCATCAAGTGCTATACTGCCTTTCCAGGAATTTTGATAATAAGCAGGATCGCGGTTCCAAAAACAATTTAGCTGCAGGCTGTATACCTGGCCCAGCCTGCCTTCATCCAGCAGTCGTTTAACCGCCTGCACGGGCGGATTAAAACGATTTTGTTTTACTACGAAAAGGCTTTTGCCCGCATTTTCCGAAGCACGGATCATATTACGGCAGTCTGTAACAGTAATGGCCATAGGCTTTTCACAAAGTACATGTATGCCGGCCTGCAGCGTTTTTATGCTGTGTACTGCATGCAAACCATTTGGCGTGCATATGGCTGCTACATCCAAATCTTTTTCTTTTTGCAACAATTCATCTATATCATAATAGGCCGCCGCTTTATAGGCAAGGGCCAGTACATCTGCTTTTTCTTTTACAATATCGCAAACCGCTATTAATTGTCCGTTCCTGGCTATGTGCTCCGCATGTCTTTGCGCGATGCGCCCGCAACCAATCAAAGCAAATCTCATGTTTTACCTTTTTTTCTTTTTGATAGAAACATTTCCGGCAGTTTTGGTGTGGGTAAGTAAGCGCATGTCCTGGTTGTGCAGGCGGGTGCCTGTCGTCAGCGCTGTGTGTGGTTAGGCTTAGAGCCGTTTCTTCCAGCTTTCAATAATTTCTGTAAAGGTGGTCTCCAGGTCTTTGGTAATATCCCAATGCGGGTAATGGGCTTTCATTTTACGCAGGTCGCTGTAATAACAAATATGATCGCCTATACGGTTATCATCCATATAGGTAAATACCTGCGGAATGCCTGTTATTTTTTCGGCAAGCTGAAATGCTTCAATAATTGAAATAGAATTTTCTTTTCCCCCACCAAGATTATATACTTCGGCTACACGGGGGGCATTAATAAAAGCTTCAATAAACCGCGCTACGTCCAGCGAATGGATATTGTCTCTTACCTGTTTGCCTTTATAACCGTATATTTTATATTCTTTCTTCTCCAGGTTGCATTTAATAAGATAACTTAAAAATCCATGCAGTTCCACGCCTGAGTGATTGGGCCCTGTAAGACAGCCACCCCGTAAACAACAGCTGGGGATATTGAAATACCGGCCGTATTCCTGCACCATTATATCTGCAGCCACTTTTGATGCGCCAAACAGGGAATGTTTCGACTGATCGATGGTAAAATTTTCAGCTATGCCTTCTTTATAAAA
>Ga0207689_10002778_pt1 | contig 16188 bp, 13 predicted proteins | sample KBSMisM52_FD_184312 | JGI IMG/M metagenome (GOLD analysis project Ga0207689, IMG submission 184312) | Miscanthus rhizosphere microbial communities from Kellogg Biological Station, Michigan, USA - KBS Miscanthus M5-2 (SPAdes) (version 2) | ecosystem: Host-associated > Plants > Roots >... | reverse complement strand
ATGGGTTCGGCGATCAGGTGGAACACTTTCACACCATTGTCCATCGTCCACGGCAAGGAACCGCCGTTCACTGTGATGACCGGCGTATAGCTTTGTCCTGACGGCGCGGAAATTGGCGCGCGAGTCGCGGCGGCATCCTGGTCTGCCGCGGAAGCATGGCGCCGGTTTGCACTCATGGCACCGCCTGTCAGCAGTGCCGCTCCAGTCTTTAGGATTTGTCGGCGAGTGATCATGGTTATTTGTCTCCGCTGTCATGTTCATGGCCATCGATGTGATTGGAGTTATCGTCCGGTTCGGACTTGTCGGTTTGCGATTCCGGCACGGCGGTCGCCGCTAGGGCCAGGCTTCCGCCGGCCGCACGTTCGAGGTCGGCCCAGGCCAGCCAGAAGTCGCGATTGGCCGCGACATACTGGCGGGCCGTCTGCACTTGCATCTGTTTGGTCAACAGCAGCTCATAGACGCCGGTCAACATGCCGTTGTAGGACTTGAGCGTCTCGCTCAGAATGGTCTGCTGTAGCGGTAGCAGGACCTGTGTGTAATGCTGCACAACCTGCTGCATGGCAGTCAGGCGTTCGCGCGCTTCACGCGTCTCCGAGCGGATGGCAACAGCAAGCGCCGCGACGCGTTCTTGGCTGCGGCGGTACTCCGCCTCCATTCGTGCGACTTTCGCTTGCCCCTGGTTGAAGATGGGCAGTCCGAGTTGAACGGTTGGTCCAACGAAATTGCCGGCGCCGGGCTCGCGCTTGTACGCGACTCCAATGCCCAACGCGTCGAGATAGCGGAATTGTTGCGTAAGGGTCAAGGCCTGAGCGGTGCTTTCGGCCTCTTTCTTTGCCGCCGCAAGATCGAGACGTTGCGATATAGCCTGACTTTCGATTTCGTCGAACGACGGTAGCGAGGCCGGGACTCGCGGCAGCCGTGCCGGAACGCTCCACCGTGTCTGCCCTCCCCACAACCCCATCAAGCGATTGAGCTTCTCGCGGTCGGATGAAAGCTGCATTTCCGCCTGCGACGCATCCAGCAACGCCTGCGCATAGAAAGCCTGCTGCACCGCCTGATCGCGACGGTTAAGATTTCCTGCCGCGAGCTGACGTCGGGCCAGTTCCGCAGCGGCATCGGTTGCACTCACGATCTGCCGCATGAGGTCCAGCGCTTGCGAGTCGCCGACCACGACGTAGTATTGCGTCCTGACCTGCCAGGCGAGGTCCAATACGCGCTGGGCTGTTTCGGCAACGACGCGGTCCGCCACGGCCTGCCCGACCTTCTTCCGGGCGGACAGACTCAGGACGCTCACGAAGTCCTGCACGATAGAGGCCTCGACGATCGATCCCGCGCCTCCCGTGTAGTAGGTGTACGAGAAGACCGGATTCTCCAGCAGACCAGCTTCCACCAAGTCGGCTTGCGCGATCCCCAGACTTGCGTAGCTGCTTTGCAGATCGCGGTTGTTCAGCAGGGCGATCTGTACCGCGGTATCGGCGCTGAGTTGTTTCTGAAGCAATCGATGGACGGGATCGATTGGCGGCTCTGTCCGATGTTCGGTATGTGCCTCCACAGGGGTCTCCTCTGGCGGCGCTACGCTAATAGGAGTTGCTGCGCTCGAGGTGGTAGCCCGGTAGCTTCGCAGCGTTTGCGACTGTAGCGACCTGGGCGCGACAGGTGCGGCTGAACTGGCTGGATGATCGTTTGGATACTGCGGCGGCGGCGTGCTGGCGCATGCCGATAGCGTCAGCGGCAGCAATATGACTGCTGCGCGTACAGCAAGAAGCAAAGACATAAGAGCCCCATCTTCGATCGGATGACGAAAGGCAACGGCCGCGATGAATCACGCACCGTGCGGTCGAGCAAGCGCACGCACAGTCGGGCACGAACCCGATAGTGCGTTACACGTGCAGATCAGACGGAGGGATTAGGGGGAGGCTGCGGCTGTTCGGGAATGAACAGTCTGACGAAGGTCGAATAGAGCGGGGAATAAATCGAGTCCACCGATGCCAAGGCCAGGGCTATCGTGGTGGGCACAGCGGGCGCGCATGCCAGATGGCATACGCCGCAGCCGTTGCAATTGAAGTCCGAATGTTTGGTTGGCGCGGGATCGTGGTCACTGTGCGAGCCAGCCGCCGAAGAGCGCGTGGCGTGGGCGTGATGTTCGTGGCCAGTCTGCGGCTGCGAAGCGATGCCAGGGAGGCCGAGGGACTGGGGGCAGAACGGCATGGCCACTGCGACGACCCCTTGTAGGGGCAGCCACAGCATCAGCAAGACCAATGTCACTCGCCGCACCAGCATCATTGCTCCAGTATATCGGAGGTCGGGACTCGCGGTTTGCGTGGGTGCTATCGCCCTAAGCCAACTCGGGCGACAACGCCGCTTTCAGCACGACCTCCGATTGCTCTCCACGTGCCCGGTTTGTCAGCCAGTAAATGGCACCTTTCTTCATCGCCCATTCGGCCGGTGCTCCTGACAGCAGGAGTGCGGCTACGTGGCCGAGAGTCGGCTGATGCCCGACGACCAGTACCGCGCCTTTGGCGTTGGGCCATCCAGCTGCCGCCAGCACCGACGCATACGATGCGCCCGGTGCGATCTCGCGTACGGTCTTGAACTCTTCGGTCAAAGCCGACGCGGTCTGCTGTGCACGTGTGGCGGGGCTCACTAAGATACGCGTCCCTTTTGGCAGATGCGCACGCAGCCACAGCGCCATTTGAGCAGCCTGCTTCTGGCCTTTCTCGGTGAGTGCGCGAGCCATATCCGGCGAGCCGTCTTCCGCATCCGCATGTCGCCACAGGATCAGGTCCATGGAACTATTCCCCTTTCCAAAAGGGTTCGCACTGGCGGAAGCGCTTCCACGCATCCGGTACTCGCTCGATGTATGCCCGGGCGGTCGCGGATGACCATCCTCGTGCGACGCCTAGTATTTCGGACTCGGACGCGTCCTGTGGGTCGTGGCGCAGCCCTTCGCACAGACGCTCCACGGTAGCGGCATCGTTCAGGCTTCCCAGCAACCCCTGCAATCCGGCCAACGCTGCGTCGTAGGCACGTGTCGCCTTCTGTTCGTAAAGGCTGGAAAGGAAATCCGCCGCGTAGCGCAGCTTCTTTACCTGAATCCGCCAGGCGTGCAGGGCGGCCGTATCCAATTCGGCATGCTCGCGGCCGCTTTTGATCACTTTGCGGTGATGCCGGGTCAGGATAGCCGCGGCGAATTCTGGCAGGGGTCGGGCCCGTTCGTTCGCAGCGGCCTCGTCCCCGAAGGCCGTCCATGGCTGCCGGTACAGCGCAGCAACGACGTCCAGTAGGAGCGTGGTATAGCGCACGGAGGCTACGGCTTCGCGCGCACCCCGGTCAGCATCGGCTCGTCGCGCTGCAGTGGTCTCCATCAACCAGTGCAGCCCACGTTCTCGCGGGAAGGCGGTACTCAGCGTGGGCAGGCTCTGGGTGGCGAACACGTCCCAGTCGCGCGCCGGACCCAGATAGCTGCCGAGCCAACGCAACTCTTCGAGCAGCACCTCGAAGGCCGCGCGCGGAAGGGCGCGGTCGAACACGCTGAAAGCGCTGCGCAAGCGCCGTAACGCCACGCGCGCCTGGTGCAGGTACTCGTCGTCCTCGCTCTGCAGAATACCTCGTTCGTTGGCCTGCAGATGAGCGAGGCAACTCGACACCACTTGCTTGAATGCATCAGTCACGCTCATGCCGGCATGCAGTAGCGGAGGGCTCGATTTCGACGGGGCCTGGCGAGTATGCGCCGCCAGGGCATAGCCGCGTTCGGCCTTGCTCATGGGCTCCAGCCGCATCGGCACCTGCTGCAACAACTGGCGGGCGAAATCCAGCAGATCGCCTGGCTGACCTGTCTTGAGCTCGAGTTCGACTTCGCTGATTGGAGCCGTGTTGGTGCCGGCGGTGACGCTGCCGGAGTCGATGCAAAGTTCGACGAGTGTGCCGGAAGCGGCTTCGATGTTGTGCGTGGATCGCTTGAAGTCGGTGACGAATACCGCTTGCAGATTCGCCCGCAGTTCGGCGTCATTGAATACGGCGCTGGCACCGGATTGAGCCAGCGCGTGGTAGTTCAGCAGTTGGGCTGGGACCGGCGTGTCATGCTCCTGTCGCAAGTGAAGGCCGCCCTCGACTCGTCCGGCGGTCTTCAATGTCTGTATCCATTTTGCGCCATCGCGCCGCAGGCGCAGTGCCACTTTGTCGGATCGCAGAGCGAATTCAGGCGTATCGTAGTAGACGTTGTACAGATGGCGTGTGATGGCACGACCGCGCGCAGCAGTCTTGAGCAAAGGATGTCGCGGCAGGCGCTCCATCTCTTCTGCCGAGATCGAGAGCTTGAGTTCGATTTCGCTTGCTGAAGGTGAAGGAGACGGAGACGGCGTGTTCGAATTCGCCGTTTGAGGTTCTGAATTTGGCGCAGGGGATTCAGTAGCGGTCGCCAAAGGCTCGGGCGCGACTACGCTGGGGTCTTCGGTTAACGTTTCCGGTCGCTCGCTTTGCGCCTTTGCTGGAGCGATCTTCTCGCGATGAGTCTTGTCCTTGGCGGGGCCGGCTGCCCTCTTTGACGCCCGCGATTCTGGCAATCGTGGTTTAGCCATCGGTTCGATGTACTACGCTGCAGCCCTCGCCTTCCGCTTTGGCCGCAGCTTGCGCATGACCTGTTCCTCGGTGTCCGGCTGCGGTGCACTAGCCAATTCCTGCAGCAACTCGAGCTGCGCTCCGCGTACCTCGGATTTGCCCGGCTTGCAGCGTTCGTAGCGGCCATCCGGACCCATATCCCAGGCCTGCAGGTTGTCGTCCAGATATTTCTTGAGGGATTCTTCGATCACGCGCTTCTTCAGTTTCGGATCCAGGACAGGCACACAGACTTCGATGCGGCGGAAGAAATTGCGCTCCATCCAGTCAGCGCTGGACAGGTAGGTGTTTCCCGAACTGACGAAATGAAATACCCGATGATGCTCGAGGAAGCGGCCTATGATCGAACGTACCCGGATGTTCTCCGACAACCCGGGCAGGCCCGGCCGCAGGCCGCACACCCCGCGCACGATCAGTTCTATTTTTACGCCGGCCTTCGATGCTTCGTACAGTTCGGCGATGATCTCCGGTTCGAGCAGGGCATTCATCTTGGCGATGATGCCGCATTTCTTTCCCGCTTTGGCCTGATCGGTTTCGCGCTTGATCGCAGCGATGAGCTGGGAATGCAGTGTGAAAGGCGATTGCCACAAGTGGCGCAGCTTGCTGGCTTTACCGAGTCCGGTCAGCTGCAGGAAGACATCGTTGACGTCGGCGCATATTTCCTCGTCGCACGTGAACAGCCCGAAGTCGGTGTACAACGTGGAAGTGCGAGAATGATAGTTCCCGGTGCCGACGTGGCAGTAGCGACGCAGGCGGTCCTGCTCGCGGCGAACCACCATGGCGAGTTTGGCATGGGTCTTGTGGCCGACGACGCCGTAGACGACGTGCGCGCCCACCTCTTCGAGCTGGGCGGCCCAGTTGATGTTGGCCTCTTCGTCGAAGCGCGCCATCAGCTCCACCACGACGGTGATCTCCTTTCCGCGACGCGCCGCATCGATCAGGATGCGCATGAGCTCGGAATCCGCGCCCGTGCGATACACCGTCTGCTTGATCGCCACCACGTCCGGATCCTTGGCGGCCTGGTCGATAAAGGCGATCACCGGCTTGAAGGACTGGAAAGGATGGTGCAAGAGAATGTCACCCTTGCGGATGGCGTCGAACATATCCTGCCGCTTCACCAGACTTGCGGGCACGCCAGGCACAAACGGGGGGTATTTAAGATCGGCGCGCGCCACCAGATCCGGGATTTGCATCAATCGCACCAGATTTACCGGGCCGTTCACGCGATACAGATCGTCTTCGTTCAGTCCGAATTGCTGCAGCAGGAAACTGGTCATCTCCGGCGGGCACACGTCGGCCACTTCGAGTCGCACGGCGTCGCCGAAGTGGCGTTGCGGCAATTCCCCCTGCAGTGCTGTGCGCAGATTCTTCACTTCTTCTTCGTCAACGAACAGATCGCTGTTGCGGGTGACGCGGAACTGGTAGTAGCCGTGTACTTCCATTCCCGAGAACAGTTCACCGACATGCGCGTGAATGATCGAGGAAAGGAACACGAATCCATAGTCGCAGCCGGCAAGCTTGGGTGGCAGTTTGATCACGCGTGGAACCACGCGCGGAGCCTGCAAGAGCGCAATGCCCGAGCTGCGCCCGAAGGCATCCTTGCCTGCGAGTTGAACCGCAAAGTTAAGGCTCTTGTTCAAGATGCGTGGGAACGGATGCGCGGGATCCAATCCGATGGGCGTGAGCACAGGCATGATCTCGCGCAGGAAATAGGCTTTGATCCATTCGCGCTGCTCGCTCGTCCAGTCGCGGCGCCGCAGGAACTGAATGCCTTCTCGCGCGAGCGAAGGCAGCACAGCTTCATTCCACAGCTTGTACTGCGTCGTGACCATCTCGTGGGCTAGGTTCGAGACCTCTTTGTAGACGCGGGAGGGTGCTTGGCCGTCGGGCCCGGGATTGTCCGCGCCAACTTCGATCTGGGCCTTGAGTCCCGCGACACGGATCTCGAAGAACTCGTCCAGATTGTTGCTGACGATGCAAAGGAAGCGCAGGCGCTCCAGCAATGGCACGCTCGCATCGGCGCCCTGGGCCAATACGCGGCGATTGAACTCGAGCAGGGCCAGTTCGCGATTGAGATAGTGCTGGGGAAGGGAGTGCTTGGTCACGGCTGCTACGATGTTCTACTTATCGGTGTTTTAATTATCCATCCGAGCAGTTCCGAAGCCGGACCCGCTTAGGCATACGGTCGGGGAATGCTCCCCGCCCAGTTACTGTTACTTTTTGCTGTTACCTTTATTGTGGCTTGGAGGGAGGCACGTACCCGGAGGCCTCATCGGCCCCGGTCCCGAACAGGTAGTTTTCCACTTGTTGCGCCAGGTACTGACGGGCCTTAGGGTCCGTACCGCTGAGGCGCATCTCGTTGATCAACCTCTTCTGGTGCTCCAACCACTCCTGCCACGCCTGCTTGGACACGTTTTCGTAGATGCGCTTACCCAGTGCGCCCGGGTAGGGCGGGAGGTCGAGCCCTTCGGCCTCGCGCTTGAGCTTCACGCAATAGACCATTCGAGCCATGGGTATTGTCTCCTAAATTCGCTTGTTGTCAGCCTTCGGTCAGATTATCCCGAATCGGAGCGCGTGGGTGAAGAGATGGAGGTGCTACGATCGGACGCAGCATGGGGTGGTCTGCCATCGGGGCCTCGAGATGATAGCCCTGGGCGCAATCGACGCCGAAGGCGCGCAATACCTCCAGCGAGCCGGCATCTTCGACGCACTCGGCCACCGTGAGCTTGCGCAATCCGCGCGCTACATCGACGATAGCCTTCACGAAAACCTGATTGTCTCGGTCCGCCGGCAGGTTGTGGATGAACTGCCCATCGATCTTGAGCATGTCGACGTTTAGGTGCTTCAGATAGGCGAACGAGGAAAAGCCAGCGCCGAAATCATCCAAGCAGACTCTGCACCCTGCCAGTTGCAGCGACTGGATGAAGCGCTGCGCATCGTGCAGGTCGGAGACGGCGGAGGTCTCGGTCAACTCTACAATGAGACGGCCTGGATGGACTTTGCTGCGCCGCAGCCGGTCGGTGATGAACTGCGGGAGGCTGGGCTCAGACAAGGAGCGGCCTGAGATATTGAGCGCAATGGCACTGACATTCGGATGACGCGCCAGCACGTCGATCGACGCTTCGACGACCCAGCGGTCGATGTCCAGGATCTTGCCGGTCTTCTCAGCGATCGGGATAAAACTGCCGGGCATGACGATTCTCGACGGCTCCTCGCGATCGACCATGCGCACTAGCGCTTCGAGATGGCGCAACTCACCGTTGCCGCAGCCGAATACACCCTGGAAATGCAGACGCAGCAGACCGTTCTCCAGAGCGTCCTCGATGCGCTCGTTCCAGCTGAGTCGCGCCAACATCTGGCGTGAGGCCTGTGCATCTTCGCGATACATGCGCCAGGTGTTCTTGCCCGCTTCCTTGGCCTGGTACATGGCCGCATCGGCGTGCGCAACCAGGTCCTCGGTGGTCGTAGCCTGCTCCGGATAGATCGCCACTCCCAGGCTGCAGGTGATACGCAGGTTCTTGCCTTCGAAGCTGAAGGGGATGCGCGCGATGGCACGCACGATGCGTTCCGCGAACGCTTGCGCCTCGGCGTCTGAGATTTCTGGCGCCAGGATGGCGAACTCGTCTCCGCCCAGCCGCGCGAACACCTCGTCGCGCCGGACTTGTGCAGATACCTCGCCCGCCACACGCGTGAGCAGGGCATCGCCGGTACGGTGACCGAAGGTATCGTTGACATGTTTGAACTCATCGATGTCGAAAAACAGCAGAGCCACGCGGCGGCGATGGCGGTCTCCGCTGGAGAGCATGCGCGCGAGTTCTTCCTGGAAACGATGGCGGTTGTATAGTCCGGTAAGGGCATCGCGCTCCGCGAGATACAGGATCTGGTTCGCAGTCTGACGTTCGTGCGTGACGTCCTCGAACAACCACAGGTACCCCACCAGTTGCGACATTCCATCGCGCACTGGATGGCCCGCCCGCGTTATCAGCCGTCCGTCGCTCATTTCGAGTTCGGTCTGGTCCGAGGGCTCGCCCTCCTTGGCCAGCCGTCCCAGGTCCCACAGCAGATTGTCGGCCGCCTGCATTCGATCGGTCGTCTGAACCATCAAGGCGGCAGCGTCCATTCCGATGAAGCGGGACTTGCTGCGGGAGAATAGCCAGATCTGTTCGAATGCCGGGTTGGAGTAGATCACCCGGTTGTCGCGATTGACGAACAGGATGCCGACCTGCATCGCGGACAGCAGCGCATTCAAACGCGCACGTTCATCGCTTGCCTGCGCCAGATAGTCGCGCTGTATCGCATTGGCCTTCTCGAGTTCCCGCATCGTCTCCGAGATGCGTGCTTCGCCTTGCGCCAGTGCGCGTATCTTGTCCTGGGTTGCCGCGGCCATCGTGTTGAACGCAGCGGCCAGCTCACCCACCTCGTCCTCCGACGTGACAGGAACCCGGGCCGTGAAGTCGCCGCGCGCGATTGCGGCACCAGCCTCGGTGAGCTCCTGCAAGTTTCGCGTGAGCCAGAGGGCGAGCAACGTCAAGATCAGCAGAGAGATGGTCATCCCGATGCAGGACAACAACAGACTCTGTGTCAGCAACTCGTTCCTCGCCCGGCTGAGGAACTCCGTGGAGATGCCAACAGCAAGCGAACCGTAGGCGCGCCCAGCAAGGGTAACGGGGATGCGCGTGTCGTAAAGATCGTCGCTCCCGGCTTCGTCGATCGAGGAGTCCGGTGTGGGGATGGCATCCCTTGGGTCGCGCCCGGAAGCCGCTACCACAGAACCTTTGTGGTCCAGCAACACCAGATAACGCAGAGCGTGCTCGGAGCGCATCTCGTTGAGCACTTCCTGGATCGTCGCGTAGTCACGCTGTGCGAGAGGAGCGGCCAGCGCGGCGTTGAGCAGCGGCGCCGTGCTGTGCACCCAGGTTTCGGCTTGTTGGTCCAAAGCGCTGTCGTTCACGCGCACGCTGTTGGCAACGAGCAGGAACAGCGTGAGCACCTCCACGAGCACGGTGGCGCCCACCAGCCGCAGCCGCAGCGAGCGGGGAAAGAGCGAACGCAGCGGCCGACTCCACGTCATTGGTCGCAAGCCTCTTTGGAAATCATGTCGGCTCTCAAATGCGTCATCGGCTTGCACCGCCTGCAGCGCGCGCTTCTTCCAAGAGGTGCTTGTGCTCCTGTGCCAGCGAGTCGAGGCTGCGCAGTTCGGCGTCGGTCGGGGGGCGGACTCCGGTCAGGCCGGACTGTGCGATGAACTTTTTACCTTCAGCAGTCTGCTCCATGAACTCGCCTATAGCGGTGCGGACATCGGATTGCCGTTGCGCTGACATGTCGGACCGGGCCAGGAACATCACATGCGGAATATGTCTTGTCTCGCCCAGAACTCTCACTCCGATCTTCTGCTCCTCGCGCATCTGATAAAACGCAGAGCTGTTCATCAACAGGATAGGCATCTCACCGCGTACCAGCGACGTCAGTAGCGAGTCTTGAAAGCCGGGCGGATAGACGATCTTGGAGGCATCCATTCCAAGGCCATGCAGGGCTTCTTTACCCAAGTGCGCAGTGGCCGTAAATCGATCGGGGAAAGCGATGGATTCTCCGATCATGTCCTTCAGGCTGTGCGCAGAACTCCCGACCGGTACGAGGAACAAACCATACAGATCATTCGACATGCGCAGCAGGGGAACATAACCACCCTCTTTCTGCGCGAGGCGCGCGGTTTGGGGCGCCGTCATGGCCAATTCATAGCTTCGCGCCAGCACGCGCTCGTCGAACTCTCGCAATGACGGTGCGGTAACCAACAATACGGGACGTTTGAGACGCTCTTGGAGATACGAAGCCAGCGGTTGGAACATGGCCATCAAGGGGCGCACGCTGATGTAGGGAGCCAGTGCAAACTCCAGAGGGTCTTCGTCTGCAGCGCGCGTGGTCGCCGACTGCAGCATGACCATCATCAGCGCGATCGCGCAGCCGCGGGAGGCTACTACCCGAGTGCTGGTCACTGATGGGTCCCTCGGCAGTTCAGCATGCGCAACCGTCAGAGTGAACCTGGTACGGCAGGCCGGGCAGGCTCACCCGCCAGCGCGCGGCGCGTGGCCGGCAGCAGGGGATCCATCTTGCGCAGTCTTGCATTGTCCACCGTCATTATCCTGCCGTAGCCACTTGCACCAGTAAACTGTGACCATAGCGGCTCATTACTCGGAAACTTCAGCAATGCGACTGCTAGAGCTTGCCGTTGCGCCTGGTCGACCTGAGGGCCTGCCATGTAAACGAGCCCAGATAAGGTTCCAATTCCCGTTAGAACGCGGACCTTTTCCGCGGGCGGGCCAGGGAATTGCGCCAAACCTGCCGACGTGATCACACCTGCCGTGGCGCGGCCCTCGATTACCGCAAGGACGGTACTGGTCTGGGTTGGCAGATGGAGCGTTTGATAATCGCGCCCGACCTCCAGCCCCACTTTGCGCAACCAGGCGACACCCTGGATCACACTCGCCGAAGCGGGGTCGTGAAGCGCGATGACCTTGCCTCGCAGATGCTGCAGGTCGTGGACGTCGCTATCGTCTCGTACGACTATGACTGTCTTCGTCAGCGAATTGTTCATCGCGAGCGCGTGCAGTCCACCATCGATCTGGTGCAATCGCGCCAGATGCGGTGCCGTGACGACGAGATCGAAGATGCCGTGACGGGTGTCGTCATAGAAAGCCCGGTAGCTGGTCGCGGTTTCGAGTATGACCTCGCGCTTGAGCTCACTTTCCAGGAAGCTGCGCATCGGCTGGTACATCCGCAGTACTACCGGAGCGCTGTTGGTCGGCAGAATTCCGACGTGCAAGGGGGCGGGATTCTCCCACGCCCCTGCCGGTGTGCTCGACGTCGCGGCTACGGCCACAAGACTAGTAAGCGCCGCGAGAATTCTCACGCACGTGGTTCGCACTGCCACGGTCCATATCCAGTGGCTAGGAGCCGGCTTTCGAGGGTTTGGACCTGAAGGCATGTATGGTTGCCCCCCGGATCGGTCTCGCGGGGAGCGGGAGGTAGGGGCGAGCTTCACAGAGCAGCAAGCCCCGTACCAGGGGAGTCAGACGGCCTCGGAAGTTTCGTCGGGACCGGCTACAGAACGACCCTGCCGAGGGTCCTCAAGAAGACCCGCTTAGCGTTTTTCAGGAAGACCCGCTTGGAGCTCTTTCAGGAAGACTTTGGAACGGCGCTGGTAGTTGTACAGGAGTTGCTTCTGCTGCGGAAGCGCCGCCACTGTCGCCTCGGCGAAGCCGCGCTCGATAAACCAGTGCGCTGCCCGCGTCGTCAAAACGAACAGGCGATTCATGTTCAGCCCCCGCGCCTGTATGTCGATGTGACGCAGAAGGCGATCTCCAGCGCCGGAATTGCGATACTCAGGATGGACGGCGAGGCATGCCAGTTCGCCGGCTGCCTCTTCAGCGAATGGGTATAGCGCTGCGCAACCCACGATCACGCCATCGTGCTCGAGCACGACGAAACGATTGATCTCTATCTCGAGCAACTCGCGCGAGCGCTTTACCAGCGTGCCATCGGCCTCGAGCGGCTCGATCAACTGCAGGACGCTACCCACATCGTCGACGCTCGCCTGCCGCAGCCGCTCGAGTGGATCGTGCGTAACCATGGTACCCACACCTTCGTGGGTGAACAGTTCCAGCAAGAGCGCCCCGTCGATATGGCGCGATAGCAAGTGCGCGCGACGCACTGAACCGCGGCACGCTTTCATTGCTGCAGGCAGATACAGCAGCGCATCTTCCGCCAGATCGCGCCGCTCTTGGAGGGCAGTTTGCGCTTCCGACACCGTTAGCTCGCGCAACAGCTTGCCTTCTGCGTCGGAAATTCCCGGTTGCTCGGCCAGGAATAGCAGCTTGTCTGCGCCCAACGCGATGGCTGCCTCAGTGGCGACGTCCTCCAAGGTAAGATTGAAAATCTCCCCGGTCGGTGAATAACCAAGCGGCGATAGCAGCACAAGTTCGCCCGCGTCGAGGCGGGCGAGTATCGCTTTTGTATGGATGCGCCGAACCTCGCCCGTGTACTGCATGTCCACACCGTCGATCACACCGCGCGGGCGCGCAGTCACGAAGTTCCCGCCAGCCACCCGGATTTCGGCGTTGGCCATCGGCGAGTTGGGCAGCCCCATCGACAGCAACGACTCGATCTCCACACGCAATTGGCCGCTGGCCTGCTTGACGCAATCCATGGCGGCTTCGTCCGTGACTCGGACTCCGCGCACGTAGCGCGGACGCGTGCCGCGCGCCGCCAATTGCGCCTCGATCTGGGTACGCGCTCCGTGCACCAGCACGAGACGCACACCCAGGCTGGCGAGCAAATTGAGGTCATGCGTCAGCGCCACGAATTTGCCGTCGGCGACGACTTCGCCACCGAAAGCCACGACGAACGTACGCCCACGGAAAGCGTGGATGTACGGAGCCGCGGAGCGGAACCAGTGGACGAATTGTTCGGGCGAGAGGGGGTTCATCAGGTCAGGTGAAGAGGTGATTCAAAGTGAAAAGTGATTTGCGTGAGCAAGGTGAAAAGGTGATCTACGTGAAAAGGTGAATATCACCTCATTCATTCTTTACGTCCGTCGCTTCTTCACCTTGATCGCCTCATTCACTTTTTCACTTCTTCACCCATTCAGTCCTTCACTCATTCACGCATTGGCAAACCTACTTCGGCCCCATCCGGATCGCTCCGTCCAGTCGGATCGTCTCACCGTTCAGCATTTCATTTTCCACGATGTGCTTGACGAGTGCCGCGTACTCGGGCGCTCGGCCCAGCCGCGAGGGGAAGGGCACCTGCTTGCCCAGCGAATCCTGCACTTCTTTCGGCATACCCATAAGCATGGGTGTCTCGAAGATCCCGGGCGCGATCGTGCACACGCGAATGCCGCTGCGGGACAAATCGCGGGCGATGGGCAGAGTCATGCCGACCACACCTCCCTTCGACGCAGAGTAGGCGGCCTGACCGATCTGGCCATCGTATGCGGCGACCGACGCGGTATTTACGATCACGCCGCGCTCGCCTGCCGCGTTGGGCTGCCCCTTGGACATTGCGTCGGCTGCGAGCCGGATCATGTTGAAAGTGCCAATCAGATTCACGGTGATGACTTTAGTGAACTTCGCCAGGGAGTGCGGCCCCTCCTTGCCTACCGTTTTTTCTCCCACCGCGATGCCGGCGCAATTCACCAAACCGTGCAAACCACCGAAGCTCGACACCGCCAGATCGACCGCGGCTTTGGCCTGCTCTTCGTTCGAGACGTCGGTAACTGCGAAGCGCGCCTGTTTGCCCAGTTTCTGCGCCAACGCCTCACCTGCCGGGCTCACGTCGGCAATGACTACGTTGCCGCCGTTGCTGACGATCATTTCCACGCTGGCCTGACCCAGGCCGGAGCTTCCACCGGTTACGATGAAGGTGCTATTGCGAATGTCCATTTGCTGCAATTCCCGTTGGTTGCGAAAACACTAGAGTGTACAGACTCGACGCAAAGGCGCGAAGGCGCAAAGGAATACGATACAAGAACCAGATGGCGGGGATGGCACCCTGCGTAGACCGCCTGCTTGATGACATGAGTACTTTGATTCCTTTTGCGCCTTCGCGTCTTTACGTCGAAAGGTTTGCGCGCCGCACGGTTTACGCCTTAGAAGTCCCCCCAAAGCGCATGCATCGCCGCAACCGCCGCCAATGCTGCAGTCTCCGTGCGCAGGGTGCGTGGGCCCAGGCGAACCGCTTGAAATCCACACGTGCCGGCCAAGTCCTGCTCTTCTGGATCCAGGCCTCCTTCGGGCCCAGCCAGCAGTAGCACATCGACGGGGGTGGGCAGATCACGCAGCCGCAGCGCGGCGCCGGGTGAGAGCATCACGCGCAGACTGTTGGACGTGCGCGGAAGTCCTCCCAACCAGTCGGCAAACGATTCCACAGGCCGTACCTGAGGGACAAGATTGCGTCCGCATTGCTCGCACGCAGCAATCACCAGATTCTGCCAATGCTCGACGCGACGGCTGGCACGTTCTTCCCGCAGCCGAACGACGCTGCGGCGCGTTTCCAGCGGCCAGATCTCCGCGACACCCAGCTCCACGGCTTTCTGCAGCGTGAAGTCCATGCGCTCACGGCTGCTGATCGACTGCGCCAGGACGATCCGTACCGGTGGCTCTACGCCGCGATTGAAGCGCGTACCTACCCGCACTGTGACGTTGGTTTTGTGGACGGTCGCAATCTGAGCGTCCCACTGGGCGCCGTCGCCGTTGAACAGTTGCACGGAATCACCCGGACCAAGGCGCAGCACGCGCGCAGCATGGTGTGCTGCCTGGCCTGGAAGATCGCGCACGGCACCCGGAGAGAGATCACCGGGGCAGAAGAAGCGCGGCGCATCCTGCGCCCGGGTCGGTATCCTATTCATGCTACGATTCTGCCATCTCGCATGGCTGCGCGTCATCGCGATTTCGCGAGGTGCGTTATACCACCATGCCGGGTTGCCGGCGCGTCGGATCGGACTAAACGCCGGCTACTCGCTGCGGATCGGGAACAATGGCAACACCACCTGTGTGTAATTTCGGCTGGCCTGCGGTCAGCTTCGATCTCCCCGGGACTGACGGCAAGCGACACCGGCTGGCTGATGTGCAAGGGCCGAACGGTCTGCTCGTCATGTTCATCTGCAACCACTGTCCCTACGTCAAAGCCGTCATTGACCGGATCATTCGGGATTGTTCGGAACTCAGCGGACACGGCATTGGTTGCGTTGCGATCAACTCCAATGACCCCGCGGACTACCCGGAAGACTCGTTCGATAACATGAAACGCGTGGCACAGGACTTGCGTTTTCCGTTTCCATATCTATGGGATGAAACGCAGGAAGTGGCGCGGGCCTATGGAGCAGCGTGTACACCGGATTTTTTCGGTTTCGACAAGACGCTGAAGCTACAGTACCGGGGACGCCTGGACGCCTCGAGGACCGCGCCTGTACCGAACGCGCGCCGAGATTTATTCGAAGCCATGCTGCAGATTGCGCGAACCGGCGCCGGTCCCAAGGATCAAATCCCGAGCATGGGATGCTCAATCAAGTGGAAACATCATTGACGCTCTGATCACCACGTCCACCCCCGACGTCGAGGACCAGCCGGCTGACGGCGGCACCCCGATGGTCGAGCGTGTTATCGCCGCGGTTAAGCGGGTGGCTACCCAGGAGATCATGCCGCGCTTCCTCAAGGTCGCGCACCAGCGCAAATCCGATGGAAGCCTCTTCACCGAAGCCGATCTCGCAGCTCAGGAAGCGCTGAGCATCGCGCTCAAGGACATTCATCCCGGCCCCATGGTGGGCGAGGAGATGACCGAGGAGCAACATGTCGAGCGCTGGCTTGCCGGCGATGCGGGCTTGTGGTGCGTGGATCCGATCGACGGGACGTCCAATTTCGTCTATGGACTGCCTTATTTCGCCGTTTCCGTCGCGCTCATCCAGCAAGGGCGCAGCGTACTGGGCGTGGTGTACGACCCGGTGGCCGACGAGGTGTTCTATGCCGAGCGTGGCCGCGGCGCTTACCTGAATGGTGAGCGGTTGCCCATCCGCTCGCAAAT
>Ga0207689_10002776_pt1 | contig 16192 bp, 15 predicted proteins | sample KBSMisM52_FD_184312 | JGI IMG/M metagenome (GOLD analysis project Ga0207689, IMG submission 184312) | Miscanthus rhizosphere microbial communities from Kellogg Biological Station, Michigan, USA - KBS Miscanthus M5-2 (SPAdes) (version 2) | ecosystem: Host-associated > Plants > Roots >... | reverse complement strand
TAAAAAAACCGGGCGATAACCCACTACCCATTCCCGCGCAGCGCCTCCAAATCCACGAAAGCACCCACACGCATCGGCTGTTTAGATTGTTAAAGAGCGGTTGGTTGCGGGGGCAGGATTTGAACCTACGACCTTCGGGTTATGAGCCCGACGAGCTGCCAGACTGCTCCACCCCGCGACCGATCGAAACCTGGACGCACCAAATTTCGAGAGGCGGGATTATAGAACTCGCAAAATCCTCAGTCAATCTATACCGAACGACGAAACGCCAACACACCGCGCGTCAGTCCTCATCGATCCAATCCAGGATTGGTTGCCACTGTTCGAGATCCTTGCCGCTGAGATATTCAGGTAAATCGAACAGGCTCAAGCCGTTGAACGCAGCATTCACATAGATTTGAGTATCGCGCAGGTAGGTCAATACCGGCAGCTTGAACTGCGCAAGAAACGCTTCCAGCGTCACGGCCGCCCGCGTTCGGGGGTTTACTCGCATGCCCACAATGCCAATGGAAGTCTTGTGCTTGCGTACTGCTTTTTCCATCAGCAGGGTTTGCAAAAATGCGCTGGTCGCTGCCATATCAAAAACGGAAGGCTGTACGGGAACGATGATCTTGTCAGCAATTTTCAATGCATGCGCGAGATTCTTGCCATGCAGACCGGCTGCCGAATCCAGAATCAGCCAGCTCGACCCGCGCGGCACGTCCAGTTCATCGTCATCCTTGGCGTCGAGGCTCAAAATTGCCGGACGATCCGCTGGCCTCATGGCAAGCCAGCTAAGCGACGAATGCTGACGATCCAGGTCCCACAGAAATACCTTGTGTTTCCTGGCAGCGAGAGAACCAGCCAGATTGGTGGCGAGCGTCGTCTTTCCGGATCCGCCTTTTGGATTGGCGATGAGGATGGCCTTCATAACTTATTGTTCTCCGCGAATCAGCCATGCGCTCCGGCGTTAGCAACGGCCGCCAGAAGCCGTCAAGAAATCACACCGTATCGGCCCGCAGTTGGTCACGGGCGGAGGGGGATGCAAGTTCCTCTTCCGCGACTGGCCGTATCGCCGGCTCGCTCTGCTGCAAATGCTCGGTCTGGTCCGTGACCGGTTCTGTTTCCACCAAGGTCCCCAAATCCTCCAAGGGTGGCAATTCGTCCAGGGACCGAAGATTCAAATCATCGAGAAAGGTACGAGTTGTGGAATAGAGCGCAGGACGGCCCGGCACCTCGCGGTGTCCGACCTCATCGACCCATCCTCGCGCTTCCAGTGCCTTGAGAATCCCGCTTGATACGACCACGCCGCGAATATCTTCAATGTCGCCCCGCGTTACGGGCTGACGATAAGCAATGATGGCAAGAGTTTCCAGCACGGCTCTGGAATATTTGGGGGGACGCTGCGGGTTCAATCGGTCCAGAAACTTCTGATAATCGGGGCGAACCTGAAATCGCCACCCGCTTGCGACATTCGCCAGTTCCACGCCTTTATCGGACCAATCGGAGCGCAGTTCCTCGAGTACACGGCGTACCACCTCTGCGGCGATGTCCTCCTCGAAGAGCTTTCTGAGATCCGCGATGGGCAACGGCTCCGCGCTGCTCAATAACGCGGTTTCCAACACACGTTTGACGTGAACGGCTTCAGACGGCGGCAAGTCCATGATTTAATTTTACGTAAATAGGTGAAAAAGCACCCTGTTGAGTGACTTGAACGAGAGTTTCTCGGGCAAGCTCAAGTATCGCAAGAAACGTCACCACCAGCACCGGCACGCCGACATCGGCATCGAACAAGTCTTCGAAACGTACGAATCGCAAATTTTGCAGACTGCGCAGAATTCTGCTCATGTGCTCGCGTACCGATAATTGTTCCCGTGTAATGCGATGGTGCCGTGTGACACGCGCCCTCGCAACCAGTCCCAGCCAGGCATTGCGCAAATCTTCCGGATTCACACCGGGCAGACGCTGCTCGACATTTTCGTCGAGCCATATCTGAACCAAAGAGAAGTCGCGCCCCACCTGGGGCAATTCATTTATCCCCTGAGCCGCCGCCTTCATGCGTTCATACTCGAGCAGCCGGCGCACCAGTTCCGCGCGCGGATCGTCCTCCTGTGCCCCACCCTGTGCTGGCCGCGGCAGCAGCATTCGCGATTTGATCTCTATGAGTAGCGCGGCCATCAGCAGGTACTCGGCCGCCAGTTCGAGCTGATTAGTGCGCATGGCATCCACATAATCCATGTATTGCCGCGTCAAGCTGGACATCGGTATGTCCAATACATCCAGATTGTGTTTGCGGATCAGATAGAGCAGTAGGTCGAGAGGACCCTCGAACGTATCGAGGAAAATGCGCAGCGCATCCGGCGGGATATACAGGTCTCCCGGCACTTCCAGTACGGGCTCCCCGCGCACGACGGCGAGGGGTGTAACAGACAGGTCAACGGTCATTTTCTTATACGAAATAGGGCTAGGCAGTCATCGCGCAACCACCGGGCGCGAAACCGCGAACACGGCCGGACACCTCGGATCAACCGTCGGATTATCGGTCAAAACCGGATCGCTAGCCAGCCGGAACGGCTTTCCGGCTGGGCCGATGAACTCCTACTCCTTGCGGAAGCTCAACTTGCCGGCGGTTAGCGACACGCGAATAACGTCCTTGGGACCGAACCGGCCTTCGAGAATTTCTTTGGCCAGCGGATTTTCGATCGCAGACTGAATTGCGCGCTTCAGCGGTCGCGCCCCGTAGACCGGATCAAAACCGGCGGTCGCAAGTTCCGCCAGCACGGCATCATCGACCGCCAATCGCATTTCCATCGTAGCGAGGCGTTTTTCCAGATAACCCAGCTGGATTTTTGCGATCGACTTGATGTGTTTTTCGTCGAGGGCATGGAACACGACGACTTCGTCGATGCGGTTGATGAATTCCGGGCGGAACTGTGCCTTGACCTCACCCATCACCGCCAGCTTGATCAACTGATAGTCGCTTCCAGACATCTGCTGGATCATCTGGCTGCCGAGATTGGAAGTCATGACGATGACGGTGTTCTTGAAGTCCACGGTACGTCCCTGGCCGTCGGTCATGCGGCCATCGTCGAGCACCTGCAATAGCACGTTGAACACATCGGGGTGTGCCTTTTCGACCTCATCGAGCAGGATGACCGAATAGGGTTTGCGCCGAACCAGTTCGGTCAGATAACCACCTTCTTCATACCCGACATAACCCGGCGGTGCGCCAATCAGCCGGGCGACCGAATGCTTCTCCATGAATTCGGACATGTCGATGCGGATCAGATGGTCCTCCGAATCGAACAGGAATGAGGCTAGCGCCTTGCACAGTTCAGTCTTGCCGACGCCAGTTGGGCCCAGAAACAGGAACGAACCATAAGGTCGGTTCGGATCGGCCAATCCTGCGCGCGACCGGCGAATTGCATCCGACACCAGCCTGACCGCTTCGTCCTGGCCAATCACGCGCTCGTGCAGACGCGCTTCCATGTTGAGCAGTTTTTCACGTTCGCCTTGCAGCATCTTTGCAACCGGAATTCCGGTTGCGCGCGATACGACTTCGGCGATTTCTTCCGCGCCGACTTCGGTGCGCAGCAGCTTGTGCTGTGGCTTGTCGGTCGCGCTTTCAGCCTTCTTGAGCTGGGATTCCAGCTGCGGAACCTTTCCGTATTGAATCTCCGAAACCTTTTGCCACTCGCCTTTGCGTTTGGCCGCCTCCATTTCCAGCTTCAGCTTCTCCAACTCTTCCTTAATATGCTGCGAACCCTGGACCTCGGCCTTCTCGGCCTTCCAGATCTCTTCAAGGTCGGCGGATTCGCGCTCCAGCTTCTTGATTTCGTCCTCGATCAAGCCAAGCCGCTTGCGCGAGCCCTCGTCCTTTTCCTTCTTCACCGCCTCCCGCTCGATTTTTAACTGGATGATGCGACGGTCGAGCTTGTCCATCTGCTCCGGCTTGGAATCGATTTCCATCTTGATGCGGGCAGCCGCTTCGTCGATCAGGTCGATTGCCTTGTCAGGTAGGAAACGGTCGGTGATGTAGCGGTGCGAAAGCTCCGCCGCCGCTACGATCGCCGGATCCGTGATTTCCACGCCGTGATGCACTTCGTATTTCTCTTTCAATCCGCGCAGGATGGCGATGGTGTTTTCAACTGAAGGCTCATCGACGAGTACCTTCTGAAAGCGGCGTTCCAGCGCCGCATCCTTTTCGATGTACTTGCGGTACTCGTCCAGTGTTGTAGCTCCGACGCAATGCAGCTCGCCCCGAGCCAGCGCCGGCTTGAGCATGTTGCCCGCGTCCATGGCACCTTCCGCCTTGCCTGCGCCGACCATGGTGTGGAGCTCGTCGATGAACACGATGGTGCGGCCTTCCTCCTGGGAGAGTTCCTTAAGCACGGACTTAAGCCGTTCCTCGAATTCTCCACGGTACTTGGCACCTGCCAGTAATGCCGCCATATCGAGGCTGAGAACGCGCTTGCCTTTCAGCGTCTCCGGCACTTCTTCGTTGATGATGCGCTGAGCCAGTCCCTCGACGATTGCGGTTTTCCCCACGCCGGGTTCACCGATGAGGACAGGATTGTTCTTGGTCCGGCGCTGCAGGATCTGGATCACGCGCCGGATCTCGTCGTCGCGGCCGATCACCGGATCGAGTTTGCCAAGGCGGGCACGCTCGGTCAGGTCGAGGGTGTATTTCTCCAGTGCCTCCCGCTGTCCCTCCGCTTCCTGGCTTTGCACACCCTGTCCGCCACGCACCGCCTCGATAGCTTGTTCGAGCGCATTCTTGTTGACACCGTGGCTCCTGAGCAGCTTCCCGATCTCGCCCTTGTCCTCCGCCAACGCGAGCAGGAAAAGTTCGGATGCGATGAACTGGTCGCCACGCTTCTGGGCTTCTTTGTCCGTCACGTTCAGAAGATTTGCCAGTGACCGCGACACGCTGACTTCGCCTTCCTGACCTTCGACCTTCGGCAGCCGGCCCATGGAGTCGCGCAAAGCTGTCTTCAAGGGCGCAACGTTGGCCCCTGCCCGCGCAAGGAGAGACGACGTTCCGCCGTCATCCTGTTCCAGCAGGGCCAGGAGCAGGTGTTGCGGCTCTATGTAAGGATTGTCCTGGCCTACGGCCATGCTTTGCGCATCAGCGAAGGCCTGCTGAAAACGGGTGGTAAATTTGTCGAAACGCATCTTTATCCTCGATACACGCGATATCAGTCGGTGCCGCCTAGATTGGGGGATTTCCGGCGAATTTCAACTCGCTGCAGCCTTGCACGGTGGCCGCATTCAGCAGCATTGCCTCATAGCCGGAAAACTGGCAAATTGCCGATCCCCTGTTCTTCTCGAATCCATGCTGATATTCAGCTCCTGTATAGCGATGCCGAGAGACGGGGCTGACAAGTCAACAGGAACCCCGGATTCCCATGGCAGCAATCCAGATGCCCAATAGGCTCCCGTTGCGGGCACTGGTTTTCGATGCCTATGGGACTTTGTTCGACGTACATTCGATCAGCCTCGACTGCGAGTCCTTGTTTCCAGGCAAAGGCGCGGACCTGTCCCGCCTCTGGCGCAACAAGCAATTGGAGTATTCCTGGCTGCGCAGCCTGATGGGACGCTATGTGGAATTCGAAGTCGTCACCAAGGATGCGCTCGGCGTAGCGTGCCACGCCCTTGGCTTGGAACTCACAGAGTCCGCTGCCGCACGACTAATGGAAGGCTATCGCCAGCTGCGTCCGTTTGTGGATGTAGAAGACGCGCTGGCCGCGCTTCATGGCCGCAGGTTGGCGATCCTCTCCAATGGGTCGCCTGCCATGCTGAAGGCATTGATAGAACACGCGCGCTTGTCCAGATACTTCGACGCTATTCTGAGTGTGGACGAGTTAAAGACCTTCAAGCCTCATCCGAGCGTGTATGGCCTTGCTACCAGACACCTTGGCCTCAATGCCGAGAACGTGGGATTCGTTTCGTCGAACTTCTGGGACGTTGCGGGCGCCGCCTCCTACGGATTCCGCGCCCTGTGGGTGAATCGCGCCCACAGCGCGCCGGAGAAACTAGGGATCCACCCATACGCCGAGATTGGCGATTTGAATCAAATCGCGCAATTCCTGAATTAAGCTTCGTTCAAGCGATCTGCATGATCCGCCCCTGCTTGTGCGCCGCCGATCTTTCGCGATGATGAGTCAGGAAGTTCGTAGCACCCTTAAGGTTCTCGAACACATCCACCCGCTCACCCTCGTCGTTCAGGAATGTGCAAAGGTAATTTCTTGCCAGCGCGGCTGACGTGTCAGTCCGGTGAGCGCGTCTGAATACCGGAAATTGAAAAGCGGCAATCATCCCGAATCACCTGCGTTGACAGCCTTGGCCTCGATACATGATTGCTGTACCAGCCCAATATGGTTCGGGTCCATGTCCGCTGCCTGGTGACGAGGACCGGTACTCAATACGCAACCGTAGTGGTGCCGGCACGTTGCGAAGAGATGACGACGACCTTGCGTTGCGTGTCCCCTTCTGCATTCGCCGTGACTTCGTCATCCCCAGGCGCTTGTGTTAGCAACTGCAAATGCGCAGGGTGCATGTAAAAGTTGAGATAAGCCGGTTGAACAGGCTGGGTGGCGGCATGCCGCTTAATCAAAACGGCCGGATGCTCTCCAAGAGGATCGGCGCCTGCGGACAAACTCAGCGTGGCGATCAGCGAAGCGATGGCAATTGTCAAAACTCTCATTCTTCATCCCCCTCAGGTTGATATCGGAAGCGCTGGGTATTGCGCGCGACCATACTTCGCAACCGTTATGCCAGGAACGATTCACGGCGAACTAACAATGAGATAGGCGAACCTTCAGGCCAGACAAACCATGCCTGATTGTTGGGCAGGCCCAACATTCGCGCAGACTGCAGGTCCAACTGATTGAGTTGTTTGATTTTTCCCTGTTGGGCCAACCCAACAAGATCTCAATCGGCGAACTGCTTGAACGAGCCTGGATCGAGGGAATGTCGATACAGAAGTGAGTAAAACTCACTTCGATTGCGTTTGGCGAGCCTTGCAGCCTGGGTGACGTTTCCCCCCGTCAGCTTGAGCAGACGCACCAGATAGTCCCGCTCGAACTCCTTGCGCGCATCATCGAGAGAATCCAGTTCATCATGCTCGCTGGTGACCGCGCGACGCACGAGCTGCTCAGGAATCAAATCCACGGTACACAGCGCAACGGACTTCTCTACTACATTGAATAGCTGCCGCACGTTTCCCGGCCACGATGCAGAAACCATGACCCGAAGCGCTTCCGGTGCGAAACCCGTGATCTTCTTCGCATAGCGCGCATTCAGCCTCTCGAGAAAATGACTGGCGAGCATTGGAATGTCCTCGCGCCTTTCGTTTAGTGAAGGCAAGGTCAGTGTCACCACGTTCAGCCGGTAATACAAATCCTCGCGAAAGCGACCCGCGGCGATTTCTGCATCGAGATTACGATGCGTGGCTGAAATGACCCTGACGTCGACGGCAACCGTTTCGATTGCGCCGACAGGCCTTGCCTCCCGCTCTTGCAACACACGCAACAGTTTGACTTGAAGTGGCATGGGCATGTCGCCAATCTCGTCCAGCAGCAGCGTTCCACCCTCCGCCGATTGAAATAGCCCCTTGTGGTCGCGCACGGCACCAGTAAAGGCACCCTTGACGTGACCAAACAACTCCGATTCGAGCAGTTGCTCGGGTATCGCACCGCAATTCACCGCGACGAATGGCTTGGCGGCCCTTGGGCTCATGCGGTGAACAAGGCGCGCCAACATCTCCTTGCCGCTGCCGCTGGGACCACAGACGAGTACGCTGGCGTCGGTGATGGCGACAAGTTTCGCCTCGTCGAGAATGTTCTGCATGGCGGTGCTGCGCGTAATGATTGCCACGTCCTTCTCTGCGATCGCCTTCTCCGGCAAGATCGCTCCCAGCGACAACGCCTTTTCAATTTCGGCCAGCAAAGTACGGGCCTCGAATGGCTTGGTGAGATAACCGAAGACACCGCGTTTGGTCGCTGCGACGGCGTCGGGAATCGTGCCGTGCGCCGTCAATATGATTACCGGCAACGAGGGAAACTGTCGATTGACGCTTTCAAAAAGCGCCATGCCGTCCATCCCGCCCATGCGCAAGTCGGTAATCAGCAGTTGCGGCGGCGAAATGCCCATCAGCGCCAAGGCGCGTTCTCCGCTCTCTGCCTCCGTGACTCGATACCCTTCAGCGGTCAGGCGCATGCTCAACAGGCGCAGCAAAACCGGATCATCGTCCGCAACCAGGATCCGCGCCTCTTTCTGGCTCATGATTCAGGGCCTGACCTGCCTGCAGCGCGCCGCACCGCGCCAAGCAACTCCTTCAGGTCGAATGGCTTGACAACGTAATAGGCGGCACCCGCGCGCAACGCAATGTCGCGCTCCCCCTCTCCGGCGCTTGCGGTCAATAGTATCAGCGGTATGCCGGCAGTCTCGTTCTGCGAGCGCAGTCGACGCAGCACGCCGTAGCCATCCAGATCCGGCATCAGCAGATCGCAAATTACCGCGTCCGGCCGATGCGTGCGCGCCAACTCCAGCGCTTCTTCACCTCCGGCCGCGCAAATTACCGCATAGCCCTCTAGTTCCAGAAGCCGGCGCACATTGGAGCGGATGACTTCCTCGTCGTCCACCACCAGAATTTTCTTGCGATTATTCATCTCCGATTGGAATGCGCACGACGAAGCACGTGCCCTTTCCGTCCTCGCTAGTGAAGTTGATTTCACCGCCGTGCAAATCCACACAACGTTTCACGATCGCCAGTCCGAGTCCGGTGCCCGAGATATTGCCGATATTGCGCGCCCTGTGAAATGCCTCGAACAACCTGGGGCGGTCGGCCTCGGGAACGCCGATGCCTTCATCGCTCACGCTGAATGTCACCTCATTCTTCGTGCATACGACGTCCAGTGAAACTCTTCCCCCGTCGGGCGAATATTTGACTGCATTTACCAGCAAATTCGAGAGGATCCGTCGCAACAGTTGCGGATCGAGGACCGCGTGCCGGGTGGCACCACGGAACTCGAACGACAGCTGGTGCCGCGCCGAGAGGCTCGACCGTACCTCGGACAGGACACCCCGGCAGAACTCTTCTATTTTGAGTGCGGAGGGGTTGTATTCCAGGCGATCTGCATCGACCTTGCCGATCAGCAACACCTGATCGAGCATCTGTGTCATGCGCTTGACCGCATTCTTGACGTTGGCCGTCAATTCCGCCCGCTCGGACTCCGCCAACCGGCTTGCGTAATCCTCCAGAAGTTCGACCGAGGACAGAATCGCCGCCAACGGCGTGCGAAATTCGTGGGAAGTCATCGCGACGAAACGCGACTTCAGTTCATTGAGCTCGCGTTCTTTATTCAACGCTCCGCGCACTTCGTCTTCGGCCCGCTTGCGCTCACTGATATCCACCAAAGACCATATGGACCCCTTGTCGAGATCGGCCGGGTCGATGGCGCGGCCGGAGAAAATGCACCAGAATAGCGACCCATCCTTGCGCCTCATCTGCAATTCGGTTTCGAAGCCTTCGCCCCGCTCCAACACCGGAAGGCAGGCCTGAAGGAATCTCGACCAATCATCGCGGTTGCGAAACGTGTCCTCCCCGCGCCGTCCAATTAATTCAGCTTTCGCGTAGCCAAGCATGCGTTGTTCGAGAACTGGGTTAATCCATTTGATTGCGCCAAATTGAATGAAAACGATTCCGACTACGGCAGTTTCCAGAATCGCTTCGCGTTCTCTCAACGTTTCGCCCAGGCGCTGTTGCAGGCGATTGCGCTCCGTGATATCGGACAGGAAGGTAAGAATTGCCGGTTCGCCTTCCCATTCAATCCTCGCCGCGCTGAACTGGAGCCAGGCAATCTCACCCGACTTCTGCACGATACGGTAAGAGTAGTGATCCTCGGCAGACTGGCCCGCGAGGCGCTTTTGATAGTTTTCGCCTACGCGCCGGCGATCTTCGGGATGGACCAGTTGCAGGAACGGTATTGCCTCGAGCTCCTTCAAGGTGTACCCCGAAATCTCCGCGCATTTCGGATTGGCGAAGCGAATCATGCCATGCTGGGCGACGGCGATCGCCTCCCCTGCGTAGTCGACGACATGCCGGTACTTTTGCTCCGAGCGACGCAGGGCCTGCAAGAGTGAATGACGGGTCGAGGCTTGCAGCGCCATCGCGACCATAGTAGCAATGGCGGAAGCGAAGTCCACCTCCTCGGCCGTCCAGACCCGTTGCGGCCCGACATGTTCGTGGCAAATTACCCCCACCATCGCGCCGCGAAACCACACCGACACATCCAGCATGGAAGTAATGCCATGGGATGGCAGGTAGTCGTCCTTGAATTCGCTGGTTTCGACATGCCTGGAGGCTTCGCTCGCCACGATCGGCTTGCCGCGACCCAGTGCGGAGAAATACTCCGGGAAGTCTCGCGCGCGAAGTGAAGTCGCCGTCCCTCCGGTAACCACTTCACCGCAACTGTTCAGGACGAGCATTTCCCGGGTAATCTCAGATTGATCCGGCGAATAGGACCAGTAACTTACCCGTTCCACACCCAACGTCGCCGCCGACGCTTGCAAGACCTGTGTCAACGTGTCACTGAAGCTCGACTGGTCCAGTCTCGCCAATTCCAACAATACATTTCGATGTAGACGGATCTGCGCTGCGCGCGCCTCCGCCTCACCGGCCGCGCGCTTTCGCTCGGATAAGTCACGGATAAAGGCACTGAAGGACTGGCCAGCCGCAGACCTCACCTGCCAGATCGACAATTCCACCGGAATGTTGCGTCCGGATCGATGCAGTGCACGCAATTCCAGACGCCGATTGAATATCTGGCTATCGGCGCCGGCCTGAACGCGGTGCAGGCCATCGCTGTGAGCCTTGCGGAATTCCTCCGGAATGATCAGCTCTGCAAGTTTCCGGCCCATGGCTTCTTGCGCGGACCAACCGAAGATCTGTTCTGCGCACGTGTTCCACGCTATGACGTTCCCTGCCTCGTCGATGGACACTACGGCGTCGTGAGCGTTCTCTATCATGCGGCTGAAACGCTCATTGGCTTCGCGCAACAATTCTTCGGCCTTGCGCCGCTCGATGATCTCCGCTTCGAGACGCTCAGTAGCCTCGAACAACTCGTCGATATCGCGCAATCCCTTGGTGTCCATTGTCGTCCGCATCCAGTCGTTCACGCTGGCGCCGCAACCGACTGACCGGCTTCCCGCCTGGCCTTCGGATAGAACACCAGCATTCCGGGCAGCGCGAAACCGAAAATCGTTCGAATTCCGTAAGACAGCACTCCCATGATGCCCGACGACATCAACGCCTCCCTGTCGCGTCAGAGTAAAATGCCGCCTCCAATGATAGGGGAAAGATTTGGACTTGGCATCGGAAATCCGGGAAAACGTCAGACGCGCACTGGCGGAGGATGTCGGCAGCGGCGATGTAACGGCGAGCCTGATACCTTCAAAAGAACAGGCGCATGCGCTCGTAGTGACACGCGAGCCGGCGGTGCTGAGCGGAACGGCATGGTTCGAAGAATGTTTTCATCAGATTGACGGCGAAGTTGCCATTCGCTGGGAGGCGCAAGACGGGGATCAGGTCGCAACAGGACAGGTCCTGTGCTCGATAGACGGCTGCGCCCGCAGCCTGTTGACTGCAGAACGGAGCAGTCTGAATTTCCTGCAAACGTTGTCGGCGGTGGCAACAAAAACGCGCGCGTTTGTCGATGCCGTGGCCGGCACCAAAGCCGCCATTCTGGATACCCGAAAAACACTGCCGGGCTTGCGCCATGCGCTGAAGTACGCGGTGCGATGTGGAGGGGGCATCAATTACCGAATGGGTCTCTATGATGGCGTGCTCATCAAGGAAAACCACATCGCCTCCGCTGGCGGCATTGGTCCGGTGTTGGCGCAAACGCGAAAAATCGCGCCGAATCTATCGACGCAAATCGAAGTCGAAACCATCGGGCAGCTCTTGGAAGCAATTGCGGCGGGCGCAAAGCTGATCCTGCTGGACAACTTCGACCTTGCCGGTTTACGTGAAGCAGTCAGGGTGACGGCGGGTCGCGCCATGCTCGAAGCCTCGGGCGGAATCAATCTGGAGACGGTGAGGGCGATCGCGGAAACAGGTGTCGACCGAATCTCGATCGGATCGCTGACCAAGGACATCCGCGCAGTAGACCTGTCAATGCGGTTCCACGGCTGATTCCAACTTGCCGCCGCGGGACCGACCCGCGCTGCCCGCTACTTCGGCATATTGTCGCTGATCACAGCCTCGATCGCGGAGCGCGTTGCGTCAACCAAAAAAGGTTTGGTGCTTTGGGCAATTGCCGTATCGGGGTCCTTCAATCCATGGCCGGTTAATGTGCAGACGATCGTCGAACCCTCGCCTATCACACTGCGAGCAAGATCCTTCATCAGGCCGGCGATCGATATCGCGGAGGCGGGCTCGCAAAATATCCCCTCGGTTGCCGCGAGAAGCTTCTGCGCCGTCAGGATTTCCTCGTCGCTGCATTCGTTGAACCAGCCGCCGGATTCGTTCTTGGCGGCCCAAGCCAGTTTCCACGAAACCGGATGGCCAATGCGGATGGCCGTTGCGACCGTTTCCGGTTGGTCGACCATCGCTCCTCGCAGAAAAGGCGCGGCACCGGAAGCCTGATAGCCGACCATGATCGGCCGCCTTTGCGCGAACCCTCCGGTTCTGTATGCCGGTGCGCCATCTAGTTTCGGGCAGCTTTCTGTTTGCATTCCGGCCGCTTCGCTGTAACCGATCCAGTGGGCTGACACATTGCCGGCATTGCCGACCGGCAGTACATGGTAGTCAGGACATTCGCCGAGCGCCTCGAGGATCTCGAACGCGATGGTCTTCTGCCCTTGCAGTCGATACGGATTGATCGAATTGACGATATTGAGCGGTAGATTTCGGGCAACTTCCTGCACTAGGCGCATGCCATCGTCGAAGCTGCCGCGTATCTGAATGACCACCGAGCCGTGCATCATCGCCTGCGACAGTTTTCCCAAGGCTATCTTGCCTTCCGGAATGAGCACGAAGCACGCAATTCCCGCGCGCGCCGCGTAGGCCGCGGCGGAAGCGGAAGTGTTGCCAGTCGAGGCACAGATGATCGCGCGGGCGCCGCCCTCGACGGCCTTGGTGACTGCCATGGTCATGCCGCGATCCTTGAACGAACCGGTCGGGTTCAGCCCTTCAAACTTGGCCAGAATGCGGACATTCTTCCGGAGTTTCCTGGGCAGATTGGTGAGTTCGATTAGCGGCGTATTGCCTTCAATCAGGCTGATGACAGGGGTATTGGCGTTGACCGGAAGCCGGTCGCGGTAGCGATTAATGAGCCCGGTATATTGATTCGTCATGTGGATTCAGTTTCTTCCAAGTTCTTCGAGGCGGATGCGGGTGACCTTGCCGGAAACCACCGGCAGGGATTCGATGCGCGTGATCGCATCATTGATACTCTTTTCCACGGTCAAGTGAGTAAGCATGATGATATCCACCTGCTCTTCGCCTTCACCGGGCTCCTTTTGCACCATTGCATCTATTGAAATCGATTGATCGGCGAGAATGCGCGTAATGTCCGCCAGCACTCCCGGACGGTCGAGAACACGCAGTCGCAGGTAATAGGCGGTTTCCACGTCCTCCATGGCAAGAATCGGCAGGTCCGACATCCGGTCCGGCTGGAACGCGAGATGGGGCACGCGTTGCTCGGGATCTGCCGTATGCATTCTGGTGACGTCCACCAGATCCGCGACGACGGCTGACGCCGTAGGTTCGGCTCCGGCACCGGCCCCATAGTAGAGCGTAGGCCCAACCGCATCGCCTTTGACCAAAATCGCGTTCATCACACCTTCCACGTTGGCGATCAGCCGCTTGGACGGAATCAGCGTCGGATGCACGCGCAACTCGATGCCCTTGGCTGTGCGCCGCGTGATTCCCAGGAGTTTGATGCGATAGCCCAATTCTTCCGCGTAGCGGATATCCTCTTTGGTCAGTCTGGAAATGCCTTCGGTGTAAACCTTGTCGAACTGCATCGGAATGCCGAAAGCAATCGCTGCCATGATAGTAAGTTTGTGCGCGGCGTCCACACCTTCAATATCGAATGTCGGATCGGTTTCCGCATAGCCCAATTTTTGGGCTCGTGCGAGAACGTCGGCGAAACTCGAACCCTTCTCCCGCATTTCCGAAAGAATGAAGTTGGACGTACCGTTGATAATGCCGGCGATCCATTCGATACGATTGGCAGTTAGCCCCTCGCGCAAGGCCTTGATGATCGGCACTCCGCCTGCCACGGCCGCTTCGAACGCGACCATTACGCCCTTCTTTTGCGCGGCAAGGAATATCTCGTTTCCATGGTGCGCCAGCAATGCCTTGTTGGCGGTCACGACATGCTTTCCGTTTTCAATTGCCGTCAGGATCAGATCTTTCGCGATCTTGGTTCCGCCGATGAGTTCTACCACGATGTCGATATCCGGCCGCCTGACCAGTGCAAATGCATCGTCGGTCGTCTCGGCGCGATCGCCCACCATTGCACGCGCACGCGCCAAGTCCTTGTCCGCAACCACCTTGATCAGAATGCCGCGACCGGCACGACGGCTGATCTCCTCCTGATTGCGGTGCAAGACGGAAAAAGTCCCACCCCCAACGGTTCCGATGCCGAGCAGCCCAACCTGGATGGGTTTCATTGAAATTCTTTTCTGAACGAGAACGCCGTGATGAACAAACCCTCTCTGAAGTAGAACCGGTGCGCGCGATTGCGATGCGTGCCGGATTCGAGGTCCAGTCCCGGGCAGCCCCGATCCCGCGCGAGTTTTTCAAGATAACTCATCAGCGACCGGCCGGCTCCGGTAGATCGTTCAGATTCATCCGTGACCAGATCATCGATGTAGAAACGGCGCCCCACATGGGTATTCTCGAATTCGCGGAATACCGCAACGCCGACCACGCGCTCGGCAACGACTGCCACGCACATCTCGCCGCCGTCCTCGAATACTTTCCGCATCTTGGCTGCGTAGTCGACTGGCAACTGCGGCCGCAACTGTCTATGTATGAGTTCGGCTCGCGCAAGCCACTGTGGCTGCGTTACTTCCCCGCGGGTGCCCGTGATCTGCACAACGTGAAAAGTCTTATCAGGCATTGCAGGCCTCGGCACAAAAATATCGGGCGCCTTGCGCCCGATTCCAGGTGTTCAATAAAACCAGTCAGCCCACGACCCGTAACGGCGCGGGATTGCCCGATATCCCGTCCTTGCGGAACATTTCCTTAATCCCTCGTATGGCCTGACGCGTACGCGATTCGTTCTCGATCATGGCGAACCGCACATAGGAATCGCCGTATTCCCCAAATCCGATTCCTGGAGAGACGGCCACTTTCGCGTCGGCAAGGATCTTCTTTGCAAATTCCAGAGAACCCAGGTTCTTGTACTGATTGGGGATCTCCGCCCAGACATACATCGAGGCCTTTGGGACCTGCACTACCCAGCCTGCCTCATGGAGACCCTTGACCAACACGTCCCGGCGCTTCTGATATTTTTCGCAGATTTCCCGTACACAGTCTTGCGGTCCCTCCAGCGCCGCAATCGCCGCCACCTGGATAGGCGTGAATGTGCCGTAGTCGTGATAGCTCTTGATGCGCGCGAGAGCGGAAACCAATTCCTTGTTGCCCACCATGAAACCGACGCGCCAGCCGGCCATGTTGTAGCTCTTGCTCATTGTGAAAAATTCCACGGCCACATCGCGTGCACCCGGAACCTGCATGATCGATGGCGCCTTCCAGCCATCGAAGCAAATATCCGCATACGCCAAATCGTGCACCACGAGGATCTCATGCTCCTTCGCGAGTGCCACCACGCGTTCGAAAAAATCGAGCTCCACGCATTGAGCGGTTGGATTGCTCGGAAAGCCGAGGATCATCATCTTCGGCTTGGGGATCGATTCGCGAATCGCGCGGTGCAATTCCTGAATGAAGTCTACGCCGGGGGTCATGCGCACCGAACGGATGTCGGCCCCGGCGATCACGGCCCCATAGATATGGATGGGATAGCTCGGATTGGGCACCAGAACGGTATCACCGCGATCCAGGGTGGCGAGCATCAGGTGCGCCAAGCCTTCCTTGGAGCCAATCGTGACGATGGCCTCGCTGTCCGGATCGAGTGAGACGCCAAAGCGCGTTTGATACCAGTTGCAGATTGCTCGCCGCAGCCTGGGGATGCCCTTT
>Ga0207689_10002775_pt1 | contig 16194 bp, 29 predicted proteins | sample KBSMisM52_FD_184312 | JGI IMG/M metagenome (GOLD analysis project Ga0207689, IMG submission 184312) | Miscanthus rhizosphere microbial communities from Kellogg Biological Station, Michigan, USA - KBS Miscanthus M5-2 (SPAdes) (version 2) | ecosystem: Host-associated > Plants > Roots >... | reverse complement strand
CCGCCGTTTTTCTGCCACCGCCAGGCGTCGGCACAGATGGCGCCAAGATCGCGCGTCGCGCGCCACTGCAGCAGCTTCTCCGCACGCGCCGGATCGGCATAGTACGACGCAACGTCGCCGGGCCGGCGCGGCCCGATCGACTTGGTGATCCCGCGTCCGCACGCGGTCTCGAACGCCCTGACCACCTCCATCACCGAATGGCCACGGCCGGCGCCAAGATTGAGCGTGACCGATCCCGGCATCCTCGCGACGTACTTGAGAGCCGCGGCGTGCCCCTCGGCCAGATCCTGCACGTGGATGTAGTCGCGAACGCCCGTCCCGTCGGACGTCGGCCAGTCGCCGCCGTGGATGGCGAGCTCGGTGAGCTCGCCCGAGGCGATCTTGCATAACAGCGGCACGAGATTGTTCGGCCGTCCGCGCGAGGATTCGCCCAGCATCCCCGACGAATGCGCGCCGGCGGGATTGAAGTAGCGCAGGATGGCGATGCGCCAGTTGGCGTTGGCGCGGGCCAGATCGCGCAGGAAATCCTCGACGACGCGCTTCGTGCGGCCATACACGCTGTGGGGCCGCAGCGGCGCATCTTCCGTCACCGGCAGGTCCTCGGGCTGCCCGTAGACCGACGCCGACGAGCTGAATACGAGCGTCGCGACGCCTGCCTCGCCCATCACTTCAGCAAGCGTGATCGCGCCGCCCACATTGACGTCGTAGTAGGCGAGCGGGCGCTCCTCCGATTCGCCGACGGCCTTCAATCCCGCGCAATGCACGACGGCCGCGATCGGATGGTCGTGAAAGACCGCGCGCAATGCCGTCTCGTTGCGCACGTCGGCGGTGACGCACGGTATCGGGCGCCCGGCAAGAGCCTGCAGGCGGGGAAGCACCGCAGGCGTGCTGTTGGCGAAATTGTCGAGCACGACCGGCGCATAGCCGGCGCGCGCGAGCTCGACGACGACATGCGAGCCGACATAGCCCGCGCCGCCGGTGACCAGGATCGTATCCGTCATTGGGAATGAAGGGAGGGCGACGCATGGATGCTACACGACGCGCGGGAGCCCACAAAGAAAAAGCCGGGCGCAGGCCCGGCTCGATCTTTTGCATACAAAAGCCCGGGCTATTCGACTACCGCGCCCTCGACGGCTTCGGCATCCGGCCGACCCACGAGCTCGACCAGCGCCATCGGCGCCGTGTCGCCCGGCCTGAAGCCGAACTTGAGGATGCGCAGGTAGCCGCCCGGGCGCGCCTGGTAGCGCGGGCCAAGCTCGTTGAAGAGCTTGGTCACGATATCGCGATCGCGCAGACGATCGAACGCGACGCGGCGATTCGCCACGGTCGCGACTTTCGCCAGCGTGATCAGCGGCTCCGCGACGCGGCGCAGCTCCTTCGCCTTCGGCAGCGTGGTCCGGATGACCTCGTGCTTGAACAGCGAATTGGTCATGTTGCGCAGCATCGCCAGGCGATGGCTGCTGGTGCGGTTCAGTTTCCGCAGTCCGTGACGGTGTCTCATTGCACTAATCCTTGCTTAGGTGGCACCGCTTCGCACGGCGCTCGTTTTTTGCTCTTTAGTCGAATTTCCGTCAAGAATCGTCGGGCCTCATTGTCCAAATTAGCCACGACTCTTGAGTAGTTCACAACCGCGAAAAATCAGCGAAGCTGATTTTTCACGGCCTATCTAGTCCAGCCGGCGGCCAGTTTTCGAGCTTCATCCCGAGCGACAGGCCGCGCGAGGCAAGCACTTCCTTGATCTCGTTCAGCGACTTGCGGCCAAGGTTCGGCGTCTTCAGCAGCTCCGTTTCCGTACGCTGGATGAGGTCGCCGATGTAGTAGATGTTCTCCGCCTTGAGGCAGTTCGCCGAGCGGACGGTGAGCTCGAGATCGTCGACCGGCCGCAGCAGGATCGGATCGACCTGCGGCGACGACCGTTCGGTCGCGGGCGTGTCCGTGCCTTTGAGATCGGCGAACACCGACAGCTGCTCGACCAGCACCGAAGCGGCATAGCGCACCGCCTGCTCCGGCTCCACGACGCCGTTGGTTTCGATGTCGAGCACCAGCTTGTCGAGGTCGGTGCGCTGTTCGACGCGCGCCGACTCGACGGCGTAGCTCACACGGCGCACCGGCGAGAACGACGCGTCGAGCAGGATGCTGCCGATCGTCCGGCCGCCTTCCGGCTTCACGCGCGCCGTCGCGGGTTGATAGCCGCGGCCCTTCTCGACGCGAATTTCCATCTCCAGCTTGCCACCGGCCGTCAGGTGCGCGATCACGTGGTCGGGATTGATGATCTCGACGTCGTGGTTCGGCTCGATGTCGGCGGCCGTGACGACGCCCTCGCCCGACTTGGCGAGGCGCAGCATCACATGGTCGCGATTGTGCAGCTTCAGCACCACGCCCTTCAGGTTCAACAATACGTCGACGACGTCTTCCTGCACGCCGTCGAGCGCCGAGTACTCGTGGAGCACGCCGGTGATCTTGACTTCGGTGGGAGCGTAGCCAGGCATCGACGAGAGCAGCACGCGGCGAAGCGCGTTGCCCAGCGTATGGCCGTAGCCGCGCTCGAACGGCTCCATCACCACCTTGGCGTGGAACGGAGACGTCGACTGCACGTCGATGATGCGCGGTTTCAACAGAACATTGCTCTGCATTGCGTAATCCTTCTGCGAATCCGGAGGGGGCGCCGGAATTGCGCGACTGCCTGTCTGCCGATTACTTCGAGTACAACTCGACCACGAGGCTCTCGTTGATGTCCTGGGCGAATTCGGAACGGTCCGGAGCACCCTTGAAGGTGCCGGTCATTTTCTTCGCGTCGACTTCGACCCATAGCGGGAAGCCGACCTTTTCGGCGAGCTGCAGCGCATCCTGGATCCGCAGCTGGCCCTTCGATTTCTCGGTCACCGTAACTACGTCGCCGGCCTTGAGGACGGCCGAAGGCACGTTCAGCGACTTGCCGTTGACCATGATCGCGCAGTGCGTCACGAGCTGCCGCGCTTCCGCGCGCGTGGAGCCGAGACCCATCCGGTAGACCACGTTGTCCAGACGCGACTCCAGCAGCTGCAGGAGGTTGGTGCCGGTCGAGCCCTTCCGGCGCTGCGCTTCGGCGAAGTAGCGGCGGAACTGGCGCTCCATCAAGCCGTACATCCGGCGCAGCTTCTGCTTTTCGCGCAGCTGGTTGCCAAAGTCGGATTGGCGCATGCCGGACTTCACGCCATGTTGACCGGGCTTGGTGTCCAGCTTGCACTTGGAGTCGAGCGATCGACGCGCGCTTTTCAGGAAAAGGTCGGTGCCTTCCCTTCGCGCCAGCTTGCATTTGGGTCCGATGTATCGAGCCACTTTTAGCTATCCAGTCAGTTCGTCCGAAAGTGAAAACCTACTTTCGGCCGGTTGGTTACTCAAAAATCGCTGGCGAAGCCAGACGATTTTTGACGGAAAAACTACATAAAAACGAGCGTTAAATACGGCGACGCTTCGGTGGCCGGCAGCCGTTGTGCGGCACCGGCGTCACGTCCGTGATGCTCGAGATCTTCATCCCCAGCGCATTCAGCGCGCGCACCGCGGATTCACGGCCGGGGCCGGGGCCCTTGATGCGCACTTCCAGGTTCTTGACGCCGCATTCCTGCGCGGCGCGGCCCGCCGCTTCCGCCGCGACCTGTGCGGCAAACGGCGTCGACTTGCGCGAGCCCTTGAAGCCCGCGCCTCCCGACGTCGCCCACGACAGCGCGTTGCCCTGCCGGTCGGTGATCGTGATGATCGTGTTGTTGAAGGAAGCGTGGATGTGCGCGATGCCTTCGGTCACGTTCTTCTTGACCTTCTTGCGCGCTCGAGCCGCCGTTGCCTTCGTCGAGGGTTGCTGTGCCATCGTCAATGATCCTTAGATTTCGTCCGCGCGTCTTTGCTGGTCACGCCTTGGTCACGCCCTTGGCGAGCGCGACAGTGCGGCCCTTCTTCGGGCCCTTGCGGGTCCGGGCGTTGGTGCGCGTACGCTGGCCGCGGACCGGCAGGCCCTTGCGGTGGCGCGAGCCGCGATAGCAGTTGAGGTCCATCAACCGCTTGATGCTCATCGTCACTTCGCGGCGCAGGTCCCCTTCGACCGAGAACTTCGCGACCTGCTCGCGGATCTTGTCCATTTCGCTGTCGGACAGGTCCTTGATCTTGGTCGCCGGCGCGATGCCGGACGCCGCGAGGATCATCTTCGAGCGGGTGGGGCCGATGCCGTAGATCGCCTGCAGCGCGATGACGGCATGCTGGTGATTCGGGATATTGACGCCTGCAATACGAGCCATGGTCTTGAACCTGTCTAATGTTGGGGTAGCGTGCCGATTCTCAACCCTGGCGCTGCTTGTGGCGCGGGTCGGTGCAAATCACACGCACGACGCCATTGCGCCGGATGATCTTGCAGTTGCGGCAGATTTTCTTCACCGAAGCCAATACTTTCATCGCTCACTCCGTTCGCTCTTCACGCTGTCAGCTATCAGCTGTCAGCTATCAGCAAGAAACCCTTCCAATACCACCGCTGTGCCTTTGCCGACAGCTGATAGCTGACGGCTGGCGGCGGCAAAGCTACTTCGCGCGGAACGTTATGCGCGCACGCGAAAGGTCATAAGGCGAAACCTCCACCGTCACCTTGTCGCCCGGCAATATCTTGATGTAATGCATCCGCATCTTCCCCGAGATATGCCCCAGCACGACGTGCCCGTTTTCCAGCTTCACCCGGAACGTGGCATTGGGGAGCATCTCGACGACCTCGCCCTGCATCTGAATCGTGTCTTCTTTCGCCATCAGCGCGTCGGCAATCCGCCCCCGCCCTTGAAGTTCGCCTTGCGCAGCAGGCTCTCGTATTGCTGCGACATGAGATACGCCTGCACCTGCGTCATGAAGTCCATGGTGACGACCACGATGATCAGCAGCGAGGTCCCGCCGAAGTAGAAAGGCACGTTCTTCCAGGCGATGAGGAAGTTCGGTATGAAGCACACGATGACAAGGTACAGCGATCCCAGCAGCGTCAATCGCAGCGTTATCTTTTCCAGGTACTTGGCCGTCTGGTCGCCCGGCCGATAGCCCGGGATGAACGCGCCGCTCTTCTTCAGGTTCTCCGCCGTCTCCTTCGGGTTGTACTGCAGCGCCGTATAGAAGAAGCAGAAGAAGATGATGGCGCCCGCGTACAGCAGCTCGTGCACCGGCTGGCCGGGCGCGAGTGTCGCCGCGATGTCGCGCAGCCAGATCGTGTTCTCGCCGGAGCCGAACCACTGGGCGATCGTCGCCGGGAACAGGATGATCGACGAGGCGAAGATCGGCGGGATCACGCCGGCCATGTTGAGCTTCAGCGGCAGGAACGAGCTCTGCCCCTGGTACACCTTGTTGCCGACCTGCCGCTTGGCGTAGTTCACGAGGATCTTGCGCACCGCGCGCTCGACGAACACGACGAACGCCGTCACGCCGACGACCAGCGCCGCGATGCCGAGCACCAGCGGGATCGAGTACGCGCCCGTGCGCGTCTGCTCGAGCGTCAGGCCGATCGCATTGGGCAGCCCCGCGGCAATGCCAGCGAAGATGATGAGCGAGATGCCGTTACCCAGGCCGCGCTCGGTGATCTGCTCGCCCAGCCACATGAGGAACATCGTCCCGGTGACGAGCGTGGCCGCCGATATGATCCGGAACGCGAGCCCCGGCTCGGTCACGAGACCGGGCTGCGCCTCGAGCGCAGCGGAAATGGCGAGCGCCTGGAAGAACGCAAGCCCCAGCGTGGCGTAGCGCGTGTACTGCGTGATCTTGCGCCGGCCCGATTCGCCTTCCTTCTTGAGCGCTTCGAGCGTGGGGATGACCACCGTGCACAGCTGCATGATGATCGACGCCGAAATGTACGGCATGATCCCCAGCGCGAAAATCGAGAAGCGCGACAGCGCGCCACCCGAGAACACGTTGAAGAGTCCCAGAATTCCGCCTTGCTGCGACTTGAACAGGTCGTCGAGCACGGACGCGTTGATGCCCGGCACCGGGATATGCGTCCCGATCCGGTACACGACGAGGGCACCCAGGAGAAACCACAAGCGGCGCTTCAGGTCGCCGTACTTGTTGCCGCTCTTCAGTGCCGGATTGGCAGTGGCCACGTAATTACTCTTTCGATCCCTGGACTTCCGTTACCACGACGCTGCCGCCGGCGGCTTCGATGGCCGCCTTGGCGCCCTTGGTTGCGAGCACGCCGGAAAGCTTCACGGCCTTTTCCAGCTTGCCCGTCTTGATGACCTTGACCGTCTTTGCCGATGACGGCACGAGACCGGCCGCCTTCAACGCCAGCACGTCGATTTCCTCGAGCGGCAGGCGCTGTAGGTCCGACAGGCGGATCTCGCAGCTGTCGTTCTTCGCGAGCGACACGAAGCCGCGCTTCGGCAGCCGCCGCTGCAACGGCATTTGGCCACCCTCGAAGCCGACCTTGTGAAAGCCGCCGGAACGCGAGCTCTGGCCCTTGTGGCCACGGCCCGCCGTCTTGCCGAGGCCGGAGCCGATGCCGCGGCCGACACGGCGGCGATTCTTCTTGCTGCCTTCGGCGGGCTTGATCGTATTGAGTCTCATGGCTCTCTCTTTCGTTACTTCTCGACGACGCGTAGCAGGTAGCCGACCTTGTTGATCATTCCGCGGGTGCACGGCGTGTCGATGACTTCCACCGTATGGTTCGTCCATTTGAGGCCGAGCCCGCGCACGGTGTCCCGATGATCCTGCCGGGTCCGCGCGATACCTTTCGCGAGCGTCAGCTTGATTTTCTTTTCGCCGGCCATCGTTACGCTCCCAGGATCTCTTCGACCGTCTTGCCACGCTTGGCCGCGATTTCCGACGGCGCGCTGCATTTCTGCAAGCCGTCCAGCGTCGCGCGGACCAGGTTGTACGGATTGGTCGAGCCGTGACACTTGGCGAGCACGTTGGTGACGCCGACCACTTCGAACACGGCGCGCATCGGACCGCCGGCGATCACGCCGGTTCCGTCCGCAGCCGGCTGCATGAACACCTTGGTCGCGCCATGACGGCCTTCGACCGCATGATGCAGCGTGCCCTTCTTCAGGCTGACCTTGACCATCCTGCGGCGCGCTTCTTCCATCGCCTTCTGCACGGCCACCGGCACTTCCTTCGCCTTGCCCTTGCCGATACCGATGCGGCCGTCGCCGTCGCCGACCACCGTCAGCGCCGCGAAGCCCAGGATCCGTCCACCCTTCACCACCTTGGTGACACGGTTGATCCCGATCATCTTCTCGCGCAAACCGTCGCCGCGATCGTCCTGCTGCTGATTCCTCGAACCTGAGCGTTGCTGGGCCATGTGCGGTTACCTAAATGAGCTGATTCGACTCTAGAACTTGAGGCCGCCGGCGCGGGCGGCTTCCGCCAGCGCCTTCACACGGCCATGAAAGCGAAAACCGGAGCGGTCGAATGCCACCGCCTCGATGCCCAGCGACTTCGCCTTCTCGGCGATCCGCGTTCCGACCCGCTCGGCTGCCGCCTTGTTGCCGCCGCTCTTGCCATCCTTGCGCACGTCGGCCTCGAGCGTCGACGCGCTGGCGAGCACCTTGTTGCCTTCAGGCGCGATGATCTGCGCGTAGATGTGGCAATTCGAGCGGCTGACGACCAGCCTCGTTGCGAGTTGCTCGGCGATGCGCACCCGGGTCTTGCGGGAGCGGCGGCTGCGAGCTGCTTTCTTGTCCATGTTGGCTCCGTTGCTGCCTTATTTCTTCTTCGTTTCTTTGATGATCACGCGCTCGTCGGCATACCGCACACCCTTGCCCTTGTACGGCTCGGGCGGACGATGCGCGCGGATTTCCGCCGCGACCTGGCCGACGGCCTGCTTGTCGATGCCCTTGACGATGATCTCGGTCTGCACCGGCGTTTCCACCTTGACGCCTTTGGGCATCAGGTGAACCACCGGGTGCGAAAAGCCCAGTGTCAGGTTGATCTTGTCGCCGGCCGCCTGTGCGCGGTAACCCACGCCCACGAGCGTCAGCTTGCGCTGGAAGCCGTCGGTCACGCCCTTGACCATGTTCGCGACCAGCGCGCGCAGCGTGCCCTGCATGGCGCGCGCGTCGTCGTTGGCGGCCTTGAACACCAGCTGCTCGCCGTCCTTCTCGATCGTCACGGTGTCGCCGAACTTGCGCGTCAGCTCGCCCAGCGGACCCTTGACCTTGATCTCGCCGGCGGCCAGGGTCACTTCGACCTTGGGCGGCAGCTTGACCGGGTTGTTACCAATGCGGGACATGTCGAATCCTCTCGCTTCTCTTACATCACGCGACGATGCACAGCACTTCGCCACCGACGCCGGTGGCACGCGCCTTGCGATCGGTCATGACGCCCTGCGACGTCGACACGATGGCGATACCCAGTCCGTTCATCACCTTCGGGATATCGTCCTTGCTCTTGTAGATGCGCAGGCCGGGCTTCGAGACGCGCTCGATCTTCTCGATGACCGGGCGGCCCGCGTAATAGCGGAGCGCGAGCTCGAGCTGCGGCTTCGATTCCTCGCTCGCCACCTTGAAGCCGTCGATGTAGCCTTCGTCCTGCAGCACCTTGGCGATCGCGATCTTCACTTTGGAAGACGGCATCGAAACGGTCGCCTTTTCCGTCATCTGCGCGTTACGGATGCGCGTCAGCATGTCGGCGATGGGGTCTGTCATGTTCATTCGCTGTCCTCAGTTGCTCGACTTCGACTACCAGCTGGCCTTGACGATGCCGGGGATCTCGCCGCGCATCGCGAACTCGCGCAGCTTGTTGCGGCCCAGGCCGAACTTGCTGTACACGCCGCGGGGACGGCCGGTCAGCGCGCACCGGTTGCGAATCCTTGTCTTGTTCGAATTGCGGGGCAGCGCCTGGATCTTCAGGCGGGCCGCGTAACGCGTTTCTTCCGACGCCTTCGGGTCGTCCACGATCGCCTGCAGCAGGTCGCGCTTTTTCGTGAACTTGACGACGAGCTTCTTGCGCTTCTCGTTGCGATTGATCAAAGCCAGTTTCGACATGGTCAGCCTTTAGTTCCTGAACGGAAAACGGAACGCGGTGAGCAGCGCACGGGCTTCGGCGTCGGTCTTCGCGGTCGTCGTGATCGAAATGTTCATCCCGCGGACGGCATCGATCTTGTCGTACTCGATCTCCGGGAAAATGATCTGTTCCTTGATGCCGATGTTGTAGTTGCCGCGGCCGTCGAACGCGCGCCCGGAAATGCCGCGGAAGTCGCGTACACGTGGCAGCGCGATGGTGACGAAGCGGTCGAGGAACTCGTACATCCGTTCCCGGCGCAGCGTGACCATGCAGCCGATCGGATAGCCTTCGCGGATCTTGAATCCGGCGATGGCCTTCCTGGCCTTGGTGACCACCGGCTTCTGTCCCGACACCTTCTGCATGTCGGCTACGGCGTTGTCGAGGATCTTCTTGTCGCCGGTCGCCTCGCCCACGCCCATGTTCAGCGTGATCTTGGTGATGCGCGGCACCTGCATCGGCGACTTGTAGCCGAACTGCTTGGTCAGCGCCGGCGCGATTTCCGTCTTGTAGATGTCTTTCAGGCGGGCCATTTTTCTCTTCCTAGACCAGTTGCTCGCCGTTGCTCTTGAAGAAGCGGACCTTGCGGCCGTCCTCGAGCACGCGCATGCCGATCCGGTCCGCCTTCTGCGTGATCGGATTCCAGATCGCGACGTTGGACACGTCGATCGGCATTTCCTTGGTCACGATGCCGCCGGGCTGGTTCTTCAACGGGTTCGGCTTCGCGTGCTTTTTCACCGTGTTGACGCCGTTCACGATCACGTGCCGGGCGTCGACGATGCGGGCGATGTCACCGCGCTTGCCCTTGTCGCGGCCGGCGATGACGACGACGTTGTCGCCTTTCTTGATCTTGCGCATGGGTTTTCTCCAGCGGTCCTTACAGCACTTCCGGCGCGAGCGACACGATCTTCATGAACCGCTCGTTGCGCAACTCGCGCGTGACCGGTCCGAAAATGCGCGTGCCGATCGGCTCGAGCTTGGGGGTGAGCAGCACGGCGGCGTTGGTGTCGAAGCGGATCAGCGCGCCGTCCGGACGACGCACGCCCTTGCGCGTGCGCACGACGACCGCGTTGTAGATCTCGCCCTTCTTGACGCGGCCGCGCGGGGCGGCATCCTTCACCGAGACCTTGATCACGTCACCGATGTGCGCGTAGCGGCGCTTGCTGCCGCCCAGCACCTTGATACACATCACCGAACGCGCGCCTGTGTTATCGGCGACGTCCAGCACCGACTGCATCTGGATCATTGTTCAACTCTCCAACTTAACCCGCCATCCGCCCTGAAGCCGGAATTTGGCTTCGTCAGGCGGCTGCTACCGGTGCTGCGCAATCCAGGTGGCGGCCAGTTTTGGATCCCGCATTGGCGCCCTCGCTGGAGGACGCCTGGGGATGGACCGCTGCGGGAGGCCTCATATGCCTTCTGAAAAGCACTGTCCGCAGCGGACGAAAACCGAAATTATGGCAGGTTTTCCCTGCCTCCGCAACCGCTAACCGGCTGGAAATCCTGGGATTTCCGCTGCCGGAGGCGCCTATCAGACCGCCTGCGCCTTTTCCAGGATGTTCGATACCCGCCAGGCCTTGGTCTTCGAGAGCTTCCGGGTCGCCGAAATCTCGACCAGGTCGCCGACCTTGGACTCGTTGTTCTCGTCGTGCGCGTGGAATTTGCGCGACTGGATGACGATCTTGTCGTAGAGCGCGTGCTTGACCCGCCGCTCGACGAGGACCGTCACGGTCTTGCTCATCTTGTCGCTGACGACACGGCCCCGGAGCGTCTGGATCAACGCCTTCTTGGCCGGCGCCGCCGCCTTTTCGGTGCTTGTCTGCTGTTCGGTCATGCTTGCCTCTTGTCGGCCTTGGCGCCGCCTGCCGGCTGCGCCTTCTGATGCATCAGCGTCCGCGCGCGGGCAATCCCGCGCCGGACCGTCTTCAGCTTCGAATTGTCCTGGAGCTGCTGCGTGGCGGCTTGCATCCGCAGGCCGAATTGCTCCTTGAGCAGCGCCTCGAGCTCCGTCTGCAGCTCGGCGGGCGTCTTGCCCGCGAGCGCCTTCTTCGATTCTGTCTTCTTCATGTCGATTCCTGTCCGAGTCGTCAGTCGGGAAGGGCCGCCCCGACCGACTGGCCAGCCCCCTGGGGGGCAGCGAGCGGAGCGAGCGTGTGGGGACGTTTCATCCTAGCCGCCGATCAAGCGGTGCACGAACGTCGTCTTGATCGGCAGCTTGGCCGACGCAAGCTTGAACGCCTCGCGCGCCAGCGATTCCTCGACGCCGTCCATCTCGTAGAGCACCTTGCCGGGCACGATCTCGGCCACGTAGAACTCGGGACTGCCCTTGCCGTTGCCCATCCGCACTTCGGCGGGCTTTTTCGACATCGGCTTGTCCGGGAAAATGCGGATCCAGATGCGGCCGCCGCGCTTGATGTGCCGCGTCATCGCCCGCCGCGCCGCTTCGATCTGGCGCGCGGTGAGGCGGCCGCGGCCGACGGCCTTCAGCCCGTATTCGCCGAAGCTCACCTTGTTGCCGACGGTCGCAACGCCCTTGTTGCGGCCCTTCTGTTCCTTGCGGTACTTCCTTCTAGCTGGCTGCAGCATTCTTCGCTCCTGGCGGCGGCGGACGGCGCGGCGGACGCTTCGGCGCATCCGGCGCGGGGGCGGGCGCCTGCACCGGCTCGGCGTTGTGCGCCAGCCGTTCGCCCTTGAATACCCACACCTTGATGCCGATCACGCCATAGGTCGTGCGCGCTTCGGAAAAACCGTAATCGATGTCGGCGCGCAGCGTGTGCAGCGGCACACGGCCTTCGCGATACCACTCGCGGCGCGCGATTTCCGCGCCGTTCAAACGGCCCGACGACATGACCTTGATGCCCTGGGCACCCAGGCGCATTGCGTTTTGCATCGCACGCTTCATCGCACGGCGGAACATGATCCGCTTCTCGAGCTGTTGCGCGATCGAATCGGCGATCAGCTGCGCATCGATTTCCGGCTTGCGGATTTCCTCGATGTTGAGGCCGACCTCGCCGCCCATCATCTTGCGCAGGTCGCCGCGAAGCGTCTCGATGTCCTCGCCCTTCTTGCCGATGACCACACCGGGGCGTGCGCTATGGATGGTGATCCGCGCGTTCTTGGCCGGACGCTCGATCGTGATCTTCGATACCGACGCGTGCGACAGCTTCTTGCCCAGGTATTCGCGGATGCGGATGTCCTGGAACAGCGTCGGCGCGTAGTTCTTGGTGTTCGCGAACCATTTCGAGCCCCAGTTCCGCGTGACGGAAAGGCGGAACCCGGTCGGATGTATTTTCTGACCCATGACCTTGTATTCCTCTAGTTTCCGTCGCCGACGACGACGTGGATGTGGCAGCTCTGCTTGCCGATGACGTTCCCGCGGCCCTTGGCGCGTGCGCTGGTGCGCTTCAGCGTCTCGGCCTTGTCGATGTAGATCGTCTTGACCTTGAGCTCGTCGATGTCGGCGCCGTCGTTGTGCTCGGCGTTGGCGATCGCGGACTCCAGGACCTTCTTGATGATCTTGGCGCCCTTCTTCGGGCTGAACGTCAGCAAGTCGAGCGCGCGGCCAACCGGCAAACCGCGAACCTGGTCGGCGACGAGCCGGCCCTTCTGGGCCGACAGGCGAACACCGCGCAGCGTGGCATTGGTTTCCATCGTGGGCTCCTTACTTCTTTCTCGGCGGCACGGGTGCGGCAACCTTCTTGTCGGACGAATGGCCCTTGAAGGTGCGCGTCAGCGCGAATTCGCCGAGCTTGTGGCCGACCATGTTCTCCGACACATAGACCGGGATGTGCGCCTTGCCGTTGTGCACGGCGACGGTCAGGCCGACGAAATCCGGCGTGATCGTCGAGCGGCGCGACCAGGTCTTGATCGGCTTCTTGTCGTTGATCGCGCGCGCCTTCTCGACTTTCGCCATGAGATGGCCGTCGACGAACGGACCCTTCTTGATTGAACGAGCCATATTCTGTTATCCCTTCGTCGCGTGACGGCGGCGAACGATCATGTTGTCGGTCCGCTTGTTCTTGCGTGTCTTGTAACCCTTGGTCGGCGTGCCCCACGGCGAGACCGGGTGGCCGCCGCCGTTGGACCGTCCACCGTGCGGGTGATCGACCGGGTTCATCGCAATGCCGCGCACGGTCGGACGAATGCCGCGCCAGCGCGTGGCGCCGGCCTTGCCGATCGAGCGCAGGTTGTGCTCTTCGTTGCCGACTTCGCCGATGACGGCGCGGCAATCGACGTGCACCTTGCGGATTTCGCCGGAACGCAAGCGCAGCTGCGCGAAGATGCCCTCGCGCGCCAGCAGTTGCGCCGACGCGCCGGCCGAGCGCGCGATTTGCGCGCCCTTGCCCTGCTGCATCTCGATGCAATGCACGGTCGTGCCGACCGGGATGTTGCGCAACGGCAGGCAGTTGCCCGGCTTGATCCCTGCTTCGATGCCCGACTGCAACTGGGTTCCGACCGCGACACCGCGCGGCGCGATGATGTACCGGCGCTCGCCATCGGCGTACAGCAGCAACGCCAGGTTGGCGCTGCGGTTCGGGTCGTATTCGAGACGCTCGACCTTGGCCGGAATGCCGTCCTTGTTGCGCTTGAAGTCGACGAGCCGGTAGTGCTGCTTGTGGCCGCCGCCCTTGTGCCGCATCGTGATGTGGCCGTTGTTGTTGCGGCCCGATCCGCGCTTCTGCGCTTCGACCAGCGACGCGACTGGCGCGCCCTTGTGCAGCGACGCGTTGACGACCTTGACCATCGCGCGGCGACCCGCGGACGTCGGTTTGACTTTAACGAGGGCCATGGCCTTACGCCTCCGCCGCGAAGTTGATTTCCTGGCCGGCCGCAAGCGACACGTAGGCCTTCTTCCAGTTGCGCCGGCGGCCGGTGTAGCGGCCGAAGCGCTTTTCCTTGCCCTTCACGTTCGAGATCTGGACGCTGTCCACCTGGACCTTGAACATGAGCTCGACCGCCGCCTTCACTTCCGGCTTGGTCGCGTCGGGCGCGACACGAAAGATCACCTGCGAATGCTTGTCGGCGACGTACGTGCCCTTTTCGGACACGACCGGGGCCAACAGCAGCGTCATCAGGCGCTCCTTGTTGTACTGCTTGGTGTTGCTGGTTTTGGCAGCAGTGGCGTTCATCCCAGCATCTCCTCGAATTGGGCGACCGCGCCACGGGTGACCAGCACGTTGTTGAAGCGCACGAGGCTGACCGGATCGACTTCACGCGTCTCGAGCACGAGGACGTCGGTCAGGTTGCGCGACGACAGCAACGTGTTCTCGTCGAGCGTGTCGGTGACGACGAGCACGGTGCCGGTGAGCCCGAAGGCCTTGATCTTCTGCGCGAACGCCTTGGTCTTCGGCGAGTCGAGCGTCAGGTTCTCGATTACGGAGAGCCGGTCTTCACGCACCAGCTGCGACAGGATCGAAGCGAGGCCCGCGCGGTACATCTTGCGATTGACCTTGTGGGAGAAGTTCTCGTCGGGCGAGGACGGGAAGATCTTGCCGCCGCCGCGCCACAACGGGCTGTTCGCCTGTCCGGCGCGCGCACGGCCGGTGCCCTTCTGGGCCCAGGGCTTCTTGTGCGACTTGTTGATGTCGCTGCGACCCTTCTGCGCGCGCGTGCCTTGCCGCGCGTTCGCCTGGTAGGCGACCACGACCTGATGGATCAGCGCCTCGTTGTATTCGCGGCCGAACAGCGAATCGGATCCGGCGACGGTCTCGGTTTTTTCGCCGTTGCCGGCAAGGAGCTTGAGGTCCATGGTCAAGCTCCCTTCTTCAACGGGGTCTTCACGGATGGCAGCACGACGATCTCACCGCCGTCGGCGCCGGGCACGCAACCCTTGATCAGCAGCAAGCCGCGTTCGGCATCGACGCGAATGACCTTCAGAAGCTGCGTCGTGCGCGTGACGTTGCCCAGCTGGCCTGCCATCCGCTTGCCCGGAAACACGCGGCCGGGGTCCTGCGCCATGCCGATCGAGCCAGGCGAATTGTGCGAACGCGAGTTGCCGTGCGACGCGCGGTTGGAGCTGAAGTGGTGACGCTTGATCGCGCCCGAAAAGCCCTTGCCCTTCGAGGTACCGGTCACGTCGACCATCTGGCCGACCGCGAACGTGTCCGCGCCGACGACGTCGCCCGCCTTGAACTTGGCGAGGTCGTCCGCGGGAACCTTGAATTCCTTCAGCACGACACCGGATTCCACTCCCGCCTTCGCGAGGTGGCCGGCCATCGGCTTGGTCACGCGCGACGCGCGACGCTTGCCGTAGGCGACCTGGATGGCCGAGTAGCCGTCGACTTCCTGCGTCTTGATCTGCGTGACGCGGTTGTTCGCCACGTCGAGCACCGTCACCGGAACGGCGGCGCCGTCGTCGGTAAAGATGCGGGTCATGCCAATCTTGCGACCCACTAATCCGAGACTCATTGTATTTTCCTTTCAATGCGCGCGATTACGATTGATCGAACGCTTTACTTAGGGGCGAGGGGCGGGGGACGAGGGGCGAGGGAGCGTGTTGCTGATGCTCGCTTCGCCGCTCTTCCTGAACTCTCTCAACCTCTTCCTACGTTGTTACCAATAGACCAGTATCGTCAGGCGATGATGACGGTACTGCGTTGCTTTCCCCTCGTCCCTCGTCCCTCGACCCTCGTCCCTACTGCAATTTGATTTCCACATCCACGCCCGCCGGCAGATCGAGCTTCATCAACTGGTCGACCGTCTTGTCGGTCGGGTCGATGATGTCCATCAGCCGCAGGTGCGTGCGAATCTCGAACTGGTCGCGCGACGTCTTGTTGACGTGCGGCGAACGCAGGACGTCGAATCGCTCGATCCTGGTCGGCAACGGCACCGGGCCCTTGACGACTGCGCCGGAGCGTTTCGCCGTCTCGACGATTTCCTGCGCCGACTGATCGATCAGCTTGTAATCGAATGCCTTCAAGCGGATGCGGATTCTCTGATTGTTCATAGGTGCCTCTGAGGGACGAGGGGCGAGGGACGAGGGGCGAGGGAGCATCGCGCTGATGCAACCTGACTCTCGTATCCTTCTATCCGCGTCCCGATTCCTTCAATCGTTTACCATCAGTCGAGTATCGTTGGCGTCGGCGCGATGCTCCCTCGCCCCTCGTCCCCCGCCCCTCGTCCCTGTCCTGTTCGTTACCGTCAGCCAAGTTCGTCGGTCTCGGCGCGCTGCTCCCTCGCCCCTCGCCCCCCCCCCCTCCCCCC
>Ga0207689_10002773_pt1 | contig 16198 bp, 14 predicted proteins | sample KBSMisM52_FD_184312 | JGI IMG/M metagenome (GOLD analysis project Ga0207689, IMG submission 184312) | Miscanthus rhizosphere microbial communities from Kellogg Biological Station, Michigan, USA - KBS Miscanthus M5-2 (SPAdes) (version 2) | ecosystem: Host-associated > Plants > Roots >... | reverse complement strand
CCTGCTCGATGTTCTGCGCGTATTCGTAAAAGACCGGCTCACGGCCAGGAATGATCTTCGCGATGATCGTAAATCCGTGACAGGCGGGGGATTTTGGAAAGATAGGTCCGTACTTTCCTTGTGGCAGAGTCGAAGTATCCTTCGGCATTGCCATCGCTTTCGGTGTGATCTCCATACCAATGCTCCTTTGACGGTCTGGCAACCGCACACTCCATTAGCGTCACACCGCTCGAGCAGTAAAGACGAAAACGTTTAGGCGGCCGATTTTTTCGTAGGGAGATTCTAGTTAGAGGATGGAGAATCAAACACTGTCATTTCTGACAGGGAGGATTCATGATTCTAATCGGGAAAGATCTTTCTGAGTTCAAATTGCCCCTTCGCAAGAAGTGTCTGTCTCTGTTGTTAAGCTATCAGCCTTGTTCGATGTGAGTAACATACATGACGGCGCGGGGAGCCAACGCGCGGGCCAGCGCCAGATTTGCACCCTCAGACAAATCCGACACCACAAATATGGCGTGGCGTGCGGTCTGTAAACAGGAGACTGGATAACCGTCAAATTGCGAGCACTGGATAAAGGTGGCTTGTTCAACGGTGGGCGGTGAAGGTTGGTTAGTTCTCATATTCCCTTCATTGTCGGTAATTAGAAGCGAAACCAGTCGACCTTGATACCTGAGTACTATGTGCGCGAAGCGTCGTGACTCAAAGATGCATGAATGAGCCGCCAGAAACTCGACGCCCGTCGGCAGGTCACCAGATAATATTGCTCTTGAGAGGTTGACGTCCGACGGATCATGCTTTCGTCCAGCCTCTTCCAAATCTATAGGTTTTTCAGATAACCGAAAATGAATGGCGCAGTGTCTATGATCTCCGACAGCACTTTTTGCCAGGCTTGCGTTGAAGAGGTTTGGAAGTTGGCCAGGCTTTGACGCATCTGAAGACACTGCCACAGGTCCACGTCCTGTGTTCCACTCGCGCAAGACCGCTGCTCCGATTACTAAAGCTAATAGTAAGCAAGCCGCTAGCGCTGCCGAGGCCGCCCGACGAAACTTGGCGGAAGATGATTTGCTGCTCAAGGCAACGACGCTGGCGGTAGAGTTACTTTGAGCATAGTCACGCAACCGAGCCCGGAGAATATTGGTAAATTCCGGACGCATCCGATTCTCTGGTGCATTAATGAGCGCGTCTCGAAGTCTAGCGCTGAGCTCGCGTCTTGCTGATAATTCCCTACAGCACCCAGTGCAGTTCGTGAGATGCGAATTAACAGCATGCGTGGTTTCGGCGTTCAATTCGTTGCCAACGTAAGAATCGGCTATTTCACGAAACTGATGACATCGCATTTTCATCCCCTTGCTTTTACCTTCAGTGCCCCTTGAGATCATGAGTTAATAATCCACCGGGCATCTATCTTAAGAGTTCTATTTTGAAGACACGGAACACCAGAGGAAACAACATAACAAATCAACCTTCTCTATGCTGCTCGCCAAAACCATGGGCGCGAGCGTAAGCGGCCAGCTCACTACGCAGAAGTTTCCGACCGCGCGAAATGCGAGACATCACAGTGCCCATCGGAATTTGAGTGGCTGCCGCAATCTCCTTGTAAGTCAACCCTTCGACATCAGCGAGAACCACTACCTCCTGAAACGTTCGCGGTATTCGCCTCAAAGCGCTGAGAACTTCTTCATCAGTAAGGTTCTGTGGCGCGGGCTCTTCGAATGCAATCGTTTCAGCTATACGTTCCTCAGCATCGCTTACCAGATGTAGATGAATCGCAGCCCGCCTATTCTTACTCTGATGGTGATACATGATCGAAACCAACCATGCGCGACAGTTCGTTCCCTGCGTAAAACGATGAAACGACCGGAGTGCCTCCAACAGAGTTTCCTGTAACAAATCCTCTGCCTCTGTCTGATTGCGAGTTAGCCAGCGAGCAATTCGAAAGAGACTCGCCACATGAGGCATGGCTTCAGACTCAAACCTCTCCCAATGGGTCGTCCCCTCCAACTGAGATTCCGTAACCGGTGCTTCCCGAAACATCAGTTAGTCTCAGCCTCTTGAACCCTCAAACTCAGAAATCTCGTTGCTGCTAATGCAATACCGGAGTTTTGGGAATTTATTCCCTGGGCTTTCGGTGAGCGAGACCGCTTCCTTCTCAAGTCCTAGTGGGAATAAGTTGACGCATGTTGGGTATTCGCACAGTGCTGGTTGAATTGCAGTGCTATTTCAGAGCAATTCACGCGGTGAGGTCATCGCTGTACCACATCACGATCAGGAAGAGTTAATCATGTTGAAGAACGTCGATCTTCTTAATTTGCGGGAGGTGGAAGACATGTTCCCAATACGCGGGCTTTACGAAGTAGCTATTCGTGTAAAGGACCTTTCGAGATCGGAGGCGTTCTATAGGGAAACCTTAGGACTTGAAGTTGGCCTTAGGGACGAGCGACGCAAGTGGTTGTTTCTGAGAGCGGGTGGGCAAGCCGGAATGGTGGTCCTTCAGGAGGACAAGTCAGATTGGCCAACACAACACTTCGCTTTTACCATCGATGAAGTCGATATCGAATTGGCTGCCACTACATTGTTGAATCGCGGTGTTCGTTTTGATGGCCCTGTATATCACGACTGGATGCCTGCGAAATCGATTTACTTCTCCGATCCCGACGGCCACGATCTCGAACTCTGCGCTCCCGTACGAAACGCTTGACGTGTTAAATGGAATAGTCCAACTGTGGGGAGTGGCTCTATAGAAGTACTTGGACCTGCTAACAGTTGGGCCACTCAGAATGCTACTGCACTAAACTCGGCGCAACCTTTCCACTGGTCCACTTCAAAGTTCTATCCGCGCACCAAACAGTCTAACAATAATTATTCCCTCTGGAATAAACCGACGCCCTGAGCGGTATTTACAGTGCGAGGCGTTGGCCTCCAATTACTAATGAGAGAGTGAGAATGTATGAGGATACAAGTTGTGAGTCTGTTAGCGAAGATTAGTCTCTTGGGTGCGATGGTGCTCGTAACTACGGTTGCGTCCACACAGGCGCAAACGTTCGGGTACAGGATAAGGGCAAATATCCCCTTCGATTTCAGCATAGGGAATAAAAAGCTTAGCGCAGGTGCATACTCGATTGGTCGAGCCAGACAAAACTCTGATGACACCATCCTATCGATATTAGACGGGGATGGCAGATCGAAGGCAATTCCTTCGTCACACGCTGTCGAAACATTGCGAAGCAAGGACAAGTCGACTCTGGTTTTCCATCGTTACGGAGACCAGTATTTCCTTTACCAGATCTGGCGCGCGGGTGAAACGACAGGGAGAGAGTTCGTCATCTCTCGCGACGAGCGTGATATCCGGCGCAGTCTTGGACAAAGTACTTCAACTAGAAAGGTAGCCGAGAACGTTGCGGTCGAAACCGTAACCATCGTTGGCGGTTTGCAGTGAATGTTGGCATCAAACTCGACCGTTGCATCACAGCGTTGATGCCTCGGTCGATCTTGATTCCCGAGGAAAGTTGGAAGGTCAAAAAACATGACTGTAGATTTAGACGCACAGCTCGCCGCGGCAGGTGACATGGAAGCATTCGAGAATATCCACCGTCGCTATCATCATCGCGTTTACGCCGTGTGCCTGAGAATGATTAGAAATGCGACACAAGCGGAGGATCTCGCCCAGGAGGTCTTCATCCAGCTCTTTCGCAAAATCAGTACGTTTCGCGGCGACTCATCTTTTGGTACGTGGCTGCATAGGCTTACCGTCAATCAAGTGTTGATGCACTTTCGCAGACCGAACGTAAAGAGCGAGCAAACTACGGAAGATGGAACGCTGCCGCTTCGGATGGTGACGGGAACTGAAAACCCGAACAAGATGGCTGTAATTGATCGAATTTCTTTGGACCAGGCGATTAGCCAGTTGGCGCCAGGTTATCGAACTGTGTTCATCCTTCACGACATCGAAGGTTACGAGCATGAACACATCGGTCGACTCCTCGGTTGTTCAGCTGGTACTTCGAAGTCGCAACTTCACAAGGCACGTCTCAAGCTGCGTAAATTGCTCACCACGCAAAATACCGATAGCCAAAGACCCGACACTCCTGGCGTCTCATTCAATCACCGGGCTGAAGCAGCGCTGTGAATGAGAGACGTCTTTCCACTTTTTCGATCCAACCTTCTAATCACTTACTTCAAAGTCCCTTCTCATTGTTCTACCAAGACCGACCCGTCACTGCAAAAGCGTCTTTCGACGTTGTGCAAGTCACGCGGAATAAACGACTGCCCTCCGCGGTATTAAGAGAGTGCAGCCGCAAGCTATCAATTCGATCCCTCGGATTTGAAGGACGTCGGGCGGCACCAAGCATTCAACGAAAGTTAGCGTCTCTCCAGACTGAAATAGTTTCGACTTATCGTTAAGGAGATTAATGTAGTGACAAGAAAAAACTTCAGGATTGCTTCTGCAATACTAATGTTGCTGGTTTTTAGTTCTGGTCTATTCGGCCAAACAAGCAAAGGCTTTGTGGTTGGCGAGGTCGTTGATCCTAACGGTGCCGTCATCGCAGGCGCGAATGTCAAGATCACAAATGCGAACACTGGTGTTAGCCGGGAGACCGTTACCGCGCCAGATGGAAGCTTTCGTATCGATGCCGTGGATCCAGGGACGTACACAGTTGGAGTCACCCAAAACGGTTTTAAGACTGCGCTACGTGAGCAAGTGATTGTGGGCGCCTCGCAAACCGCGACGGTTTCATTTCAGCTCGAACTCGGTACACAGTCGGAGGTCGTAAATGTAACTTCCGGCGCTGACGTAATTCTTCAAACTCAAGACGGCAGTCGCGTCAACACACTCAGCAACCGCGAGATTACCGACCTGCCAACGGCTGGGTTGAATCCAGCGAACATAGTTTTCACTCTTCCAGGTGTTGTAGATCCTGGCCCGCTCGCAGGTGGATTTGTTCAAGGAAACGAATTCTCAGTAAATGGCCTGCGCGCACGCGCCAACAATCAGCTCATTGACGGTTTGGATAATAACGATAACTCGGTTGCGGGCCAGGCCTATATCCCTGTTCTACGTGAAGGGTATGGCGAGGTGACGGTTCTACAGTCCGATTACTCAGCTGAATTTGGACGCGCCGGTGGCGCTGTTGTGAATGTCACAACAAAAAGTGGAACCAACGGTTTTCACGGCTCCGTGTATGACCTGCTAAACAACAGCAAGTTGAACTCATTGACCGCAAGTCAACGAGCAGATGGCACACGAAAGCCAGTTGTGGTTGAGAATACTTACGGATTCTCTTTGGGCGGTCCAATAAAGAAAGACAAACTCTTCTTCTTCGGAACGTATCAGGGCGATCGTTTTCGTGCGGGCACTGATGCAACTACGAGAGTGCCCACTGCAGCTGGATTCAATACGCTGCGGTCACTTTTTCGAGTCGGCGCTAATCCAAATCTCGATCGCTACCTGAGCATCGTGGGAAACCTGCGAGGGCAACGCGAAATTTCGAATGTGGCCCTGGGAAACGGACGCCCTGATATCGAGTTTGGTGAAGCATCAATAAGCAGTAGCCAGCCTGTTAACGACAATCAGTATCTCGCAAGAGTCGATTGGGCGCCGACAAAGAAAGACAGTTTAGCGTTTCGGTATGTGCTGGACGATCAGATTTTCAACAACCAGTTCCCAACCAGTGGATCAGGTGGCTCACCCTTTCCCGGATTTGAGGTCGACGTACCGAGTCGTACGCAAAACTTCTTCTTCAATTACACTCGGAGCCTTTCTACCCGACTTACAAACGAGGCTCGCTTTGGTTTCGGACGTTTCAATGTCGACTTTGCTCCTCGCGGCGCACAAGGTGCAGATAACGGTCCCGTCTTTTCTTTTACGGGAGCGGGATTGGGCCAGGGTATTACATCTGTTGGTTTACCTTCCATTTTTCCGCAAGGACGACTGTTCGACAACTATCAAATACAAGACACTCTTTCGTCCACGGTAGGCAATCACACGTTTCGTTTCGGCGGCGATGTGAACATCCAGCGCTCAAGCCAGGGAATCCCTTTTAACTCGCGCGGTATTTTGACGTTTGCGGGTGGCGGCGGATTCAATGCGTTTGGCAACTTTGTCGATCAATTCTCAGGCAGAAGTGGAGGTGGTGCGGCAATCCAGTTTGGCAGCCCAATCATTTTCCCCAACGCGTTCTACCAGAACTACTTCGTCAATGACACCTGGCGTGTGTTGGAGAATCTAACACTCAATCTCGGTCTGCGTTACGAGAATTACGGCACTCCGTTTAACGCGATTCGCTTTCCTGCTTTTGCGGGTTTCGATCAGCCGGTCGAGACTGTTGCCCGTCAAGAACGTGATAACAACAACTTTGCACCGCGATTTAGTTTTGCTTACCAACCGCGGTTCTTTAAGCGCTTGTTCGGTGAGAACAAAACGGTCTTTCGCGGCGGCTTTGCTGTCAACTACGATTTCTTCTTCAACAATATTCTGACGAACACGGCCGCCACTGTGCCGAATTCGTTTGGCGTAACAAACTTTGGCGCTTCACTGCCGGTTGACACGGATCCACGCGGTATAGCGAGATTTGGTGTTGGTTCTTTGCCAACCACCGGCACTCCCGATCCTTTTGCAACCGTGAACACCATTCCTCGTAATCTGGTGAACCCTGAGACGTTTGTTTACAACTTTGGGATCCAGCACGAGCTACCTTTCAAGTTGATCTCAGATGTTGCTTATGTCGGTTCCCGCGGAACCCATCTGTTCATCAACGAACAACTGAACCCAGGTGTTGGTGGGTTCAACACACTGACCAGAGCATTTTCCAATCGTGGTTCAGTTGTGGCGCGCACAAATGGCGGCGACTCAAGCTACAACTCGTTGCAAGCCCGTCTTGAGCGAGGTTTTAGTAGCGGTTTGCTGTTGCGTTTCGCGTATACCTATTCAAAGGCTATAGACGATGTTGCGAGTGAGGTGTTTGTCACAACCGGAGGTTCGAGTGTCGGTTCCGATCCGTTCAATCGTCGAGTTGATCGCAGCCTTGCTTCGTTTGATGTGCCACATCGATTCGTGGCGACATTCATTTACGACGTGCCGAGTCTGGCAAAATCGGGATTCGGTCATGCGCTGTTGGGCGGTTACTCCCTGGCCGGAACCTATCGCTTGCAGTCCGGCAACGCACAAAGTCCGTTCCTCGGTGGAATAGATCTGAACGGAGACGGTAGCGCCACCAACGACCGTCCAGTCATAAGTAATCCAAACGCTCCCGCAAACTCGGTGGGTTTTTCAAACTTCATCGCGGAGAACTTTATCTCCGGCGTCACTTCGCCGACCGGCTTTTCAGACCTTAATGGCAATCCGGTCAACCCGGCTGACGTTCGTTTCCTCGTGAGTGAATCGATCCGCACTGGAATTGCTGCCCGCAACATCCTGCGTGGACCAAGGCAGAACCGTTTAGATCTAAGCCTGACGAAGTCCGTCAATTTGGGTTTCACTCGGTTGGAAGCGGATCGCTTTGAAATTCGCTTTGATTACTTTAACGCATTCAACACTCCGCAGTTTGCTCCGGGAACAGGTGACGTGACAGACACTACGTTCAACGACTTCCGGTTCGGTACGGGCAATCTCAATATAGGCAACGTGAATAGTGGGCGCATCGGACAGTTTCAACTGCGATACGTCTTCTAAGATCTTTCACACTGAAAAACCAAGTTGTAGAGGGGCGACTTTTCGAGTCGCCCTTTTGCATTCTTGACTACTTGACTCGTCATCGTGAGCGACGTTCTCAGGAATATTTGGCCTTCAAATTTGGTATTTGAACTAGACAAGTTTGGAGGTGAGATTGATGTTCAACCGCGAAAAATTGGTCCTGGCTGTAGCGATACTGTTATGTGTCTTTTCATCAAGCACCGCGGCGTTCGCAGCGACAGAACCTCGAATGGATGAATCTGCCGCTGAGGCTGCTTCACTAAACAACATGGCCGTAACTTCGGCAAAGGATAATAAATACGACGAAGCGATCGACTTGCTTAAGAGAGCGATTGCACTAAGACCAGATCAATACATGGCCCATTACAACCTGGGTTGTATCTTTCAGGTTAAGAAGAATTTTGATCTATCGATCGAAGCTTTTAAGGAAACATTGCGACTAAAACCGGAGTTCGCGGATGCTTACCATCATCTTGGTGTCTCTTACAATGAAACTAAACGATATGCGGACGCTATTGAGAGTTTAACCCGCGCGCTTCGCCTGACACCTGATAACGCCGATTCACTTTATGAGCTTGGGTTTGCCTATTACATGCTGGGACGTGATGAAGATGCTGTTAATGAGTTCAAGCAAGCCACTCGATTAAAACCAGATTCGAGCGCGGCATATAACAGCTTAGGAGTTTCCTATTGCCATTTGCACCAATTCAAAGAGGCAATCGAATCACTTGAGCGCGCCGCCCATCTCGCACCGGATTCTGCCGATGTCTATAACAACCTCGGATCGGTCTACGTTGATGACGGTCGCCCCAAAGAAGCAATCAGCGCGTTTACCCAGGCCTTAAGGCTCCAGCCAGATTACCCTGCTGCCCTAAACAATCTGGGTATGGCCTACGCTTCAATCGAAGACTACGACAGGGCCATTGAGTCATTGCAGCAAGCTACCCGACTAAAACCAGATTTGGCTGAGGCTCAATACAATCTCGGTTTTGTCTTCAGCAAAAAGGGTCGGGCAAAACTGGCCATCAAATCTTACGAGCAAGCCCTGCTTCTTAAACCGGATTTCGCTGAGGCTCACAACAACCTGGCCGTCATCTATGTCCAGCGTGGTGACCGAGCTCGGGCATTGGAGCAGTACACGCTTCTTAAGGCGATCGATTACGATCTGGCCCAGAAACTCTTCGCCATGATCTTTAAGGACAAGATCCTCACCGTCGGATCAAGGTCAGGAACTCCCTAGTTAGTATTTGCGAGCCTTTTCGGGAATATCTTGGCGGGATGGTCGGTATAGAAAGAAGCAGTAGAAAAAGGGGGCGAATGAGGCTGGTGAGTGGGGCGCCACCAGCCTCAGAGATCGGGCAGCGGAGATTCCTGGCTCTAAAGTTTGTCTCAATTTCTGGTTATGGTGACGAACCGAGATTTAAAGGCGCGAGCAGGCTGCGTCTGGCCCACCGAGACCCTGAATTGGTCTCTTGACTTCCCACTCTACGTGAAAGAAACTCCATACACGCTTAGAGTCGATCCCACGAATAATATGCGGAGCGTTGGCCCAACCAAGTCAAGACCGGAATCTACTTCCGAAGGTGTCACCGATCAAGAAAAACATGAGGCTTTGCAGTGGCGGTCTGTCTTTGAGAATTCCGCTATTGGAGTGGCACTGGCCGATCTAAACGGCCGCCTTCTGGCCACGAATACCACTTACCAAAAAATGCTCGGTTATACCGCGAGTGAGTTCCTGGAGCTTTCATTTCTCGAGATTACCCATGAGGATTCTCGAGAAGCAAACTGGGCTTTGGTGATGGAACTGAAAGAAGGCAAACGAGATCAGTTTCAAATTGAAAAACAGTGCCGTCACAAAGACGGTCGTTTTATCTGGGTAAGGAATAACGTATCCCTCGTATCGAGTACAGAAAGCGCTCAGCCCTTTCTATTGGCATTGTCAGAAGACATCACTGAGCGGAAAGAAGCCGAACAAGCGTTACAGCTAAGCGAAGAGCGAGCACGTCTGATTCTCACTTCAGCCTCTGAAGGAATTTTCGGATGTGACTCCCATGGCACATGCCTGTTTTGCAATCCCGCAGCCGTCAAATTGCTAGGCTACGACGATTCGCGGGAATTGCTCGGAAAGAATATGCACGCGCTCGAACACCACACTCGAAAGGACGGTAGTCCATTTCCGATTGAAGAGTGTCCAATTTTCATAGGCTTCAATGAAAACCGAGGCGTCCATATTGATGATGATGTTTTTTGGAAAAAAGATGGCAGCAGTTTTCCGGTGGAGTATTGGTCTCACCCACTTGTTCGTGAAGGTAATACCGTCGGCGCTGTTGTGACTTTTTTCGATATCAGCGAGCGGCGAAAAGCCGAAGAGATACTGCGAACGAGCGAGCAACGGAAACGCACTCTGCTCGAGATTAACAACGCGATCATCAATAACCTCACACGGGAAGCACTCTTCGCCTCTGCCTATGAAGCAATTCGAAGCGTCGTTCCATTCGACCGCGCTGCTTTTCTTCTGTACCAGCCAGAATCGAACACGCTGAGACTTTTGTCGATGAACGGCGCCGATGAATCTGAGTTCTTCCGTATAGGGAAAGAATATGATCTGGAAGAAACCCGCGTTTCTGCGTGGGTTCTGCAGCATCAGGAAGTTGTCATGCGAGGCGATCTCAAACGTGAAAAGAAGTCGCTTGGTGAGAAACGTCTCGTCGCTGAAGGAATCCAGTCGTATTGCGCTGTACCACTAGTGGCGATGGGGGCGAGTATCGGAACTTTCACTGTGTGGAGTGAAACGAAGAACCGATACACACAAGAAGATGCCGAGTTGCTGCGAGAAGTGGCCAACCAGGTAGCATTAGCTGTCGCGAACATGAAATCGTATGAAGAGATCGCCGCCTTGAAAGGCAGACTTGAGAAGGAGAACGTGTACCTCCAGGAGGAGATTCGGACAGTACACAATTTTGAAGAGATCGTCGGTAGCAGCCCGGCACTTCTGGCACTCCTGCGTCAGGTTAATCAGGTCGCTCCCACTGACTCCAGTGTGCTCATCTATGGAGAGACGGGAACAGGTAAGGAGTTGATAGCGCGCGCCATTCATGATCGCAGCAATCGCAAGGATCGTCCGTTGGTAAAGGTCAACTGCAGCGCAATTTCAGCCGGGCTGGTTGAAAGTGAACTATTCGGACACGTGAAGGGCGCTTTCACTGGAGCGTTTGAGCGGCGGATCGGCCGTTTCGAACTTGCTGATGGTGGCACAATCTTTTTAGATGAAGTAGGTGAGTTGCCTCTGGATACTCAGGTCAAATTACTTCGTGTGCTTCAGGAACGTGAGTTCGAACCGGTAGGTAGCAACCGATCGGTGCGAGTAGATGTCAGGATCATCTGCGCGACCAATCGAAATCTTGAGGAATCCATCAGTGAAGGCGCTTTTCGCTCGGACCTTTATTATCGGTTGAATGTCTTTCCTCTTGAAGTGCCTCCATTGCGCGAGCGAACTTCTGACATACCTCAACTCGCGATGTTTTTCCTATCCAGATATGCACGGAATTTGGGGAAAAGGATCGACGGGATCTCGGCTGCAGCAACGGAAATACTCACGAAGTACGCATGGCCCGGCAACGTACGCGAACTACAAAATGTTATCGAGCGATCGCTGATCCTGGCGAATGGACCAATTCTCAATTTCGAAGGCGATTTGAGTAAGAGCTTCGTATCACCAGTTCTTCCTGATGTTGTAAGAGACCCCGGTGAAGCGTCTCCTTCCATGACACCCTCTCCTCGTAAGACCTTGCGCGAGATGGAACGGGCACACATCATAGCTGTACTACAAGAAACTCGTGGAGTCATAGAAGGGGCGAACGGGGCAGCAAAAACTCTTGGTCTCCATCCGAACACCTTGAGACACCGGTTGGAGAAATTGGGCATCAAGCCATCGACCCACCGCATTTCGTAGCCCACCTAATCAGAGTTCACCTCACAGCTACCAAATATCGTAGCGCGACTTTGCTGAGTTTGATTCTAAGCAATTTCTCCGGACACGAATCAACCGCAACTCCTTAATTTTCAGCAATTCAATCAAAAACCAAAAACCACTTTCGCTGGCTGGCGTGCGGCACACATTCTGCACTGGACCAGTAGCGACGAAGAGGCGTAGGTGAGTGCTGGGAAGTCACAAGTCGCTTGGCATCCCAGGAGGTTATTAGCAGCCTTCAAATGAAATTGCTTATAGACGAGAAAAGGAGATTTAGGATGAGCAAGTTGCAGAGTAATTTTTGGAGCGAAGTCGCCAGGCAGGGAACGTTGCGAAAGCCCAATACTGCTTGGTGGTGGGCAGCAGGTTTAGGTTTCGCAATCATTTTTGCAGTCTTGGCGGCTCAAACTAAGGGCCAGGAACCCTCCGGCTTGAGCAGCAGCCCAGTCTCAGCTGCCAGTGACGTTGGTGAAAACACCACCAGGGATTTTGTAGCACCGACCGTGTTTCAGGCTGCCGGCCCAGACGCCGCGTCGATCCAGAGTTCGGTTACTGCTTTTCGCAATGCGTTGGGAGATCCGGTAAACGGCAACGCAACGATGCCCTTGGACAAGGGTCGTCGTGAGATTAATTGGGATGGAGCGACTCCCACTGACGTTACTACCCCGCCAGTCACTCCATTCAACACGTTTCTGAATACCCGAGGCGCTCAGTTCACAACGCCGGGGATCGGACTCTCCCAGGCTCCTCCATCCGGTGGGCCACAAGGAGGTCTCGTAGGACTTTTCAACAACCCGAGTTACGGCACTGCGTTCAAGGTCTTCAGTCCCTTGCGTTTGTTCACCCCGGTTGGAAGCAATGTCACTAACACGTTTTTCTTTTTACCTGGCTCGAATGGAAATGTTCCTGCGGTAGTCAGTGGCTTCGGTGCGGTATTCACGGACGTGGACCAGCCGGATGGTAGCGGTCCCGGCAAAAAACAGGGCAACCGCGGAGCGAGCACGCTGATGGAATTTTTCGGTGCTGACGGCAGCCTGTTATTCAGCAGTGTTGTTCCTGCTTCACCCGGAAACGCCGGACTGTCTTTTTTCGCTATTAAGTTTAACGACGCTCGTATCGCCAGTGTGAGGATCACGGCAGGGAATGTCGCTCCAGGGCCTGATGATGACGACAAGCATGACGTAGTGATGATGGACGACTTTATCTACGGTGAACCGCATGTGCTTCCGTAAGGGAACCGTATTGAAATATCACGCGCTGAACGTCGCGTAAAGAACGTTAGAGCAAGACCCGCGCAGTCAACGACATGTTTCGCACGGAGACACGCTGGTCTTGCTTGTAACGCTTCATTTTGCGTCGTACACGCATTCAGAAATTAGAAGGACTCGCAAGAAGTTTCGACGAGAGTACAAGGGAATGCTGAAGATCACAATTGCTGTTTTATCAACACAGGGAATTACGTTGCAGTTGGATGGACGGCTTGCAGGCAGGTGGGTCGAGTTACTACGAGACACTGCTACTTCAGTGCTCGACGAAGGCCTGGGTGTGAACGTGGATTTGAGAAATGTTTGTTTCATCGACTGCGAGGGGATCGCGCTCCTAAAAAGTTTGATTGACCGTGGGGCTCGTCATGTAAATGCTCCGCTGTTCGTAGCTGAGCAGATCAGGAAGTGCACGGATGTACAAGACCAATAATTTCACTAAGAGCGACATGCGTCAGGCTCATGAAACAAGAAAGGAGAACTGAAATGTCAGCCATCCTTCAAGATTTTGAGGAGGTCGCAATACCCCACCTCGACGCGGCATACAATCTTGCTCGATGGTTCACTCGAAACGAGAAAGATGCTGAAGATGTGGTACAGGAAGCTTACTTGCGCGCTTTACGGCACTTCAGCGGGTTTCACGGTGGTGACGCTCGTCCCTGGTTGTTGGCTATTGTGCGCAATACTTATTACACCTGGTTCCGGCAGAATCGAGTGTCTGAAAGGGAAGCCAACTTCGAAGACGAAATATACATGCAGACTTCAGACGATTTGGATCCTGAGATGCTGCTAATCAGAGAAGCGGACAACGAGATGCTCAGACGAGCATTGAAAAGCTTACCCGATGAGTTTCGTGAAGTAATCGTGCTTAGAGAATTTGAAGAATTGTCGTACAAACAAATTGCAGACGTAGTAAAGATACCAGTGGGTACGGTGATGTCGCGTCTCGCTCGCGCTCGAAGTCGTCTTAAACAAATTATTTCGAATGATCTAAATAGAGGACATGCGAGTGTTAGCTCTTCTAATCTTCAGTGCGGTTTGTAACAAGCGGTGCGAAGTTGTTCAATCGATCGAGTGATTATGATTAGTCTTCATCGTCCGAAGGCTTCTCACCTCGAGTCTCCCTTTGAAGCGACAAGCGAATTCGTTTCTCAAGATCTTCTGGAGCGCGTTGATAGAGCGATGTATCTCTCAAGGATGAACGCAACATGAGTTCAATGACGTGCGCCGAGCGACATTCTTCGCATCGATCAAGGTGTTGTTTCATCTTTGAGGCGTGAAGTTCATCCAGTTCACCATCAACATAGCTCTGAATGAGTCCTCGCTCGTTCTGGCAACTCAACTTACAACCTCCGCGTAGACTGATTTGTGAGGCGTAACTGCAGTTCCTCACGATCCCGTATTCACGTAAATCGTTAATGCGAGCTATCAGTTGCACGACTCGAGTTTCGGCCAACAACTTTATGAGGCGCTCTGGAGCTCATCGCATATATCTCATTCGGAGACGGAAAGCCACGCTCGATGAGCATAAGCATTAAGGCCAAAACCTGTAGTTCTAACAGCTAAGAATGCCTTGTCAAAACTGGTGGGGTTCTCCGCGCTTGCAATCACGTTCCTGCTTGCAATTCGCGATCTACCTTTAATACTGACCAGCCACAGTTTTTATTCCCACTCAGATCTTATTTGCCCGGAATTATTTTTCGGGAATATTAGACATACCACAATGGTATTTAAGTTTTGACGACTGGACCCTTGGTGTAAGGGCGTCATTCAGGTTGATTGAAGTTGAATTCGGGTCGCTTGTTTTGGATCGACTACCGCACCAACACAGACGTCGTTAAGGAGATCTGAGCAATGAGAAAACTGACCACTATCTACTGGATTCTAACCGGACTCGCCGCAGCATTTATGCTTATGGCGTCTATTCCAGATGTTCTGCAGATCCCGGCCGCAGTCGACATCTTAAAACATTTAGGCTTTCCACCGTATCTCCTACCTTTCATCGGTCTGGCCAAAATCCTGGGAGTAGTCGTTATTCTGCTTCCAATGTTTCAGACTCTTAAAGAATGGGCCTACGCCGGGTTGGTCTTTGATTTGATAGGAGCTTTTTATTCTCATGTCTCTGTCGGTGATCGCCCTAACGATTGGATATTTTCGATCGTGGGTCTGCTCCTGGTGGTGATCTCCTACGCATTCTATCGATGGAAAATGAACTACCAGGAATTCAACCATGAGGTTGGTAAGAGAAACAGAATAACGGCCTGACACCTAAAGAAAGTGGCTACTCTCGAGCCCGCCCAAGGAAGTGCAATGAAACTGTTAGAGAAAGAATGGGCACTCTTGCCATTGCGCCTCATCATCGGATTCGGCTTTGCTGCTCACGGCTACGCGAAAGTAAGTCGTGGGCCCGACAAATTCGCCATCATCCTTGAAAGCATTGGCATCCCTCTGCCACACGTTATGGCGTGGATAACAACGCTCCTTGAATTGGTCGGTGGCCTAAGCATGATGGTTGGAGCATTCGTAGTTCCGATAACGTTGCCGTTAACGGTTGTGATGACCACTGCTTTGATTAGTGTTCATCTTCAATATGGCTTTTCATCAATCAGACTCAAATCCATTACTACTTCAGGCGCGGAATTTGGCCCGATTGGATATGAATTGAACCTGGTGTATATCGCCGGATTGATCGCACTAGCGTTAGCCGGACCAACAAAACTGTCGTTGGATAATTGGTTGATGATGAGGAAGCCTAAACCTGCGAAACCGGTGCAGTCATAGAGCTTCAGTTTCAAAAATGGTAATTACGCTGTCGCCCGTATTCGCGGGGCTGAGTGCGGTGACTACAGACCAAAGAATGCCAAACGAAAAGGCGTTCGGAGCGCGTTTGGTTCAAACGACGGTGTCTGATTGCGGGGCGTTTGGGCTGTGCTTCATGAAATACGATCAGAATACGCTCAGCTTGCCTGTTCTCTTTTTGTCTTTCTTAGTGGTCCAGGAAGATGGTCAATAGACGCGTGGATGGCTCGCAAGAGCAAGCTGACCACGCACACCAGAGTAACTCTTTCACATCCTCCCCTTTTCTCTTGAATCGCCAACACAGAGCGAAGTGATTCGTCACACCGCATTCGCGGGCTAATTGCATCATTCACGCTTCTACCTGGGGTTCCGCTCGCAAAGCCTCGCTTCACCTCAAGCTCTACGCTTTCGCCCACGGCAGCGGGCTTCGAATCAACCTAACTGATTCATTCTTGTCACCAACTCGCAGGCTCGGGA
>Ga0207689_10002771_pt1 | contig 16201 bp, 17 predicted proteins | sample KBSMisM52_FD_184312 | JGI IMG/M metagenome (GOLD analysis project Ga0207689, IMG submission 184312) | Miscanthus rhizosphere microbial communities from Kellogg Biological Station, Michigan, USA - KBS Miscanthus M5-2 (SPAdes) (version 2) | ecosystem: Host-associated > Plants > Roots >... | reverse complement strand
CAGTCCCGGATACTCCCCGTCGCCGGCCGGCGCATAGACATGCACGCGCATCGGGGTGGTGGGGGTGGGGAGGTCGGCGTACGAGGTGGTGACGAGCATCTGCGGGACTCTACTGTAGGTAGTGATTACAAGGGATCTGCGGATTATGAACCGTCCCAATGCCGTTGGCTCCGTTGGGAACGGCTGCCCGGCTGATGATGCCGGAGGCCGATCTGCTATCGTTTCCCGAGAGATATGACCCTCGCCGATCCACTTGACCTCTATGGCGGAAAAGACCCGCGCGAACAGCCCGTTTACGGACCTCGGGAGGCGGCGGCCTGCCTCAACATCCCCGAGAGCACTCTTCTGCGCTGGACGACCGGCCAGGGCAGAGTAGGTCCCGTTCTCACGGTCGACGACGAGCAACGGCGCTTATCGTTTTTCAATCTCCTCGAGGCCTTTGTGCTCGACGAGCTGCGGAGACGATCTCGGTTTTCGCTGCAGGAGCTGCGGCACATCATCGACGAACTGCGGGCGGAGTATCCGGAGCTGAAGTACCCACTGGCTCAAGTCGATGTCTCCGTCACCAGAGCAATCCCGGAACAGAAGTACGACGTAGTCAGTCCCTCAGGGCGTCGATTTGAGAAACGACCCAAAGGGCGCTCGCGTGCGCAGCTGTTTACGCAATCGGCGGGAGCGCCGCTTGTGAATATCTCCGCGGCCGGCCGGAACCTCGTGCTCACCGAAGTGCTGCGTGATTTCCTCAAGCGAGTTGAAAAGCGGCCGGTCGAAGGCATCGTCCGTCTCTACCCATTCATCACCAAGGACCGCAATCCCGATGGTCCGAAAACGGTGGCCGTCGATCCGACGGTGGCCTTTGGCAAACCTGTAATCGATGGCACCGGCATCCCCACGGCCGCCGTTTATCAACTCTTCAACGCCGGTGATGAAATCCGGGAGATCGCGGAGGAATACGATCGCGAGCCGAGCGAAATCGAGGCCGCCATCCGATACGAATCTGTCCGGGCAAGACGAGCGGCCTGACGCCGTTCCGCACGACTACACCTACTTGCTCGACGAATCGATCTCGGGGAAGACGCTCATCGCGGCGATGCGCGGGGTTGGATACGATGTGAAGGTCTTGCGCGAGGAGTTCGGCAGCGGAGTCCCCGACCGCGTGTGGCTTCCGGTTGCGATAAAACGACAGTGGATTCTCATCGGAAAGGATGATCGCTGGCGATACCGGGCCGAGGAAAAGGCAATCCTCATTCGGGCAAAAGCACGCGCCTTCATATTCGTCAGCAAGACTGCCCGGCGAGAGGAGATCGCGGAAGCAATCATCGCGGCGCTGCCAAGGATGGCGCAGCTCATCGCGTCGCAGCCAGCGCCATTCATCGCCCGGATTCTTTTGTCCGGGTATGTCGGTTTGCTTTATCCCAAAGCGCCGTAAATGCCGATGTGGGCGCGTACAATCGCCGCCGGAGGTACGGCTATGTGGCGCTTTTTGATCCTCATCCTTCTCCTCGTCTCGACGGCCATCCTGCACGCGGCTTCCTTCGAAGCGCGGTCGCCGCATTATGCGGTGGCGATTGATGTCGTCCCCCTCGGGGCGGACGACGTCCGTTACGACATCAAGATCACCGATGTGGCTACCGGTCAGGTGCTGGCCTCGCCGCAACTGACGGCGAAGCGAGGGGGGACGGCGGACAACGAATACCACGTACAGGATCTCAACGTGTGGATTCACGTCATGGAAGGCTCGCGGCTGACGGCCAACGTCGAGATCCAGCGAGGCGACGACACCATTGAGGCGATCCAGTCAACCTGGTCGACGCGGTCGAAGACCGGGGTCACGAAAGCGCCTGACGGGACGCTTCACGTCGGCGGCGACGTGAAAGCGCCTGTGGTCATCAGCAAAGTCGAGCCGGTCTACACCGAGGAGGCCCGCAAGGCGCGCATCATGGGCATCGTCATCGTCGAGGCAACCATCGGTCGCGACGGTCTGGTGAAGAATGTGAGCGTTCTCAAGCCGCTGCCGTTCGGTCTCGACCAGGCGGCGGTCGATGCGGTGAAGCAGTGGGTGTTCAAACCAGCCACGTTCAACGGTCAGGCGGTCGACGTGCGGTTCAACCTGACTGTCAATTTCCGGCTGCAGATGGCGCCGCCGCCACCGCCACCGCCGGGCTGAGGCCGGTATCATGCGCGGATGCAAAATGAGAACGGCGGCGGAGTCAATCGCAGACACTTCCTGGAGATGGCGGCTCTCGGTTCGGCGCTGGCGCTGGCAAAGCCGCTGACGGCGATCGCGCAGACCTCGGCGGGATCAGCTCCGGAGCTCGAGGAGATCACGGTCAGTCAGTTGCAGGACGGGATGGCCAGCGGCCGCTGGACCGCGCGTTCCATCGCCGAGGGTTATCTCGGGCGCATCGACGCCATCGACAAGCGTGGGCCGGCGATCAACTCCATCATCGAGCTGAATCCCGAGGCGTTGGCGATCGCCGATGCCATGGACCGTGAGCGGAAAGCGGGGCATCTGCGCGGACCGCTGCACGGCATTCCGGTGGTGATCAAAGACAACATTGACACCGCCGATCGCATGGCCACGTCCGCCGGATCGCTGGCGCTGGCGGAGAATCACGCCGCGCGCGATGCCTTCGTCGTCTCCCGCTTGCGCGAAGCGGGCGCGGTGATCCTCGGCAAGACCAATCTCAGCGAGTGGGCGAACTTCCGATCCACACACTCCACAAGCGGCTGGAGCGGCCGCGGCGGGCTGACGAAGAATCCGTACGTGCTCGATCGCAACGCCTGCGGCTCGAGCTCCGGAACGGGATCGGCGATCGCGGCGAATCTTGCGGCGATCGGGATCGGCACGGAGACGGATGGCTCCGTGGTCTGCCCGTCGTCGGCGTCCGGCCTCGTCGGCATCAAACCGACGCTCGGCCTGATCAGCCGCGCCGGCATCATCCCGATCGCGCACAGTCAGGACACCTCCGGACCGATGGCGCGCACCGTGCGCGACGCGGCCATTCTCCTCGGCGTTTTGACGGGGGCCGACGAGCGCGATGCGGTGACGGTGTCGAGCCGCACGAAAGGGCATGCGGATTACACGCGCTTCCTCGATGCCGGCGGCCTCAAAGGCGCGCGCATCGGCGTGGCGAGGCAGTACTTCGGATTCAACGACGCCACCGACAAGTTGATGAAGGAGGCCATCGATCTGATCAAGTCGCTGGGCGCAACGATCGTCGATCCGGCCAACATCAAGACCAACGGCAAGTTCGATGCGACCGAGAACGATGTGCTGCAGTACGAGTTCAAGACCGACATCAACAAGTACCTGGCCGGCGCGCCGGCGTCCGTGAAGTCTCGGACGCTGGCGGATCTGATCAAGTTCAACGAGGAGCACCGCGCGCAGGAGATGCCGTTCTTCGGACAGGAGATCTTCGAGCAGTCGCAGAAGCGCGGCCCGCTGACGGAGAAAAAATACCGCGACGCGCTGGCGAAGAATCACCGCCTGGCGCGCACCGAGGGGATCGACGCCACGCTGGCCAAACACAGGGTCGACGCCATCATCGCCCCGACCGGCGGCCCGGTGTGGGCCACGGACCTGGTCAACGGCGATCACTTCACCGGCGGGTATTCATCGGCGTCGGCGGTGGCGGGGTATCCACACATCACGGTTCCCGCGGGGCTGGCGTTCGGACTTCCGGTCGGGATCTCGTTCTTCGGCGGCGCGTGGAGCGAGCCGGCGTTGATCAAGTACGCGTACGCGTTCGAGCAGGGATCGAAGGCGCGGCAGAAGCCGAGGTTTTTGGCGACGGCGGTATAGCTGCGGCTTCGCCGCGTTGTCTGCGCCTCACGGCGCTTGCGTTGTCTGCGACTTCGCCGCGTTGTCTGCGCTATCGCGCGTTGTCGGTTGCTCGAGCGACCAAGCCGCGGAGCGGCGGAATCTATGTAGCCCACGGCGTGAGCCGTGGGAAAAGAGTCCCTAAAATCGAGCCGCGGAGCGGCGACATATCAGATCGCTCAACATTCGAGATGTCGCCGCTCCGCGGCTTGAGATCGGTGCGACAACTGATCCCACGGCTCACGCCGTGGGCTACGTAGATATCACCGCTCCGCGGCTGTTCGCCACACGTCGCGCGCGCACGCAACGCACGCGAAGCTGCAGACGACGCGCGGACAGCACAGACAACGCGCGATAGCGCAGACGACGCGCGGACAGCACAGACAACGCGCAATAGCGCAGACGACGCGCGACAGCGCAGACAACGCGCGGTAGCGCAGACAACGCGCGGTAGCGCAGACAACGCGGCGAAGCCGCGGCTACGCACGTATCTGCGTCGCTGCGCTCGTCCGCTATCATGGCGCCCCTGAAAACAGTCATCCTGGCCGGCGGACTCGGCACGCGTCTCAGCGAAGAGACAGTCATTCGCCCGAAGCCGATGGTGGAGCTCGGGGGACGGCCCATCCTCTGGCACATCATGAAGCTCTACTCGCACTTCGGCATCCACGACTTCGTGGTCTGTCTCGGCTACAAGGGCTACACCATCAAGGAGTACTTCGCCAACTACTTCCTCCACAACTCCGACGTCACCATCAACCTGCGCAACAACGAGCTGACGGTGCACCAGAACAGCTCGGAGCCGTGGAGCGTGACGCTGGTCGATACCGGCGACGACACCGCCACGGGCGGGCGGTTGCGCCGCGTGCGCCAGCATGTTGAGGGTGAGACGTTCTGCTTCACCTACGGCGACGGCCTGGCGGACGTCGACATCGCCGCGCTGATCGCATTTCATCGCCAGAAGAAGACCCACGCGACCTTGACCGCCGTGCAGCCGCCGGGACGATTCGGCGTCATCGATATCGAGGAAGACAAGATCCGCGACTTTGCCGAGAAGCCGCCCGGCGACGGAAGCTGGATCAACGGCGGCTTCTTCGTCCTTGAGCCGGAAGTGTTCGATCTCATCGACGGCGACGCGACGTCATGGGAGCGTGGGCCGATGGAGACGCTGGCGCGCGGCGGGCAGCTTTCCGCGTTCCGCCACACCGGCTTCTTTCATCCGATGGACACGATGCGCGACCGCGCCTATCTCGAAGAACTTTGGGCGTCACAGCATGCGCCATGGAAAGTGTGGTCATGAACCCGCAATTCTGGCGAAACCGCCGGGTCTTCCTCACCGGGCACACGGGGTTCAAAGGGCGCTGGCTGACTCGGTGGCTGACGATTCTCGGCGCGGAGGTCAGCGGATATTCACTCCCTGATCACGACGTGCGCGATCTGTCCGCACTGCGCGACTCGATGCACGCGGCGCAACCGGAAGTCCTCTTTCACCTTGCGGCGCAGGCTCTCGTCCGCACCTCGTACGCCGATCCCGTGACGACGTTCACCACCAACGTGATCGGTACCGTCAACGTTCTCGAATCGCTCCGGAGCACACCTTCGGTCCGTGCGGCGGTTCTGGTCACCAGCGACAAGTGCTACGCCAACTCCGGCGAAGGACGAGCATTCCGCGAGAGCGATCTTCTTGGCGGCAGCGATCCTTATTCGAGCAGCAAGGCGTGCGCGGAGATGGCCATCGCAGCGTACCGCGAGTCGTTCTTCCTGCAGAACGCTGCCTCTCCACGAATCGTCAGCGTGCGCGCGGGAAACGTCATCGGCGGAGGCGACTGGTCCAGCGACCGGCTCGTTCCGGATCTCGTCCGGTCGTTCCGGGAGGGGAAAGAGGCGTGCATCCGCCATCCGGAAGCGACGCGGCCGTGGCAATTCGTCCTCGATGCGCTGCACGGATACCTTCTGGCCGCCGAATGCGCGTTCGAACGTGCCGATCCGCCTCGAGCCTTAAACTTCGGACCGTCCGAGAACGAAGCGCGTAGCGTGGGCTGGCTCGCCGCGGCGATGGCGGAGCGATGGGGAGAGGGCGCATCGTCGAAAGTGATGCCAGGTCCTCATCCGTACGAGGCGCAGACGCTGGCGCTGGACAGCTCGCTGGCGCGGCAGGTTCTCCGATGGAAGCCGCTTCTCGACATCCCGACCGCGGTCATCTGGACGACCGACTGGTACCGAAGTGAGCGCGATCTCACAAGCTCTCAGATCGAAGATTTCATGGAGCGCGCAACGACATGACCGTCTGCCGTTTTTGCAGTACTCCGCTCACGGAGGTGGTGGCCGATCTCGGGGTCGTGCCGCTTTCGAACGCTCTGGTCGCGCCCGCCACCCTCGGCGCGCCCGAGATGTTCTATCCGCTCGTGGTCTGGATCTGCCATCGATGCTTTCTGGTGCAAACGCCGCCGGCCGAAAAACCGGAACGGATCTTCAGCGCTGACTATCCCTATTTCTCGTCGTACTCGGACGACTGTGTGCGCTGGGCGCGCGAGTACTTCGAAGCCATCCGGCGCCGTCTCGCTCTGGGGCCGCGGTCGAAGGTCGTCGAGATTGCCAGCAATGACGGCTATCTGCTCCAGAACTTCGTGGCTGCCGGCATTCCGGCGCTGGGCATCGAACCGTCGGCAAATGTCGCGGCCGCCGCCCGGGCAAAAGGAATCGAGTCGCGCGTTGAATTTTTCGGATCCGCGGTGGGCGCGGACATCGATGGCAGCGCCGATCTCCTGATTGCGAACAACGTCCTGGCGCACGTTCCCGACATCAATGACTTCGTGGAGGGATTGCGGCTGGCGCTCGGACCCGCGGGCACGATCACGATCGAATTTCCACATCTGCTGCAGATCATCCGATTCGTGCAATTCGACACGCTGTACCACGAGCATCTGTCGTACCTGTCGTTGCGGTTCGTGCAGCGGATTCTCGACGCGCATGGCCTTGCCGTGACCGACGTGGAGGAGCTTCCGGCGCATGGCGGCTCGCTTCGCGTGTACGCGCAACATCGCGGTGCCGAGGCCGGGCCGCGGGTGGAAAGCGTCCTGGCGAAGGAGCAGGAGTTCGGCCTGGAGTCGCTCGACGCCTATCGGGCGTTCAGCGAAGGCATCGCCCGCTGCAAACGCTCGCTGTTGCGCTTTCTCATCGATGCGCGCGAAGGCGGGAAGCAGGTCGCCGGTTATGGCGCGCCGGCCAAGGCCAGCACGCTCTTCAACTACTGCGGCGTGCGTACCGATCTTCTCTCGTACACCGTCGATCGCAGCCCGCACAAACAGGGGCTGTATCTTCCGGGAGTGCGCATCCCGATCTTTGCGCCGGAAAAGATCGCCGAAACGCGTCCCGACTACGTGCTGATTCTTCCGTGGAATCTGCGGGATGAAATCGTCACCGCGATGGCTCACGTACGGGACTGGGGCGGACGTTTCGTCATCGCCATCCCGCAGGTCGAGGTGCTGGCGTGAGACTCGTGCAGACGCCGGTGGCGGGAGTGATGGTCGTCGAGATGGAGCCAGCGCGCGATGAACGTGGCTATTTCCTGCAGACGTATGCAGACGAGCTCCACGGCTTGCTTCCGCACATCGCGGAGGGAGCGGTTTCGTGGAACGAAGCGAGGGGAACGCTGCGCGGGCTGCACTTCCAGCACGATCCGTATGGCGAGGCGAAAATCGTTCGTTGCAGCCGCGGCGCGATTTACGACGTCGCACTCGATCTCGAGACCGGACGATGGTTTGCGGTCGAGCTTTCGCGGGACAACTTCAGGATGCTCTTCATTGCCGCCGGTCTGGCGCACGGTTACATGACGCTCCAGGACGACTCGGAAGTCAGCTATCTGCTGTCGGGCGGCTACAAACCCGAGGCCGGCGGAGGGGTGCGGTGGGACGATCCGGCGTTCGGGATCGACTGGCCGATGCAGCCGGTGCGAATGTCCGAACGGGACCGGACCTGGCCGTACGTCAACCGATGAGAGAGAACCCGTTGAACCGGCTGGGCGAGGATGCGGCCACGCGCGCGCGGATCATCGCCGCCCTTCAGCAGTTCGAGCGGCTGCCGCAAAACCGATTCACGACCGTGCGCGACGATGTCACCGGGCCGGTCGTGGACGCGCTGCACGCGTCGCTCCCGGTCGTCCGCAAAGAGTTGAGCAACGGTCTCGTATTCGAGTTTCCGTACCGGTCGAAGATCGCTCGTGACTTCGTCATGTCCCGGCCCGAGAAACCGGACCACGTCTGGGAGCCGCAAACGACCAAACTTCTCGTGCATCTGGCCGGAATGGTTACCGACGTCATCGTTGGAGGGGCGTACTTCGGCGACCAGGCCATTCCGATCGCAGACGCCATGCGCGGGCGCGGAACCTGCCACGCCTTCGAGGCCGATGCCGCGCAGGCGGCGATGATCGAGCGCAATGCCTCCCTCAACCATCTGGACAACGTCCGCGTGAATACACTCGGCCTTTGGAGCCGGCCGGCGACGCTCCGTCTGGTCGGTCACGATGCGCTTGCCGGGGCAACGGAATCGGAGACCGGAATCGAAGCGACGACGATCGATGCCTATGCCGAGGCCCGCGGACTTCGCATCGGCCTGATCATGCTCGACCTCGAAGGGGGCGAGCTTCACGCGCTGCGCGGCGCCAGCGAGCAGCTCGCGCGCAACGCACCGTACATCGTGTTCGAGGTGCACCGTTCCTACGTCGACTGGTCGCAGGGTCTGCAGAATACGGAGATCGTGCAGTTTCTCGCCGCGCTCGGCTACACCATCCACGCCATTCGCGATTTTCAATCGAACTACGACCTCGCCGGAAGGCCCGTCGAGCTGGTTCCGATCGAGACGGCCTATCTCGAGGGTCCGCCTCACGGATTCAATCTCTTCGCCTTCCGCGACGCCGCGGTGATCGATGACGAACTGTTCCGGGTGATCCCGAACGTCAGTCCGAAACTCCTGTTTCACCGCGATCCTAAACTCCATCATCCGGCGGGCGGCCTGTGATCACGGTCCTCGGATCGTCCGGCTTCATCGGCTCGCATCTCGTTCGCTATCTGCGGGAAAACGGAATCGAGCACCAGGCTCCCGCGCGCCATGAGCGGCTGGCCGGCCGCGACCTGGGGCACATCATCTATTGCATCGGTCTCACCGGTGATTTTCGCGAACGTCCTCTCGATGCGGTGGAAGCGCACGTCAGCAAGCTTCTCGAAACGATCCGCAGCACGAGGTTCGACTCGATCCTTTATCTCTCTTCGATTCGTCTTTATCGCGGAAGCAGCGGCGTCGCCCGCGAGACCGATGAGCTGCGATTCAACCCCGCCGATTTCGAGGACATCTACACGCTCTCGAAAGCGACCGGCGAAGCGATCGTTCTGGCGCTCGGCGCGAAGGGACGCGTAGCGAGAATCTCGAACGTCTATGGCGTCGATCAGCGCGAATCGTTCCTCGGGACGATCATTCAGGAGGCGATCGACGAGGGGACGATCACGCTGCGTAGCTCGTTGGAATCGGAGCGCGACTACATCTCCGTCGATGCTCTCGTTCCGATTCTGGTCCGCATCGCCACCACCGGCCGGCATCAGCTGTACAACGTTGCCGGTGGTGAGAACGTGACGAACCGGGAGGTTACGGCGGCGATCGCGGAGCTTACCGGTTGCTCGGTATCCGTCGTTTCCGGCGCGCCGACGACCGGCTTTGCGCGCCTGGACTGCACGCGGATCCAGGAAGAGTTTGGCGTTGCGCCGCCGCGGCTGCTCGACGATCTTCCCCGTCTCGTGGCGGAAGCCCGCGCCCCCTCGGAACCGAAGAAATCCGAGTGCAACGATGAGCTGGTGGCGTTCGACGCTGCGTCCGACCAGTGGCTCGCCACCGCGTTGCGGATGAAATACCCATACACGTTCACCTGGATGGGACGCCCCGTCATTCAGTTCCCGGACGACCTGCTTCGCCTGCAGGAAATCGTGTTTCGCGTGCAGCCGGACGTCATCATCGAAACCGGCGTGGCCCATGGCGGCTCGCTCATCTTCTACGCCAGTCTCTGCAAGGTTCTCGGCCGCGGCCGCGTCATCGGAATCGACGTGGAGATCCGCCCGCACAACCGCGCCGCGATCGAAGCCCACCCTCTCAAACCGTTCATCACGCTCATCGAGGGGAGCTCGACGGATGCGAATGTCATCGAGAACGTCCGGAAGCTGATTGCACCTGAGGAAACGGTCCTGGTCATTCTCGATTCGAATCACAGCGCGGCGCATGTTCGCGCGGAGCTCGATGGCTACGCGGCTCTCGTGACTCCCGGCTCCTTCATCATCGCCATGGACGGCTACCTCATGGAGCTTGGCGCACCCGACCGGCCCGATTCGAACTGGGCCACCGACAATGCCAATGCCGGTGTCCACGCGTTTGCCGCGGACCATCCGGAGTTCGCCGCGGAAGAACCGGGCCTTCCGTTCAACGAGAGCCCGCTCCATCGTGCCGTGACCGGGTTTCGGGGCGGACTGCTCAGAAAAATTCGATGACCGCCACCGTCGCTGCCCTGATTCCGACACGAAACCGCGCCGACCTGGCCATGGCCGCCGTCCGATCGCTGCTCGACCAGGACTGCCCGATCGAGATTTTCGTTTCCGACAACTCCACGACCGACGATGGCCTGCGCGATTTTTGTCTCGGCCAGACACAAGTCCACTATCTCCGTCCGCCGGCAGAGCTTTCCATGCCGGAGCATTGGGATTGGGCACTTAGCCAGGTTCTGGATCGCTCGCAGGCGACTCACATCACACTTCACTACGACCGGAAAGTGTCGAAGCCGAAGGAATGGGGCGCGCTGCGTGCGATCGCGTCGCGCCGGCCGGAGATGCTCATCACGTTCTCGGCCGACTTCGTCACCATCGATCCGCCGCCGCGCCGGCTGTGGCAACCTCCCTGGACCGGGAAGCTCTATTCGGTGACGACCGCGCGGACGGCCGCGCTCGTGGCCGCGGCGCGGATCAACGACATGGGGCAGGCGTTGCCAATCCTCTCAAACTGCCTCATTCCCCGAACGATCCTGATCCGTATGGCGCAGCGATTCGGCGACATCTGCAATGGGACCAGCGCGGACGCGCCGTTCCTGTGCCGTTATCTGACCCTGGATGACCGCTATCTTCATTACGACCGCCCCATCGGCATCGGCTACGCCCCGCAGCGAAGCGCCGGTTTTGGGTACCTTCGCGGAGAGGGCGGCGATTTTCCTGACTATCAGAAAATCTGGGGAGAACGGAAATGGCTGGAGCGCGCTCCCATCCCAGGCATCAACCTCGGCCACAACATGCTCTTTCACGAATATGACATCGTTCGCGAACAGACCGGAGACCGGCTCCCGCCGATCGACTTCGAAGGCTACCTCCACGCTCTCGGCGGAGCGCTCCGGCACAAGACCGATGCTGCCGAGCGGGAAACGCTGAAGCAGATTCTCGAGTCTCACGGCTGGAGCGAGAACGCAAATCCGGCTCCTGCGTTGAGCACGGTGACGAAACTTCGGCATCTCGCCGGAAGACTTCTGCGGCAATTACGATTCGGTCCCGGACGGAGGAGCGGTTTTTCCTTTCGCAACGATGAAGAAGCCATCCGTTACGCGCTCGAGCACCCGTTGACCGCAACGCAGCACTCCCGCCATCTCGACACGATCGAAGCCGAGGAGGTCGCAGCGTGAAGCTCGGATTGGTGATCGCAACGAGAAACCGGCCGGCGTTCGCCGCCGCCAACATCCGTTCGGTCCTGAGCCAGGATGGCGACTTCGTGCTGGTCGTTTCGGACAACTCCGAACGCGCCGAGGATCGGGACGAATTGGAGAGGATTTGCCGCGACGCCCACGATCCGCGCCTCCTCTACATCCGCACGCCGAAGTCGCTCACGATGCCAAGCCATTGGGACTGGGCGATGGAGCAGGCGTTGGCGAGGACCGACGCCACCCACCTCGGCATTCAATACGATCGAAGGTTGTGGAAGCCGGGAGCGATCCACCTCCTGACGGCAGCCATCGCCGCAGCTCCCGAAATGACGACGATCTACGGCTGGGACAGCGTCTTCGCGTCGAAAGAGCATTCGGTGGCGTCGTGGCTGCGCTCCAGCGGTGGCCTCTTCGAAATCCGCACGGCCGAGATCATCGAACGTTGCGCGCGTTCCGAGATCGTCGAGCTCGAACAGGTCTATCCGGCGCTGGCGAACTGCATCGTCCCGCGTGGCACCTTCGAACGCATTCGCGTGAAATTCGGCAACATCTGCGACTCAGACACTCCCGATGCGGCGTTTCTTTTCCGCGTTTGTGCCGTCGATGAGGTCCTTCATCATTACGACCGGGCGCTGATCATCACGTATGGGTACGCGCTCAGCAACGGATGGTCGTATCTTCGCGGCGAGCAATCGGGGGCGTGGGCCGACTGGCTCAAACTCTGGGGCGACCGGCCGTGGATCGATGCCGCGCCCATTCCGGGGCTCAGTCTCGGATTCAACGTGATGTTCCACGAATACAACCTCGTCCGCCGCGTCGCCGGCGACCGCTTTCCTCCCATCGATCACGATCGGTATCTGAATCACCTCGGCAACAGTCTCTCGTACATCTCGGGCCTGGAAGAGCGGTCGAAAATGCGCGGCATCCTGAAAGCGCACGGGTGGCGGGAACCGGCTCCGGAATTGCCGGCAGCCAAGCCCTTGTACAAGCGAATTCTCGCTCCGCCGACGCGCCCCTTGCGTCGCATCGTGAGCGCCGTGAGAAACCGAGTGCAACGTCGTTTCGCGAGCCCTGACACGGCGTTCTTCGCAAACGACGAGGATGGTGTTCGCTATCTGCTCTCTCACGAATTCACACCGGATGTGAGGCACGGGGAGCGCTTTGCCGCGTTCCACGCGGTACCGGTCGCTTTCCGCGGATGAAGATTCGTCAGCTACGGAACGGGGCAGATGCCGTGCAGCATCTGCCAGGCGAAGGATGCGGCGATGAGGACGATGAAGGCGAGGTACCAGGGGAGGAGTTTGCGTCTCACGTCAGTTGAACACCTTCGATGGTCGTTACGAATTCCGCGCCGAAGAATTTCGAGGGGGTGAAACTGCCGGGGCGTTTTGGCGAGGCCAGCAATCGCTCGACGGCCGCGAGCGCGCTGAGGACGGTGAAGGCGTAGCCCTCGGGCGTGGTCATGGTCATCGTCACTTCGTTCGAGGCGTTGGCGACGCGGCCCCACAAGTAGGTTCGGCCTTTCGCACGCTGTTCGGCGCCGGGGCCGGTGCGGCGATTGACGACGGCTTGAAGCAGGCGCTTGACCGGCTTCATGCCAAGCAGCGGGAGAAAAGTTCGGATGCGCCGCATGCGGGCGATCGATTTCGGTGAGGCGCCGGTGTAGACGCGGATGTTGGGGATGCCGGTGGAGTGAAAGGCGGTGGAGACATCGCCCCACGGAATGGTCATGGCCATGCGCGGGCCGCACGAGAACGGGATCTCTTTCGCGTCAAACGCCGGCGGAACGCGGACGATCTTTCCATCGCGCCGAATGGCGCCGCCTTCGTCGATGCTCTCGATCATGGTCTTCAACGTCCCGCGGCTCAGCTCCGCGCGCGGCGTGTAGAACGCCAGCTCCAGTTCCGTGGCATCCGGCAGTCGTGCCGCGAGCATGGCGGCGAGGCAATCGGTGGGGACGACATCGAAGCCGACTCCGGGGATGAGGGAGACGCCCGCGCGCACGGCGGCATCGTTCATGGCCATGATCGCCTCGAAGACGGCGATCTCGCCGGTGATGTCGAGGTAGTGCGCCCCGGCGTCGAGACAGGCCCGCACCATCGGCGCGCTGGTGTGGACGAAGGGTCCCGCGCAGTGGAGGACGGCCTCGACACCGTCGAGTTTCGGTTGATCAAGCGCAAATGCCCGCGCGTCCAGTGCCAACTCCTTCGCCAGTGACGCGATTTTCTCCGCGCTTCGACCGCCGAGGATCGGGCGAAGTCCGCGGCGAACCGCTTCGCGCGCGATCAGCTCGCCGGTGTAGCCGTTCGCGCCGTAGATGAGGAAGGTCACGGCGCATTATTGCGCGAGCGAGGAGCGAGAACCTGTCATTCCGAACCCGCCGGAGTCCCCGGAGGGGCCGTAGGACGGTGAGGAATCCCCGGCTACAACCGCGGACGATTGATTCGCGGCTATCGGCCGGGGATTCCTCACCGTGCTTCGGCCCCTCCGGGGACTGCGCCGGCTTCGGAATGACAAGGCGCGAGCTAATCGCCTCTGTGCCGATGCCGGTCGTGATCCGCCCGTTCGATATCCAGATGCGCCATCACGCCGTTCGGGTGGTTGACCGCCTGCGCGAACTTGTCCATCGACACCACCACCCGTACCAGCGTCGTGTCGCTGTGATCGTGGGCGAAGACGAGGAGGGCGACGCGATCGCCGCCGAGGGGGCGGGCGTAGATCAGAGTGGTCTCGCCGTCGCGTCGCGAGTGACTTTGCACCAGTTGCTGCATCGGCTCGCCGGCGTGGCGGCGGACGATGTCGGCCAGAGCCTCGCTATCGTCGAAGTGTGCGTTCTCGAACGTAGCCAGCTGGACGTCCGACACGCCGCCGGGACGCGCCACCCACAGGGCGAAGCGGACCAGGCCGAACATCGGGATCCAGGTGCGGTGGACGTTGTAGCGCGACTCCACGGCGCGGACGATGTCGTCGAAACTGGCGTGGGCTGGCGTTGCGCCTAGGGCGAACACGCTGACGAGGGCGACAAGAAGAACCAGGCGGCGGCGACTAGTCATGATGTTTGTCCTTCCCGTGCTTCTCCTTGCTGTCGCGATAGATGTGCGGGATTCCGAACTGCCCTTCCAGGCCGGCCAGCTTCTCGATGTCGACGGGGCCGACGATGTTTACGACGGTGAACTCCTTTGGTTCTGCCGAGATGATCAGAAGTCCGGTCACGTTGTCGCCGCGCGTATCGACGTAGATGTCGACGTCTTCCTTCGTGCGGCTGGTCACTTTCACGATCTTCTTCCACGACGGTCCGAGCTGCGTGCGGATGCGCTCGGCCTGCGACTTGTCGTATTCGCCTTCGTGATCGAACTCGTAGCTGCGGACGTAGATGCCGGAGAGGCCGTTGATCATCTCTTTGGCGGCGCGCTCATCCGCGTCGGTGCTGGAGAGGAACTTGCCGGCCAGTCGGAGCATGGCGCCGTCGAGCGTGACGTCGGTGGTCTCGCTGGCCTTCGCGGCCAGATCGGGAAGATCGAGATTGATGCGGGTTCCCTGCGCCGAGGCGGTGAAGGGGACGGCGGCGCTGGCGATGAGAGCGAGCAGGAGGTTGACGAGGTAGCGGGTCATGGTTGGTCCTTTCAATGGTGTCAGTCGTGTGCGACCGCGCGCTGTGCCACGCGCATCTTTGCGCTGGCGATATGCAGCGCGGTCATGAGCTCGCGGCGGGCGCGCTCTCCTTCGGTGCGGCGGTGCTCGACGATCTGATGCGCGGTCAGACCTCCGAGCGCCGCGGTGAGAATCACGGCGGCGGCGATGCGCCGCAGGGTCGATGCGGTGAACCGGTGGCGTTTTGGTTGCTGTCCCTGTTCGAGACGGGCAAGGACGCGATCGGCGAAACCTTCCGGCGCGGACGTCCGCTCCAGCACTCGATGCAGTTCGTGATCGAGATTCATGAGGTCACTCCCAGCCATTCCCGGAGCGCGGCCAGGCCGCGGCGGAGATGGCTCTTGACGGTGTTGAGCGGCATATCCAGCACCGCTCCGATCTCGGAGGGCTCGAGTCCCTCCTGGTAACGCATGGTGATGGCGAGGCGCTGCTGCGCCGGCAGACGCTGCAGCATCTGGGCGAGTTTTCTGGCGAGGAAGGGATCGGTTTCATCGGCGTCGTGGACGACGTCCGAGGCTTCATCGAGCGTGACGATGCGCCAGCGTCCGCGACGCGATTCGTCGATGCAACGATTGGCGGTGACGCGCCGCAGCCAGAAGATCAAGTGCGCCGGCGTTTCGATCTCGCCCAGTGTCCGGTACAGCTGTAGAAACACTTCCTGCGCGATCTCCTCGGCGCGATCGCGGTCGTGCAGGAAGTTCCAGGCGATGCTGAAGACCATGTCCTGATGCTCGCGGATGAGCGAGCCGAACGACTCGTGATCGCCGGCCGCCGCGCGTTGCAGCGTGGCGTCCAGAGTGCCGAACAGGAGTGGGGCGGCAGCGCTCATCTGAGGCTATATACGCAGAAATTCGCCGAACGAATGCAGATGCGCTGTCTTATTTGTACGCGATCGCTACAGGTCGGTGTGCGGTGTCCCCCGGTTAAAACCGCAATGGCCTTAACTTAAGCGTTTGCGACCGGAGCGCTGGCGTCTCGCCGGCTGGCTCGGCGGCGTCCTCGCCGCCAAATGG
>Ga0207689_10002769_pt1 | contig 16206 bp, 15 predicted proteins | sample KBSMisM52_FD_184312 | JGI IMG/M metagenome (GOLD analysis project Ga0207689, IMG submission 184312) | Miscanthus rhizosphere microbial communities from Kellogg Biological Station, Michigan, USA - KBS Miscanthus M5-2 (SPAdes) (version 2) | ecosystem: Host-associated > Plants > Roots >... | reverse complement strand
GCGGTCCAGAAGGACATCAAGCAGGCCTTCGTCGATCTTCTCGACCGCGTGGTGCGCGAGAGCGCGAAGAGCGCCTCGACGCCGGCGTCGAGCGAGCCGGCCGTCGCCGCGACCGCGACGCAGCTGCTGCCCCAGGCGGCTCCGGCGACAGCGTCGAGCTTGTGGAAGGACGCCAGCCTGCAGGGCCTGGCGCAGCTCTCCGACGAACTCACCGCCGAGGACACGGCGTACAACGAGCGCGAGGCGGCGCTCCGCGATCGGCTGGACGTGTCGGAGCTCGAACGCCGGCTGCGTGGCTACGCGGAGTCGATGGGCGTGGAGTACTCATCCACCGATCTCGACGGCGTCCTGCGCAACGCCGGCTACGGCGCCGCGCACCTGGGCTCGAGCGATCGCTACATGGCAGCGGTGGAACGCTTTACCAACGAAGCGTTCAAGAACTACCGCGAGCGCGCGGGCAACACTCCGGGCATCTAAGGGCGAGGCTTCGCCTCGCCGGCAGTGCCTAATTGCCCGCCCTCCGGGCGGGCGGCTTCGCTGAGCGCGGCCACGCCGGGCTCGCCAGCTCGACCCGCCACACCGGGCCGCCGGCATAGAACGGCTGCTCGGCCTTCACGAACGCGGGCGCGTCGCCGCCCAGAATCCACACGTGCAAGTCCGGCGGCTGCTTGCCGACCAGCGGCGCCAGCAGGCCGCTGAGGCCGCCGATCTCCACTTTCAACACGTAGTGCGTGGCCGTCCGTCCGCGCTGCCCGGTGGAGAAGCGAGCGGGCGCGGCGGTGGTGATCTCCAACTTCACGAGACGGGGCTTCGGCGTCGCGGCCACGTACGACAACGAGAGCGGCGCGGACCGTACGTTCTTGAGCAGCGTCTGCACGAGGCCGTTAGCCAGATCCGGCGGCAGCTCCATCCGTTCCGACTCGGTCTTCGTCTCACCCTCGTCGTCGGTGTAGCGCACATCCACCTGCCCGGTGCCGCTGTCGATCGACATCTCGAGCGGACGCGGAAACGACTTGCCCTTCTGCACCATCCGATAGCTCACCAGCCGGAACTGATCGCGCTGCGTGAAGACCGCGGTCTCGTCGTACAACGAGCCGTCGCGGAAGTGAAAGGTGAGCCGCGACGTCACCTGCGCGCCGCTCGCCACCTGGCTGAGATCGCCGTCGGCGATCGTGCGCCCATCCTGCGTGCGCAGTGTGAGGAATCCGTGCACCAGCCCTTCGGGATACCGCACGGGCACCGCTTCCGCGCGGAGCTCGTTGCCGGCAAGCGCACACAAGGCGGCCACCACGACACCGACGAGTCGGTTCCGCGCCGCGATTCCCGACAGTGCCCACCGGAACGGTCGGGGCGCAGCAGCTCTTCCTGACATGGTGACCTCCACGCCCAACTGTCTGCAAAACCTCGTCCTCCCTGTCTTCAGGTTCAATCACGGCCGCAGAGGGGTACATCGCTTGCGTTCCCAGGAATCGAGGAGGGATCTCATGCCCGACCAGAAACGACATGAAGACCAGCAGCGTGAGCAGCGGACGCCGGGGCGCGATCAGGATCGCGGCCAGCAGAACTTCGGCAACACTCAGCGCGAACCTGCACAGGGCACCCGTTCCGATCAGGACCGGATGAATCGCGATCGCCAGAACCAGGGTCGCGGCTCTCAGAGCGGACACGACAAGGACGACCAGAGCCACCGCTGATCGGCCAGCTCGAGCCCGGGCCCGCATCCACGCGGGCTCGGGCTACCATGTGGGCGGATTCAGCTGCTCACATGCCCGCGAACGCTGCCGCTCAACCCGAGCTTGTCCGCGGCCCGCTGTTCCACACACCCTCGAACGCGTTTCGCTCCGACACGGCGCTCGTCTGTCATGAAGACGGCGGGCTGCTGATCCGCGACGGACGGATTGCGGCAAGCGGCGACTTCTCGAGCGTGCGCGCCGCATGCCCCGACGCGGCGGTCACCGATTGGCGCGGCGGGTTCGTGCTGCCCGGTTTCGTCGACACGCACGTGCACTTCCCGCAGCTCCGCATCCTCGGCGGCCTGGGCCGGACGCTGCTCGACTGGCTCGAGCACGTGGCGCTTCCCGAAGAAGCGCGCATGGCCGACGTGGCATACGCCACCAGCACCGCGCGGCGATTCGTGCGCGCGCTGACCGCGCACGGTACGACCACGGCGCTCGTGTTTGGTTCCCACTTCAGCCCCGCCACGGCCGCGCTCTTCGACGCCGCGGACGAGGCGGGCGTGCGTGTGATCAGCGGGCTCGTCGTCTCCGACCGCTACCTGCGGCCGGAACTGCATCAGTCGCCTCGCGATGCGCATCGCGACAGCACGGAGCTCATCCAGCGCTACCACCGCCGCGGCCGCCTGCTCTATGCCGTCACGCCGCGCTTCGCGCTCTCGGCGTCGGAGCCGATGCTCGAGATGTGCGGGGCGCTGCTCGCCGAGCACGACGGGCTGCGCGTGCAGACGCACATCAACGAGAGCCTCGCGGAGATCGCCGAGGTCCCACGCTTCTTTCCCTGGGCGGCGGACTACCTCGCGGTGTATGAACGGTTCGGCCTCACGGGCGCGCACACGGTTCTGGCGCACGACGTTCACCCGACTGACGGCGAGCTCGAACGCCTGGCCGCGGACCGCACGGCGATTGCGCACTGCCCCAGCAGCAACGCGGCGCTCGGGAACGGCATTTTTCCGCTGCGGCGCCACGTGGATGCCGGCGTCGGCGTGGCGCTCGGCACCGACGTCGGGGGCGGCACCGGGTTCGGGATGCTGAAAGAGGGGCTGCAGGCGCACTTGATGCAGCGCGTCGCCGCCGACGGCTTGAACCTGGATCCGGCGCGGCTCTGCTATCTCGCGACGAAGGCCGGCGCCGAGGCCGTCGGCCTCGACCACGAGATCGGCGACTTCCAGCCGGGCAAGGCCGCGGATCTCGTCTACATCCAGCCGCCGGTCGACGCACCACTTGCCGACGTGCTGTCGCGCTCGCAGAGCATGGTCGAGTCGCTCGCCGCCATCTTCACGCTGGCGGGGCCGGAAAGCGTGCGCGAGGTGCGCGTCGCCGGCGACGTCGTGCACCGCACCGTGGCTGCCGGTCCTTAGACCGGCCTCAGTTCTCCGACGGCTTCTCGACCTTGTCGATCACCAGCACTTCCACCGGCGCACGCGATGGATCGAGCTTCAGCCCGAGCTGGTCGGTGAAGGCGGTGAAAATGCCGGGCGGCGCGTTGGGATCGTCGGTCGGCGGCGGCACGCGCACCCCGAGCCCCCCGAACTGAGACTCGTCGGGCGTCCACCGGATGGCGAAATCCCAGCGCCCGGTCAGCCCTGTCTTGTCTACGACCGGCCGATCCATCACCGCCGACTGCATCACGCCCGCGAACTCCGCGATGGTCGCATTCGACACCGGCAGATTGCCGAGCCCGCGGAAGATCAGGTTCGGCAAACCGTTCGGATTGTTGTCGTTCTTCGTGAGCTTGTGCCCGTTGGGACCGACGACGATCGCGTAGACCGGCATCTCGCGCTTGTCGCGATGGAACGCCAGCTTGAAGCGTTCCGTCAGCAGCAGGCGAATCATGCCGCGAAGCTGCGTGATGCTCGGAACCCCCGGCGACTCGGGCTGTCCGGTAACGTCGAACTTCTGCGACCCGGCCCAGTCAGGGGCGCCTGCCAGCTGCTTCTGGTGCAGATCGTAGGCAAACACGATCAGGTCGCTGAGCGTCGTGTTGATGGTCATCACGTTCCGGCCGCGGACGGTGAACAGCTTCCCCGGCTGGTCCGGATTGCTCAATTTGATCGTCGCGACTTCGAACGCCAGCGGCGCGTCCGCGGCCATCGGCTTCGGCGGCTCGGGAATGGCCCACGCCGTGTCCTTCGTCGCGCGCTGGAGCGTGATGGGGAGCACGTTGCCGCCCTGCGTGAAGTTGCCGTTGATGCTGTTGCCGTCGGCGCTCAGCGACCCCTCGAACGTGATGTTGGCGCCGGTCGCGACCATACGGACGGCGGACCCTTGCGCGGTGACGGTGGCGGGAGTGCCTTGCCCGCCTTGGTCGATGCTGTACATGACAGCGCGGAGCGCCCCACCGTCGGCGGCGCTCACCACGAAAATGACCCGCAGCGATCGAGCCCCCGCCTGGAGCGTGCCTTGCCAGTTGCCGGCCAGGCTCTGGGCCGTGGCCACACCGGCCGACAGAAGCACCGCGAGCGCCACGACGCACCGCATCAGCGTCTTCATCACAGATCTCCTTCTAACTCCTGGAATTACGGTCCGGCCGGGTAGAGGTTAACACCGGGATTGGCATAGAATGCGCCGATCCCGCGACTACCCCTTCTGGGGGAGGCCGCACACATCGAAGGGTGACCGTAATGAGAATGCGATCTGTCGCGTCTGCCGCCGCTGCTCTTGGAGTGCTCGCGTTCCTGGCGTCCTCGGGCACGCCGCTCCTGGGCCAGGCCTCGCGCACCCCTCCCCCCGCGCTGGTGATCACCGCAACCGGTGGCAAGCCGGTGGATTACAAGGCGCCGCGTACGCCGTGGGGCGATCCCGATTTGCAGGGCGTGTGGTCGAGCGACGACATGGAGAACATTCCGATGGCCGCCTTCCAGGGCGGGCGCGGTGGTCCAGGCCGCGGTGGTCCGGGACGGGGCGCTGCCCCCGCCGGCCCGGCGCTGGCGCCCGGACAGCCGCCGCCGCTCTATCTGTCCGACGATGCCATCGCCGCGCGAAAGGCGCAGATCGACGCGGCGGCGAAGCAGCGTGACACCAGCGCCGAGAGCAGCTTCCGCTTCGACTACGCGCGCCGGTTCTTTCCGCAGACGCGGCTGATCGTCGATCCGCCCGACGGCCGCCTGCCGGCGATCAAGGTGAACCAGCAGGAACGCGGGATGCCGCGCGGCACCTACGGTCCCGGCCCGCTCAACTCCTGGGAGGACTTCTCGCTGTACGAGCGCTGCATCACGCGCGGCCTCGCCGGGTCGATCCTCCGCGTCATCTACGGCAACGGCAACCGCATCGTGCAGGCGCCCGGCGTGGTGGTGCTCTCGTACGAGATGCTGCCCGACTCGCACATCATTTACACGGACGGCCGCAAGCACATCAACTCGCGAATCAAGCAGTACCTCGGCGACGCGCGCGCGCACTGGGAGGGTGAGGAGCTGGTGGTTGAAACGACGAACCTCACCGACAAGACGGCGATCGGCGTGAACGGCAACGGCGTACGGCACAGCGAGGAGATGGTGATCACCGAGCGCTTCCGCCGCATCGCCGACAACGTCATTCAGTACCAGGCGACCTACGACGATCCGGTGACCTACGAGAAGCCGTTCACGGTGTCGTTCCCGCTGACGCCGCTCGACGGCGGCAACCTGCTGCCCTACGACTGCCACCCCGGCAACACCGCCATCTCGATGTCGCTCTCGGCCGAGCGCGCCGAGGATCGGGCCGTGGCGGCCGATGCCGCCAAAGGCATCGTCCGAGCGCGCCGCACCGTCCAGGACGACGGCGCGGGTGTGGGCGCCGCGCTGCCGGCAGGCCGGGGCGGGGCCCCGGGAGGCCGTGGCGGCCGCGCCGGCGGTCCGCCGCCAGCGCCTGGCGCCGCGACCGGCGAAAACGACGTCGAAAAATAGCGAACCGGCGTTAAGCCGGTTTGCCAGATACTGTCGGGCGACCCTCGCGTTTTGAGGGGCGCCCCCTCAGCGGCGCGGCTCGGGCCGCGCCGCCCATTCCACCAGCTTTCCGTCGACGGTCGCGCTGACGCGCATGACCGCGTCGCGGACGCGGCCGCTGTAGGTGGCCGCCCCCGCGGTAAACGTGATCTCCTCGCCGCGCAGCTTCCCTTCGATCGGCGTAGTCCCCAGCGTGCCGCTGATCGTCTGAAAACGCTGCTTGAGCACGAGCTCGCCCTTCGGGGTGATCCACGTGCCGCCGACTCGCGCAGGCACGATCCAGAGCATCGCCTTGCACCAGCGTTCGCACGGTTCGATGGTGACGGTATCCTCGGGCGCCCAATCCGCGATCCCGAACGTGTTGGCGACGATCCGCGTGCCAGGCTTCATGGCCAGAAACGTGGACTGGAGCCTGAAATTCATCGACGGCAACAGGAACGTGGTCACCACCGTGGCATCGGAAAAGTCGGTCTTGAAGATGTCACCGCGCACGAACCTCGTGCGTTTGCCCACGCCGGCCTCGACGGCCTTGTGCTTCGAAAACTCGACCAGCTTCGGGTCGTACTCGATGCCCCAGGCGCGGATGCCCCGCTTCGCCGCCGCGATCACCACCACGCCGTCGCCCGACCCGAGGTCGACGAGACGGTCGTCAGGCGTCAGCCGCGCCATGTCGAGCATCTTTTCGACGAGCGGTCCGGGCGTCGGGACCCACTGAACGTCTTTGCCGGGCTGATTGAGTTTGGGTTCGAAGGATTCCTGCGCGACCAGTGCCGGGGGAACCAGGGCCACCAGCAGCGCCAATACAGCTGCGTGTTTCATGGAAACAAATGATACCTACTCGACCGGATAGGGCCCGTCGGCAAACGTCTCGGCATGGTAGCCCTTCGTCCCGATGATGCGGGCGAGGGGGCTGCACACCACTCCTTCCGCGTCGATCAGCTCCAGCACCGTCGCGAAGTCGTAGCGCGGCTGCCATCCGAGATCGCGACGCGCACGCGCATTGTCGTACACCCGATCGATGCCGGGAAACATCGACCAGCCCCGCGCGGCGTAGACCTCGCGGTACCTGGGAACGCGACGCGCGAGCACCGCGGGCGCATCGGTCCGCAGTTCGGCGAGATCCTCGTGCGTGAACGGAGTCGTGGCGCTGATGATGTAGCGCACGAAGCCGAGTGCCGGCGCCCGATCGAGCGCCAGCAGGTGCGCGGTGACGATGTCCTCGATATCCACGCGGCGGTAAAGGAACTCGTTCGCTTTCACGTTCAGGTCGGGGTACGCCTCCCGCGTCTCGCGCCGGTCGTCTTCTTCCGGAAAGAAGCGCGAGGTGCGGAGCACGAGGCACGGCAGGCCGAACCGCTGGTGAAAGAGCTCGCACAGGTCTTCGGCCGCTACCTTCGTGACGCCGTAGATGTTCTTCGGCACCGGCGTCACGTCCTCGGTGATCCACGCGGCGGGCGCACCCGGCGGCGGCACCAGCGCGCGCCCGAACGCGCTCGTCGTGCTGGTGTAGACGAACGCCTGCACGCGCGCCAGGGCGGCCTCCTCGAGCAGGTTCAGCGTGCCGGTGACGTTGGTATCGACGAAGTCCTGTCGCGAATGCGTCGCGACGTGGGGCTTGTGCAGCGTGGCCGTGTGCACCACCGCGTCGACGCCGCGCATGCAGCGCTTCACCATCTCGCGCTCCGCGATGGATCCGACGTGGTGCGTGAACGGCGACGGGTTGATGTCGACGCCCACGGGGTCGTGGCCGGCCGCCGGCAGCGTTCGCATCAGCGCTTCGCCCAGATGGCCGGCGCTCCCCGTGACCAGAATCCTCATCGGTCTACACCAACGTCAGTTGAGCTTGAAGCCCGTGGCCAGCGGCGTATAGTCGCGCGCATGGCCAACACCGTTGCGCTCTCGCCGCCCAAGGTCGACGACGGCAGCCCGTACGTCGGATCGCGCTTCGCGGACGTCGTCGAAGCGCTCAACGCCAATCCGTATCAACGCGTGTGGGGCGCCGCCGGAGAGCCGCCGCTTCCAGTCTACGAGGTGACGCTGCGTTCGGTGGTCGGCGGGCTCGCGTCGTTCGGCTTCCCGAAACAGTTCCGCGCCGACAGCATGCGGACGCTCGACTCGCCGGTCGATCTGCGCTGGGGGCCCGACGGCAAGGGGTTCCGCCGCCTCGTGCATCCCAACGGCATCTGCCTCACCGGCCGCTGGACCATCCACGAGGAGACGCCGTACACCGGATACTTCGCCACCGGCAGCAGCGCGATCGTCGTCGGCCGCTACTCCACGTGCTGCACCGAGACGAAACGCGGGCAGACGCGATCGCTGTCGCTCGTCGGCAAGCTGTTTCCGACCACCGATCCCTTTCATCTCGAGCCGCTCCGCACCGCCAACTTCTTCACGCAGGAGGACATCGGCGGCGCCAAGACCGAGTTCATCAACGACGCCGAGCTGCGCAACGCGCCCGACACCACATTGGCCAATCGCGGCGCCGGCATTCCGCTGCTGATGACCATCGGGCTCGTGTTCCGCAACGTCGATCAGCAGCCGTCGATGCGGCAGGTCTATCCCATCGCGGAATTGGGCAAACCGGAGGGCACGCCGACCCGGGCGCCGCAGTTCATGCGGCTGCTGGTGGCGCCCGACCAGCCGAGGATTCCTGGCAAGGACATCGACTTCCGCGAGGAGATCATGGCGCAGATCTTCGACAAGGGCGATCCGTTTCCCAAGCGGACGCTGACCTACATCATCGAGCTGACCGACGAGGGCGAGACCACCGGACCAGCGTCACGCGAACGCCGCACCTTCAAGAACTGGCGAAAGGTGGGGACGCTGACGTTCGACAACGCGATCATTTCGCACAACGGCGACTCGGTGATTCACTTCAGCCACCCGACGTGGCGCAACGACCGCAACGATTCCGCCACGGCCACCCGCATCAACGGCAAGAAGATTCGGTCGTAGCTGCCTGTCTTTAGACCGGCCTGGTCAGGCGGACCTGAAGGTCCGCCTCTACTTCGGCTCGGGCGGCGGCGGTACGATCCCGGTGGCGAGCGGCCAGTTGCCGTTGTACGGCGGCCAGTTCGGCACCGCCAGCGTGGGCGGCGGATAGAACATCGCGGTGTAGATTGTCTTGATGCGCCCGTCCTCGATGTTGAACCACTCGCTGAACACGTTGCGCGGCGTGGACGATCCAGGCCGGCGGATGAACACCGCCATCCCCAGCGAGACCTGCTGTTCCTCGTCCACCAGCGGAATCCGGGTCGCCACCACCATCGAGAGGTTGAAGTTCGCGAGCCCGCCCACGCAGTCGTTCGACGATGCCCCTGGCGGCGGTCCGGCCGGCGCGGGCGCGCCAGCGGCGCGCGGAGCCGGCGGCAGGAACTTGCCGGCGGGCGCCGGCGATCCGTTCTCGGCCCGCCCGCACCCCGGCTGGGTGAGAGCCACCGAGTTGTCGTGCGACGTGATGGCGTCGAAATAGCTCTGCGTCACGGCGACGAGCTCGTCGCGCGAGAGGCGCTTGGCCGCCGGCACTGTGCGGTCGGGCGGCGGGTTGGCGATGAGATAGTCCGGGTTCCACAGGCTCGCCGGTGGACGACCCGGTTGACGGGGGCCGTTCAATCCGGGGTCGTTCTCGCGCACGACGTACCACTCGGCTTCGGTCAGCTTGCGGTTCTGGACACGAAGCCGCACCGTCACAATCGCAACCGACGCGCCCTCCTGCACGAGGCCGTAGTAGCCGGCCTGGCCGCTGACCGGATCAAGGTAGCGGCGCTGCATCTTGCCGAGGCCGGTGACCGTCTTCCAGACGCCGTTGCCTGGAGCCACGTTGACGGCGTTCTCGGTCTGCCGGAAGCCGACGATGAGCGGGGCCGCCTTGGGATCGTGTTTGACGACCGCATCGAGATACTGGTCGAGCATCGTGCGCAGACACGCGCGATCGCAGGTGGCCGGGGCCTGAGCCGAGGCCCGGCCGGCGGCGCCCAGCAGCACGAGCGCCACGCCCAGTACCGTTTGCAACAATCGTCGGTCAGACAGCATCATCGTTTCGCCTCCGTGAGGCCCCAAGTCTAATGTAGAGGGCGGTCTTCCTGATGTAGAGGGCGGTCTTCAGACCGCCCTGGAACGCGGCAGTTCCCGTGCACGTCATGTTCAAGTGGAGGTAGTTGGAATGACCGGAACCGCGCAACCGATGCCCGTCCAGGCGGCCCCGAGCTCCGAATCCCTCGTCACCTGGACGCAGGCGATCTACGCCCTTCACGCGCTCAGCCTGGCCATCGGCATTCTCGGCGCCGCCAGCGTCGTGGGCGCGTTCCTGATCGGCTGGCCGTCGATCGTCGCCGTCATCCTCAACTACGTGAAGCGGTCCGAGGCGCGCGGCACCTGGCTCGAGTCGCACTTCCGCTGGCAGATCCGGACCTTCTGGTTCGGCGCGCTCTGGGTCGGCCTGTGCGCGCTCTTCGTCATCTTCACCCTCGGGCTGGGGCTGCTCCTGGTGTGGCTTCCGCTCGGCATCGTAGCCCTGTGGTTCATCTATCGCGTCGTGCGCGGGTGGCTGGCGCTCAACAACCGACAGCAGATGTACGTCTAGCGGCTCTTATCGATGACGGACCGCTGGGGGCCCGCACTTTACGTCCTGCTCTGCCTGATCTGGGGCTCCACGTGGCTCGTCATCAAGGTGGGCTACGGCGGGCTTGGCCCGTTCAACGTCGCGGGACTGCGTTTCCTGATCGCCGGCGCGCTGATGGCCGTGGTGGCGCAGGCCACGGGTGCCCGCTGGCCACGGGGCCGGCCGGAGTGGACCGCGGTGGGCGTCGTCGGCCTGATGATGTTCGCCGGCGACTACGGCTTGATCTACTGGGCCGAGCAGTACATCGAAAGCGGCCTCACGGCGGTGCTCTTCGCGACGCTGCCGCTGATGACGCTGTTCATCTCGCGCGCTTACATTCCAGGTGAACGGATCACGACGGCGAAGCTCGCGAGCAGCGTGTTGGCGGTTGCCGGCACCGTGGCGCTCTTCGCCGACCAGCTGCGGCTCGACGCGGCCACCGTGCGCCCGATGGTCGCCGTCCTTGGCGCGGTGCTGTGCGCCGCGGTCGCGAGCGTCGTGAGCAAGCGCGACGCCCACGACATCCCTTCAGCCACGCTCACGTCCTCGTCGATGTTCGTCGGCGCCGTCGTGCTGGTGCTGGCGGCACTGGCGCACGGCGAAGGATTCCACCTGCCCGCCGACGGGGGCACGTGGGCCGCCGTGGCCTATCTGGCGCTCGCCGGCAGCGTGCTCGCCTTCCTGATCTATTTCTCGCTGTTGAAGACGTGGACGGTGTTGAGCCTCAGCTTCATCTCGGTGTTCACGCCGGTGATCGCGCTGCTGCTCGGATCATTCTTCCTTCGCGAGCCGCTCACCCTGGCGAAGGCTGGCGGCGCGGTGCTGATTCTCGTCGCCGTCGTCCTGGCCAACCGCCCCGCGACGTAGCAGGTAGAAGGCGGTCTTCAGACGGCCCTGCAGGGCGGTCTGAAGACCGCCCTCTACTTCGGAATCACCGCAACCACGCGCACCGGCGCGCCGCTGCCGCCGCCGATCTTCATCGGCAGCGCGATGAGGAGCGTCCCCGTCGGCGGCAGGCGATCGAGCGACGCCAGGTTCTCCAGCGCCGGCACGTCGTGCGAGTACAGCATCCGGTGGGTCTCATAGAGCTTGGACTGGCCGTAGTCGATGCTCGCGGTATCGATGCCGAGCATCTTCACGCGACGATTCTCGACAATCCACTTCGCGGCGTCGGGGTGCAGCCCGGGAAAGTGCAGCCTGGCCACGGCCGCGTCGCCGCGCTCCGCCGTGCCCAGATAGGCCTGCGCGTTCGGCCACCTGTTCGCGAAGCCCGTCTTGATCACCACCATCGACCCGTCTGGAATGCGGCCGTACTGCTGTTCGAAGCGGGCCAGATCCTCGACGCCTGCCTGGTAGTCGGCGTTCTTGGCGCTCGCCTCCGTGACGTCGATGACGACCGCCGGCGCGATCAGCGTGTCCGGAGGGATCTGGTCCACCGTCTGGTGACCGCGCGCGAAATGCACCGGCGCGTCGATGTGCGTGCCGCCGTGCTCGGAGCCGGCAAAGTTGTTCGACGCGTAGTAGTAGCCGGCGGGGGTCTCGCCATCGGCCACCTTCGTGAGGGTAAACGTCTCGGCGGTGGGCCAGAAGATGGTGTTCGCGTCGTAGGTGTGGGACAGGTCCACGAACTCGCCAGCCGGCAGCGCCACCACCGGCGTCGGCGGAGGCGCGGCTCGCGAGCAGGCGGCCAGCGCGCTGAGACATACCGTCGTCACGACACACGTACGCAGCATGCGATTCAGAACTCCCAAACGGACAAGCCGCTTCGTTACAGGATGCCTCGCGCCGTGAACGCCGCCTTCACCTTGGTGGCCGCGCCGTTGCCGTAGATCGACTTCGCGACCGCCACCGTCCTGGCGGCGAGCTGCGGCATCGTCGGGTCCGGCATCCCGAAGTGCGCGTTCAAGATCACCGTGTCGGCCTGGGTGGCACCGATGGCGTTGCGGATGTCCCAGAGCGCGCGCGACCAGATCATGCCGTCGTGATGAACGGCGCCGTTCAAATCCTCCGGGTAGTGCAGGTTGGTATCCACTCGACGCAGGCAGTGCGGCACTTTCGTCGTGTACGACACCGAGTCCCAGTCCGCGACGCAGGCCGGGTCGGGTGTCGGCGCGACCACACTCGACACCGTCACGGCCCAGTAGTCGGCGAACCCCTCGCCAATCGAGCGCGCCTCCACCGAGAACCCGAACCCGAACGGCGTCTGCTGCGAGTCCTGAATCGCGTGCCCGTATTCGTGCAGGATGACCTCGGCGTCCTCGGCGTCGTCCACGCCGCCCTTGCCGAATCGCAGCTCGTCCTTCTTGTCGGTGAAGAACGAATTGTCGGCGCCCCACTGGTTGATGCGCACGCGCTGCGGCTCGTTGTTGACACCCGGGAAGATGCCCGAGCCGAAGCCGAGACGCTGGATGTAGTTCTGCGCCTCGGTGATCCAGAAGTAGGCCATCACCTGCTCGAACTCGTCCTGATGGCGGTTGTAGTTGAAGGCGCCGGCGGGCGAGAACGCGGGGTTGCCCGTTTCGCTGACGATGACGGCCCAGTCCCCCCGCAAGTAGCCGCTGCCATCGAGGTTGGTGAGCGTCACGCCGTGATACGCGGGCGCGAGCGCCGCATAGTCGGCGTCTTTCTGATCGGTCAGCGACTGATCCTGCAGGTCCGCGACCGGATTGGGCAGGAACACGGTGGCGGCGGCGGTCGTCGCACCGCCAGGCTTGGCGGCAGACACGGTGAAGGCCGCCGCGCTGGCGAGCACGGTAGCGAGTGCAATCGTGTAAAGGCGTTTCATGAGGTCATCTCCGGGGGGCCGATCTTACTGGCTTCGACGCGACACCACGAAGAGGGCGATACCCAGCACAACCAGAAGGGCTCCCACCAGGCGGCGATAGGCGGATTCAGGAATCCTGCCCAAGATCGGCACGCCGATGAAGGTGCCCACCGTCACTCCGGCGGCAATGACGATCAACAGGTGGACGGCGTCGTGGATCGCGTGGGCCGCCGTGAGGAAATAGATCGGCACGCGGGCGGCGTCGACCAGCAGGGCCGAGGCAGTCGCCGTCGCGACGAGCTGACGTGGACGGAGCTGAAATCCGAGGAGCGCGGCGGAACGGATGCCACCTTGGTTGCCGACCAATCCGCCGAAGAGACCCGACAGCATGCCCCCCGCCAGCCGCCAGCGCGACGTCTGCGGCAGCGGCACGCGGCGGCGCAGCAGCTCCGTGGTGCCCGCCATGACCAAGAGCGCCGAGAGCACGCCGGTGAGCACCGGGCTCGTGAGCTGTGATTGCAGTGCCGCACCGGCCAGGCCACCGACCGCGCTCGCCACGCCGAAGTCGCGAAAGGTCGGTTGGTGCACGTCGGCGCGCAGGCGCACGAAGCGGATGGCGGTGGCGAGCGCGTGCGGGACGGCGAGCACGGCCACCGCGGTTGCCGTCGGCATGCCGAGCGAGAGCACGAGCACCGGCGTCAGCAGGCTTCCGATGCCGAACCCGGAGACGGCCGCGATGGCTCCAGCGAGCACCGAGGCGACAACTACGAGCAACATGCGCCTTGCCTTGTGGCGCGCTCTCCGGACACAATCGGCGCCCCAATGAGTGTACGGCCACGCGTCCAGTCCATCGACATCCTTCGCGGCGCGGTGATGATCCTGATGGCCTTGGATCACGTCCGCGACTTCTTTCACGCCGGCGCACAGCACTTCGATCCCACCGACCTGACGCAGACGACCCCGCTGCTCTTCCTCACGCGGTGGGTCACGCACTTCTGCGCGCCGACCTTCATGTTTCTGGCCGGCGCCGGCGCCTACCTGCAATCTCGCCGCGGGAAGTCGCGAGCCGAGGTCGCGAGATTCCTGCTGTCGCGCGGGTTGTGGCTGGTGGTGCTGGAGCTGACGTTCGTGCGCTGGCTCGGTTGGCGCATGAACTTCGGCAACGACCAGATCTTCCTGTGGGTCTTCTGGGCGCTCGGCATGTCGATGATCGCGCTGGCGGGGCTCATCTACCTGCCGTGGAAGGCGTCGCTCTCCGTCAGCGTCGCGGTGATCCTGCTGCACAACGCGTTCGACGCGCTCACGCCGGCGCAGTTCGGCTCGCTGGGATGGCTCTGGAAGATCCTGCATGCGCCGGACGCCATTGCCCCGTCGGCGTCGATGCTGATCTTCACGAATTACACACTCGTCCCGTGGATCTTCGTCATGGCGGCCGGCTACGGCTTCGGGCGGGTGGTGGATCTGGCGCCTGGCACGCGGCAAGCGCTCCTGGTCAGGCTGGGCACGGCCCTGACGGTGGCGTTCGTGCTCCTGCGATGGAGCAACCTATACGGCGATCCGAACCCGTGGTCGCCCCAGCCGACGCTGCTGCTCACCGTCGCGTCGTTCTTGAACTGCACGAAGTATCCGCCGTCGCTCTTGTATCTGCTGATGACGATCGGGCCTGGCATCCTGCTGCTCGGCCTGATCGACCGTGCGCGGCTGAGCGAGGGGAATCCGCTCATCGTCTTCGGCCGGGTTCCGCTGTTCTACTACCTGCTGCACCTGCCGCTGATTCATGGCCTGGCGATCGTGCTCTTCGGCGCGCGGTACGGGCGCACCGACTTCCTCTTTCACAACCCGCCATCGCTGCTGGGGCCAACCGAGGGCTTCCCGGCGGACTACGGCTATAGCCTCGTGGGCGTCTACGTTGTCTGGATCGCGGTGGTCGTCGCTCTGTATCCGGCGTGCCGGTGGTTTGCGGCGCTGAAGCAGCGCAATCGGTCCGCGGTTCTCAGCTACTTCTGACCGAATCCCTCTCTCTCCGCCGATGAACGAGCGAAGCGAGTGAGATTGGCGGAGAGAGAGGGATTCGAACCCTCGGTAGAGTTTCCCCTACACACGCTTTCCAAGCGTGCTCCTTCAACCACTCGGACATCTCTCCGTGTCTTTCGAATCAGCAGTTTACAGGCTAGTGGTTGGTAAGACCCCTTAATGTGCTGCGATCACTTACGGCGATCGCCCAACTCTCAGCAAGCCCTCGCACTATCCGCCCGCGCCTCCCAGTATAAGCCGCCGTTGGCGTGCCTCAATCGTCGTCTTGAACCGTTCTGAAACTCCCAGACAGGACAGGGTCGATTCGGTCTGCCTGGCTGAGTGCCCAGTCCGCCCACTGTTGAAATCCCGTTGCACTGAGCGGACCGTCGAGCGCGGCTTGGCGCTCGCGAACGGCTGAGACGTAGGCGCGAATCTCCTCGGCCTCCCTGAGAGATTTGGCCTGGGCGAGGAGCCTACCGACGCGCGCCTTTTCAAGTCGCTCAAGTCGTTCACGCTCAAGTCGGCGCCGCTCCGCTTCCTTGCGCCGTTCCTCCTCGGCGATCTCGGCTTTCCGTTGGATCACCCAGTCACGATGGTGCTGAGCACTGGAACGGCACACACGCTCGCCGTGAACGACAATGGCAACGGCAATGTCGCCGAGCCGATTCTCTAGCGCTTGCCCCTCGACGTCAGTCCACGTTTCGATCGGCTGCTCGCCACCGCACAACGCCATCAGTTGACAACGCATCGGACCGCTCACGCCCTTCGATCGCGTGGACGCTGTCTTCGCGGAGACTCCATCGATCGTGAATCCGACGCTGAAGTCGCCCACGTGGGCCACGAGCGTCCGCGCCTCTCGGCCGTCGATCGAGACGTCGACACTTAACCGATCAAGCGCGCGCAAGAGGCTGTTAAGGACCCGAAGTCGACGTTTCTCGAAGCTTGTTTCGAACGCCGGGTCGTCGAAGGTCGGATACCGCGACTCGGCCTGTCGTGCTCGTCGCTGGTCGTCTGCATCAAGCAGCTTCTGGATGCGCGGGTGTGCGCCCTCACACCCAACATCACGGTGACGATCGGCCACCACACGCGGATCTATTTCGCGTTCGTCACCACCGCACCCGCCGAACTCGACTCGCCAGCGACGGTCACGCTTCACGCGGCGCCGTTTGC
>Ga0207689_10002766_pt1 | contig 16217 bp, 14 predicted proteins | sample KBSMisM52_FD_184312 | JGI IMG/M metagenome (GOLD analysis project Ga0207689, IMG submission 184312) | Miscanthus rhizosphere microbial communities from Kellogg Biological Station, Michigan, USA - KBS Miscanthus M5-2 (SPAdes) (version 2) | ecosystem: Host-associated > Plants > Roots >... | reverse complement strand
GCACGCACTGCGAGCACAATTCGCGCTCGATGCAACGCGACCAGCACGCCGCAGAGGAACAGCACCAGGAAGAGCGCGCGCCAGAACAGGATCTCCCACGGATCGCTTATCGAGAGCAACCGCACAAGAAGTCCGCCGGACGACCAGCACAGCGCCGCGACGACCATCATCAACTGGGCGCGCCGATGCGCCGCTCGCGACGGAGCGCTCACACAACGCCGTCACGCCGATACTCCGCAATCGTTACGGCATCCAGCCCGATCTCCGCGAGGATCGAATTCGTGTCGGCACCGAGCGATCGAGGGGGCGAATCCACGCGAGGTCCCCCGTGCAGGTAACGAAACCCCGTCGTCGGAACGGCGAATGGGCGATCGACGCCCTCCGCCATCGCGAACTGATGTACGAAGCCGCGATGCCGAACCTGCTCGAGCGCGAGCGCCTCCGCAAGGTTGCGTGCACGGCCGGCGGGAACGCCGATGTCGTCGAAATAGGCCTCCCACTCGGCCGCCGTCCGCGTGGCGATGATCCGCCGCAACTCATTGGCGAGCTCGTCGCGGTGCTTTTCCTGGAGCTCGAGAGAACCGTAGGATGCAAGGTCTGGACGGTCGAACGACATCCACAGCCGGCGGTTCTGGCGGGCGTTGAACGCACCCAGCATCAGCATCACGCCGTCTTGGGCCCGATACCCGCTCACACCGGCCTGGTCCAGATCGTTCTCGCGCGGGACCGGAACGTGGCCGCTGAAAAGATACGACGTGACCAGCGAGCTCATCATCATCAGCGCGGTATCGAGCATCGCGCAGTCGATGTGCTGGCCACGCCCCGTTCGTTCACGCTGGAAGAGTGCGCACGACACGGCGAATGCGCCCGACAATCCACTCGCGTAGTCGATCACGGGCGCACCGGTCTTCAGCGGTGACGCGTTCGCGGTGCCCGTCGTGCTCATCAGGCCGGACATCCCCTGAATCACCGGGTCGTACGAGTTGTGCCTCCCTTTGGGTCCATCCTGTCCATAGCCCGTCATCGAGCAATAGATGAGCCGGGGATTGATCGCGATCAGCTGGTCGAAGCCGAGCCCCAGTTCGGTCAATGCACCGGAACGATAGTTCTCGACCAGCACATCGGCATTCGCCGCGAGCGTTCGCAGCACGTCGCGCGCGCGTGGATCTTTCAGGTTGAGCGTCAAACAACGCTTGTTCGAATTCTGCGTCAGGTAGCTCGTGCCCATGCCGCGCCGGTTGTGCGCGAGATCGGGGCCCGATTCACGGACGATGTCGGGATTGGACGGATCCTCGATCTTGATCGTGTCGGCGCCGAGCAGCGCGAGCTGGTACGTGCAGAACGGCCCGGCAAGGACGTGCGTGAGATCCAGAACGCGTACACCCACGAACGGCCGGGTGTCATCGTCCGATAGAGCTGCGGTCACGATTAAGAGCTCCAGAATCGGGGACGGTGCCGGCCACTGTTTCCGCAAACGGACATTCAGGTGACCGCGATGGCCTCGATCTCGATCAGCCACTCGGGCCGCATGAGCGCCCCGACTTCGATCACGGCGAGAGGCGGAACCTTGCCGCCGAAGAACGCATCGCGGATCGGCCCGAAATCCGGCCGATATCGCGCGTCCGTGAGAAAGACGGTGAGCTTTACGATCTTGTCGATCGACGATCCCGAAGCTTCGACGAGTTGCTTCACCGCTTCCAGCACGGCGCGCGCCTGGGCCTTGAAGTCGCCCAGGTGGGTTGGCTCACCCTTCTCGTCCAACGCAACCTGGCCGGCCACGAATACGAGCGAGCTGACACCGGTCACCTTGTAAGCCTGGGCGTAAGCCGGCGCATTGAACACGCCTTTCGCAACGACCGTTTGAATCTCCATCGCTCTCTCCATCGGGTTTGATTTTGCGCAAGCGCGCTTGTGAACGACGAATCAGAGCCGGATGGCGACGTTGCGCACCTGATAGAAATGGGCGAGCGCATCGACGCTCTTCACGCGCCCGAAGCCGGATTTCTTGAAGCCTCCGAACGGCGCCTCCATCCCACCCGCATACCATTTGTTGACGTATACCGAGCCCGCCTGCAGGCGATCCGCGGTCCAGTGCGCGAGCTTCAGGTCCTTGGTGTACACGCCCGCGGTCAAGCCGTATTCGGTGCCGTTGGCGATTCGAACTGCATCCTCCGGCGAGTCAAAAGTCAGCATCGTCAAGACGGGGCCGAACACTTCCTTTTGCGCGATCGGAGCGTCGGGCCCGACATTCGAAATGATCGTCGGCTCCAGGTAGTAGCCTTTGAATTGCTCGGGATGACGTCCACCGATGACCGCGTTGGCGCCGGTGGCGACCGCCGTCACGCAAAACTGCTCCGCCTTGTCGCGTTGCGCGCGGGAAATGAGCGGTGTGAAGAAGTGATCGTCCACACCCGGGCCCATCGTGCGTTTGCCGACCCATTCGACCAGCTTTTTCGTAAGCGCCTGCTCGACGCTACGGTGCACGATCAGCCGCGAGCCGGCCGAGCACACCTGACCGCCATAGACGAAAATGCCGATCCCGGCACTGTGCGCAACGGCGTCGAGGTCCGCATCCGCATAGACGATTCCGGCGCCTTTTCCGCCGAGCTCCAGCACGCAGGGAATCATCGATTTCGCGGCGTTCAGCGCGACACGCTTGCCGGTTTCGACCGAGCCCGTGAATACGATCTGATCGATTCCCGGATGCGACGCCAGGCTTTCGCCCGCTTCATTGCCATACCCGCACACGACGTTGAAATAGCCGCTGGGCAACCCCGCTCGCTCGCACGCGATCGCGAGAAAACACAGCGAGACTGGACAGAGCTCCGGCGATTTGACGACCACCGCGTTGCCGCAGGCGAGCGCCGGCGCAATGTCGCGGCCCGCGAGCTCGAGCGGGAAGTTCCAGGGAATGATCACGCCGATCACTCCGATCGGCACGAGCTGCGTGTAGTCGAGGAAGCCTTCGCCCAGCGGAATCTGACGCCCATGCAGCTTGCCTGCAAGACCTGCGTAGTACTCGAAGTAACGGGCGGCGTCCTCGACCTCGTCGCGCGCGAGGCTGATGCTCTTTCCGTTCTCAACCGTGATGATGGGTGCGATTTCGTCGGTCATCTTGCGCAGTTCGCCTGCCACCTTCAGCAGCAAGATCATCCGATCGTGCGGCGCCATTTCGTACACCGCCCGCGAATCGATGGCTTTTCGAGCAGCGTCGACGGCGGCGTCGATGTCCGCCTTCTGGCCTCTCGGCGCCGAGAAGGCAGGCTCGGCCGTCGCGGGATCCTCGATTGCAATCCAGTCGCCATCCACGGGATTGCGCCATTCGCCACCGATGTAGTTCTGCCAGCGATTCTTGCTGAGGCTCATCATCCGTCTCCTTGCTGTCCTTAACCTTTTCCGAACCGCATGCCGACGCGCACCGCGCCCGCGGCGAGTATGTGTCGGCGCGCAGCCTGCTCTGCCGCGTCAGGATCCCGATTGACGATGGCCTCCACGATCTCCGCGTTCTCGCGCAGACCCGACGCCATGCGGCCCGGCACCGTGTACGTGGTCTCGCCAAGCAATGCCAGCGCATCGGTCAGCACGTTCATTGCGCGCAGCAGGTATTCGTTGTGCGCGGCGCGTGCGATCGCGTCGTGCAACTGCCGATTGGCGACCGCCGCTTCCACGGGCGCCTTTGCAGCGCGCTGATTCGCGAGCAGATGCTTCAGCGCATCCAGTTCGAGCGCAGACGCCTGTTCACCTGCAAACCGCGCGGCCGCACCTTCCAGCACCTCCCGCATCGCGTACAGCTGAAGGATTTGTGCTTGCGCGAGCTCGTTGACGATCAGACCGCGCGGCTGATTGAACGCGACCAACCCCTCCAACTCGAGTCGTTTGAGCGCTTCTCGCACAGGCGTGCGGCTTACGCCCAGCTGATCGGCGATCTCGGTTTCGCGAAGACGCTCGCCGGGCAGGAGTCGGCCAGTGCCGATGGCGGCACGCAGCTCCGCATAGACGAACTCGCCACGGGGTGCGTTGGCGCTGGTTCCGTTGTTCCTTGCGGCGGGGCGCCTGGCGTTGGATGACGATGATTTCATCGCTGCGGTGTGATTGGAAGGGTTGTTCCGTGAGAGGCGTCAGTACGCGACCGTTATCAAGCGTTCCTCGGTCATTTCGCGGATCGCGTGTTCCGGGCCTTCGCGTCCGAATCCGCTGTCCTTGACCCCACCGAACGGCATGACATCCACGCGCGAGCTGGACGTTTCGTTGATATGTATGCCACCGAATTGCAACCGCTGCGCGGCGTCGAACGCGGTGGTCAGGTTCGACGTGAACAGCCCGACAGCCAGCCCATAGGGCGTTGCGTTGGCCTGATCGATGGCGGTATCGAGCTCATCGAACGCAATGATCGACACCACGGGCGCGAAGATCTCTTCGCATACCACGCGCATATCCGCAGTGACGTCGGTCAGCACCGTGGGTTGGAGAACGGCACCATTCCTGCTGCCTCCGGCGAGCAGGCGCGCGCCCTTGTCGACGGCTTCGCGCAACCACGCTTCCGCGCGCTGTGCCTGGGCCACGCTGATCATGGGGCCTACAGCCGTACCTGGCAGCGCCGGATCGCCGACCTCGAGAAGCTTCGTCTGTGCAACGAACTGCTCGGTGAAGGCTCGCGCAATCCTGCTGTCGACAAATATTCGCTGCACGGACGTGCACACTTGTCCTGCCTTGCGAAAGCAGGCACCGACCAGTTTGGGCATGGCCTTCGCGACGTCGGCGTCGGCGCAGACGATCGTGCTGGCAATGCTGCCCAGCTCCAGCTGCGTACCACGCAGGCCGGCCGCCTGCTGAATCTCGCGCCCGACTCGCGTGCTGCCGGTAAACGTATAGAACGCGATCCGCGAGTCGGCGAGGAGTTGGCGCCCGACCTGTGCACCCGGCCCGTGCACGAGACTCAGCAGGCCGGCAGGCAGGCCCGCTTCGAGCAGTGCCTCGCAGAGGTGCACGGCGGTCAGCGGCGTGTATTCGGAAGGCTTCAGAACGACCGCGTTGCCCGCGGCGAGCGCCGGTCCGATCTTGTGCGCGACCGTATTGAGCGGCGAGTTGTAGGGCGTTATCGCGCACACGACGCCTTTCGGTACGCGCAGCGTAAACGCCATTCGATTGCGCAGATTGGGCGTCGCTTCCATCGGAATCATTCGACCGACGATGCGCTTCGCTTCCTCGGCGCACAACTCGAGTGTCTGGGCACAACGCCTGACTTCTCCCTCGCCGTCCGTCCGGGTGAATCCGGCTTCGGCCGTCATGCACTTGACCAGCACATCCTCCCTGGATGCGATGATGGCCGCAGCCTTGGCAAGGATCTCGAATCGCTTGTAGGGCGGAATCTGGTCGGTGACGAACGCCGCGCAGGCGCCCGCGACCGCAGTATCGACTTGCGCCGCCGTGGCGACACCGATCTGGCCGAAAACGTCGCCGCTGTAACGGTCGCGAAGCGTTTCGGTCGTCTCGCCGTCGACCCATGCGCCACCGATCAGTAATCGCGCAACGCGGCAAGGCTCGGCTATCGTTCCGAGCGGATTCAGCATCGTCTAGGACGCCATCGCAGCACCAAGAGCCGAATCCAGCGTCTCCAGTGCCATTCCAACTTGCGACTCGGTGATCACCAGCGGCGGCGTTATACGCAGCACGCATCCGTGAACGCCAGTGATCGATACGAGGACGCCTCTTTCACGCATCGCCTGCTGCACTCGCTTCGTCAGCTGCGGCGCCGGCTCGCGACTCGCTCGGTCATTGACGATTTCCACGCCGATCATCAGGCCGAGACCGCGAACGTCGCCGATGCAGGGATGCTTGGCCGCGAGCCGGCGCAATCCTTCGATGAACGTTGTACCCATCGTGGCGGAACGCTTCACGAGATCCTCGCGCTGAATCACGTCGAGGACAGCGTGTCCCGCAGCAATCCCGATCTGGTTGTTGGCGCCGAACGTCGTGAAGTGATCGCCTTCTTCAAAAGCGGTTCCCAGTTCCTCGGTTGCGATGAACCCTCCCAGCGGAACGCCCCCGCCGATCGCCTTGGCGAACGTGACGACGTCCGGTTGTACGTTCCAATGTTCGTGCGCAAACATCTTCCCCGTTCGTCCCCAGCCGCTGAACACCTCGTCGTGAATCAGCGTTATCTTGTTGCGCCGGCACGTGGCCTCGACCTTGGGCCAGTATTCGGGCGGGGGTGTCAGCACACCGCCCACACAGATGATCGGTTCGGCGATCATTGCGGCCGCCACCCCGGGAACACGCGTCTTCAGCGCGTCTTCCACGACGTCGGCGCACTTGACCTTGCACGTCGGATACGTGAGGCCGAGCGGACAGCGGTAACAATACGGCGCGGGAACGTGAACCACACCAGGGAACGATGCGTACGGACCGAATCCCTTCTTCCGAGCAGCATTGCCCGTGAGGCTCAAGCCCACCGAAGTTCGACCGTGGAATCCGTGCTCCACTGCAAGCACGCCGTAGCCCTGCTTGCCAGTTCGCGTGGCGTGCTTGAATGCAATCTTGATCGCGCCGTCGTTGGCCTCGGCGCCGCTGTTCGCGAAGAACACGCGCTTGAGCCGGCTGCCCATGACGCCGGCAATCTTGCGAGCCAGCGAAGACGTGAGCCGGCTGTGATAGCGGCCGGGTCCCTGCATGAGCTTCGTGGCCTGGGACTGGATGGCCGCGACGACAGTCGGGTGGCAATGCCCCACCGAGAGCACGCCCGGCCCTGCCTCGAGGTCGAGGTATTTGCGGCCCGCCTCGTCCGTAACTGTCGACGCGGAGCCTTCGACGATGACCGGCTGACCCATGCCCCCACCGGGAACCAGGTTGCCGGCCAGATCGTCGGTCACCGCTGCGTCGGCTACTTCGATGCTCATCGGCGAGTCCGTTCGTATTAGTTTGTATACGATAGTATACTTAACCGAACGAAGTCAAGCACGGTGAATACCGTTACCGGGGGCACGGAAAGTGACTGTTGAAGCGCCCTGGCTGGCAAACGAAACGGCGACTAGACCTTCAGCCGCATGACGAGGCGAACCGCGCCGGCGGCGCGCACGGCGCTGCGGGCGGCGCTTTCAGCCTCGTCCGGATCTCGATTTGCAATCGCCTTGACGACGTTTGCGATTTCGTTGAGGCCCAGCTTGATGCGACCGGGCACGGTGTAGGTCGTCGGCCCGAGCAGCGACACGGCGTCCTGCAACACATTCAATGCCTTCAGCAAATACACGTTGTGTGCAGCGCTGGCGATCGACTCGTCGATCCGTCGATTGTTCTGATACGCCTCCTCCGGCGTCCTGATCGAGGAATGCTGCGCGACGAGATGCTTGAGTGACTCGATCTCGAACGCCGACGCGTGCTCGGCCGCAAATCGTGCCGCCGCACCTTCCAGAATTTCCCGCATCGCATAAAGTTCGAGCACCTGGCCCGCGGACAACTCCGTCACGGTCATGCCGCGCGGCTGGGAGAATACGACGAGGCCCTCGGATTCCAGACGCTTGAGCGCCTCGCGCACCGGCGTTCGGCTCACCTGCAGCCGATCGGCAAGCTCCGTCTCACGCAAGCGGCTGCCGGGAAGCAGCGTTCCGCCGCGGATATCGTTTCTCAAACGCATGTAGGCGAATTCGCCAAGTTGCTGGTCGCCCGGTCGAGGCTCGACAGCCGGCACGTCGAGGCGCGTGTTCGCTGCCGACCGCGATGCGACCTTCACCCTGCCTGCCGCCACCGTCTTCTTCGACATTCGAGCCATGGCACCTTCCGTTTCAATCCGTTGGCGCAATGCCCGGCGATGTGCGGGGTGCGCAGCTGCGTTGAAGACAAGGTCTCAAGCAGTGATTCTATACAGCGCGTGACTGCCGGGTTGCGATAGACACGCGGCCCTGCGGATTGGATGCGTGTCGGCACCTGGGGTCGCGCACCCTCCACGGTCGACTCATGACACCGGGCAGCCGGGGCAGGGAGCACCGTATGGCAAACTTGGCCATGGCTACCCTCCCCGCGCCCCTCGCTTCGGCGGGCGCGTTTGCCTTCGACAATTCGTTCGCGCGCGAACTGCCGGGGTTCTACGTCGCTCAACGGCCGGCGATCGTGCGCGCACCGCGGCTGCTGTATCTCAACCGCCCGTTGGCAGAAGAGCTTGGCCTCGATCTCGATTCGCTCGACGATGAGGCGAAGGCAGCCGTGTTCGCGGGAAATACAGTGCCCGACGGCGCGGAACCGTTGGCCCAGGCGTACGCAGGTCATCAGTTCGGCGGCTTCTCGCCAAGACTTGGCGACGGCCGTGCGCTACTTCTCGGCGAAGTGATCGATCGTCTCGGACATCGACGCGACATCGCATTCAAGGGGTCCGGCCGCACACCGTTCGCACGCGGCGGCGATGGCAAGGCGGCTGTTGGACCCATGCTTCGGGAAGTATTGATCAGCGAATCGATGCATGCGCTGGCCATCCCCACCACGCGTGCCCTTGCCGTCGCAGCGACGGGCGAGCAGGTGTTTCGCGAAGACGTGCTGCCTGGCGCTGTCCTGACTCGCGTCGCAGCCAGTCACATCCGTGTCGGTACGTTTCAGTTTTACGCCGCGCGCGGCGATATCGAAAGCGTGCGGAAACTCGCCGACTATGCGATCGCCCGACATGACGCCGCACTGGCGAACACGCCGCAGCGATTTCTCGGACTGTTGCGCAATGTTGCCGAACGCCAGGCTGCGCTGATCGCGCAGTGGATGAACGTGGGATTCATCCACGGCGTGATGAACACCGACAACATGGCGATCTCGGGCGAGACGATCGATTACGGGCCGTGCGCCTTCATGGAGGCCTATGACCCGGCTGCAGTGTTCAGTTCCATCGATGATCAAGGACGCTACGCTTTCGGCAACCAGCCCGACATCGCGTGCTGGAACTTGGCACGCCTGGCCGAAACGCTGCTGCCTCTGCTGTCCGACGATCGCGAGAAGGCGATTGCGATCGCAACCGAGGTGATCGCTGAGTTCTCTGGGCATTACCGAAGCTGTCTGCTGCGCGGTCAGCGCGAAAAGCTCGGGCTTAGTCGCAGTCACCCGGAAAACGATGCGGCGGACACCGCACTGATCGACGACTGGCTGGCGCTGCTCCATGCCCAGCACGTCGATTTCACGCTTGGATGGCGACGGCTTGCCGATGCGGCTGGCGGCAACGAAGCGCCGCTACGCGCATTGTTTGCCGATCAGCATGCGGTCGACGCGTGGCTGGCCCGCTGGCGTGCGCGCTGCGCAACCGAGGACGTGAGTGCGCAGCAGGTCAAGGAAACCGTGGCAACCGAACGTGCGAATGCGATGCGCGGCGTCAACCCGATCGTCATCGCACGCAACCATCGCGTCGAGGAAGCGTTGACCGCCGCCTCCGCACACCTTGATCTCGTGCCCTTCGAGCGATTGCTGGCGGCCGTCCAGCAGCCGTACGAAGAACTGCCTGAGCGCGAGCGCTACGCCGAGCCGGCACCGGCCGCCGTCACCGCCTGCTACCGAACGTTCTGCGGCACATGACAAGACCGACGGATCAGGGCTTCCGGGCGACGAGGTCGATCAGCGCGGACATCCCCGTATGGCGGGTGCCCTCCTGCAGCACCGCGTCGTATTCGCGCAACGCCAGCGTTTCCCAGCCACGGAACGTTTGTTCCACCCATTCTCGCGTGTAGAGGTTCTCGATCGCACCAGGACCGCCCGTGCGATATTGGAGCTGCTCGGGTCGATAGCCTTCGAGCAGGAACAGTCCGCCCGGTTTGACCGCGGATTGCATGCGAGCAAAAGCGTCGTCTCTTTCCTCGGGTGCCAAGAACTGGATGAAAATCACCACGAGCGCATCATATTCACCCGGCGCGAAGGCCCACGTCTCGATGTCGCCCATGCGGTGGTCGACATGGACATTGCGCTGACGCGCGAGCCGTCGCGCCTTCTCGACGGCATTCGGCGCGAAGTCGAATGCGGTCACACGCAGTCCACGCTCCGCGAGCCAGACGCTGTTGCGACCTTCGCCGTCGGCCACACACAGGACCGACTGCCCCACTGCAAGATGGCCCGCCGCCGCGCGCACGAATTCGTTCGGTGACTCACCGAATACATAGTCCGGCCCGGCATAGCGCTCATTCCAGGTCTCAAGCGGATTCTTGAAGTTGGCCATTCAGCACGTCGCCTCGATTTCGGAGCCCTATGATCGCGCAGGATCGCTGCGCCGCGCCAGAACGACGAACCATAATACGAATGCGATGGTTCCGGTTAACGGCACCTCGCGACATTCTCGATAAGGTTGCGATGGCCGTAATGATGTTCCGCTCCGCCTGCATGGTGCTGCTGGCCGTCTCGTGCGTCGACGCTGCGCCAGCCCAAAGCCTCGCGCGTCCCACCTGGACGCAGGGCGACACGTGGCGCTATCGAATCTCGCTGCTCCCCGCCCACAATCGCGGTGGGACGTTCACGTACGAAGGCACTGTCGCGGTCAAGGATCGCCAACCCGACCGCTACAACGTGAACTTCAGCCGTTACTATGGGAACGTCGCGACTGGCGCAGACCGCACCGTCCGATACTCGCTCGACCTCAACCGCACGGCGCTCGCCTACCATGGCGGACCGCTGAATGACACGACATGGTATCGATGGCCGTTGCAGATCGGCGCAAAGTGGGAATTTCCCTATCATCAGCCAGACGGGCAGAGCATCTCGATCTGGGAGGTCGAAGTTCGCGGGTGGGAAAAGGTGACGGTACCGGCGGGCACGTTCGATACCGTTCACCTCACCGGCATTCGCAAAACGCTCACCGGTTCGAAGGGTACGGCGAACGAGGACATGTGGTACGCGCCGGACGTCAAGCGTCACATCAAGCATGAGCGCTACACCGCTTCCGGTCCGTACATATACGAGCAATGGGTCGAGGAGTTGACGAGTTTCGAGCTTCGTTGATCGGCCGTAGCCAGCGGCATTACGGCGCGGACAAGCCGAACGTGCCGCGCGCCCGCCACGAGGCACGGCGAGGTCTTATTCCAGGAGGAACGTCGAGATGAAGATTGGAAACGCGCTGCTAGCAGCCAGCCTGCTGATGTGCCTTGGCCAAGAAGCGATTGCCGACAACACGTACATTCTCGCGACCGGACGTCGGGACCCCCGGATGTACGCGATCGACCTCAAGGAGGCATTGAAGCCGCAGAACAACAACACGCCCAACGCAATCGTCAGCCGCTCCAAGACCGCACTGGATCGCCTGGACGGGAAGCTGCTCGGCGATCCGGCCAATATCGTGATCAGCGAGGACGGCAAGACCGCGTACGTCGTGAACCACCACGGGGCGATCGACAACGACGAGTTTCAACAGCACGGCGGCCGCGGCAACATCGCCGTCATGGACGTCCGGAAGATGACGCAGCGTCGCAGCGATAACACTGCGGAAGCGCTGGAGTTCCACATCGACAGCGGTCATTTCGGAGCCGTGGGTCTCGTGCTGCTGCGCGACATGTTCGTCATCGGCAATGCGGAAAGTCATCTCACCGAGGACGGCGGTAACCGCATCACGTTCGTGGACCGCAAGACCGGCAGCCTGCGCGGCGCGGTCGAGCTCGCCCTTGGCAAGCCCGGATTCGCGTGCCCCGACTTCCCCGTGCCGTTCGTGTCGCCGCACGGGCCGCCATCGCCCGTCCCCTTGCTGTCGCCCAACGCGGCATGGGGTTGCTTTCCGGACAGCAACGGCATCACCGTCGGCACCGCGAGCGACGGCAAGCACTACCTTTTCACGGCCAACGGCGGCACCAACGACGTCTCGGTGATCGACCTCGCGGCGGCGCTCGCGGGTAGCAAGACCGCCGAGATCGCTCGCATTCCCACGCAGATAGGGCCCTGGGGCATCGCGACGAGCGCCGACGGCCGTTGGGTTGTCGCCGCCAATCGCGAAAGCCAACAAATCGCTTTCGAGGGCAACACGATCTCGATCATTGACGTGAATCTGGCGGCTGCCCGCTCGCCAGCGGCCGAGGTGGCGCGCGTGCTGGTGGGTACCAGCGATTCGAACGTCCAGACGCGCCCGTTCATCCCGTCCTTCACGCCCGATGGAAAATTCATCGTCGTGCCGAACTTTCGCGCGAACAATGTCTCGATCGTCGACCTGTCGATGGCACTCGCGCATCAACCGGGCGCCGAGGTCGCGCGCGTTCCGCTCACGCGACCGGCGGACGCGGACGGTGTCGTTCGTCCCGCCCGGCCCAAGGGCTCGGCTGTGACGGCCGATGGGCGCTTTGCGGTGATCTCCGGCGGACCGCGAACGACGTTCGCGGCGAGTGGCACGGTCTGGATCATCGACCTGCGCACGCGCACCGTCGCCGCGACGGTCACGGGTGTCGGCAACGACCCCTATGGTCTGGCGGTCGTGGACCGGGGCGACTAGGCTCGCGTATCACGACGACCCTGTGAGATACGTCCTTCGATCGCACTGCGAGACCGTTCACCCCGCACGCATCTCGGCTGTTAGCGCCGCCTCCCGGAGGATCCACGTTTCGAAGGCGGCGACACCCTCTCCCTTCGAGCGGTCCATCGGATAGCTCAGGTAATAGGCGCCATCACCCGGTACTTCGAGGTCGAACGGCGCGACCAAACGACCCGACTTCAGATCTTCCTCGACGAAGCTTCGCTGCGCGATGACGACACCGAGGCCGTCGATGGCGGCCTGGTAGGCGAGCGCCGAATTCTCGACCTTGATGCCGTTGTTGCCGTCGACGTCGTGAACGCCGGCCGCGTCGAGCCACGTGGGCCAGTCGCGCGGGCGGTGGAGCGAGCACACGAGAACGCGCTGCGCCAGATCGGTGGGTTTCTTCAGCGGCGGAGCGCGCCGCAGCAGGTCGGGGCTGCAGACTGGCAGCAGCATTTCGCCGAACAGCCGCCGGGAAATGGCGTCGGGTAACGGCTGCGGATCGGAATGAACGCAGGCGTCCAAATCCTCGCGGTTGAACCTGACGGGCTGGTGCGACGTCGTGATCTGGACGTCGACGTCGGGACGGAATGCGTGAAATCGCGCAAGACGCGGAACCAGCCAGCGGATTCCGAACGTCGGCGGTACCTTGAGTCGCAGCGTTTTCTGATCCGGCTTTTCGCGAAGTTGTCGCGCCCCGTAGTCGATCTGGTCCAGCGCGCCGCGGACGACGCGGAAGAAGATTGCACCCTTCGGCGTGAGCTCGATGCCACGGGCGTGGCGCGAAAACAGCCTGACCTGAAGCCAGTCCTCCAGTGTTGCGACGTGACGACTGATCGCGCCCTGCGTCACGTGCAGCTCCTGCGCCGCATGTGTAAAGCTCGCATGCCTCGACGCGGCCTCGAAAGCGCGTAGCGCATTCAGCGGAGGAAGTCTTCGAATCATCAGCTATGCGTTTTGCTCATGGCTAGTATGCAGAAATTGTTGCGATCGATCAAGCCCGGTGGCGCTACGATCGCACCCATGCAGGAATCGCGAACGCTGTTCGACAAGATCTGGCAAGCGCATGTCATCGATCCCGTCGATGACGACGTCGACCTGCTCGCAATCGATCGCCATTTCGTGCACGAGGTGAGCAGCGCCGAAGCGTTTCGCCAACTGGACACCGCCAAGCGCCGCGTAGCCGAGCCGCGGCACACGTTCGCCATGCACGATCACATCGTCTCCACGCAGCCCGGCCGTGACGCGCGCACTTACGCGGGCGGAACCGAGCTGGTCACGTTCCTGGAGCGCAACTGCAAGGAATCGGGTATCCGGCTCTTCGGTCTCGGCGATCCGCGCCAGGGCATCGTCCATGTGACGGCCGCCGAGAACGGGCTCGTGCTGCCCGGCAGCACCGTCGTGTGCGGGGATAGTCACACGGCAACGCTCGGCGCATTCGGCGCGCTTGCGTGGGGCATCGGCACCACCGAAGTCGCGCATGTACTCGCGACGCAGACGCTCGCGCAGAAGCGACCCAAGCCAATGGCGGTGGAGCTTACCGGATCGCTGCCGGCAGGGACGACGCCCAAGGATGCGATCCTGGCGATCATTGGCCGCTTCGGGATTGCGGCGGGTGTCGGCCATGCGGTGGAATATCGGGGGTCCGCAATTCGCGCGCTCGATATGGAAGGTCGAATGACGATCTGCAACATGTCGATCGAGTTCGGTGCGCGTTTCGGCTCGATTGCGCCCGACGACATCACGTTCGAATACCTCGCGAACACGGCCTATGCGCCGAAGGGTGAGCAGTGGGACTCGGCCCTCGCCTACTGGCGTTCGCTGCGCTCCATCGACGAGTCCGCGTTCGCGCGCACGCTCGACCTCGACGTCTCGTCGCTCGCCCCGCAGATCACGTGGGGAACAACGCCCGGCGATGTGATCGGCGTCGATGGGCGCGTACCCGATCGCTCGGCGATGCCGCCGGAACGGCGATCGAGCTTCGATGCCACGCTGGCTTACATGGGGTTGTCGGAGGGCCAGCGCATCGAGGGGACGCCCGTCGACGTGGTTTTCATCGGATCGTGCACCAACAGCCGCATTTCCGACCTTCGCGCCGCAGCGAAGGCCATCGACGGCCGCCGTGTTGCCGCGAGCGTTCGCGCGCTGGTCGTGCCCGGCTCCAGCGCAGTTCGCCGCGCCGCCGAAAACGAAGGGCTGGACCGGGTCTTTCGCGACGCCGGTTTCGAATGGCGCGAAAGTGGCTGCTCGATGTGCCTCGCCATCAACGACGACATCGTGCCGCCTCGCGCCCGCTGCGTGTCGACGTCGAACCGCAACTTCGAGGGCCGACAGGGTGCGCAGGCGCGAACGCATCTGGCGAGCCCGGTGACCGCGGCCGTGGCCGCCGTCGCCGGCCGGATCAGCGATCCGCGCAAGCTGGCCTGAATGCAGCCATTCACCACCGTCACCGGCGTGGTCGCACCGTTGCTGCGCGACGACGTCGACACCGACGCGATCATCCCCGCGGCGTACATGCGCTCGCTTTCCACCGATCCCGGAGAAGGTCTGTTCGCACGCTGGCGCTACCGGCCCGACGGGACCGACGATCCGTCGTTCGTGTTGAACGAGCCCCGCTTTCGCGGCGCAGCGTTCCTGCTCGCCGGGCGGAATTTCGGATGCGGTTCCTCGCGCGAGAACGCCGTGTGGGCGCTGCTGCGCTTCGGCATCCGTTCCGTGATCGCGCAGGGCTTCAGCGATATTTTCCAGCAGAACGCATTGAAAGCCGGGTTGTTGCCGATCGCGCTTCCGCCGCCTCAACATGAACGGATGATTCACGCGATAGCTCGCGCAACGCTGACCGTTACCGTCGATGTCGCAGCGCGAACGCTGATGCTGCCCGAGCCACCTCCCATTCGATTCGCACTCGACGCGCGCAGCCAGACACGCCTTCTGGGCGGGATCGACGAGGTCGACGAAACCCTGTTGCGCCGCGAACGGATCGCGCAGTTTCGTGTGGAGCAGCGCGCGCGGTTTCCATGGCTCGACGTGGTCGACACCAACGCGAGACATCCATGACATCTGCCGCACGTAGCGCCCGCACGACGATGGCCGCCGCACTTGCTTCCGAGCGTCCACTGGTGATGCCGCTCGCGCACGATGCGCTTACCGTCCGACTGATCGCCCGCGCCGGGTTTCGTGCCTTCGCGATCGGCGGGTCTGCAATGCTTGCCGCGCGCTACGCGTTGCCGGACCTCGGGCTGGTCGGTCTCGCGGACATGGTTGCAGGGATCCGCGACATCGCGGAGGCGACAACGCTGCCGTTCATGGCCGACGGCGACGACGGCTACGGTGACGTCAAGGCAACGGCGCGCATGGTGCACGCTTACGAAGCGATCGGCGTAGGTGCCATCCTGATCGAGGACCAGTTGCGTGACGTGAAGCAGCAACGGGCCGATAGCGCACGCGGCGTCGCCGAACTGAACGTCATCGAGCAAAAGCTGCGCGTCGCGCTTGCCGAGCGCACAGACCCGCACACGATGATCGTCGGCCGTACCGATGCGTACGGCGTCCACGGATTGGACGAGGCTCTGCGCCGCGCGCAGCGATTTGTGGAGCTCGGCTGCGACGGCGTTTTCGTCGCCGGCTTGCGCACGCTGCAGGATTTCGAGCGCGTGGGCCGGACGCTGAAGGGTGTTGCGCTGCTGTCGGCCGCGATTTTCGAGACCCCAGGCATGCCGTGGCCCACACCCGCTGCGACGGGCAGCCGAGCCGGTTCGGGCAGCGCCGATCCGACGCT